>Ga0160463_100818_pt1 | contig 10319 bp, 7 predicted proteins | sample HID1975M_E6MG_FD_108276 | JGI IMG/M metagenome (GOLD analysis project Ga0160463, IMG submission 108276) | Enriched soil microbial communities from UW Madison campus, WI, USA - HID1975M_E6 MG | ecosystem: Environmental > Terrestrial > Soil > Unclassified | place: USA: Madison, Wisconsin | collected... | reverse complement strand
TGGTGCGGTCGAAGCCATCTTCGGCGAACGCGCCAGTGGCGAAAACCGAGAAGGCCAGGCTGAGGATCAGTTTGTTTTTCATGGTCGTTGCTCCGTTGGGTTCGAGAGGTTGTTTGCTTCTATGGGTTTAATGCTACTCCGATTAATTTGATTAAAAAGCGCAAAAAATGGCGCTAAAGAATCTAATTGATCGATATATGTGGGTGCGCTGACCGTCATCCCGCACTCGGCATGGCTTAGTCGGCGTCAGGTGCTGAAATCAGCGAGCGACAGGATTCGCCAGCCCTTGCAGCATGCGGGGCTGGAATTAATCGAGGGTTAAGAAGAAGGCGGCCTGATTGACGGCGCGTTGCAGGGCACTATTGCTAATGGATTCGGCTCAATTCGTGAGCCGAATAGAACGCTTATTCGGCTCACCTGACGATGAACAGCATAAAAAAGGGGCGCCCAAGACTCTGGGCACCCCTCTCATCAAGCTGTTGGATTACTGTCAGTCAGTGGTAATCCGCGAATGCTGCTTGGTGTCTTTCATGGTCGCGTACACCAGCAGCGAGCAGGCGATGCACGCGGTGACGTACCAGTAGAAACCGCTCTCCATGCCCGCGCTCTTGAACCACAGGGCCACGTACTCGGCGGTGCCGCCGAAGATCGACACGGTCAGCGCATACGGCAGGCCGACGCCCAGGGCGCGGATCTCGGTGGGGAACAGCTCGGCCTTGACCACAGCGTTGATCGAGGTATAGCCGCTGACGATGATCAGCGCCGCCATGATCAGGAAGAACGCGCCCCACCAGGTCTGGATGGTGTGCAAGGTGCTGAGGATCGGCACGGTGAACAGGGTGCCGAGTACACCGAAGGCGATCAGGATCGGGCGACGGCCGATCTTGTCCGACAGGCTGCCGATGATCGGCTGCAGGCACATGAACAGGAACAGCGTGGCCGCCGAAATGGTGGTCGAGTCGCTGATGCTCATGCCAACGGTGTTCACCAGGTACTTCTGCATGTAGGTGGTGTAGGTGTAGAAGGCCAGGGTGCCACCCATGGTCAGGCCGACCACGGTCATCAGCTCCTTGGGGTGACGCATCAGGGTGCGCATCAGGCTTTCCTTGGCCTTCTCCTTCTTGGTGAAGGAAGCGGTTTCTTCCATGCCACGGCGCAGGTACAGGGCAACCACCGCGCACAGCGCGCCGATCACGAAGGGTACGCGCCAGCCCCAGGCATACAGCTGCTCGGTGGTCAGCGTCTGCTGCAGCACGATCAGCACCGCCAGGGCGATGAGCTGGCCAGAGATCAGGGTCACGTACTGGAAGCTGGAGAAGAAGCCACGGCGGTCCTTGCTGGCCATTTCGCTGAGGTAGGTGGCCGAGGTGCCGTATTCGCCACCCACCGACAGGCCTTGCATGAGGCGGGCGATGACCAGCAGCACCGGCGCGGCGACGCCGATGGTTTCATAGCCTGGGGTCAGGGCGATCACCAGCGAGCCTGCGCACATCAGCAGTACCGAGGCCATCAGCGCGGCCTTGCGGCCCTTGCGGTCGGCGTACAGGCCCATCAGCCAGCCACCGATCGGGCGCATGAGGAAGCCCACGGCGAAGATCGCGGCGGTGTTGAGCAGTTGTGCGGTGGAGTCGCCGGCCGGGAAGAAGGCCTTGGCGAAGTACAGCGAGAATGCGGCGTAGACGTACCAGTCGTACCATTCGACCATGTTGCCGATCGAGCCACTGAAGATCGACTTGAGACGGCTGGCGGTGGTTTTTTCGGCGGCGGGCGCGGTGGCCGCCCCGGCTGGCAGGGAGGTGGCGTTATCCATCAGGGATACCTTCTCGTTGTTTTTGTGGAGCGCGCCTGGGCGCAGCTTGAGAAGGGTTTTGCACGAGCTGTGCCAAATGAGTGCAGGCCGATCCATTTGAAGGCACGCCCACCCCCACAACCCCGCCACGACGCGGTCCCTGTAGGAGCGGGCTTGCCCGCGATGGGCTGCAAAGCAGCCCCTTACCACCGCAAAAATCCCCTGAATAAGCGGTTTCTCGCTCATCCCATACAGCCAATAAGCGGATTTCCGCCTATTCGCGCGCGACGAAATCCTCCCGCACCAACCCATGCCGCTGCATTTTTTCGTTCAACGTCCGCCGCGGCAGCTGCAAGGCTTCCATCACCCCTTTGATCTCACCCTTGTGCATGCGCAACGCCGCCCGCAGGCATTGCGCCTCGAACGCTTCCATCTGCTCGGTCAACGATTGGCCGGCAGGCGCGCCTTCCAGGCTCGGCGACCCCAGCCCCAGCGCATGCCGCTCCGCCGCATTGGCCAGCTCGCGCACGTTGCCAGGCCAGTCGTGCGACAGCAGCTGGCTCAATTGCGCCCCTGCCAGCGGCGGCGCAGTGCGTCCGAGCTTTTGTGCCGCAGCCTGGGCGAAATGCTCGAACAGCAACGGGATGTCCTCGCGTCGTTCGCGCAAAGGCGCCAGGCGCAGTTCCGCCACGTTCAGCCGATACGCCAGGTCTTCGCGAAAACGCCCGGCACGCGCTTCGTCGAGCAGGTCGGGTTTGGTCGCGGCGATGATCCGCAGGTCGACGCTGATGCTCTGGTTGGCGCCCAGCCGCTCCAGCTTCTGTTCCTGGATCACGCGCAACAGCTTGGCCTGTTGGGCCAGCGGCATGCTTTCGATCTCGTCGAGAAACACCGTGCCGCCATTGGCATATTCCAGCTTGCCGATACGCTTGCCTTGCGCGCCGGTGAAGGCGCCGCTTTCATGGCCGAACAGTTCGGCCTCGAACAGCGCTTCGGGGATCGCGGCACAGTTGAGCGCGACGAAGGGTTTGTCGGCACGCGGGCCAAAATCGTGCAGGCAGCGCGCCACGCGCTCCTTGCCGCTGCCGGTTTCGCCACGAATCAGCACGTTGACCGGCAGGTTGGCCAGGTCCAGCACCTGTCGCCGTAACTGCTGCAAGCCCTGGGACATGCCCAGCAGGGTGGTTTCCAGGCGTGACTTGAGGTCGGCCTGCTCGTGCAGGCGGCGGTTCTCGAGCACCAGCTGGCGTTTCTCCAGTGCACGGCGCAGGCTGCCCAGCAGATGCTGGGGGGTAAAGGGCTTTTCGAGGAAGTCGTAGGCACCGTTGCGCATGGCTTCCACCGCCATCGGCACATCGCCGTGGCCGGTCAGCAGGATCACCGGCAGGTCGGGGTCATCGGCCTGCAGGCGTTCGAGCAACTGCATGCCGCCCATGCCCGGCATGCGCACATCGCTGATGACCACCCCGGGAAAGTGCCGCGGCAGGTGCGCCAGGCAGTCCTCGGCGCGGGCGTACAACTGCACGCTGAAACCGGACAGGCTCAGCCACTGTTCGACGGCGCTGCGGATGCTCGCTTCATCATCGACGACGATCACTGAGTTCAACATACAGGCTCCAGGTCGCGGGGCAGGGTAAGGCTCAGGCGGGCGCCGCCCGGCACGTTCTCGGCCTGCAGCTGGCCGCCGGCCTCGACGATGATGCCATAGGAAATGGCCAGGCCCAGGCCGAGCCCTTCGCCCACCGGCTTGGTGGTGAAGAACGGGTCGAAGACCTTGGTCAGGTCGGCATCGGCAATGCCACCGCCGGAATCGAGCACGCTCAGGCGCCACTGCCCCTGCACGGGTTCGATGCGGATCTCCAGGCGCTTGTAGCGTTTGTCGGCCATGGCGTCGAGGGCATTGCGCAGCAGGTTGATCAGCACCTGCTCCAGGCGGATCGCGTCGCCACGTACCCAGGCCGGGCGCGCCAGGTACAGGGCCACTTCGACCTCCTCGGCACGGATGCGCGTGTCGAGCAGTTGCAGGGCCTGGTCGACCACGTTCGCCAGGTCCAGGCGTTCGCGCAAACCGCCTGGGCTGTTGCGGGCGAAGGTCTTCAGGTGGCTGGTCAGTGCGGCCATGCGCGTGAGCATCTGCTCCAGCGGCTCCAGGGCCTTGCGCGCTTCCTCGTAGCGGCCGTGGTCGAGCAGCAGGCGCAGGGTCTCCAGTTGCATGCGCTGGGTGGTCAGCGGCTGGTTGATCTCGTGGGCCATGGCGGCCGACATCTGCCCGAGCGCGGCCAGCTTGGCCGACTGCACCAGGCCTTCCTGGGCGGTGCGCAGCTCGCGGGTGCGTTCCTCGACCTGGCGCTTGAGCTCGTCGCGACTGCGCTGGCGCAGCCGGGCCAGGCGCCAGCGCTGGCTGACGAACAGGGCGGCGAACACCAGGCTCAGCCAGACGGCGGCGGCGCCCAGCGCGGCGTTGCGACCGTCCGCAGCCACCTGCGGCTTGCGCAGCAGGTGCAGGGTCCAGTCTTCGCCTTCCAGCGGCAGGCTTTCCCACAGGTATTCGGCCGGCCCGTCGGGGCCTTGCACGCGGCTCAGCTGGCTGTTGCTGGCGAAGCGGGTCAATACCTGATGGTGCAGCGGCACCAGCGGTTGCTTGTCGTACTGGCGGGTTTCGGCCAGTTCGGCACGGTCGGAGCCCGTCAGTGGTTGCAGCTCGCGGTAGCGCCAACCGTCCTGGTTGGCGATGAAGGTGATGCCGCGCGCGTCGCTGACCAGCAGGATATCGCTGCCCTGGCGCCATTCGCGCTCCAGCTCGGGGAACTCGAGCTTCACCACCATGGCGCCAAGGAAGCGCCCATGCTCGTCGGTGATCGCGCTGGCGAGAAAGTAGCCCGGTACGCCACTGGTCACGCCGACCGCGTAGAAACGGCCGCTGCCCTGGCTGCGGGTCTGTTTGAAATAGGGGCGAAAGGCGTAGTTCGAGCCCACGTAAGTGGTTGGCAGGCGCCAGTTGCTGGCTGCCACCGCAAGCCCGGTGCGGTCGAGCAGTTCGAGGGTGGAGGAATTGGCGGCGCCATTGATTCGTTCGAGCTTGCGGTTGAGCGCATCCTGCACCGTGTCGCTGACGGGGCCACGCAGGGCTTCGATCAATTCCGGGTCCAGCGCCATCACGGCGGGCAAGGCGCGGTAGCGTTCGATCAGCGTGTGCAAGGTATTGGCATACAACCCCAGCTGCTGGCTGGCACGGCGGGCGTCTTCTTCCATGGCCTGGCGCTTGGCCTGGTGCATGGCCCAGCCGGCGCTGAGGGCGGTGCCGGCCAGGATCAGCAGGGTGATCAGCCCCAGACGCAGGGCGCGAAAGGTTAAGGGCATGGGGCGGGTCCGCATGAAGGGGTGTCAGTCGCGGCCCTATCGCCGGCAAGCCGGCTCCCACAGGTACTGTACATGCCCATTGTGGGAGCCGGCTTGCCGGCGATAGGGCCGGCCCTGCTTACAGCAGTTCGAAGCTCTGTTGCTGCACGGCCTCGGAATCCAACCCGACCTGGACATTGAACTCGCCAGGCTCGGCCACGTGCTGCAGTTGGCCATTGTAGAACTTCAGGTCGTCTTCGCTGATGCGGAAGGTCAAGGTCCGCGACTCACCGGCCTTGAGCATCAGCTTCTGGAAGTTCTTGAGCTCCTTGACCGGGCGGCTCATGGACGCCGAAACATCCTGCAGGTACAGCTGCACCACGGTCTCGCCGTCAACCTTGCCGGTATTTTTCACCGTCACCTTGGCTTCGAGGCTTTCACCGCGCTTGAGCGCCTTGTTCGACAGGTTCAGCCCCGACAGCTCGAAGCTGCTGTAGCTCAGGCCGTAGCCGAACGGATACAGCGGGCCGTTGGGTTCTTCGAAATACTGCGAGGTGTAGTTGCCCGGCTTGCCCGGCGTGAAGGGGCGGCCGATGCGCGTGTGGTTGTAGTGCATCGGGATCTGCCCGACCGAGCGCGGGAAGGTGATGGCCAGCTTGCCCGAAGGGTTGTAGTCGCCGAACAGCACGTCGGCAATGGCGTTGCCGCCTTCGGTACCGGCGAACCAGGTTTCGAGGATGGCGTCGGCCTGTTCACGTTCCCAGCCGATCGACAGCGGACGGCCGTTCATCAGCACCAGCACCAGCGGTTTGCCAGTGGCTTTCAGGGCCTTGATCAGTTCGCGCTGGCTGGCGGGAATCTCCAGCGTGGTGCGGCTCGACGATTCGTGGGACATGCCTCGGGACTCACCGACCACGGCCACCACCACATCGGATTGCTTGGCGGCCTTGACCGCCTCGTCGATCAGCACGGCGGCAGGGCGCAGGTCATCGACGATTTCCGGGGCGTCGAAGTTGAGGAAGTTCAGGTAGTCGAAGATCGCCTTGTCGCCGGTGACATTGGCGCCTTTGGCGTATACCAGCTTGGCCTTGCCCTCGACAGCGCGGCGCAGACCTTCGCGCACGGTCACCGAGTGCATCGGTTTGCCGTCGGCGGCCCAGCTGCCCATCATGTCGATCGGCGCATCGGCCAGCGGGCCGACCAGGGCGATGGTGCCGGTTTTTTTCAGCGGCAGGGTCTGCTGGCGGTTTTCCAGCAGCACCAGGCTGCGGCGTGCCACGTCGCGGGCGGCGTCGCGGTGCAGGCGGTCGTCGCTGTAATAGTCCTTGAGGTCGGTCTCGGCCTTGCCGATACGCACGTAGGGGTCCTTGAACAGGCCCATGTCGTACTTGGCGCCGAGTACCTCGCGCACGGCCTGGTCGAGCTCGCCCTGGGTCACTTCGCCGGACTTCAGCAGCCCTGGCAGCTCCTCGCCATACAGGCTGTCGTTCATGCTCATGTCGATGCCGGCCTTGATCGCCAGCTTGGCGGCTTCGCGGCCGTCGCGGGCGACGCCATGGCGGATCAGTTCCTGGATCGCGCCGTGGTCGCTGATGGTCACGCCCTTGAAACCCCACTCCTTGCGCAGCAGGTCGTTCATCAGCCAGGTGTTGGAGGTGGCCGGTACGCCGTTGATCGAGTTGAGCGCCACCATCACCCCGCCGGCACCGGCGTCGAGCGCGGCGCGGTAGGGCGGCAGGTAATCGTTGTACATCTTCGGCAGGCTCATATCGACCGTGTTGTAGTCGCGCCCGCCCTCGACTGCGCCATACAGGGCGAAGTGCTTGACGATGGCCATGATGCTGTCGGGGTTGGCCGGGCTGCTGCCCTGGAACGAGCGGACCATCACCTGGCCGATTTTCGAGGTCAGGTAGGTGTCTTCGCCGAAGCCCTCGCTGGTGCGGCCCCAGCGGGGGTCGCGGGCGATGTCGACCATCGGCGCGAAGGTCATGTCCAGGGCGTCGGCGGAGGCCTCGATGGCCGAAGTGCGGCCGACCTTGGCGATGGCGTCCATGTCCCAGCTGGAGGCCAGGCCCAGGCCGATCGGGAAGATGGTGCGTTCGCCGTGGATGGTGTCGTAGGCGAAGAACATCGGGATCTTCAGGCGGCTGCGCATGGCAGCGTCCTGCATCGGCCGGTTCTCGGGGGCGGTACGCGAGTTGAAGGTGCCGCCGATACGCCCGGCGGCGATTTCTTCGCGGATCTTGGCGTGCGGCATCTCCGGGCCGATGCTGATCAGGCGCAGCTGGCCGATTTTCTCGGCTTCGGTCATCTGGCTGATCAGGTGTTCGATGAACGCCTGCTTGTCCTGCAGGGGCGGGGCGGAGGGGGCGGCGAGGGCCGCCTGACTGGCAAGGCCCATGGCCAGGCCCAGCAAAGACAGTTTCATCATGAATTCCGTTGTCGAGGCCTATGCCGTATCCACGGAGATACGCGCGCGGCCGAAGTTTTCAGGCGGCTATTGTTGTACGATTCGCGGGTAATGCTTCTCAGCGGCGGATTATGCCTGAATATGCCGCTCGCGTAGGCACCCCCGAATGCCGGGACAACAACTATAAGAAAACGCTCAAGAGACCCAAGGCATGACCCCTCTCAACGAGTACGAGCAGCGCCAGGTCGCCGAGGCCATTGCCCGTGTGGAGCGGCGCACCGATGCCCAGCTGGTGACCGTGCTGGCGCGGCGAGCCGATGATTACGCTTACCTGCCATTGTTCTGGGCGGCCGTGCTGGCACTGGCCGTGCCGGGCCTGTTGCAGTGGTTGCTCGGTTGGCCCGGTGTGCGTGGGCTGCTGGTGGCCAACCTGGTGCTGTTCATCGGCTTGTGCCTGTTGCTGCGCAACCCGCGCCTGGCCGCCGTGCTGATCCCCGCCGCGTTGCGCCGCTGGCGCGCTTCGAGCCTGGCGCGGCAGCAGTTTCGCGAACAGAATCTGCGCAGTACGGCCGGCGGTACAGGGGTGTTGATCTTCGTCGCCGAGGCAGAGCGGCATGTGGAGATCCTTGTCGACCAGGGGATCGACCGCCACTTCGATGCCCAGGCCCGGGCCATGATCGTTGCGCGTCTTGCCGAGCAGGTGCGTCAAGGACGGACCTTGCAGGGCTTCGTCGAGTGCATCGAGGCGTGCGGCGAGCTGCTTTGCGAGCAGGTACCGCGCACCCATGGGCGTAATGAACTGCCCAACCGCCTGGTGATTCTCGACTGAACCTGCAGCTGGCAGGGGTGTAGAATGCGCGGCATTGCGCAACGCGCCCCTGCTATCCGAGGCACCTGTTTTCCATGTCCGCCAGTACTTCCGCTTCTTCTGCGCCGGATGCGCGCGCCCAGTTCCTTGACCTGCTCAGTGCCGCCCTGCACGGCAATACGCTGGTCAAGCTGGTGCTGGCACGCCATGTCGGCGCCGACCAGACCTTGCAGCGCATCATCGGCAAGCCCGTGCAGGTGAAAGGGCAGGCCAACCTGTCGCTGGTCTACCGCCACCAGACCCGCGACATCACCCGCAATCTGCCATTGGACCAGGCCCAGGCGCTGGTTGCCGAACTGCTGCCGGAGAGCTTTCGCAACGCTCACTTGTTCGACGCCGATGGCGAAGTGCAGCTGACCTTCAGCAAGAAGGGCAAGCCGATGCTTCAGCGCCATGGTGCGCAGCCGCCCCGTGAGGCTGCCGCCACTACCGGCCATGACCGTGAGAAGAAACGCTATCTGGAGTTGTCGCGCCCGTTCCTGCGCGACCTTGGCGTGACCGATGCGCAAGGCGCGCTGATTCCGTCGATGTCGCGCAAGTGGAAGCAGATCAACAAGTTCATCGAAGTCTTCGACCACGCACTGGCCAATGCCCCGGTGCCGGCGCAGCAGACGTTGCGGGTAGCCGACTTCGGCTCGGGCAAGGGCTACCTGACCTTCGCCATGCACGACTACCTGCGCAACACGCTGGGCCGTGAAGCTCAGGTGACCGGTGTAGAGCTGCGTCAGGACATGGTCGACCTGTGCAACGCTGCAGCCGCGCGCCTGGAGCATACGGGCCTGGAATTCCAGTGCGGTGACGTGCGCAGCGTGGTCCCCGAGGCCATCGAGGTGATGATCGCCCTGCACGCCTGCGACATCGCCACCGACTACGCCATCCACACCGGCATCCGTTGCAACGCCGCGATCATCATGTGCTCGCCGTGCTGCCACAAGCAGATCCGCCCGCAACTGCACAGCCCGGGGTTGCTGCAGCCGATGCTGCAATATGGCCTGCACCTGGGGCAGCAGGCGGAGATGCTGACGGACAGCTTGCGCGCCCTGTATCTGGAAGCCTGTGGCTACGAGACCAAGGTGTTCGAGTTCATCTCGCTGGAGCACACCAACAAGAACAAGATGATTCTTGCGGTGAAGCGCAAGCAGCCCGTGGCGGCGGGGGCGTTGCTGGAGAAGATTGCGCAGCTCAAGGCGTTTTATGGCGTGCAGGAGCATTGCCTGGAGACGTTGTTGCGGGGGGATGGGTTGATTTGCGCTTGAGTCCCGCGGTGGGGCGATAATCGAGCGCCGCCCGCGCGGCGCATCGCGAGCAAGCTCGCTCCTACATTTGTTGCAACGTGCCTATGTCTGATAGGCCATGGTTGATTGCCTTGTGAGTACGACGCGATTCTTCGGCGGGCGCCAAAAAGCGGACAACCATGGCCTGACAGACCATGGCACGTTGCAAAAAATGTAGGAGCGAGCTTGCTCGCGATGCGCCGCGCGGGCGGCGCTCGATCTCAAGAGCGCCAAAAGCCTCAAGGCGAGCCTTTCGCGGCGTTATTTCAACCGCGCCCGCGCGTCACATCAATGGCCATCGCCAACATACCCAGCGGATGGCTACTCGCATCGAAGAAATGCAGCTCGGTCGCCGTCAGACCAGCAAACCGTTCAACGAAATGCCGTTTCTGATTGATCACCGACGCTTCCCCCAGCGGCCGGATGGCAATCGACAGATGCGCCGGCTGTGCCTGCCGAACGGCCTCAAACAGGTGCTGATCACTCGCATCCAGATGCTGCCCGAACAGGCATAACCCCTCGCGCTCCTGCGCCAGCTGCCCCAGGCACCAACCCAGGTAATCCGAGTTGCGAATTGCCCGCAGTTTCTCTTCACTGCGGTCCTCGTTGACGAACAGCGGCACCTCACCCGGAATGTTC
>Ga0160463_100817_pt1 | contig 10321 bp, 8 predicted proteins | sample HID1975M_E6MG_FD_108276 | JGI IMG/M metagenome (GOLD analysis project Ga0160463, IMG submission 108276) | Enriched soil microbial communities from UW Madison campus, WI, USA - HID1975M_E6 MG | ecosystem: Environmental > Terrestrial > Soil > Unclassified | place: USA: Madison, Wisconsin | collected... | reverse complement strand
TGCGGGCGCAGGGATGCGCAGTGTAGCGTGTTCGCCGGGTTTTGGTGCCGCGGCTGGTTTTTCGCAACAAATTCGTCTTGTGAACTTGGGCTGCTTCGCAGCCCCACGAACATCAGTACCCCGGGCTGTCGAAGTCGAGCCTGACCTCGAAGTCCGTGGCCCGCTCCACCCCGGTTTCCAGCCGCCCGTCGGCATGCAGGCGCAGCCAGCGATAACCGGGCTGCTCCTCGCTCACCTTGAAGTCCTCGCTGGCGGCGGCGAACTGGATACAGGTGGACGGTGTAGCCAGCAGGCGCACGCCTTCGCGCATTTCATCCCATGGCTGATGGATATGGCCCCAAAGCAACCCTTTTACCTGTGGATAACCCGCCAAACGCTGCCACAGCTCATTGGCATTGCGCAATCCGATGGGGGCGATCCACGCACAGCCGATGTCTACGGGCTGATGGTGGCAGCACACCAGGCAATGGCGCTCGCCTGCCGATGCCAGCGCCTCGTCGAGCAGTGACAACTGGTCCTGCTCAAGCAGCCCATGGGTAGCCCCTGCTACCGCCGTATTGAGCATCACTACCCGCCAGGCACCCACGTCGGTGACCGCCTGCACCAGCTGCGGCGCCACTTCGGCCATCACCCGCGCTTCGTCATGATTGCCCGGCAACCAGCGCGCGGGAGCACCCAGCCCAGCGGTCAAGGCACGGAACGCTTCATAGGAAGCGACACTGGCGTCCTGTGACAAATCACCTGTACACAGCAGCAGATCGATACGCGGTTGCTCGCGCCGCACCTGCTCGATCACATGGCGCAGGCTGTCACGGGTGTTCAGGCCCAGCATGGTGCCCGCCGGGTCGGCGAACAGATGGGCGTCGGTCAGTTGCACCACATGCACGGGTGCCGGGGAAAGATCTGGGTGCGGCAACGGCCGTCTCCTCGAGCGGATTCAGCGGGGATTATCGCGCTGCAGCCGTGGCGAGCAAACAGGCGAAACCGACCGGCTTCACATTTCAGCGCACACTTGCCAGTTCATGGCCACACGCCAGGCAGTGGCTCAGCCATTCGCCGAGGAAAAGATTGAGCTGGGCTTTCTCGTCCGGCTGATGCATCGCTTCATTGGGATACGGGTAGATACTGCGCAGGCGCCGGGTATGTTCGGCGCTGATCACTTCGGCCATGCGCGCATCGTGGTACACCTGCACCTCCAGGTGCGGCACCGGCAGCCAGGGCAGGCTGTGCTCCTGACGTACGCGCAAGGTGGTGGTGTATGGGCAGGCCAGCACCACGTCCAGCACCAGCACGCCGAGCATCTGATCGCCCTGGGTCATGCCGATGCGCCGCGAGCTCTGGCTGGTGCGCATGTCGGGCAGAAGGCGCATGAGCCGGGCATAGTTGGCCTCGCAGGCTGCTTGCAGCCCGGCCAGGTCGACCCGATAACGCTCACGCAGCAGGTTCACTTCCACATACCTCGAACTTCGTCACGGTTCAGTGCCAGCCATTGCAGGCCGATGATGGTCGCCGCGTTGCAGATGCGCCCGTCGCGCACGGCCTGCAAGGCATCCTCGAACGGCCAGACGCTTACCCGGATGTCCTCGCCTTCTTCTTCCAGGCCATGCAGGCCTCCGGCGCCTTCGCTGCTGCAACGCCCGAGGAACAGGTGCACGAATTCATCGCTGCCACCCGGCGACGGGAAGTAACGCGTCATCGGCCACAGGGCGCTGAAGGTCAGGCCGGCTTCCTCTTCGGCTTCACGGTGGGCCACCTCTTCCGGTTGTTCGTCCTTGTCGATCAGCCCGGCAACCTGCTCGATCAGCCAAGGGTTGGCAACCTTTCCCAACGCCCCGACTCGAAACTGCTCTATCAGCACCACTTCATCGCGCAGCGGATCGTAGGGCAACACGCACACGGCATCGTGCCGCACGAACAGTTCCCGGCTGATTTCACGACCCATGCCCCCAGCGAACAGTTCATGGCGCAGGCGCACCTTGTCGAGCTTGTAAAAGCCCTGGAAGCAATTGGCCCGCTCGATGATCTCGAAGCCCTTGGGCACTGAATTCAACGTGTCTGACATGGAAATCCTCATGACCTCGAATACCGCATCGCGCCATCCTACTCTGCACGCTTGCCGGTTTCATCCCTTTCCGGCAACCGTTCGTGCAGTCGGGACAGCGCGTCTTCTCTCTGTTAGCTTAGTGGCGAACTGAAGGCCGCGCAGACGGTCAAAGGCCGACTTTTCCCCGTTCTGCAAGGATCATCATGACACTTGTCAAACTGACTTCCGTGGCTGTGCTGGCCTTGGCCCTGGGTGCCTGCCAGAGCCTGTTCACGCCCAATTACCGGGCCCCGCTAGAGGTCAAGCGCGATGCCTGGGAACACGTCAAACCCGGCTGCAGCGCCAGTGACTGCCCGCTGGTGAACATCGATACCATCCACTTCCCGGACCTGCCGAAACTCGACGCCATCGTCGAGAAACGCCTGCTGCAGCTGACCGAGGACAACCAGCGTGGGACTGCGCCAAGCACTTTGCAGGCCTATGAGCAGCAATACCTGGCCAGCGCCGACAAGCGCAACAGCAGCTACCTGCAGGCCAAGGTACGTGAACAGCATGACGGACTGGTGATCATCGAGCTGTCCAGCTACCTCGACAGCGGCGGTGCCCACGGCATGCCCGGGCGTGGCTTCATCAACTACTCGCGCAAGCTGGACAAGGAGCTGACCCTCCAGGACATGCTGGTGCCGGGCCAGGAGGACACCTTCTGGAAGACCGTCGAGGAATCGCACCGCGCCTGGCTGATCAGCGTGGGCATGGACAAGGACGCCCAGTTCGTGAAGACCTGGCCGTTCCAGAAGTCCCCGCACATCGCCCTGACCTACGGCGCGGTAGTGGTCAAGTATGAGGTCTATACCATCGCGCCCTATTCCATGGGCCACGTGGAACTCAAGCTCCCCTACCCGCGCCTGAATGGCGTCATCAAGCCTGAACTGTTTCCCGGCCGCGGCTGAGGCTCAGTAGCGCATGCAGCCCACCTGCCAGCATCAGTGCTGGCAGGGTCGCCCCCAGCGCTGGCGCTTGCGCGGCGATCAAATGGTAGGCCGCGACACCCGCAACCCAGGCCAGCAGCGCCTGCCAGTGCAACCCGTCGACCTGTGCTGGCGCGCGGCGGCGGCGGATCACGTAGTGGTCCATCAGCACCACGCCGAACAGCGGCGCGAACACCGAACCGATCAGCAGCAGGAAGTTTTCGTACTGGGCCAACGGCGCCAGCAGGGCGATCAGGGTGCACAGCACGCCGATGGCCAAGGCCAGGTGTTCGACTTTCACAGGCACCAGCAAGCCGCTGGAAACCGCAGCCGAGTGGATGTCGGCAAAGGCTTTTTCCGACTCATCCAGCAGGATCAACAGCAACGGAAGGCCCATGCCAGCACCCGCCAGGGCCAGCAGCAGGGCATTGGCCTCGCCGCTCGGGGCGAATGCCAGGGTGTAGGCCACACCCAGGCTCATCAGCCAGGTGTTGCCAATGAAGTAGCCCAGCACAGTCCCGCCGAAGACACGCTTGCCGTTGCTGGCGAAACGCGAGTAGTCGGCGATCAGCGGCAGCCACGACAGCGGCATGGCAATGACGATGTCAAAGCCCACGGCCAGCGACATCGAACCGTCACCACTGCGCTTCCACAGCTCGACCAGGTCGGCCTTGGCGAACAGGTTCCAGGTCAGCCACAGGCAAGCCCCCATCAGTACCCAGATGCCCCATTTGCGCAAGATCTTGCGCACGAAGGCCAACGGCCCGCTGACCGCTAGCAGGGTGGCCAGACCGCCGAAGGAGAGGGTCCAGAGCATCGGGCTGTTCCACAGGCTGTCTTCGCCGAAGGTACGTGCGCCGAGCAGGCTGGCCGCATCACGCATGACGATGATCTCGAACGCGCCCCAGCCCACCAGTTGCAGGAGGTTGAGCAGCGCCGGCAAGCGTGCGCCGTGGCGGCCCAGGCTCAGGCGCAGGGTGGCCATGGCCGACAGGCCGGTGTCGCTGCCGATGACGCCGGCTGCGCCCAGCAGCAGCACGCCCACGCCGGTGCCGAGGGCAATGGCCAGAACGGCGCCTGCCAGGCCAAGGCCAGGGGCGAGCATGGCGCCCACCTGCAGGACCATCAGGCCGATGCCGAGGGAGAACCACAGCGAGAACAGGTCACGGCCGCCAAACGGGCGCTGGCTGGAGGGGACCGGGTGGTCGGGGGAGAAATGGCTGGGGGTGGTCATTGTTATGTTCGCCGGAAGAATTGATGGGCTACAGCCACCTTTGTGGGAGCGGGCTTGCCCCGCGAAAGGGCCAGGCCTGCCAACCGCGCTGGCCCAGCTGCCGCTTTCGCGGGGCAAGCCCGCTCCCACAAGGGGAGTGGCGTTGTTACACTTTCTTGTAAAGCTGGCTGCCTTCCTGGCGGAACCGCTCGGCCTGCTCGCGCATGCCATCCTCGACCGCGACATCCACCGCCTCGATGCGTTGGTTGGCGGCGTATTCACGTACTTCCTGGGTGATCTTCATCGAGCAGAACTTCGGCCCGCACATCGAGCAGAAGTGCGCGACCTTGGCCGATTCCTTCGGCAACGTCTCGTCGTGGTAGGCCCGCGCGGTGTCCGGGTCCAGGCCCAGGTTGAACTGGTCTTCCCAGCGGAATTCGAAACGTGCCTTGGACAGCGCGTTGTCACGAATCTGCGCGCCCGGGTGGCCTTTCGCAAGGTCGGCAGCATGCGCGGCGATCTTGTAGGTGATGATACCGGTCTTGACGTCGTCCTTGTTCGGCAGACCCAGGTGCTCTTTCGGCGTGACATAGCACAGCATCGCGCAACCGAACCAGCCGATCATCGCCGCACCGATACCCGAGGTGATGTGGTCATAGCCCGGTGCGATGTCGGTGGTCAGCGGGCCGAGGGTGTAGAACGGCGCCTCGTCACAGCACTCCAGCTGCTTGTCCATGTTCTCTTTGATCAGCTGCATCGGCACATGGCCGGGGCCTTCGATCATGCACTGCACGTCGTGCTTCCAGGCGATCTTGGTCAGCTCGCCGAGGGTTTCCAGTTCACCGAACTGGGCCGCGTCGTTGGCGTCGGCGATCGAGCCCGGGCGCAGGCCGTCACCCAGCGAGAAGCTGACATCGTAGGCCTTCATGATTTCGCAGATCTCGTCGAAATGCGTGTACAGGAAGTTCTCCTGGTGATGCGCCAGGCACCACTTGGCCATGATCGAACCGCCACGGCTGACGATGCCGGTGACCCGCTTGGCGGTCATCGGCACGTAGCGCAGCAGCACGCCAGCGTGGATGGTGAAGTAGTCCACGCCCTGCTCGGCCTGTTCGATCAGGGTGTCGCGGAACAGCTCCCAGGTCAGGTCCTCGGCGATGCCGCCGACTTTTTCCAGGGCCTGGTAGATCGGCACGGTGCCGATCGGTACCGGCGAGTTGCGGATGATCCACTCGCGGGTTTCGTGGATGTGCTTGCCGGTGGACAGGTCCATGACCGTGTCCGAACCCCAGCGAATACCCCAGGTCAGCTTGGCCACTTCTTCCTCGATCGAGGAACCCAGGGCGCTGTTGCCGATGTTGCCGTTGATCTTCACCAGGAAGTTACGGCCGATGATCATCGGCTCCAGCTCCGGGTGGTTGATGTTGGCCGGGATGATCGCGCGGCCACGGGCGATTTCCTCGCGCACGAACTCGGCAGTGATCTCTTTCGGGATGCTCGCGCCGAAGCTGTGGCCGGCGTGCTGCTGGTTGAGCAGGCCGGCGGCGCGGGCCTCCTGCAGCTTCATGTTTTCGCGGATGGCGACGTATTCCATCTCGGCGGTGATGATGCCCTGGCGCGCATAGTGCATCTGCGTGACGTTGGCCCCGGCCTTGGCCCGGCGCGGGTTGTTCACGTGGGCGAAGCGCAGCTTGGCCAGTTCCGCGTCGTTCAGGCGTTGCTGGCCGAAGTTGGAGCTCAGGCCGGCCAGGCGCTCGGTGTCGCCGCGGGCGTCGATCCAGGCCGAACGCACATCGGCCAGGCCTTTGCGCACGTCGATGATGACCTCAGGGTCGGTGTACGGGCCGGAGGTGTCATAGACCAGTACCGGCGCGTTGCTTTCGCCACCGAAGTCGGTGGGGGTGTCGTGCAGGCTGATTTCGCGCATGGGCACGCGGATGTCCGGGCGCGAGCCTTCGACATAGACCTTGCGCGAGCGCGGGAAAGGTTGCACGGACTGCTGGTCGACTTGCGCCGACTCGCTGAGGTTGATCGATTTTTCTTGTTTGCTCATCACAGGCTCTCCAGACGTCTTCCTTGCGGGCGAATGTCGGGGAGAACCTGAAAGGCATGAACGCACCCCTTGACGGGTGTGCAGTGCCGGATGGGGGGTGCCTTGAGCTGCATGCAGCTGCGACATTCCCGGACCTGGCACAAGAGGCTCCCCGGGAAGGCGAGCAATCTTGTTCCCTACGCAGGCGCTAACCTGATCAGGTTCAACGGGATCCGGAACTCTCCGATCTCAGCCTTTGATTCAAGGCACCCCGACAAGAACATGCGCAGTCTAGACTGGAGTGGTCGGCAAAGCCAAGCGGGTAAAACAAGGCGATGATGAAAGGCAAACTCGGCGATTGTTGCCAGGGGCACACGGCACTACACTGGCCCGTCGTTCGATACCCAACAGTTCAGAAATTACAATCTCGTACAAGGATTGCCTCTATGCTGCGCAAACTCTCACTGGCGATTGCCGTGTCTTGTGCGTCCAACGGTGTGGTCTGGGCAGCGCAAGTGCCCACGACAGTGAAGACCGATCTGGTCAGCGTCTACCAGGAAGCGGTAGACAACAACGCCGATCTTGCTGCCGCACGTGCCGACTACGGCGCCCGCCGCGAAGTGGTGCCCCAGGCCCGCGCCGGCCTGCTGCCTAACCTGTCGGCCGGTGCCGAGATGCAGAACACGCGCACCAAGTTCGACGAGCCGTCGGCCACCACCAACCGCAGTGGCAATTCGTGGAATGCAACCCTCTCGCAGCCGATCTTTCGCGCCGACCGCTGGTTCCAGCTGCAGGCAGCCGAGGCCGTCAACGAACAGGCCGCGCTGGAACTGTCGGCCACCGAGCAGAACCTGATCCTGCAGACCGCGCAGAACTACTTCGCCGTGCTGCGCGCCCAGGACAACCTGGCCGCGACCAAGGCCGAGGAAGCGGCGTTCAAGCGCCAGCTGGACCAGTCCAATGAACGTTTCGACGTCGGCCTTTCCGACAAGACCGACGTGCTGCAGTCCCAGGCCAGCTACGACACCGCCCGGGCCAACCGGATCATCGCCGAGCGCCAGGTGCAGGACGCCTTCGAGGCCCTGGTGACCCTGACCAACCGCGAGTACAGCGCGATCCAGGGCGTGGTCCACACCTTGCCGATCCAGGTTCCGATCCCCAATGACGCCAAGGCCTGGGTAGAAACGGCCGGACGCCAGAACCTCAACCTGCTGGCCACCAACCACGCGGTTGACGCCGCTGAAGAAACCTTGCGCCAGCGCAAGGCCGGCCATGCACCGACCCTGGATGCGGTGGCGCGCTACGACAAGGGCGACAACGACAACCTCGGTTTCTCCAACCCCTCGCCCTTCCCCGGCCAGCGCTACAGCGGTGATGTGGAACAGACCACCATCGGGCTGCAGCTGAACATTCCGATCTACAGCGGCGGCCTGACCAGCTCGCAGGTGCGCGAGGCTTACCAACGCCTGAGCCAGAGCGAGCAGCAGCGCGAGAGCCTGCGCCGCCAGGTGGTGGAAAACACCCGCAACCTGCACCGCGCGGTGAACACCGATGTGGAACAAGTTCAGGCGCGCAAACAGTCGATCATTTCCAACCAGAGCGCGCTGGAAGCCACCGAGATCGGCTACCAGGTCGGTACCCGCAATATCGTCGACGTGCTCGATGCACAGCGCCAGCTGTATACGTCGGTGCGTGACTACAACAACAGCCGTTATGACTACATTCTCGACAACCTGAGCCTGAAGCAGGCGGCCGGCACCTTGAGCCCGCAGGACCTGATCGACCTGAAGCGCTATCTGAAGGCGGACTACAACCCGGACAAGGATTTCCTGCCGCCGGACCTGGCCGCCGCTGCCGCCAAGAACTTCGAGCGCAAGCCTTGAACCTGCTGGTGGCTTCTGTGGGAGCCACTGCCTTGCTCAACATCTGAAAGCTGACGCAAATCCCTGTGGGAGCAGGCAAATCAAATGGTCTGTACGGGCCCAATCGCCGGCAAGCCGGCTCCCACAGGAAAAAGTACGGTGTACTTGTGGGAGCGGGCTTGTCCCGCGAAGAAGCCACCACAGCCCTCAGCGAACAAGTGCCCCCAGCCCATCGAGCAACCGCTGCAAGGCCCCCTGATTGGCCCGCATCACCGCCCTGCCCGCCTCGCCCATGCGCTGCGCATCCTGGGGCAACTCCACCAGACGGCGCACCGCTTCGGCCAGCCCCTCGGCATCGTCGATCTGCTGCAACGCGCCCGCCTCACGCAGCATTGCCGTGATCTCGAGGAAGTTGAACACGTGCGGCCCCATGACCACCGGCAACGCCAAGGCCGCCGGTTCCAGCGGGTTGTGGCCACCGGTGGCGACCAGGCTACCGCCGACGAAGGCGATGTCGGCCAGGGCATAGAGGAACAGCAACTCACCCATGGTGTCGCCGAGCAATACACGGGTCTGGCCATCGACCGCCGTGCCGGCCGAGCGACGCACCGTGGCGAACTGCTCGCTGCACAAGGCATGCACCGCATCGAACCGTTCGGGGTGGCGCGGCACCAGAATCAACAGCGCATCGCCATGCACCTGCAGCAACTGCCGATGGGCCTGCAGGATCAACGCATCTTCCCCTTCGTGGGTGCTGGCCGCGATCCATACCGGGCGCTGATCGGCTCCCCATTGCTGGCGCAAGGCCTTGGCACGCGGCAGCAACTGCTCGTCGATCTTCAGGTCGAACTTGATCGAACCGGTCACCTGCACACACGCGGGCCGCGCGCCCAGGTCGCGGAAACGCTGCGCCTCGGTTTCGGTCTGCACCGCAATCAGGCTCATCTCGGCCAGCATTGGCCGGGTCAGCTTGGCAAAGCGCGCATAACCACGCGCCGAGCGCTCGGACAACCGTGCATTGGCCAGGGCCACGGGAATACCCCGCTTGGCACACTGGTGGATGTGGTTGGGCCACAGCTCGGTTTCCATGATGACGCCCAGGCACGGGCGCACATGATCGAGAAAGCGCCCCGCCGCCCACGGCAAGTCGTAGGGCAGGTAGCAATGCTGGATGCGAGGTTCATCGGCGAACATTGCACGAATGCGCTCGGAGCCGGTCGGGGTCATGCAGGTGAGGGTGATCGGCAACTGCGGGTAAGCCTTGAGCAGCGCGCGCACCATCGGCGCGGCGGCGATGCTTTCACCGACCGACACCGCATGCACCCAGATGCCACCCTGGCGCATGGCCGGCAGGTTGCGGGCAAAGCGTTCGCCAATGCGCTGGCCATAGGCCGGGGCCTTGCGGGCACGCAGGTACAGGCGCAGCGCGACCAGCGGCAGGCCCAGGTGAAACAGCAGGGTATAGAGGGTTCTGTTCATGGCGGCGAAGTTTAACCGATCGCGCGCAGGTGCACCGCAAAGCGCTCGGCCAACCATTGTGCGGCCGGCCCCAGCGGCTCATCGCGGCGCCAGGCAAGCTCCACTACCAAGGCCGGGGGCCGCCACTCGCTGGCCAGCTCGACCATCTGCGCCTGGTAGGTGGGGTACTGCACCACATGTCGCGGCAACCAGGCCCAGCCCAGGCCACGCATCAGCAGCTCGGCCATGGCGTAGAAGCTGTCGGCACGCCAGACCTGCGGGCTGATCGCCTCGCCGCCGGGGTAGCCGCTTTGCTGAGGGGTGATGAGCAATTGGCGGTGAAGCGCCAGTTGCTGGCGGGTGACCCGCGCTTCACGCGCCAGCGGGTGATCGACCGCGCACACCGTGACCATCTCCACGCTGCCCAGGGCACGCCGCTCCAGCGATGCGGGAATGCTTTCGTGATGAAAGAACAACCCCAGGTCAGCGCGCCGCTCCGCCAGCTTGCGCGCCACATCGCCCTGGGCACCACTGGCCAGTTGCACCTCCAGAAAGGGATAGCGGCTGGCCAGTTCGTCGAGGCTGTCGATGACCGGCTGATAGGGCATGGCCTCGTCCTGGGCAACCCGCAACATGGCTTCCTGACCCCGCATCAGCGCCAACGCGCGGCCATCCAGGCGTTCGCACTGACGCAACAGCTCGCGGGCATCCTCCAGCAAGGCCGTGCCATTTTCGGTCAGCCTG
>Ga0160463_100811_pt1 | contig 10413 bp, 11 predicted proteins | sample HID1975M_E6MG_FD_108276 | JGI IMG/M metagenome (GOLD analysis project Ga0160463, IMG submission 108276) | Enriched soil microbial communities from UW Madison campus, WI, USA - HID1975M_E6 MG | ecosystem: Environmental > Terrestrial > Soil > Unclassified | place: USA: Madison, Wisconsin... | reverse complement strand
TCTCGCGCTTGCAGCGGTAGATGCCCTGTTCACGGTCGTCCTCGAGCATGGCAGTGAGGTAGTCGAATCCCAGGGACATGGCCAGGGTCTCCATTGTTATTGTTAAGACCTGGTCAGGTTAGGGAGACGGCTGTCGGGGGGCTATCCGGATTGTGCAGAACGTTATCCAGTTTTGCCGGGATCTCGTACTTTTGGGACCACTCGTCCGGGATCATGGAGCCAGCTGATGGCACTAGGGGTATCTTTGGCTAGTTTCATCTTTTCGTATAGCGGACCGAGCACGCCGATCGCCTCGCTTAGTCGATCCTGCGAACTGATGGGTGCTGCAGCTTGGCTGACTGTCAAACCAGCTTCCCGTTTCAAGTTCTCTCCATAGTTGCTAATCAGTTTCTGTGTTGTACCTTCCACGAGTAACAACTGTGGACCAGACCAATCCGCCGATGTCATTATTCGGCTCAACTGGCTCCCGTAATCACGACCTAGTTCATTAACCGTTCTCACGACACGCTCGCTTACAGCTGGAGAAACCGTCTTTTCCCCTTTAAAGTCTGGATTTCGCATGCGAAACCCTGCCTTGGGGCGAACGCTCCACAACCTCACTTGGGGAAGCAACATGTGTCCGCTCGGATCAGTATTGTTCACCGGATCCCCACCGCAATAGGCGTAACAATTGATTCCCCCAGCCCCCATTGGGCTCAAGCTGTCAGGGCTATGAAATCTCATCAAAACCGGATTGAACGCACGGTATCCATTCCCCAGCAAGTAGTGCCCTGTGGCCGACTCTTTCCGCTGCCCGCTGAAGCGCAGCAGAGATGCGCATTGCTCCCCCCCATCACGGCCATAAACGGTGTATTGCAGTGCACAATAAGAAATCTGCGATGTCGACATGGTGACCACCCTGTACCCGAAATAAGGCAGATGGTGGGCTGTGCATGAAATGCCAGCAACTGGCAGAAATATCAGGTGGCCTCGTCAGCGCGCCTCATCCCGACGCTTGAACGTCTGCGAAGGCAACTCGCCAAATTGCTGCCGATACACCTCGGAAAACCGGCCTAAATGAAAGAAGCCGTAATCCAGGGCAAGTTCGGTCACACTGCGCACACCGCAAGTCGGGTCGCTCAGGCACGCATACACCCGCTCAAGCTTGCGCTGGCGCACGTAATGCTTGGGCGTGGTGCTCAGGTGCTGTTCAAACAGCGCATACAGCGAACGCAAACTCATGCAGGCCTGCTCTGCCAGCACCTCAGCCGACAGCTCCAACTTCAGGTTGCGCTCTATGTAATCGAGAATGCGCTCAAGGCCGGCCTGCGGTGCGCTCAGGCTTTCGCGGCGGATATTGGTGGTCATCAGGGTCAGCAACTTGCTGGCGACAATCTGGCTGTAGTGCCCCTGCACCCTGGGCAGCGACTCGCTCACTTCCGCCTCATGGCAAACCATGGCCAGCAGGTTGACGAAGCCATCCAGTTCATCCAGCCGGTAATGATTGCGCAAGAACCGCACGCCCCCATCCGGCCGCTGCCAGCGCTGTTCATCGCAGATCGAGTCCAGCAGCCGGGTCGGCACCTTGAGGATGAACTTCTCGCAATCTTCCGAGTAGGTCAGGTCAACCGGGTCATCCGGGTTGATCAGCAACAACTCGCCCGGCACCAGACGCTGCTCGTGCTTATACCCACGCCACAGGCAGTTGCCGTTGAGCAACACTTGCAGGTGATAAATGGTTTCCAGTGCTGGCGAAGTCACGCGAACGCTGCCGCCGTAGCTGATGCGGCACAGGTCGAGCTCGGCAAACTTGCGGTGGCTGAGGCTAGCCTGGGGATGGGTGGTACGGGACAGACCGATGCAATGCTGGCCTACATGCTGGTTCACATAATCGGACACAGCATAAGGGTCGGCGTGGTGAAACACGCTACTTCGCTCGCTCAGCAGGCGGCTTTCCATAGGCAAGGCACTCGGAATCGTTATTGTTCTGGTCGCCGCTTCCTACGGCCTTGTGGGCGGTGGTTGCGGTCATCACGGTCATTCTATCGGGTCGGTTGCGGATAGCGGGGGCAGGCGACAACCGGTGAATGGCCACACTACAGCAAAAAGGCTGCGGTTGAGCAATGCGGCGATGGGATTGGATGGGCGGATAGCGGACACGGAGAGCGGGAGATTCGTTCGATTATCGAACGCTGTAATCTCTTCTTGCGTCGTTAATCAGTCCCAGCAGGACTTTACATAATTTGCGTCCATGGTCGGCGGTATTCTTGAAGCATGGGGTTCACGTGGTAGTGCCAGTATACTTTCTTATGTAATCTGCATAAATTGTAGTCTCACCTACCTCCATGTCGGTAATATTTCGATAGACAGAACGCAGTACAGACCTTGGGTCCCTCGCATTACCAGCTGTTGTCATGTAAATCACCACCCTCGTTCTAAACGATACGGGGTCGGCAACAGGATAATCTAAAGTAATCGAAGCGGCCAACCGCTTTGATTCTTCAAATATTTTACTTGGTTCGGCCATGCCTCTTGCCCTGAAAAAGTCCGGCCAGCTGAGCGCTGATGATGAGTTAGTATTGTCGAACGCAAGCGGATTACCTGGTCGCCACGCTGAACCTGTGACGGGTGAGTTATGCAGAAAATCAAGAGGGAAGTCAATTTCTTGACCAGCGTATCCCGAGAGTAAATCTGCTACGTCGACAGAGTTGGCAGATCCTGATCTGCTGTTTGAAGCGCTTCTCGAGGAACTCGGCCAGCTCGGAGGTGAACGCCTTTGCATCGTCTGGGGCTCAAGACGTCTCGCATAAGGTGGCGGGGTGCGCATGTGGCCCGTGCGGTCAACATGGTTAACAGGATCGTTTTTACAATAGGCGTATGTATGATGACCGCCTTTGCCAAACGGACTGAGCGTATCGGGGGATAAGAAACGCATCAGGCTGGGGCTGTACATGCGATAACCCAAGCCTAAGGCATAACCGCCGGGAATGGGGTCGTAATTCTCGCCATTGAATCCGAGACATATGCCAGTCAAATGTGGTGCTCGCGCACCATAGGCGGTATACGGTGGAAGTTTCATCGAGGACCTCCAGACTCAAGATTTCATATTGTGCAGCTTGCATGTTCAAGATCTGGAATGCACCTGATAAAAGTAACAGTTTTGCATGCGTAGAGTTTGAGTCGGCTGGCGTCGATTTCAGGTGTCCTGGCCATTGCGCTGCCTATGGAAGCAAACAGGTAACCGAGGTTTTTTCAGTTTCAGCCGTTAAATCACAAAGTGCATATGAGCCCAGCGGCCGGCGACTGCGGGACAGGTCGCTTTACGAGCTTCCGCCACCGTTGGAGTTTTTGCACAACCGATGGCCCAGTTCTTGTAGAAACAGCTTGCAACCAAACCACCCTGCCATTCGGTCACTTTTTCAACACCCGGCGCAGAGCTTCTGCTAGAAAGCGCACATGCCTACCCTCTTCCTTACCCACCTGCGCCGCCGTTGGTTCACCTGGCTGTGCGCCGCCACACTGGTCATCGGCTTGCCGTCCAGCTGTGCTGTCTTGCAGCACAAGGAGCGCGAGCTGGTGTTCCGCATCGAGCCCGGCCAGGCCAGCTGGTTCCGTGGGCTGCCCAGCGGTGTGCAGGAACTGGACCTGCGCCCGCGCAGCTTCGCCAGTAACCAGAACCTGCACGCCTGGTGGTGGCCGGCCAAGCGAGCAAACGCGCCGGCCATCCTCTACCTGCACGGTGTACGCTGGAACCTTACCGGCCAGATGTTCCGTATCGAGCAACTGCATGCCATGGGCTATTCGGTGCTTGCGGTGGATTACCGAGGCTTTGGCAAGAGCCGGGGCGACCTGCCTTCCGAAGCCACGGTCTATGAAGATGCACGCATTGCGTGGGAGCGCTTTGCCCAGCTGCAGCCGGATGCCGGCAAGCGCCTGATATTCGGTCATTCGCTGGGCGGCGCGGTGGCGGTGGAACTGGCCAGTGAACTGAGACGTGAAGCGCAGCAAAGCGGTGTTGCGGCGCCGGCCCGCGGGTTGATCCTTGAGTCGACCTTCACCTCCCTGGGCGATGTCGCGGCAGCGGTGGCCAATACCTCCCTCCCGGTGCGCTGGTTGATGTCGCAGAAGTTCGACTCGCTGGACAAGATCGGCAACATCGGCCTGCCAGTGCTGCTGGTGCATGGAACGGATGACCGTTTTGTACCCCCTCGCTTCAGCCAGCAGCTGTTCGACGCAGCCCGGCAGCCCAAGACATTGCTGCTAGTGCCGGGGGCCACCCATAACAACAGCATGAGCCTGGCCGGGCAGCGTTACAGGCAGGCAATACAGGCGCTGCTCTGAAACTACCAATGGCCTTGGGTGGCTGAAAACCTGGGGCCGCTACGCGCCCCTTTCGCGACATAAGGCGACTCCTACAAGGCCCTGCGCAACGGCTACGGTTCACTGCACCGGCAAAAAATTCATTAGCAACAGGCTTTGGGCGTAATTCAAACCAATCCGCCGATAACGTTCATCCAGCAACTCGGCTAACAGGTCCAGCCGCGCAACGATCTTGCCAAACTCCACGGCAAAACTCAGGTTGCTGCCCTCTTCCGAAATCTCGTTGGAGAACAGCAGCAACACCCCATTGGCGTCCTGCCGCTGGCTGAGCATCCAGGTGGCCTTTTCGATATTGCGCGCCGCATTGTTGATGAACAACGGGTCGATGGTATCGGTCATGTAGAACTCGGTACGCCCGCCGTGCGCGGTAATCAGCATGCTGCCGATGGCGTAGATGAAAGCGCCCACCCGATCACCACGAAATTCCGGGCTCAGCGCGTAGCTCAATGCCGCCAGGTCACGGCGGTTGCCCAGTTGCGGCAGTGGCTGACGATGTTCGATAGCCATGCGGATCTGCCGCTCGGCCGTGGCAGCGTCCACATAGCCCGACATCTTCCACTGGTTGGGGTTGCGCAGGTACAGCTTGTTCATCAGCAGGTACAGGCTTTGCAAGTTGTCGCGCATCGATAGCGTGGCCAGGCGGTCGACGCTGGTCTGGAACAACTCACTGGGTTTGCCGTTGCCGAACTGGCTGACAATATCGCGGCCTTGCTCCTGGGTGCAGGCGCACAGGCATGTGAGGGCGCCTGCCAGCAGCAGGCGTGGGAGGAAATTCGGGGAGCTTGCAACCATCGGCACCGGGTCGATATTCGGCGGCCGCACCGGGGGTCAGTGCAGCCTGGCCAAGCATAGAGCCCGGAAATCGTAAAAAGTGCAGTGATCGGGATAGGTGGCTCACATGGCGTGGCGCAACATCTCTACCATCTGCGCATGCAGCGCCGGGTCACCACAGGCCACAACGCACCCGCCATTCTGTGCACTGCTGCCATCCCAGGCAGTGATCACCCCACCCGCCCCTTCGATGATCGGCATCAGTGCCTGTACGTCATACGGCTGCAGGCTCGCTTCGACAATCACGTCGACAAAGCCCGAGGCCAGCATGCAGTAGGCATAGCAATCGCCGCCGTAGCGCATCAGGCGCGCCTTGCCGGCAACTGCCTCGAACGCGGCTTTGCGCTCGGCGGTATCGAACATGTCCGGCGTGGTGCACATCAGCGTGGCCGAAGCCAGGTCGGCACAGGCACGGGTTTTCAGTGGCGTACCGCTGCGCCAGGCACCTTCAGGGGTACCGACAAAGCGTTCACCGGTGAATGGCTGGTTCATCACGCCAACCACAGGGCGCGTGCCATCGTTCAGGGCAATCAACGTGCCCCACAACGGCAGGCCGGTGATGAAGGCCCGGGTACCGTCGATCGGGTCGAGCACCCAGGTCAACGGGCTGCTGCCGACGGCCACGCCCGCCTCTTCACCAAGAATACCGTGGTCCGGGTAGCGGGCCTGGATCAGCGCGCGCATGGCGTCCTCGGCCGCCTTGTCAGCCACGGTCACTGGGTCGTACAGGCGCCCGCCCTTGTCCTCGACATCCAGGCTGGCGCGAAAGTATGGCTTGATCGCCACTGCGGCAGCATCGGCCAACTGCTCGGCGAAAGCGCAAAATTCGCCAATCTGTTCAGCGCTCAGGGACATGGGACAGGCCTCGTGACAATGATGGGGCCCGCATCATACCCGACACATGGCGCTAGCCGCACTCAGGCAGGTGCAGGTGAAAAAAGCCTGATCGGTTTGACCGGGCGCACACGGGTCTAGACTCAACAGAACCAGGTAACCGGGGAGCTGCCACACGTGGAGGTGTGAGATGAGCCAGTTCAAGCGCTTGTTTGTCATGCTCGGCCCGCAGATGCGCCATACGCCAGCGCTGCAACGCGCGGCGGCGCTGGCGGAGTCCAGCGGTGCACTGCTGGATATCAACGTTTTCGTCGACGATGTCGACACCTTTGGCTTGATGAGCGATGGCCGCGAGCGTGAGCGGCTGCTCAGTGACAACCGCCAGTGGCTGGCAGATGAGGCTGAACAGTTGGGCAATGCTGGCCTGGACGTGTCTACCGAACTGTTGTTGACTCGCGACCCGCTGGGCAGCGCGCTGGAGCGGGTCGAACGGCAGGGCTGCGATTTGCTGGTCAAGGACGTGCAGCACGAACCGGTGCTCAAACGCCTGCTGGTCACGCCACTGGATTGGCAGTTGCTCAAGGACAGCCCGGTTGCCGTGCATCTGGTCAGCGACATCCGCCTGCCCCTGCCCCGGCAAATTGCCGCGGCAGTAGACCTTAACAGCCACGGTGCTGGCGAGCACCTGGACGAGCAGGTGATCCACAGTGCCCGTGCCCTGGCCCTGCAGTGCAACGCCGAGTTGCACTTGCTGCATGTGTGCGACGCGGCCAAAACCCATATTGCCGACTTCGGTGCCGGTACGGTGACCATGCCCGGCTTCGACGGCAGCGTGCGTACTGCGCAGCGGGCGGCGTTCAACCGGCTGGGTGACCATCACCAGATCCCGCTGGAGCGTCGGCACTTCCTGGAAGGCCCAGCTATCAGGGCCATTGCCGAGTTTGTCGGCCACAGCCGGGCAGATGTGATCGTGATGGGCAGCCATCGGCATGACGCCATGCAGACATACCTGGGCGGGACCACAGCGCATGTGCTGGAACACCCGCTGTGCAATGTGCTGGCAATCAAGGCCGTTCGCTGAGTGTTAGCATGCCTTGGCCGGCCTCTAGGTGGTTTGATCCGCGAGAAGGCTGGCAACGATCCGGCACCTACGCCGACCCGGGAGCACCTCGGACGGTGCAGGCCGGGTTTCGTATACGTACTGAAAGGCTGGGGCCGCACTGCGGCCCCCTGCTTCAGAAACCTTTGCTGTAGAACAGCGAGTAGGACTCAATACCGTCGTTTGGCTGCTTGATTCCCGCATTGGAATAATGCATCGCGCGAATCCCGACTTTCTGCTCACCTGGCAACTTCAGGCCGAAACCGATGCGGTCTTCGAAGTTGACCGCCGACCCCATGCGCTGGTCACCCACGTCGGTCTTGGAAAACGCCGCCAGGCCAATACCGGCCTCGATGTACGGCGTGTAGGTAAAACCGCTGAACTCGTAAGTGAACACCGGGCTGAACGACAGCGAGTGCGCACCACTGGCGTCACCGCCCTCCCAATAGGTGTAGGCAGCATCCCAGTAACCGGTCACATAGCCGGTACTGCTTTCCAGCCATTTCTTGTCCCAGTCGAAGGACAAGCCAATACGGTAGGTCATGTCACCTTGGCTGGTGGCGCCAACGGCGCCGGATACCTGCGCGGCCTGGGCCAGGTTGGCCCCTGCAAAGGCCAGCACTGCAGCGGCCAGCGAAGCTGCGAGACGGGTTTTCATCAACGACTCTCCTGATGGTCTACACGGCAAGCGGGGGCTTTTGCCCCTCGATCTTTATTGGGTGACCGGCGCATCCAGACCGGTCACACGAAGTAACAGTTTCTGATTATTGTCCAGATAATCAGAAAGTTGAAAGTGAATTGCCACTATTGGCGTAATCAGTTGGTCAAGATGTGCCTTGCCGAGCGCAGCGTTTCAGTCGTATTCCGCCTCTTCATGGTCGCCCATCAGGCGCCTCTGCCGGGGCGTCGCCTGCTCCAGCACCTGCGGGTTGAAGCGCCAGTCCAGGTAGGGTGAGAACTTTTGCGCGACCATGCGCCGGCCATAGTGCACTTGCAGCATGTCGCGCTCGCGAGCCTGGCTGCGATTGGCTCCGCCGCTGTGCCAGACGTCGCTGCGAAAGACCAGCGCATCTCCTGCCTTGCACAACATTGCCAGCGCTTCACGCCCTTGCCATTGATTCTCGCCAGCCAGTGGTGGCCGCGCCGCGCGGTGGCTGCCAGGTACGATCCAGGTCGGCCCGATGTTGTGGTCGATGTCGCTGAGGTACAGCTGAGCAGTCAGTATTTGTGCAGGCTGGGTGAAATCGCCCTTCGCGCTTAGCCAGTCGGGCAGCTGCATGGGCAGGTGATCGAGGTGTAGCGCCATGCCCGCGTAACCCGGGTGGCTGCGCCACGCAGTTTGTCCGATCACGTGGCAGTCAGTGCCTAGCGCCGCTTCAGCCAGTGCTATCAAGGGTGGCAGGTCGAGAAAGGGCAGCCAAAGCGGGTTGCGGTTGAATACGCACTTGTAGTGCTCCAACAGCCCCTGGTAGTCCCAGTGAATCGGCTGCAGGTCATCGATGGCGCAACGCAACAGGGCGATGCGCAGGGGTTCGAGCACACTGGGAAGTAACACATAGCCCTGCTCGTTCAACATCTCCAGCTGAAGATCCAGGCTCATGGCGATGCGCTCCTCTCAGGCAGGAGTACATCCGTACTCCTGCCGTATTTTTTTGATCAACGCCAGTTAAGGTTCACGGTCGCGGGGCCCTTGCCGTTCACGGTCACCAGTTGCTGCACCGTCTCACCTTGGGCATTGCCAGTGACCTTGTACTTGCCGGGAGGCAACTGCACATACAGCAGCGGCCCGGCATCTGTGACGCTGAGTACGGGCTGGCCTTGTGCATTCTGAATGTCGACTGTGGCACCACTCTGGAACTTGCCTTCCGGGCCAGTGGAAAGCTCCACGTGCAAGTCATAGCCGGTGGTTTTGCGCAGCGCATTGGCCTCATCCTGGCCAATACCACCTTGCAAATAGCGCACGCCGTTCTGCTCCTGCGGTTGCAACTGCACGGCCTGCATGTCGATGGGGGCATTGAGATCGGCAGCAGCAGCCAGGGTCCATGGCATGGCCAGGGTTATCAGCAACGCCGCGCCGAGGGCATAGTGATGGTTACGCATGGTATGACCCTCCTTTAGAGGATGGCTTACCTATTATCTGATCCTCCCGGGGTACTGGTGTTCTGGCTGATGCATGGTCGTCATCGTGACATTCGGCACTAATCCATCAATCGAATGTAAATTTAGATACTGATCAAGAGGTTGTACGCCCTTCCTCAAGTAGTTTCACGAACATGCTCAAGCTGCGTGATACCGCGCCCCGCCGCCAGACCAGCCAGGTTTTCAGGTAGCGAAAATCTTCCGACATAGGCCAGGCACTGACCGTGCTGCACCCGGGCATATTGTCGAGCATGCTGCGCGGCATCATGGCCAGGCCTGCGCCAGCGCTGACGCACGCCAACATGCCATGGTAGGACTCCATCTCGTGAATCTTGCCCGGCACTGCCTGGTCCTTGACGAACCAGTTCTCGAAGTGATGGCGATACGAGCAGTTGGCACGGAAGGCGTAGATGCTCTCACCGTTCACATCCTGGGCGCGCGTAACTGGCGCATGGTTGAGCGGCGCGATGACCATCATTTCCTCTTCGAACACCGGCATGCCTTCCAGTGTCGGGTGCAGCACCGGGCCGTCGACGAACGCGGCCACCAGCCGGCCAGACAACACGCCTTCGAGCATGGTCCCGGATGGCCCGGTGGACAGGTCAAGGTCTACCTTGGGGTAGCGCTGGTTGTACGCCGCCAGCAAAGCCGGGATGCGCACCGCTGCCGTGCTTTCCAGCGAACCGAGGGCAAAGGTGCCCTGCGGGTCTTCACCGGCCACGGTAAGGCGCGCCTCGTGCACCAGGTCGAGGATGCGCCGGGTGTATTCAAGAAAATTCCAGCCTGCAGGCGACAGGCGCAGGCGGCTTTTCTCGCGAATGAACAGCTCCACGCCCAGGTCTTCTTCCAGTTGCTTGATGCGCGTGGTTAGGTTGGACGGCACCCGATGGATGTGCTGCGCGGCGGCGCTGATGCTTCCCTGCTCTGCCACCGCCTTGAAGATCTCCAGTTGCACCAGGTCCACAGCCTTTCTCCAAACGTGAATGTTTCGCTCATTATTATTCAGTTTTCATTAAAGCCATAGCCCACTAGTCTGGCGTCACTGATTAACAACAACGAGAGTGTCCCGCCATGAGCGCGATCAGCAGCCTGACCCACGCCATCTCCCTCGACCCGTACAGCGGCGAGCAGATCGGCGCCTACCCGTTCGA
>Ga0160463_100797_pt1 | contig 10721 bp, 10 predicted proteins | sample HID1975M_E6MG_FD_108276 | JGI IMG/M metagenome (GOLD analysis project Ga0160463, IMG submission 108276) | Enriched soil microbial communities from UW Madison campus, WI, USA - HID1975M_E6 MG | ecosystem: Environmental > Terrestrial > Soil > Unclassified | place: USA: Madison, Wisconsin... | reverse complement strand
GGTGTTTATTATTATTGATAGCATCGGTACATTCGTTAAAAATATAAAACACGAGGTTTCTCGAGCATGTCCAATACCCCCTACCCCCAGTCCTACTACGCCGCCTCGGCTAACCCGGTGCCGCCACGTCCGGCGCTGCAGGGTGAGGTGGAAACCGATGTGTGCATCATCGGCGCCGGCTACACCGGCCTTTCCAGCGCGCTGTTCCTGCTGGAGAACGGCTTCAAGGTGAGCATCGTCGAAGCCGCCAAGGTCGGCTTTGGCGCGTCGGGCCGCAACGGTGGCCAGATCGTCAACAGCTACAGCCGTGACATCGACGTCATCGAACGCACCGTTGGCCCCAAAGAGGCACAACTGCTGGGCCACATGGCCTTCGAAGGCGGCCGCATCATCCGTGAGCGCGTGGCCAAGTACAACATCCAGTGCGACCTGAAGGACGGTGGCGTATTCGCCGCGCTGACCAGCAAGCAGATGGGCCACCTGGAATCGCAAAAACGCCTGTGGGAACGCTTCGGCCACACCCAGCTGGAGCTGATGGACCAGAAGCGCATCCGCGAAGTGGTCGCCTGCGACAGCTACATCGGCGGCATGCTGGACATGAGCGGCGGCCACATCCACCCACTGAACCTGGCCCTGGGCGAAGCCGCCGCGGTCGAGTCGCTGGGCGGCATCATCTATGAGCAGACCCCGGCCGTGCGCATCGAGCGTGGCGCCAACCCTGTCGTGCACACCCCGCAGGGCAAGGTACGCGCCAAGTTCGTCATCGTCGCCGGCAACGCCTACCTGGGCAACCTGGTGCCAGAACTGGCCGCCAAGTCGATGCCATGCGGCACCCAGGTGATCACCACCGAGCCGCTGGGCGAAGAACTGGCCCGCACCCTGCTGCCGCAGGACTACTGTGTCGAAGACTGCAACTACCTGCTCGACTACTACCGCCTGACCAGCGACAAGCGCCTGATCTTCGGCGGTGGCGTGGTCTACGGTGCCCGCGACCCGGCCAACATCGAAGCGATCATTCGTCCGAAGATGCTCAAGGCCTTCCCGCAGCTGAAGAACGTCAAGATCGACTACGCCTGGACCGGCAACTTCCTGCTGACCCTGTCGCGCCTGCCGCAAGTAGGCCGTATCGGCGACAACATCTACTACTCGCAGGGTTGCTCGGGTCACGGCGTGACCTACACCCACCTGGCGGGCAAGGTGCTGGCCGAGGCGCTGCGTGGCCAGGCCGAGCGTTTCGACGCCTTCGCCGGCCTGCCGCACTACCCGTTCCCGGGTGGCCAGATGCTGCGTGTTCCGTTCAGCGCCCTGGGTGCCTGGTACTACAGCCTGCGCGACCGTCTGGGCTTCTGATCCAGGCCATGGCCTGATCGCCGGCAAGCCGGCTCCCACAGGTAACCCACTGCTCTCAAGGGCTGCGGGCTACCTTGTGGGAGCCGGCTTGCCGGCGATAGGGCCAGCAATACCCCCGCTACTTACCCAGGCTGCTCACCGCCTGCTTCGCCGCAATCTCCTGCCCTGCCCGAGCCAGTTCGTCGGCAGCCTGCAGCCAGCGCTGGCGGTCCACCTGCGCCGGCAATTGCCGCGGCGGCTGCACCAGCACAGCCCAACTCCCCTCCTTCGCCCAAGCCGAGGCAAAGTCATCGAAGGCCATCAGCTGCCGCCGATGCATGCCTGAGCGCAGCAGCACCCGCTGCTTGTAGCTGTCATAGCCGATCAGCAGCGCATAGCGCGGCTCGCTCCACAACGCCGAACCTTCCTGGTAGCGCAGCAGCACCGGGTTGCCCGCCGCCACCTGGATCAGCAAGGCATCCAGCTGTTGATCGAGTGGGTAGACCACCATGCCGTACTCCCGCGCGACGCGAGGAATACCGGTTGCCAGTGACTCGGCGCCCTGGGGCAGGTTCAAGGGTTTGTCCAGAAGCCCCGGAGTGATCGGCGCCCCCTGCTGCGAGAGCAAGGCCGCCAACGCCATGGCACCGCTGTGGTTGGCATTGCCGCGGTAGAACGGCACGCTGCTGATCTCGACCCGCTGCGGCAGGCCTTTGAGCCCGGCCGGTGGGGTACTGGCACAGCCGGCCAGGCTACCGGCCACCAGACAGGCCAACAGCAGCCGACGTGGGCCGCTGAGCCACGGTTTGAAGGAATGGTGCTCCATGAACGCTCGCTTGTTCTTGCGCCAGGCAGGCAGCCCGGCTCTGGTTACGGATCATAGGGCGCCGCGCTGCGCCGGTATAGCCCGGCGCGGGCTAGTAGCGAATCGGACCAAGCAGCAGACGTTCGGTCAATGGAACGTCCAGGCCGGCAAGCTAGACTAAGGCTGTGTCTGGAGGGCGAACCGTGGGTTGGCCCGAGAGAAGGAGGTACACATGAGCCTGACAATGGCAATCCTCATGCTGGTGGGTATGTGGCTGAGCGTCGCAGCCGCCATGCTGTGGGGTGTAATGCGTATCGTTCGGCGTCATTCACAGCATCACCTGCCACCGCAGGCCCCAGCCAAGCCACAGGCAGCACGGCGGCATGCCGGGGTGCATTGAGCTTCGAATTCTTCAAAGCCCTTCGCCGGCAAGCCGGCTCCCACAGGCACGCCACTGCATTTGAAATCAGTGGCGTACCTGTGGGAGCCGGCTTGCCGGCGAAAGGGGCGCAGCGCGCCCCCGGGTCCTGCATCAGCCCTCGGCCGCCTCACGCTTGAGCCGTGCCCGGCGTGCCAGGATGTTGAGCATTTCGATCACCGTCGAGAACGCCATCGCCGCATACACATAGCCCTTCGGCACATGGGCACCGAAACCTTCGGCGATCAGCGTCATGCCGATCATGATCAGGAAGCCCAGGGCCAGCATGACCACGGTCGGGTTATCGTTGATGAAGTTGGCCAGCGGGTCGGCGGCCACCATCATCACGATCACGGCGGTGATCACGGCGATGATCATGATCGGCAAGTGCTCGGTCATGCCCACGGCGGTGATGATGCTGTCGACCGAGAACACGATGTCCAGCAGCAGGATCTGGAAGATCGCCGCGGCAAAGCCCAGGGTGACCGTGGACGACACCTTGGCCTCCTCCTTGGCACCGTGCGGGTCGACGTTTTCGTGAATTTCCTTGGTCGCCTTCCACAGCAGGAACAGACCACCGGCGATGAGGATCACGTCCTTCCAGGAGAAGGCGTTGCCGAACACTTCGAACACCGGGTCGGTCAACTGCACGATCCAGGCGACCGTGCTGAGCAGTGCCAGGCGCATCACCAGGGCCATGCTGATACCGATACGCCGTGCCTTGGAGCGGTACTCCACCGGCAGCTTGTTGGTCAGGATCGAGATGAAGATCAGGTTATCGATACCCAGTACCACTTCCATGGCCACCAGCGTGGCGAGGGCGACCCAGGCGGTAGGGCTTGCGGCGAGTTCCAGCAAATATTCCATGTTTCAATCCTGCAAACGGTTCTGGATCAGATGTCCTGGGTCTTTTCTTGCGTCTCGGCATCCTTGGGCTTCTGCCCTTCGCTGCCGATGGCGTCGCTCAGTGCTTCCTGGGCCGCCTTGTTGGTGTCATCGATGGCCTGCTTGGCCGACTTGGCCGCCTGGTCGAGCATCTGCTGGGCAGATTTCTCGGCCTGGTCGCAGCCGGCTACGCTCAGCAATGCCAAGGCTAGCACCAGCGGTGTACCGATGGATTTGAGTTGCAACATGAAGTCCTCGCTTGTCGATATCCCTGCGGCGCGCACCGCGCCTGATGGGGTCGCATTCTAGAGCCCGCGATACATCAGGAAAATTCGTTTTTTCAGCGTGTATACTTCGGTTTTTACGAATCGGGAATGACATGCTCAATTACCGCCAGCTCCACTACTTCTGGGCTGTGGCCAAAACCGGCAGCATTGCCCGTGCCAGCGAGCAGTTGAATCTGACCCCGCAAACCATCAGCGGCCAGATCAGCTTGCTGGAACAAACCTATGGCCTTGAGCTGTTCCAGCGCGTGGGTCGGCAGCTGGAGTTGACCGAAACCGGTCGCCAGGCCTTGGTCTACGCCGAGCAGATGTTCCAGATCGGTGGCGAACTGGAGGCCATGCTGCGGGCCGGCCCGCAGGAGCAGATCCTGTTCCGCGTCGGGGTGGCCGACGTGGTGCCCAAGTCGATCGTCTACCGCCTGCTGGCGCCGACCATGGAGCTGGACGATGTGCTGCGCATCAACTGCCGCGAAGACAAGCTCGAGCGCTTGCTGGCGGACCTTGCGATCCAGCGCCTGGACCTGGTGATTTCCGACAGTCCGATGCCCAGCCACCTGGATATCAAAGGCTATAGCCAGAAGCTCGGCGAATGCGGCCTGAGCTTTTTCGCTACCCCAGCCCTGGCGCAGCGCCATGCCGGCCCCTTCCCCGCCTGCCTGCAGGATGCCCCGCTGCTGATTCCTGGCCAGGAAACCGTGGTACGCAGCCGCCTGCTGCGCTGGCTGGGCGAGCAGCACGTGCAACCACGAATCATTGGCGAGTTCGACGACAGCGCCCTGATGCAGGCGTTCGGGCAGTCCGGCAGCGGGATTTTCGTGGCGCCCAGCGTGATTGCCGAGGAAGTGTGCCGGCAGTATGGGGTCGAGCTGGTCGGGCAGACCGACGCGGTGCTGGAGTCGTTCTATGCTATTTCGGTGGAGCGCAAGGTGAAGCATCCTGGGATCCTGGCGATTACCGAGGGGGCACGGCGGGAGTTGTTTCATTGGTGAAATCGGTGGGCCCTATCGCCGGCAAGCCGGCTCCCACAGGTACACCGCAAGTCTCGAAAGCGGTGCTCTACCTGTGGGAGCCGGCTTGCTGGCGATAGGGCCCTAACTGACTGTGGTAAAGTCGCGCCCTTTCAAGATACCGAGACAGTGCTGCACATGACCCCCGTCTTCCGCCTCCTCAACCGCACCAGCCTGGTGACCCAGATCGTCATCGGCCTGGTCGCCGGCATCGCCCTGGCCTTGCTGGCACCGGCCATCGCCCGCGACCTGGGCTTCCTTGGCAAGGTATTCGTCAGCGCCCTCAAGGCGGTCGCGCCGGTGCTGGTGTTCATCCTGGTCATGGCCTCGATCGCCAACCACCGTCACGGGCAGGAAACCCACATTCGCCCGATCCTCTGGCTCTACCTGCTGGGCACCTTCGCGGCCGCCGTGGTGGCCGTGGTCGCCAGCATGCTGTTCCCCTCGCAGCTGGTCCTTAGCACCGGCGAGGCTTCGCTGAGCGCACCTGGCGGCATCATGGAAGTGATGCAGAACCTGCTGCTGAGCGCGGTGGACAACCCGATCAATGCCCTGCTCAACGCCAACTTCATCGGCGTCCTGACCTGGGCCATCGGCCTGGGCGTGGCCCTGCGCCACGCAGGCGAGACTACCCGCACCGTGGTCGAGGACCTGTCCAACGGCGTGACCCTGATCGTGCGCGTGGTGATCCGCTTCGCGCCCCTGGGTATCTTCGGCCTGGTCAGCTCCACCCTCGCCCAGTCGGGCCTGAGTGCCCTGCTCGGCTACCTGCACCTGCTGGCGGTACTGATCGGCTGCATGCTGTTCGTGGCGCTGGTGATGAACCCGCTGATCGTGTTCTGGAAGATTCGCCGCAACCCCTACCCGCTGACCTTGCTGTGCCTGCGCGAGAGCGGCATCACGGCATTCTTCACCCGCAGCTCGGCCGCCAACATCCCGGTCAACCTGGCGCTGTCGGCGCGTCTGGGCCTGCACGAAGACACCTACTCGGTGTCGATTCCGCTGGGTGCGACCATCAACATGGCCGGCGCGGCGATCACCATCACCGTGCTGACCCTGGCGGCGGTGCATACGCTGGGTATTGCGGTGGACCTGCCGACCGCCGTGCTGCTCAGCGTGGTCGCGGCGATCTGTGCCTGCGGCGCCTCGGGCGTCGCCGGCGGTTCGTTGTTGTTGATTCCATTGGCGTGCAGCCTGTTCGGTATTCCCAGCGAGATCGCCATGCAGGTGGTGGCGGTGGGCTTCATCATCGGCGTGCTGCAGGATTCGGCGGAAACGGCGCTGAATTCATCGACCGATGTGCTGTTCACTGCGGCGGCTTGCCTGGCTGAAGAGCGGCGCGGGGCTTGAGATTGCAGGGGCCGCGTTGCGGCCCTTTCGCCGGCAAGCCGGCTCCCACAGGGTCACCGCTGTCCTTGAGATCTGCGGGATACCTGTGGGAGCCGGCTTGCCGGCGATAAGGCCGGTGATTGCTTAAGCCAAGCGCTTTACCTACGCTAGTGGCCTTTCCCCAGCAATGAGACAGGGCCATGTCAGAACACGAAACCGCAGGCGAAGGCCGCTTCAGCAGCACCGAGATCCGAATTCTCGGCTCGCTGATCGAAAAGCAAGCCACCAGCCCGGAAAGCTACCCGCTGACCCTCAATGCCCTGGTCCTGGCCTGCAACCAGAAAACCAGCCGCGAGCCCGTCATGAACCTCAGCCAAGGCCAGGTTGGCCAGGCTCTGCGCGCCCTCGAAGGCCAGCAGATGACCCGCCTGCAGATGGGCAGCCGTGCTGACCGCTGGGAACAGCGGGTGGACAAGGCCCTGGAGCTGGTACCGGCACAGCTGGTGCTCATGGGCTTGATGTTCCTGCGCGGCCCGCAAACCCTCAATGAGCTGCTGACCCGCAGCAACCGCCTGCACGACTTCGACGACACCGAACAGATCCAGCACCAACTGGAGCGCCTGATTTCGCGCGGCCTGGCCGTGCACCTGCCGCGTCAGGCCGGCCAGCGCGAAGACCGCTACTCCCACGCGCTGGGCGACCCGGCGGAAATCGAGGCGATCCTTGCCGCGCGGCAACAGGAAGGCGGCGCGCGCAGCAGCGGCAGCAGTGTTTCGGAAGAACGGATCGAGGCCCTGGAAGCACGCATCGCAGCACTGGAAGCGCGCCTGGCCGAACTGGAAGGTTGAGCCGGTCAGTGATCCGGCTCGGGGAAGTTGCGACAGCTCTTGCGCGCGGCCAGCTCCCGGTCACTGGGGCGCTGGTCGACGAACACGGTGCGGCCGTCGGTGTAGATTTCGAGGTAGCCCCAGTGCAGGTCCTGCTCCTTCTGCCCGGGCTTGGGGGGCACTAGCCACCAGGGTTCACGGCTGATCAGGGTCATTGGGCGAGATTCCTGAGAAAGTCCTCAGTAATCATAGACACCCTCAGGCTGGACCGGCCAATCGCCGGCAAGCCGGCTCCCACCGGTGCTCCACTGAATTCGAATGCAGTGGTGTACCTGTGGGAGCCGGCTTGCCGGCGATTGGGCCGGAACAGGCTTACGCCGGCGCCGAAGTCCGAATCAAATGATCGAACGCTGCAAGCGATGCCTTGGCACCCTCGCCCACGGCAATGACGATCTGCTTGTACGGCACCGTGGTCACGTCACCTGCGGCAAACACGCCGGGGATGTTGGTCGCGCCCCTGGCATCGACAATGATCTCGCCGCGTGGCGACAGCTCGACCGTGCCCTTGAGCCAATCAGTGTTCGGCAGCAGGCCGATCTGCACGAAGATGCCTTCCAGCGCCAGGTCATGCACCTCATCAGTGGTGCGATCCTTGTAGCGCAGCCCCGTCACTTTCTCGCCATTGCCAACCACTTCGGTGGTCAGCGCGCTGGTGATGACCTTGACGTTGGGCAGGCTGTGCAGCTTGCGTTGCAACACCGCATCGGCGCGCAGCTGGCTGTCGAACTCGATCAGCGTCACCTGGGCAACGATGCCGGCCAGGTCGATGGCTGCTTCCACGCCGGAGTTGCCACCGCCGATCACCGCCACGCGCTTGCCCTTGAACAGCGGGCCGTCGCAGTGTGGGCAGTAGGCCACGCCTCGGGCGCGGTACTCCTGCTCGCCTGGCACGTTCATTTCCCGCCAACGGGCACCGGTGGCCAGGATCACGGTCTTGGCCTTGAGCGAGGCTCCGCCGGCCAGGCGTACTTCATGCAGGCCGCCATCGGTGGCCGGAATCAGCGCTTCGCCGCGCTGCAGGTTCATGATGTCGACGTCGTACTGCTTGACGTGCTCTTCCAGCGCCGTGGCCAGTTTCGGCCCTTCGGTTTCCTGCACCGAGATGAAGTTCTCGATGGCCAGGGTATCGAGCACCTGCCCGCCGAAGCGTTCGGCAGCGACACCGGTACGGATGCCTTTACGCGCAGCGTAGATCGCTGCCGAGGCGCCAGCGGGACCACCGCCGACCACCAGCACGTCGAAGGCGTCCTTGGCGTTGATCTTCTCGGCCTGGCGGGCGCCGGCGTTGGTGTCGATCTTGCCGAGGATCTCTTCCAGGCCCATGCGGCCCTGACCGAACACTTCGCCATTGAGGTAGATGCTCGGCACCGCCATGATCTTGCGCGATTCGACTTCGTCCTGGAACAGCGCACCGTCGATGGCCACGTGGCGCACGTTGGGGTTGAGCACCGCCATCAGGTTCAGCGCCTGGACCACGTCCGGGCAGTTCTGGCACGACAGCGAGAAGTAGGTTTCGAAGGTGAATTCGCCTTCCAGTGCCTGGATCTGCTCGATGACCTCGCTGCTGGCCTTGGACGGGTGGCCGCCGACTTGCAGCAGCGCCAGCACCAGGGAGGTGAATTCATGGCCCATGGGGATACCGGCAAAGCGCAGGCTGATGCCGTTGCCATCAAGGGCAGCCCCAGGGCGATTGAGCGAGAACGATGGACGACGGGCGTCATCACCATCCGCGCGCAGGGTAATGAGGTTCGACAGGCCGGCGATTTCCACCAGCAGGTCGTGCAATTCGCGGGACTTCGCGCCGTCGTCGAGGGAAGCAACGATCTCGATCGGCTGGGTGACCCGCTCCAGGTAGGTTTTCAGTTGCGATTTAAGCGTGGCGTCCAACATACGGGCGATTCCTTTTTTTCAAACTTCAGATACAAAAACGCCCAGGCAGAGTCGCCCGGGCGTTTGACGGGGCGGTAAGTACTTCAGCTTTGGCGGCTGCTCACCGCCCACGACTGGCGCACGGTCTTAGATCTTGCCGACCAGGTCCAGCGATGGAGCCAGGGTGGCTTCGCCTTCTTTCCACTTGGCCGGGCAGACTTCGCCTGGGTGGGCAGCCACGTACTGGGCAGCCTTGACCTTGCGCAGCAGCTCGCTGGCGTCGCGGCCTACACCACCGTCGTTGATTTCGACGATCTTGATCTGGCCTTCCGGGTTGATCACGAAGGTACCGCGATCGGCCAGGCCGGCTTCTTCGATCAGCACGTCGAAGTTGCGCGAGATGACGTGGGTCGGGTCACCGATCAGCGGGTACTTGATCTTGCCGATGGTGTCCGAGGTGTCGTGCCAGGCTTTGTGGGTGAAGTGGGTGTCGGTCGACACACCGTAGATTTCCACGCCCAGTTTCTGGAATTCGGCGTAGTTGTCAGCAAGGTCACCCAACTCGGTCGGGCAGACGAAGGTGAAGTCGGCCGGGTAGAAGAACACGACGGACCACTTGCCCTTCAGGTCGGCTTCGCTTACCTGAACGAATTCGCCGTTGTGGAAGGCGGTGGCGTTGAACGGTTTGACTTGGCTGTTGATGATAGGCATGAGAGACGCTCCTTCATGGGGTTGGAAACATTTGATGGAGAGAATCCTAACCGCTGGTCGCCCTAAAGGCTCATTGGTAAACCTCATGCTCGCGATTGGTTTTGGCTATAACCGAGGTTTATTAATAGAAGGGATTGCGCTGAGCAAAGGATTGCGAGGGCATTCGAGGGCCCTATCGCTGGCAAGCCAGCTCCCACAGATATTCACACATCTTGAGTAGTGTGCCTTCCCTGTGGGAGCCGGCTTGCCGGCGATGAGGCCAGTGAGGTTTAGCGCGTAACGGTGCGCATGGTGACGAACTCTTCCGCCGCCGTCGGGTGCACGCCAATGGTTTCGTCGAACTGCTGCTTGGTCGCACCGGCCTTGAGGGCCACGCCCAGGCCCTGGACGATCTCACCCGCATCCGGCCCGACCATGTGGCAGCCCAGCACCTTGTCGGTCTCGGCATCCACCACCAGCTTCATCAGGGTCTTCTCCTGAATGTCGGTGAGGGTCAGCTTCATCGCGCGGAAGCGGCTTTCGAAGATCTGCACCTTGTGCCCGGCCTGCAACGCCTGCTCCTCGGTCAAGCCCACGGTGCCGATCGGCGGCTGGCTGAACACCGCCGTGGGGATGTTCTGGTAGTCCACCGGGCGGTACTGCTCGGGCTTGAACAGCCGGCGCGCCACGGCCATGCCTTCGGCCAGGGCGACCGGGGTGAGCTGCACACGGCCGATCACATCGCCAATGGCGAGGATCGACGGCGCGGTGGTCTGGTACTGGTCGTCGACCCGGATGAAGCCGCGCTCGTCCAGCTCCACACCGGTGTTTTCCAGGCCCAGGTCGTCGAGCATCGGTCGTCGGCCGGTGGCATAGAACACGCAGTCGGCCAACAGCTCGCGGCCATCCTTGAGGGTGGCCTTGAGGCTGCCGTCGTCGAGCTTGTCGATGCGCTGGATGTCGGCATTGAACTGCAGGTCCAGGCCGCGCTTCTCCAGCTCTTCCTTCAGGTGGGTGCGGACCGAGCCGTCAAAGCCGCGCAGGAACAGGTCGCCGCGGTACAGCAAGGTGGTCGCGGCGCCCAGCCCCTGGAAGATGCCGGCGAACTCGACCGCGATGTAACCACCGCCCACCACCAGCACCCGACGTGGCAGATCCTTCAGGTAGAAGGCCTCGTTGGAGGTGATGGCCAGCTCCTTGCCCGGAATGTCCGGCACC
>Ga0160463_100789_pt1 | contig 10806 bp, 10 predicted proteins | sample HID1975M_E6MG_FD_108276 | JGI IMG/M metagenome (GOLD analysis project Ga0160463, IMG submission 108276) | Enriched soil microbial communities from UW Madison campus, WI, USA - HID1975M_E6 MG | ecosystem: Environmental > Terrestrial > Soil > Unclassified | place: USA: Madison, Wisconsin... | reverse complement strand
GTTCTTGCTCTTGGTGACCGAGTCGTTGACGTTGATCGCCGGGACTTTCAGCTCGCCTTTGGCCAGCATGTCCAGCAGGCGGTGCACGCCGGTGGTGGTCTCTTCGGTGACGCCGTGGACGCGGTCCAGCACGGCCGGGTATTTCTTGTGCAGCAGCTCGGTCAGGTCACCGCCGTCGTCGAGGATCATGTTGGCGTCCCATGGCTGGCCATCCTTGAGGATGGTCTGCTCCAGGCACCACTCGTACTCTTCCTCGGTTTCACCTTTCCAGGCGAAGACCGGGATACCGGCGGCAGCGATGGAAGCCGCAGCCTGGTCCTGGGTGGAGAAGATGTTGCAGGACGACCAACGCACTTCGGCACCCAGGGCAACCAGGGTTTCGATCAGCACGGCAGTCTGGATGGTCATGTGGATGCAGCCCAGGATCTTCGCACCCTTGAGCGGCTGCTCAGTCAGGTACTTGCGACGCAGGCCCATCAGGGCAGGCATTTCCGATTCGGCGATGATGGTTTCGCGACGGCCCCAGGCGGCCAGGGAGATGTCGGCGACTTTGAAATCGGTAAAACCTGCAGGCGTGTTTACAGCGCTCATTGAGAGCCTCCATTCGTAGTGTGCGAATGGGCGCCGTTGTGCGTTAAGCGTCCGCTTGAGCGGACAACGCCCCATCCGAGCCTGACAGGCCGAGCCTGCTGCAGCGCCCCTCGGACAGGTGGCGGGCATGGCACCGCGAATGGCTGCCATGTGAATCGGCAGGGATTATAGCCGTGGCTGTGTGACACACCCAAGGCTTTCTGTCGGTTTATCGAGACGATAGTCGATGTTCAATGGAGCGCCCGGCGCCGCTCTGCCATCATTACTTCACGTTAGCCAAGCAGGTCAGGAGTACTGATGAACTTTCACACCCGCAAATGGGTAAAACCCGAAGACCTCAACCCCAACGGCACCCTGTTCGGTGGCAGTCTGCTGCGCTGGATCGACGAAGAGGCGGCGATCTACGCCATCGTCCAGCTGGGCAACCAGCGTGTGGTGACCAAGTACATGTCGGAAATCAACTTCGTGAGTGCCTCGCGCCAGGGCGACATCATCGAGCTGGGCATCACCGCCACCGAGTTTGGCCGCACCTCGATCACCCTGCGCTGCGAAGTGCGCAACAAGATCACCCGCAAGAGCATCCTCACGGTAGACCGCATGGTCTTCGTCAACTTGGGCGAAGATGGCATGCCGGCGGCCCACGGGCGGACCGAGATCAAGTACGTGCAGGACCAGTTCCCGGATTCGGCGGTCGAGTGATGGCTTTGGGGCTGCTCTGCAGCCCAATCGCCGGCAAGCCGGCTCCCACAGTTACCCACAGCTCTTGAAGCTTGTGCACTTCCTGTGGGAGCTGGCTTGCCGGCGATTGGGCCGCAAGGCGGCCCCAGAATGTCAGGGTTGCACGCTGACCTTGCGCACCACCCGCCCAATGCTCAACCCCTGCACCAGAATCGAAGACAGCACCACGATATAGGTGATCGACAGCAGCAAGTCACGCTCGCTCCCCTGCGGCAACGACAGCGCCAGCGCCACCGAAACCCCACCCCGCAAACCACCCCAGGTCAGCACCCGCACGGTGCCTTTCGGCACACTGCGCCAGCGACGCAGCAGCACGATGGCCGGTGCCACCGTCAGCAACCGCGACAGCAATACCGCCACCGCCAGCACGCCACCCGCCGCCAGGTGCAGCCAGTTGAACGGCAACAGCAACAGTTCCAGGCCGATCAGGGCGAACAGCAGGGCGTTGAGCATGTCGTCGATCAGCTCCCAGAAACCGTCCATGTAACGACGGGTCATGTCGTTCATCGCCAGGTTGCGGCCCAGGTTGCCGATGATCAGGCCGGCCACCACCATCGCGATCGGCGCCGAGACGTGCAGTTCGTAGCACATCGCCGAGCCGCCGATGACCAGCGCCAGGGTCAGCATGACCTCGACCTGGTACTGCTCGACGCTCTTGATCATGCGGTAGGTGGCGTACCCGATCACCCCACCGAAGGCCACGCCGCCAATGGCTTCGCGGGCGAACAGCAGTGCGGTGTCGGAGAAGCTCGGCGTTTCGCCCAGCTGGATGATGCCCAGCAGCACGGTGAAGACCACGACTGCAGTGCCGTCGTTGAACAGCGACTCGCCGACGATGGTGGTCTTCAGCGGCTTGGAGGCGTTGGCGGTACGCAAGGCGCCCAGCACGGCGATCGGGTCGGTCGGGGAGATCAGCGCACCGAACAGCAGGCAATAGATCATCGGTACCTGCCAGCCGAACATCGCGAATACCCAGTGCGACAGATAGCCGATCACCACGGTGGCGATCAGCACGCCGAAGGTGGCCAGCAGCCCGATCGGCCAGCGGTAGCTGCGCAGGTCCGTCAGGTTGACGTGCAGTGCACCCGCGAACAGCAGGAACGACAGCATCCAGTGCATCAGCAGGTCATTGAAATCGATCTGGTTCATCAGCCCTTCGACGCGCTCTTCCAGGCCAGGAAAGCCAATCAGGCTAAGGCCCTGCAGCATCAGGGAAAACAACAGTGCCGTGACCATCACGCCGATGGCGGGTGGCAGGCCGATGAAACGGTAATTGACGTAGGTGAGGAGGGTAGTGAGGCAGATAAACGCGGCAACTAATTCAAGCATCCTGAGTCCTGTAGCAAAGGCTTCCAAAGCGTACCCGAGAGGCATCGGGCACTGGTTTGATGACCTGGCGACGGCGTCGGGACACAGGTTTGACCGGATTTGTTCTTTTCGTTCAATGGCACCCCGCGGGCAAGAAGCGTTGTATCGTTGCCTGCTCTGACTGCAAGGAGCGCCCCGCGTGCTGGCAACTTCCCTGGTTCTGATCGCCGCCCTGCTGCACGCGACCTGGAACACCCTGATCAAATTCAGCGGCGAACGCCTGCTGGTCATCGCCAGCATGGACACCGTGGCACTGGTTTTCGCCGTGGTCGCGGTGGCGTTCACCGACTTCCCCCCGGCCGAGATCTGGCCCTGGCTGCTGGCCTCGGCGCTGGCCGAGCAGTTGTACCGCTTTCTGCTGATCCAGGCCTATCGGGTGGGCGATCTGGGCCTGGTCTATCCTCTGATGCGCGGGCTGTCGCCGCTGGTGGTGCTGGGGCTGACCCTGGCGTTCGCCGGCGAGTCGCTGAGCCAGCAGCAGATCATCGGCATTTTGCTGATTCCTTGCGGCATGGCCTGCTTGTTGTGGCAGGGCGGCGGCGGGGATCGGTTGCCCTGGTCGATGTTGCCGGTAGTGGCGCTGATCGGCCTGTGCATCGGCTGTTACACCTGGTTCGACGGGCAGGCGGTGCGGTTATGGGGCAAGCCCTGGGATTACCTGGTGTGGTTGACCTTGCTCAGTGCCTGGCCATTTCCGCTGCTGGCCAGCGTGGCGCGGCGGGCACCGTTCGTGCTGTTCTGGCGCACGCAATGGCGGCTGGGCGTGGCGGTGGGTGTGTGCGTGCTGCTCAGCTATGCGCTGGTGCTGTGGGCCATGCACCTGGGGTCGGTGGCCGAGGCGGCGGCGCTTCGTGAATTGAGCGTGATCCTGGTGGTGCTGCTGGGTATGCGCTACCTCAAAGAACCTTTTGGCGGGCCAAGACTCCTAGCTTGCGGGCTGGTCCTGGCAGGCATGCTGGTGATGAAGCTCTAACCCACTTTCGAACAAGGAGTCATGAGCATGACCGTTGCCCTGTGGTGCATCCTGATCGCGCTGGTACTGCCACCGCTCTGTGCGCTGATCGCCAAAGTCAGTAGCGGCCGCTTTGGCCTGAAAGACAATCATGATCCGCGTGCCTTCCTCGACACACTGTCGGGGCTGCCGCGCCGTGCCCATGCCGCGCAGCAGAACGGCTACGAGGCGTTTCCGGCATTCGCGGCGGCGGTGCTGGTGGCGGATGTCGTCGGCAATGCCGAACAGGTGACGCAGGATGTGCTGGGCGTGATGTATGTCACCAGCCGCTTGCTGTACATCATCTGCTACCTGGCGGACTGGGCGGCGTTGCGCTCGCTGGTGTGGTTTGCCGGGTTGGCGCTGATCGTTTCTTTCTTTGTGGTTTCCATCTGAGACCGAGGCGCCTTCATCGCCGGCAAGCCGGCTCCCACAGGTTCGGCACAGATCCTGAGCCCTGTGATTTCCCTGTGTGAGCCGGCTTGCCGGCGATGAGGCCGGTACAGGTTCACGGAACCTTTGGCACCTCTGGCAATGGCTTGCCCTTGGGCCACAGCATCCAGATCTGCCCCTGCTGCTTCATGTTGCCCGCCAATTCCCCGGCCTGCGGGCCAGTCCCCCAGAACAGGTCTGCGCGCACCTCACCGGTGATCGCGCCGCCGGTATCCTGGGCCCCGACCGGGCGTACCACGGGCGTGCCATCCGGGCGCGTTGTGGACAACCACAGCAAGCTACCCAACGGAATCACCTTGCGATCGATGGCCACGCTGTAACCCGCGGTCAGCGGCACGTTCAGCGAGCCGCGTGGCCCTTCGTTGCTGTCCGGGCGCGTGCCGAAGAACACGTAGCTGGGGTTGCTGGCCAGCAGCTCCGGTACGCGCTGCGGGTTGGCCTGGGCCCAGGCATGGATGGCGCCCATGCTCACGTCTTCTTTCTTCAACTGACCCTGTTCGATCAGCCAGCGGCCAATCGGCCGGTAGGGGTGGCCGTTCTGGTCGGCGTAGCCCAGGCGCAGTTGGCGGCCATTGTCCAGCTGCACCCGCCCCGAACCCTGGATCTGCAGGAACTGCAGGTCCATCGGGTCGGTCAGCCACGCCAGCACGGGCGCCTTGGCGCCGTCGCGGTAGATCACCTCGGCGGTGTCGTAGGGCTTGAGCATGCGGCCTTCGAGACGACCGCGCAGGCGCTTGCCCTTGAGTTCGGGATAGACGCTGGCCAGGTCGACCACGATCATGTCCTCTGGCACCCCGTACACCGGAACCTGCGCGGTTTCGGTGCGTTTCAGGCTGCCAGGGTAGACCGGCTCGTAATAGCCGGTGATCAGCCCATTGGCGTTGTTTTCGGCAGAGCGAAGGCCGTAGACCTGCAGTTGCTGCTGCAGAAAGGTGCGTACCTGGGCGGGATCCTGTTGAACGGATTGCGCGGCTTCACAGGTAGGAGCCCACGCGGGGTCGCGCTTGAGTTTTTCGCAGCCAACCCGCCAGGCAGCGAAACCTGCCAGCAGGTCACTGTCGCTGACACTGGGCAGGTCGTTCCAGGTGGCCGGTGCATAGGTGGCGATGGCATGTGGCTCGGGCTTGGCGGTTTCGCCGCCGTTACAGCCGGCCAGCAGGGCCAGGGCCGGGAGTGTCCAGGCCAGGTGGCGCAGGGCAGATTTCATCGGAGGGTTCCTGTCAGGGGCGAACATGAAGATTCACCCCTGTGTTTTATGTGGCTATTGGTCTTTGTCCGGTGGGCGGCGATACTGGCCGCCCATTTGCGAAGGCCCAAGTGACCGTGATGTTCAAGCGATTGACCGTAGTACTGCTCGCCGCCCTTGCCCTGACTGCCTGTGACCGGGTCGACCCGAACTCGCCACTGGGCAAGCGCAAGACGATCTTCAAGGACATGCTGAAGACCAGTGAGGACATGGGTGGCATGCTGCGCGGCCGCTTGCCGTTCGACGGCGCGAAGTTCGCCGACGGCGCATTGAAGCTCGATAGCCTGGCTCATGCACCTTGGCAGCATTTCCCCCAGATCCGGGATGACGGCGACAGCAGCGCACGGCCTGAAGTGTGGGAGCGGCAGGCGCGCTTTCATGACCTTGCACGGCAACTGGAAGGCGTCACCGGCGAACTGGTCGACGTGACGCGCAGCCAGCCACTGGACGTTGCACAGCTCAAGGGGCCGATGGACAAGGTCGAGGCCGCGTGCAAGGCCTGCCATACCGAATTCCGCAATCATTGATCGCCTGTGAGGGCCTCATCGCCGGCAAGCCGGCTCCCACAGGGAAGACACAGCCCTTGAGCGCTGTGCAGTACCTGTGGGAGCCGGCTTGCCGGCGATAGGGCCCTCACGTCTTCAACGGTCGAGTTCGTCGACCGCTTCCTGCAGTTCCTTGCGCGATTCGGCCAGTTTGTCCTTGCGCTTGTTGATCTTTTCCGCGTCGCCTTTCTTCTCGGCCTTTTTCAGGTCTTTCTCGCGCTGCGCCACTTCGTGACGGGCATCGAGGACCTTTTGCTCACGCTCTTTGCGCAGGCTCGCGTCGGTGCAGTTGTCGACGCCACGCAGCGCCTCTTCAAGGCCCGCGACCTGGTCGCTGTTACCGTGATCACGGGCGATCTTGAGCTGGTTCTCGATGGCGCTGCGTTTGGCGGCGCAGCCAGTCAGGCCGGCATCCGGTTGCGCCGCCTGGGCGACACCTGCGCTCAGACCGAGCGTTGCCAGCAGAACGAGAGTGGAAATACATTTCATAAGGGCCTCCTTGACGGGGGGGCAGCAAAAAGTGGGACAAATGCTGCCTTGGTTTTGTTGATTTAGAAACCCTTGTTGGACTTTTCTAGAACAAACCAAGACCTTTCGTACCTGTTTTTTTGTGAAAACTCATTGCTCTACGCTTAGTCGAGGCAATTGGAATCCGTCTATATCGTAGTCACTCAATCGTTCGGCGATGCGTTGAACATCGGTTGTGGAAAAGAACTTGGCCAACTGCCGCGCCCGCGTTTCACCTATTCCGGGCAGGGCTTGCCAATCAGCCGTCGAGCGCTTGGCCAGCGTCGGCCAATCGCCCTCCAGCGACAGTGCGCGCGGTGCGGGTACGCCGAGCGCGCGAAGCCACTGCTCGAAGGGTCGAGAGCGGCCCACAGCGAAGCTGTACAGCAAGCGGTTGGCCGTGGCTTCGCTGACGCCGGGTACTGTGATCAATTGATCGGCATCGAGTGCCAGCCAATCGGTGATGGCAGCCACCCGCCCACTTTCCACCAACCGTCGCCAGGTGCCGGGGCCTGTACCGGGCATGGCCAGGCCGTGCTTGCTACCGAGCCAGGCAAGCCTGGCGATGAACTGCTCTTCGCAACCTGCGCTGGCCTGCCAGCAACTGTGGGCGTCGAAGCGGCCCGGCGCGGGCGGTGCGACGGGCTGGCGCTCGGTTGCGCGGTGCACGACCTGTTCAAAGCGTGGGATGGTCAGTCCGGCGAGGCTGATCGCCACCTGGTCCCCTGGGCGAACGTCGACGGCTTGCCAGCGGGCCAGCGAACCCAGGCTGACCTGGGAGATGCGTCGATCGTCCAGTTCGACCGGGTGAAGCTTCAGCAGCGGCGTGATCTTGCCGGTGCGTCCAACCCGAAAATGCACATCGCGGACCTCTGCCAGCGCCTGGGCAAACGGGTGCTTCCAGGCCGCGATCCAGTAAGGTGCATTGGCTTGCCAGCGCTCGGCAGGTGGGCGGCTGTCCTGGCGCAGGATCACGCCGTCGGTAGCGAAGGGCAGGGGTGAGCGATACCAGTGCAGCCGCCAGTGGGCGGCCTGCTCGGGGGTGTCGACTGCTTTGCTGTAGTGCTGGCTGTCCGGGAAACCCAGCGCGCTCAGTTGTGCCAGGCGTTCGGCCTGATGGGTCGGGCCGTGCGGCCAGTCCCAGACGAAAAGACCGATGCTGGCACCGCGTTCACGGTCCAGTTGCTTGCGCGCCAGCAAGCCGGCCACCGTGCCACGGGCGTTGACGCTGCCTGCCTGGGACTGCACGTGAGCCTCCAGGTGCAGGTACAGCTCGCCCTGCAGCGTCAGGTCCACTGGCCGGGAGAGTTGCCGAGGGATCGCCTCGAGGTAGGGAATGTGACGGCTCCAGTCGTGCCCCTGCAGGCCGTCGCCGCGGCTGAGCAGTTGCACCAGTTGGCCTTGCCGGTAGCTCAACGAGGCAGCAACGCCATCGACCTTCGGCTGGATCCACACGCCTGGCCTGCCCGCGATCCAGCGCCGTACAGCTGCCTCGTCCGGCAGTTTGTCGACGCCGGTATGGGGAACCGGATGCGCTATGGGACCACGTGCGCCGGCCAGTGAGTTCAGTTCGCCCGCCAGTGCGAAACACCGCTGCAGCTGCAGCAGGCGCTGATGGCTCTGGTCGTACAGCTCGTCGGCCACCAGCGCCTTGCCGAGGCGGTGGTAGTGGTCGTCCCAGCGGCCCAGGGTGTCGCGCAAGGCGGCCACTTCGGCGCTTGCCCGCGCAGCGGACCATGCCGGGCATTCGCGGGCATGGGAAGGAAAAGCGGGCAGTATCAGCAGCGTGAAGAACAGCATCCATGGCATGGCCAGCATCCTTGCGTGGCGGAGTGAAGCGCCTCAGCCTAGGCAGGTGCCCTTGAACCTGCACGACACAGTTGTCAGGTGATATGTCACAAAAAAGCCCCTGCCGATCGCTCGGCAGGGGCTTTCGTTTACCGCTGTAGGAAACTTACAGGCCGGCAGCGTCACGCAGCTGCTGGGCGCGGTCGGTGCGCTCCCAGGTGAAGGTGGTGAAGGTGTCGTCGCCGACAGTCTTCTGCTGCGGGGTGCGGCCGAAGTGACCGTAGGCAGCGGTTTCCTGATACATCGGGTGCAGCAGGTCGAGCATGGTGGTGATGGCGTACGGACGCAGGTCGAAGCACTCGCGCACCAGCTGGACGATCTTGTCGTCGGAAACCTTGCCGGTACCGAAGGTGTTGATCGAGATCGAAGTCGGCAGGGCCACGCCAATGGCGTAGGACACCTGGATCTCGCAACGCTCGGCAAGGCCGGCGGCAACGATGTTCTTGGCGACGTAGCGGCCGGCGTAGGCGGCGGAACGGTCGACCTTGGACGGGTCCTTGCCGGAGAACGCGCCACCACCGTGACGGGCCATGCCGCCGTAGGAGTCGACGATGATCTTGCGGCCGGTCAGGCCGCAGTCGCCCACCGGGCCACCGATGATGAAGTTGCCGGTCGGGTTGATGTGGTACTGGGTGTCCTTGTGCAGCAGTTCGGCAGGCAGGGTGTGCTTGACGATCAGCTCCATCACGGCTTCCTGCAGGTCTTTTTGCGAGACTTCAGGGTTGTGCTGGGTCGACAGGACGATGGCGTCGATGCCGACCACCTTGCCGTTTTCATAGCGGCAGGTGACCTGCGACTTGGCGTCCGGGCGCAGCCATGGCAGCAAGCCGGACTTGCGCGCTTCGGCCTGGCGCTCGACCAGGCGGTGCGAGAAGCAGATCGGCGCCGGCATCAGCACGTCGGTTTCGTTGCTGGCGTAGCCGAACATCAGGCCCTGGTCGCCCGCGCCCTGGTCTTCCGGCTTGGAGCGGTCGACGCCCTGGGCGATGTCCACCGACTGCTTGCCGATGATGTTCATCACGGCGCAGGTGGCGCCGTCGAAGCCGACGTCGGAGCTGTTGTAGCCGATGTCGATGATGACTTTACGCACCAGTTCTTCCAGGTCTACCCAGGCCGAGGTGGTGACTTCACCGGCGATGATGGCGACACCGGTCTTGACCAGGGTTTCGCAGGCCACGCGGGCATACTTGTCCTGGGCGATGATGGCATCCAGGACCGCGTCCGAAATCTGGTCGGCGATCTTGTCCGGATGCCCTTCGGACACGGACTCGGAGGTGAAAAGGGAGTATTCGCTCATCTCGAAGGGTTCCTAAAATTTACCGATGGTGTGTGTCGCCAGCCGTCCGCTGGAAATGGCGGACCTGTATCTGGAAACCGTTACGCAAGCCCACGTAGAGGCTGTCCCCGGGGGCTAACCCGGCCGCATTGGCCCAACGGGCCAGGTCGTCCTGTTCGAAGCCAAGCCAGAGGTCGCCGCAGGCGTCCCGCGCCCACCCCTGGTCATGGCTGCACAGTTCGGTGACCAGCAGGCTGCCGCCCGCTTTCACCCGTTTGGCCAGCTGGCGCAGGGCCAGGGCCGGGTCGCTGAAATGGTGCAGGACCATGTTCAGCACAACGCAGTCGGCTTCCACATCCGTTGCACCCAGTGCATCGGCCAACTGCAGGTTCACATTGTCCAGGCCTTCGCGCTCGCAGACCTGGCGCGCCAGCTCGAGCATGGTCGGGCTGTTGTCCATGGCCGTGACGCGGGCGAAGCGCCGGGCCAGGTCGGGCAGGAAGCCACCGTCGCCGGGGCCTACCTCCAGCGCACTGGCGCTTGGCGCGAAATTCAGCTTGTCGAGCAGGGCCAGCAGGCTTTCGCGGTACTGCGGCAAGCCGGCAATCAGATCTTGCTGGGCGCGGAACTTCTCTTCCACGCGCAGGAAGAAGTCCTGGCTGGTGGCCGCGCGCCGTTGCTGGATCTGCGCGATGCGGGCCTGGACATCCTGCGCCAGCGCCAGTTCGTCGACCTCTTCGAGCAGCGCCGTGTGCAGGCGGCCGTGCGGCAGGGCGCGACGATAGAAAATGGCATTGCCTTCGCGGCGCGTGGCCACCAGCTCGGCCTGGGCCAGCACCTTGAGGTGGTGGCTCATGCCCGACTGGCCGATGTCGAAGATCTGCGCCAGTTCCAGCACGCCGAACGAGTCGCTGGCCAGCACCCGCAGAACGTTCAGGCGCAGCTCGTCGCCGCTGGCCTTGCACAGGGCTGCCAGGGTGTCGCTTTGCTGGGACGGGATCGATTGCACGCGCTGATTCATGGGGCGGCAGTCTAGACAGGCAGCGTTGCCCTCGCAAGGCCAATATCAAAAAGTTTTGATATTGGGTGATGGGCGGGTGGTTGGTGGCTTGGCATTCCCGGTTTTCACCCGATTTGGCGCCCAATCACAGGAAAAATCCCCAACTGCGACCATACGTCATTGCCCCCGGGCCCGCCTGTGGGCGAAAATGGCCGCCTTTTTTCGTAACACCACCTATTCAAG
>Ga0160463_100783_pt1 | contig 10874 bp, 11 predicted proteins | sample HID1975M_E6MG_FD_108276 | JGI IMG/M metagenome (GOLD analysis project Ga0160463, IMG submission 108276) | Enriched soil microbial communities from UW Madison campus, WI, USA - HID1975M_E6 MG | ecosystem: Environmental > Terrestrial > Soil > Unclassified | place: USA: Madison, Wisconsin... | reverse complement strand
AGGGGTGCGGATTATTAATTACTGATTATTGATTATTTAATCGCTAACTACTTGCCGCTACTTGCTGATTACCTGGTGCTTTGTGTTTTCCTTCCTGTTGTTTTCTGTGCTTTTCTTCTTCGTACTTGTCTTTTATTTTCTCTTTCAGTAACACTGCTTAACAAACTTACGATAACGGACAGGTCATTTCCAAATGTCAAACTTCCGATTTCGTTATTTTGGTACATTTCGTAAAAAATCGACGTAATGTGCGTCGATTTTTTACAAATTATACGAAATATACAATGGGGTATTGGAAACTGGTATGCGGGTGTTGTATGTTTGTTGTCTGAACTGGGATTTTTAGGATCAATGGGATTGGTGGGATTGTGAGGAGCTATGATTTTTTCCTCTGCAAAGTTTCTTTTGAGGTGCTTTGCGGAATACAAATAAAGATGCTGATCGACTGTGCGGACGGGGCCCCTAAGCACGGTTGATGTATGATGAGTGTTGTGCAACACGAATTGAGGAGGTTGGAATAGCTGTTAGCGGTTATGAATTAGCTTTTAGCTGTTAGCAGTTAGGAATGAGGTTTTAGCTATTAGCCTTTAGCTGTTAGCGGTTAGTGATTAGCTACCAGCGGTTGGGTTTTAGCAGTTAGCTTACAGGTCTGGCCATTAGCCTATTTGTTGATGGCTACCGGCTGAGGGCTATTGCCACTGGTTTTTATTTTGCCGCTGTGATCGAGGAAAGGCTTTGGTGAGCCGGCCGCCAGGCAATTGAGCAAAGATTATAAGCAGCGGAATGAAAAGCAGGTTTTGGACGGGACAAGGACCTGGGTTTGAACTGTTGGGAACTAACGGTGATGTAGTGTATTTTTTAACTATTAAAATGTAATATAAGCGTATATACAGGAATGAATGCCATTGCCTGTATTGATCGACTATTCCTATGATGCGGCCCCGTTCGTTTGAACGGGGCTTTTTTTATCGCTGATTAAATGGATTGTACTGATTTCGCGGATTGTCTGAACTGGGATCTATTGGATTTATGGGATGGGTGGGATATTGTCAAATACAAAATAGCTGGTACGACACGCAGCTATATTGAACATTTGTGCTAAATTGGCCGATCGTAATTCTAATCGATTGACAACTGAATGAACAAAATAATATGAGAAAAGTAATTGCAGCTATCAATATGACACTTGACGGAATTTTTGACCATACAGCAGGAATTCCGGATGAAGAAGTACATCAACATTATACAGCATTATTAGGGCAAACAGACGTAGTTCTATACGGCAGAACAACGTATCAGCTTATGGAATTTTGGCGAACCGTATTGGAAAATCCTTCAGAAAAAAAATCTATGAATGACTTTGCTGAAGCTATCAACAAAATTCCAAAGATTGTTTTTTCCCGTACGCTGAAAAATGTGGACTGGGAAAGCGCAACAATAGCCAGGCGTGATCTAAAAGAAGAAGTTTTAGCACTCAGGCAGCAACCGGGTAAAGACATTTTAATTGGCAGCAGGAGTTTAATTATACAGCTGATGAAACTGAATTTAATTGATGAATTTCAACTTTGTATTCATCCGGTTGTTGCAGGAAGCGGTTTGGCATTATTTGAAGACATACAAGACAGGACCCTTCTTAAACTCATAAAGTCTAAACACTTTACTGGTGGTGCAATAACACTTTACTACGAGTCGACAAAGGAAAAAACGACGAACCAGTAACTAATGTAAACGTAATGCGGACTGAAGGATTCCTACTATCAGGTGGATTCCAAGCAGTTGATATTTTCCTATCACATCATTTATATGAAAGGTATTTTTTGCTACATATCCAACCCTGTAATATTCTCTATAATAAGATATGCGGCACCATCCATTGGTATAGGTTGTAGAAACTATAACTGGAGTTAGAAAGTCAATCTTATCAATTATATCGAAGTAGTTCCGGGGCCAGATCTTACATTCAATAAATTAGCATCAACGTAATACTGATACCTAGGCAAAACGGGAGCATTGCTTTTGGGAGGAGTATATTTGGGAGAAGGAAAGACTGGATAATCCTGGATCTCTCTCGATGTGCTACCTCCCCCGCAAACTCCGCAACTACCACCACTGTTGCAATGCTTGCAATAATTGCAAGTGCTACACGCAGTACAATTTGCAGACCCAACGCACCTACCACAACAGCTATCTAAATCTATTGGGTTGTTGCCTTTAAATAAGATTAGGCTGAAAAACAAAAGAATTCGGCTAATCATTGGATATTCGTTATTAGTATTAATGAGTTCTCAAGTACCTTCTTACAAATGCGGCAAAACGTCCTGCTCTAATTTCTCTTTCATGGTGGCCATTTAATATAGTAACTTCAATACCATATTCTCTTAGAAAGTCAATTTCTTGGTCTGTGATACGCCTTCTCTGTCTGTAATCCTCCCTAAGCACGAAAAAGAATAAGTCATACTCAGTTTGCAAATTTCTCAGAATTGTCCTGCAATTTCTACGGGCACTAAGATTGGGGCAAAAGGTCAGAATTAAATAATCTTGACTAATTCGTAAAGCTAGATCACCAGAAAAACGGATTAAAGCATCTTCATTATCGTCATTAGATATTCGCCTTACATAAGCCTCCAAGCGTGGGTCAATTGCAGGTATAATTATATGCCTCCCTAAACGACCTTCGGTCAAAGCCCGCAAGGTGTGTGATTTACCCCAATGAGAATGCCCGACAAGTATGAAACATTTTCTACGCATAAATAATTTTTACAAAATAGAATTCTAACTCCATATAAAAAACCGTTAATACACCCATACCGTTTACTTAAGCAAAAAAAGGTATTTTAACGGGGGTGGCTATAGATCCTTATAGTTCATGTGGTACAGTACCTGTGTAGCCGTTTGCGTTCGACTTCGCAGGCTCCGTGGTAACGCAAATCGGTCCGCTGGTATTGTTTTTGGCTTTCGGCAAGGCGCCTCGGGCAGTTCCCATGTCCTTCACAGCGATTCATGCCTGCGCTCCTTTCATTTGCTTCATTTCACCCGTTCGCCCCCGCAATGCTCCAAAGGTCCGGCCACCCATAGCAACCTGCCAACCCTACAGATGGGTGGCACGCTCCTTTTGCGCAGGCCCCCAGCACAAGCTCACTGGGTTCCAGTCCACTGCATTTCATCCGCTTTAGCATGAAACCCTATACAGGCCACTCCGCTGTCTGTTTTTTTATGTCCGCCCCTGCCGGGTCGCCCGCCCTTCATTTGTTTATATGGCTTCCACTCCGTTCTAGCCCTACACTAAGGTCTTACGGAGGTTTGCGATAAAGGCTGCTGCGCAGCACTCTTTCTCGCAGGCAGGCTCCCAGGCGGGATCGCGGACGGTCATCACATCCGTCGTACCTCCTCCTGTGATTTCACTGCCACACTTCAAGGCCTACAGGAATGCCTTCAACTATGGAATATAGCTATTGGGAACAGTTCCTTGATAAGCTAGCACTCATAGGTTCATGGAGACTTGCGCATCTGATGGCGGGTACTTGCCCGCTGTGAGGCACTGTTACCCGTATTTACTATGTGGGTGGGCGGCAATTTGGAAATCAATGAGTTAGCTCTTTATGCTTTAATAGTATGGAATTGATAATGAACCATTTAAGAAAAAAAACGAAAACAAACTGTTGTACTAATTTTAAAATCAATCATTTCAGCCTTATTATTAGATTAAGGTACTGATATTGAGTCACTTAAAATTAAAAACAGGGTTGTTTACTAAAGGCATTGAGCAAGGAAAAAAAGTATTAACCGTTTACTTTGTAGAAGACTTCATAAAAAAGATACACTATGCCCACTTCAAATCACAAACAATCTCCCAACGAGAGATCCGGAGAAGATTTTGAAATTAAACTAGGTTTCATAATTATTAGGATTAAGCGGATTACAGTAGAAGCAATTATCGCCCTGGTGATTGTATTGGTTTTCTTTACCGTATTACTAAAATTATAATTATGTATTTTAGAGTACTACGTTATATCAATTTAATGCCTTGCATGTTATGGAGCAAGCCAAAGCTCTGCGGGATCATGGCGTGGAGATCGCTAAACGTACAGAGGGTAAGTATGCAGTAACCCTCTATCAAATAGATTCGTTTTACGTTGAAGTGTATCATCTCGTTGAGCATAACATGGATAAAAGGTATCGCAGCTTTCTCTCAACAAATCCATTAGAGCTATACATGAACTCAATAGATATTTCAGGGTTACTTGATACGGATAAGTGACAGGAGGGCCTAAAAATAGATCATTTCATTTATTTCCGTAACCTAAACTTCCTGGGTCCAATCGAAAAGTTGTGGGTTCTGTTTGTATAATTGATTATAATCGTATGCTCTTGGTAACTGCTTTAGCATATTCTTTATGGTACTTTGCAGGTCAATATCGTCTTCTTCAGTATTTATTAAAAGAGAAATAAGGGTTTCTCTAGCGTGCTTTTGTAACTTTTTAACGTATGACTTTTCATGAATATTATATAGAGATCCGTTCAAAAAAATCGGATCATTAGTGAGGTTATTTTTTATCTCGGCAAAAAAATTTATACCGATATTTCTGTTAGCAATGTTTCGATTTTCAGTTTCAATGACACTTTTAAGAGCACGCCTTACTATCGAAAGTTGTACCTCATTTTTAGTGTCCTCAACAGAAATTGTTGTTATAGGATTACCCATATCAATCACATAATGTAATCCATCACCCTTTTCTTCTTCCCACTCTTCTATTGGAGTAGGACGGTCGGGGATACCTCTCATCGGCGAATCCCTTAAGAAATCATGATTTGAGGGTAATTTTGAAAGAGGAAAGTCTGTGGTTATAATGTTTCCAGGCCTAAATGTTATACGGCTACAATTAGTTTTTCCATTTACAAATAAAAACCAGATTCCAGTTGTATCATAAATTTTCAACTCATATTTATCTGTATCAAGAAATCCAATAAAGAAAGGGGTTTGATGCCTAAATAACCAATCAATATCTTCTTTTTTCCATTTTTTCGGATTTTCATTTCCATACGTTACAAATTGATCCTGGCTACTTTTAATTTGGATAGTGTATGGATAATCAAACTTCAACAAATTTTTCTTTTCTGGTAGGACTTCTGATAAATAACAATAGAAATCGTATCCAAAATCAAATTGCCTTCGTGGAGGATTTGCTAATCCAAGGGAGCCTAGTAAAAAGTCCGCCAAAATTTCAAATATATTTCCTTTATGAAAAGGAACTAATCTTGTTGACATAAACAATTCAATTTGATGTTTTATTTATTTCGGTTCTAACAGTTTATGAATCTAACGTTACCCCAATATCATTCAAATTATACCTGCATTAGAGCTAGGGTAGAACACGTATCGTGGCCGGCTTTGCCTAGTAGTATTCTTCATGTTACGCTTCTTCTTAGTTAAGCTTGATTTATTGCAACGCCTATATCGCTGGGTATATTCATCCAGTATTTCTTTAAATTCTTTATTATTTTTCATCGTGTTCCATATTTCGACTTCCGTTAAACCATTAAAATCACATGATCCAGCAGGCCGAAGACTTCTGCAAGCATTTTACAATTATTCTTAGTTGCTAGAAATGACCGACTTTTTCTGCCTCGTAATTCACCGTGGTATCCTGTATTTGTTATAAAAGTATGTTCATTTTCAGTATAAGATATTCGTTGGCCATGTACAACAGCATTACGGCAAACATAAGCGTCTTTAGCAATGCTGCACCATTCTTTTATAGCCTGTCGTATATCCCTAGATGGTGCCCTACTAACTAGGGTTTCCAACCTGTTAATTAAAATACTTACTGATTTAGCATCTGTAGTAGGTTTAACACCTTCAACTTCTTCTTCAGACAAAAGCCAAATTACTTTTCCCAAATTCGTTTCTATAGAGCCAGTTGATATTGCAATAAATCGTATAGCCTGTAAGATTTCAGGATGAAACTGTTTTGGGTTAAAAGCATAAACATATCGATTATTTAATGCAAAACTATTTGATTACTGCGCAATAGATCTGCGTAGTAATAATTTGCCATATGATTAAAAGCCATAAATTCCCTGGCTTTTTCATTCATCCTTAATTCCTCTATAAAGGCCGGTTGGGGCTTAATCATATTCTGCCTCCGGATAAAATTCATCCTGTGAACTAACAATATTTCCTGATCTTTTAATCTTTATCCGGTTTTCCAGGCCAAGGCTCATATACCAATATTCTACGGAAAGCTCAGTACTTTTCTTGAGCATATGCATTTCAGACAGTTCCATTGAATAGGTAATCCCTTTTTCTGTGATCTCGTAATACCGGGATGTATGATTGTAGCGTAAGCCGTACAAATTCATTTCCCAAAGGTATACAACGGAAGTAATACTTTCGGTGCTACCGTACCCAGAACTGGAACTGGCCTGTTCGAGTTTTCATTAATCAGAAGACCTGTGCTGCATTTGTTGTGGCCGCCTGGATAGTAGAATTGCAGGGGTGGTGTTGGAAGTGGGTGGTATTCGGGATGGGATAAGTGAGTATGCTGCGCTGTTGGTATGTGCCAGGTGGTTGACATTTTAGGAATGGAGCCATTTTTTTCATCCGCCATTGGGGTGTAACTGATTGATAGTAGTCAAATTGGAAGAGATTTCAAAAAAATGGTAGGTGTTTTTAGTACAACAAGCAGGTTTAGTTTTTATAATAATAAGGATAAGGTTTAATGGTTAACGAATTTGATTAGTGACTCCCCGCATATCTATGTGGGGTTTTTCATTTTGAATAAAGGGAGTAATTATATGTTTCGTGTAGGTTGATGAGACAGTAGAATACCCTGTTGGTAGCACAGAATTATGTCAAGGAGATGAATTGCTACAAGCTATTCTTATGAGTCACATGGCCCAATAATTGAATGGGGTCTCTGCATGTACTGACCTGCTACAGATATTTTAGGTAAATTCATGTATGGATATAATCGTAAATGGAAGCAACGGTAATGGGCACGGAACCTTTAAGTTTCAATATTCCAGACGCATTCCTGTAAAGGAAGATCCGAGATTTGTGCCGCACAATGACAAAAAGCTTGCAGAGAACATTTTAGGCACATTTTTCTGCGAATTTTTGCGAAGAGAATATCACTCAGTCATAACAGAATATAAACACAATAGTGATGATAGTTATAAAAAGCCGGATGTCATTTTTGTAGAATGTGGAATAGCTAAAGGAATCCAAATTACGGAGCTTCAGTTTACGCGGCATGAAGAAAGAAAAGCCCTGTCTAAGCGGGTTAATGAACAGATGGTCAGAGAGATTTCTAAACTTGTAGTTCCAAAATATCCAATTATCGTCAATATCTTTCCGGTTGGTGATAAAGCTTCAATACCTCTATCGGAAGTGAAGAAAGGGAAATCGAATATCATGAATGAATTGGCTGTGTATATTGCTACTTTGATAAAAGACAACCAAGGCAAGTTTGATTCTGATGCATCACCCATATGGCATACTATCAGTCATACGAAATTGAGTGTTTATTACCAACAAGTGGTATTAAACAGGATTCCTATTAACTGCTATTCCCGGTTCTATGGGCACAACAATGTATACGTCAACTATGATATTGATGATGTGTCGTTCAGTGACAATGATGTGGATGATGCCATTCAAAACGTTTATAGAAGAAAAAATAGTGGATATTCCGATATATTACTTATTTGGAGTGACGAATTTGAGTTGGCTACTCTTAGTAAAAGAACCATAGCAGAGAAAATAAGTCACCAGTTTAGAAGCTCGACTTTTGCTGAAGTTTTCTTCATGACATTTGTTAATAATCCTCCTATGTTTCAAGCATCGTTGGAACTGTGGGCATTAAAAGGACCCAGGGTTCCAATGAAACCTTTAGAGTAGTAACTTCAATTCTTATAATAATTTCGGTATACTGAAATCATAGTGCCTGCCGTATTTTATTAGTGTAAACATAGCCTGTTAAAAATGGTGGCAAATTAAAAATAAAACATAAAACAGCCATGAGCAGCGATCCTATAAAAGAAGTTCGAGAATTTTTATCAATGAATGGCTTCCCTTTTGAAATGAAAGTTGCAAGGGAATTTCAGGTCGCACGTTTTGGAATTCACCAGTCAGTATATTATCGTGATCCTATTTCTGAAACTATCAGAGAATTGGATGTGATAGCGCATCGATCAGAGCGAATTAATGACCATAATTTTAATATATTCTTTTAAATAGAATGTAAATATGCCAAAACACCTTGGGTGATATTTTCATCAATCACCAAAGGATTTCCATTGTGCTATTTCCATAACCAAAATGGAAGGCTTTGGATGGATCATTTAGTGAAACAGGAAAGTTTTGAGCGTTTCTTTGAGTGTGATCGGCATATTGGATATGGGATGGTAGCCAGCGAGAAAAAAATGGTAGGCAATGAGAATAAAAATGAAAAATCAAAAGAGAACGCATATGCTGCGATACAGGCGATTTTAAATTTTATCAAATCAGAAGATGGCGCAACTAGGTTTGGAATGGGAAGCGATTACTGCATTTTTGTTCCCATAATAGCGATTAGAGGAAAACTAATAGAAGCAAGACTCAATGCGAACGATGAAATTAACTGTAAGGAGATACAGGAAGCGCAGATTCATTACAAAGAAAATATCAATGGAACAATTCCAAAAATTCATGTCGTTACGGAAAAACATCTGCAGCAGTATATTCAGCGGCTATGTGAAAATTGTGATAGGATATTAAATGCGCCATTTCTTCCGTAAAAAGTCATAAAGCGGAATTACGATTTTATACTACTCTCAACGTGCTTACCTTCAATCGTAAAGTAAAAATTATTCATGTATGTCTATTTGTAATTAGAACGAACCAATGAAGCAAAAAACCAACTGTTTTGATAATATGCAAAATTTACTGGGTAAGGGTTTCGTCTGGAAACTTTGCACAAAGCTGTGGATAAGCTACCTGGAAATACCTGAGATTATAGGAGTAAATTTGGAATAAATTTCTGAACCATGGGAAAACGAAAAAATGCCTGGATAGCGGCAGGCGCTGTCATAGCCGCTGCCATCATTGGCGGTATTTTTACATGTAATTCTCCTGATAAACCGATAACAGAAGTGATCCAGAACGGAGATTCCAGTACTGCAAATGTTGCACAGCGTGATAATAATAGCGCAGGAAGAGATATGTATAAGGCTGAAGGCAATTTAACTATAGTACAAGGTGACACAAATAAAAAGTTGGCTCCAGTTGTAAAGTCTGAACCTCGGATTATAATAGACCAACGCGTGACGAGTCATGAGCAAAGTGGGGGTATTACCGCCCACACTGTGGTAATACCAGAAGATAAAGAGGTTGAACTAAAGGATAATATGGACGTTCAGATTTTTGAGGAGAACGGCAAGTTTATTTTTACCTGCAAACCAAAGCAAGGACAATGGGATTCTGCCTTTATTGCTTTCCCTATGAATCAAGCTTCAAAGGTAAATGCTGCCTTTTCAAATACTAAATCAGGTGTAATGCATGGAAGGCTTATAGGTACAACCAGTTTCGACTTTCATGATGGGAAAGGGGATATAGAATGCAAACTATTTATCTGCTATGGAGACCCGGCAACGAGACATTTAGGATACAAAATCACATGCGATTCTTTTCCTACTGTGGTTGTCTTTGGAGACTTCCACAGGCCGAGTGCGAACTATACTATGCGGATAGGGAAAGAATAGATTTGTAAAGTACCTACTGCTGTATCTTCTTTTCATTTGTAGATTCTTCCAAAACATGAATAACTAATACCTTCTATCCTCCTTCTAGCATAGGCAGATAGCTAAGTCCGGTACAATATACCAATGTCCCTAGTAAACAAAAAAAACCGGAAGTAACACCTCCGGGGCTTCGTAGCCGGAACAGGACGGGAACTGGCCTGTGCTGATTATTAATTAGTTAAAAAAACCTGTAGCATTGATGTATCAATCCTCCTAACTTGTTCCCTAGCGGTGCCGTCAAAACAATTCCCCTTTAAGTGCTACGGCACCTGGAAAGCCCATTGCTGGTTGTTGGCCCCGGTGCTGGTCCATATCTGGATGAGGGCGCCGGTAACTGTTGAACTGCCCGCCACTTCCATCATTTTGTTGCTCTGCACTCCCCTGATGGTGTAGTAACCGCCGGAACCAGGGGTGATGATCCATTTCTGGTTGTTGCCGCTGGTGGAGGTATAGAGCTGGAGTTTGGCGCCATCCGCTGTTAACTGACCGGCTACATCGAGGGACTTTCCACTCTGCACACCGGCAATCCTGTATTGTCCGCCTCCCAGGTTGGTCACTACCCATTTCTGATTGTTCTGGCCATTGGGTGTCCATTGCTGAATCGGTGTGCCATCCACTACTGCCTGCCCTTTAGCGTCTATGGCCAGGCCGCTGTGCCTGTTGATGATCTTATAAGTGCCATTGGCCAGGGTAGGGGTACCATTGATATAAGGCGCCAGGATAGGCTTCAGCAAATTGGCTGCTTTGATGTGACCGGCCACACTTGGGTGTAAACCATCGGCATAATCTGCCGTCGTGAGCCAGCCTGCGGTGTTGACATAATGCACTTTGTTGTCGCCGGCAGCGATCCTGGCATTGACTGCGGCCAGGGTGGGGATAGCTTTTACACCCAGGAAAGTTCTCATCACAAAGATCTCGGCATTCGGAAACTTCGCGCGGATATTGGTGAGGAATGTGGTGTAAGTGCTTTGGAAGGTATTGTCGGGTACTGCTTTGTTGTTGTCGTTGGTACCCAGGTTGACAACAATTAGCCTGGGGGTGTACCTGGTGAAATCCCAGTTGGGCGAAGTGGGGTACGATGAGTTCTGCAGCTT
>Ga0160463_100770_pt1 | contig 10981 bp, 14 predicted proteins | sample HID1975M_E6MG_FD_108276 | JGI IMG/M metagenome (GOLD analysis project Ga0160463, IMG submission 108276) | Enriched soil microbial communities from UW Madison campus, WI, USA - HID1975M_E6 MG | ecosystem: Environmental > Terrestrial > Soil > Unclassified | place: USA: Madison, Wisconsin... | reverse complement strand
CCTTGATGATGTCGAGCACGCGCTGGTTGACCGCGTCATCGGACACACTTTCCCAGCTCAGCAGATGATCCAGATGTCGGGCGAAATCCGGATCAGCAGCGTTGAGACGGGCAATTGCAGTGGACACGGTCATGGCGAGGGCCTCGATTATTAGCGAATGCTCAGGCGCCCTAAGCTACCAGTCCATCCGCGCGGGCACCCGAGAAAAATGGCTATGACGCGGATAGACGGGCGCGACAGCGAAGGCCGCGCGCAGAAGTCAGCCGCGGTGTCGCGATTCGACCGCTTTACGCAGGGTGTCGATCAGGCTCTGGATGCGGGCGTGCTGCATCTTCATGGAGGCCTTGTTGACCACCAGGCGCGAGCTGATCGTGGCGATCATGTCCTGGGGCTCCAGGCCGTTGGCGCGCAGGGTGTTGCCGGTGTCGACCACGTCGATGATCTTGTCGGCGAGGTTGATCAGCGGTGCCAGCTCCATCGAGCCGTAGAGCTTGATGATGTCGACCTGGCGACCCTGCTCGGCATAGTAACGCTTGGCTACGTTGACGAACTTGGTGGCCACGCGCAGGCGACCCTTGGGCTCCGGTGCACCGACCACGCCAGCGGTCATCAGTTTGCAGCGGGCGATCTGCAGGTCCAGCGGCTCGTACAAGCCCTGGCCGCCGTACTCCATCAGCACGTCCTTGCCCGCCACACCGAGGTCGGCGGCGCCATGCTCGACATAGGTCGGCACATCGGTGGCGCGCACGATCAGCAGGCGCACGTCTTCCTGCGTGGTGGGGATGATCAGCTTGCGGCTCTTGTCCGGATTCTCGGTCGGCACGATACCGGCCTCGGCCAGCAACGGCAGGGTATCGTCGAGGATGCGGCCTTTGGAAAGCGCGATGGTCAACATTGGAACGTCGGTCCTTAAGCGGCTACTGCCAGCCGGGCCTGAGCCCGGCCGCATTCAATTCGTGGTGGGAGCGGGCTTGCCCCGCGAACACCGGCAAAGCCGGTGCCATGCGCAGCGGTGGATGCTTCGCGGGGCAAGCCCGCTCCCACACCCTGCTCCCAGGCAGATGACTAGCCCGGTACGCGACGGATCTTCGCGCCCAGCATCTGCAGTTTTTCTTCGATGCACTCGTAGCCACGGTCGATGTGGTAGATGCGATCGATGAGGGTGTCGCCTTCGGCGACCAGCGCCGACAGCACCAGGCTGGCGGAAGCACGCAGGTCGGTGGCCATCACCGGAGCGCCCTTGAGCGTCGGTACGCCAGTAACGATGGCGGTGTTGCCCTCGACCTGGATCTGCGCGCCCATGCGGTGCATTTCGTACACGTGCATGAAACGGTTCTCGAAGATCGTCTCGATGACCGCACCGGTGCCTTCGGCAATGGCGTTGAGCGAAATGAACTGCGCCTGCATGTCGGTCGGGAACGCCGGGTATGGAGCGGTACGCAGGTTGACGGCTTTCGGCCGCTTGCCATGCATGTCCAGCTCGATCCAGTCTTCACCGGTGGTGATGTCGGCACCCGCTTCCTTGAGCTTCTCCAGCACCGCTTCGAGGATGGTCGGATCAGTGTCCTTGACCTTGACGCGACCACCGGTCACGGCAGCGGCAACCAGGTAGGTACCGGTCTCGATACGGTCAGGCATGACGCGGTAGTTGGCCGAGTCCAGGCGCTCGACGCCATCGATGGTGATGGTGTCGGTGCCAGCGCCCTGAACCTTGCCGCCCATGGCGTTGATGAAGTTGGCCAGGTCGACCACTTCCGGCTCGCGCGCGGCGTTTTGCAGGACGCTGCGGCCCTTGGCCAGGGCAGCGGCCATCATGATGTTCTCGGTACCGGTCACGCTGACGGTATCGAAGAAGAAGTGCGCGCCGCGCAGGCCGCCTTCAGGCGCCTCGGCCTTGATATAGCCGCCTTCCACTTCGATCTTCGCACCCATGGCCTCAAGGCCGCGGATGTGCAGGTCGACTGGACGCGAACCGATGGCGCAGCCACCCGGCAGGGCAACTTCGGCCTTGCCGAAGCGCGCGACCATGGGGCCAAGCACCAGGATCGAGGCGCGCATGGTCTTGACCAGCTCGTAAGGCGCGACCAGGGTCTTGATGGTGCGCGGATCGATCTCCACTGCCAGCTTTTCGTCGATCACAGGCTCGATGCCCATACGCCCGAACAGCTCGATCATGGTGGTGATGTCATGCAGGTGTGGCAGGTTGCCCACGGTGACCGGGCCATCGGCCAGCAGGGTCGCCGCCAGAATCGGCAGGGCCGCGTTCTTCGCGCCCGAAATGCGGATCTCGCCATCGAGGCGAGCACCGCCAGTAATAATCAGTTTGTCCATTGGAGTCTCGCCGCCAAGTTGGCTCAGGTGCGCTCAGCCCAGGCTGCGCTGCTGAAAAATTTCATGGTTACCGCATGGATGCTGCCATTGGCGATCCAGGGATTCAGGTGAGCATAGATCGCCTGCTGGCGCTTGACCGGGCTCAGGCCAGCCAACTCGTCGCTGATCACGTTCAACTGAAAGTTGCAGCCTTCGCCTTCAACTTCGACCCGGGATCCCGGCAATTTCTCTTCAAGGAAGCTCTTAACTTCTACGGCCTGCATGCTCAACCTCAATCGGCGCCCGATGCGCACGGGTCGGCCATCATACAAAAAAGCCCCTCGCCTGCGAAGCCCACTGAGTGAGCGCGCTGACCGAGGGGCCTTCCATCAGTGACGAGCCATCAGCTCGCCAGTACTTCATCGAGGTCATAGACCTCGGCAATTTCCCGCATGTCTTCCGGCATGCCGCGTACTTCGCAAGCCTTGCCAGCGGCCTGGGCGTCACGCATGAACGCCAGCAGCAACGACAGGCCGACGCTGGACGACTTCTCGACCGACGAACAGTCAAGCACCAACTGCGTCTCGCGGGCTGCGGCGATCAGCGCCTTGCCCTGCTTGCGCAAGGCCGGGCCGCTGCGGTAGTCCAGCACGCCGGCCAGGCGCAGCACGCCCGGCTCGACCATGCTCACGCCGGCCTCGCTCATTTCACTTCCTTGTCGGGAGAGGTTTCGGCGGTTTGCTTGGCCTTGGCCACTTCGCCGGCCCAGCCGTCGATGGTCTTGTCCAGGTTGTTGCCGTTGCGCTGCATGGCGTCGGCGAATTGGTCACGGAACAGCTTGCCGACGTTGATACCGTTGACGATGACGTTACGGACCTTCCACTCGCCGCCGAGGTTCTCGAGGGTGTATTGCACCGGGTACACGGCACCGTTGTTGCCGGTGACCTTCATGCCGACGCTGGCGCGCTTGCCGTCATCAGCCTTGGCCGGATCGACGACGATGCCCTGGTTGTTGTACTCGAGCAGGGCGTTGCCATAGAACTGCATCAGGCTGCGCTTGAAGTTTTCCTGGAAGCGCTGCAACTGCTCAGGGGTGGCCTTGCGCGAGTACTTGACGGTCATGATGCTCTTGGAAATGCCATCGGCATCGACCACCGGGCCCAGGATGCGATTGAGCGCATCGTAGAACGCCTGCGGGTTGCTCTTGTACTGCTCCTTGTTGGCCTTGAGATCGCCCAGCAGTTCATTGGTAGTGCTCTGCACCACCTCATGGGGCGTTTGCGCTGCCAGGGTCAGCAGAGGGAAAGCTGCCAGCAGGACCAGCAAGCCACGTCGCAAGATCGAAATCATGGAAACTCCTTAATTAGCCGGTTGCGCTTCTTTCGGTTCCTTGCCAACGGAGTTGAGCAGGAACTTGCCAATCAGATCTTCCAGCACCAGGGCCGACTGGGTGTCATGGATGGTTGCACCTTCCTTGAGCACTTCTTCTTCGCCGCCGACGCTGATGCCGATGTATTTTTCGCCAAGCAAACCGGCGGTCAGGATCGAGGCAGTGGAGTCGGTCGGCAGGTTGTCGACCGTTTTGTCCAGCTGCAGCGTCACCCGACCGGTGTAGGAATCACGGTCCAGATCGATGGCGGTGACCTTGCCGATCGTCACGCCGGCCATGGTCACTTTAGCTCTGACCGTCAAACCGGCGATATTGTCGAAGTACGCATAAACTTTATAGGTATCGCTGCTCGGGCTGGCCGACAGCCCGCTGACACGCAGGGCCAGCAGCAGCAACGCCAGGATCCCGGCCAGCAGGAACAGGCCGACACCGATTTCCAGGGTGCGGTTTTGCATCAGAAATCTCCAAACATCAAGGCGGTCAGAATAAAGTCCAGACCCAGTACTGCCAATGAGGCATAGACCACGGTCTTGGTGGTGGCACGGCTGATCCCTTCTGAGGTGGGCTCACAGTCGTACCCCTGGAATACGGCGATCCAGGTCGTGACGAAGGCGAACACCAGGCTCTTGGCCAGCCCGTTGAGCACGTCGTCGGTAAAGGAAACACTGTTCTGCATGTTGGCCCAGAACGAGCCTTCGTAGACGCCCAGCCAGTCCACCGCGACCCACGAACCACCCCAGATGCCAACCACGCTGAAGATCAGCGCCAGCAACGGCAAGGAAATGAAGCCGGCCCACAAGCGCGGCGCGACGATGTACTTGAGCGGGTCGACGCCGATCATCTCAAGGCTCGACAGCTGCTCGGTGGACTTCATGTTGCCGATCTCGGCCGTCAGTGCCGAACCTGCCCGGCCGGCGAACAGCAGCGCGGTGACCACTGGCCCCAGTTCGCGCAGCAGGGTCAGGGCGACCATCTGCCCGACCGCCTGCTCGGAACCGTATTTGGTGAGGATACTGTAGCCCTGCAGGGCCAGCACCATACCGATGAACACACCGGACACGACCACGATCGCCAGCGACAGCACGCCCACCGAATACAACTGCTTGGTCAGCAGCTGGAAACCGCCGCCGATGCCGCCACGGCCGACCAGCGCATGGAACAGGAACAGGCAGGAGCGCCCGAGCACCGCCAGCACATCGATGGCCGAGCGGCCCAGCAGGCGAATTCGTTCCAGTAAGGATTTTCTACGCATCAACGCGCCCCCAGCAGATCGGCGCGGTAGTCAGGCGCAGGAAAATGGAACGGCACCGGGCCATCCGGATCGCCTTTCATGAACTGGCGAATGCGTGGATTATCCGAGCCCATCAGCTCATCAGGGGTCCCTTGGCCCAGCACCTGCCCATCACCGACCACGTAGATGTAGTCGGCAATGCTGGCAGTTTCGGCCAGGTCATGGGACACCACGATACTGGTAATTCCCAGGGCATCGTTGAGCAGGCGGATCAGGCGCACCAGCACCCCCATCGCGATCGGATCCTGGCCGACGAACGGTTCGTCGTACATGAGGATCTGTGGATCGAGCGCAATTGCCCTGGCCAGTGCCACCCGGCGCTTCATCCCACCGGACAATTCGTCGGGCATCAGGTCGATGGCACCGCGCAGGCCCACGGCCTGCAGCTTCATCAGGACGATGTCACGGATCATCTCGTCCGACAGCTGCGTATGCACACGCAACGGGAAGGCGACGTTCTCGAACACATCGAGGTCAGTGAACAGCGCGCCGCTCTGGAACAGCACACCCATCTGCTTGCGCGCGTCGAACAGGTCGCTGCGCGACAGGCTCGGCAGGTTTTGCCCGGCCACCCACACTTCGCCGCTTGCCGGGCGCAGTTGCGCGCCCATCAGGCGCAGCAGCGTGGTCTTGCCGCAACCCGACGGCCCCATGATGCCCGTGACCTTGCCACGCGGGATGCGTATGTCGACATTGCTGAAAATGCTGCGCGAACCGCGCTTGAAGGTGACACCCTTCAACTCGACCGCGTAGGCGCTATCCACACTCATCTAGACTCCTTGCTAGTGCAGCCTCGTCCTAATGGACGCCGGCCCCCATCAGGAAGGCACACGCGCCCCCTGGCAGGCCGAATAGCGGCGAACTATAGCACCGCTGACAGGGCGGCCCCAAGGCCATGGAACGAGTCGTTCAGGCCAATGACAGCTTTGCCGACATTTCCGATGGCAATCGAAAGGATGAGGCTTTCTTCCATTGCGGCTATAATCGCCGCCTTTTCATCAGGCATCGTTTTTCAACATGAGCCAATCCAGCGAGTTGATCCAATCCGCACAGCGAACACTGCGCCTTGAACTCGAGGCCGTAGAAGGCCTGATGGCCCGTATCGACGCCAACTTCGTCAAGGCTTGCGAACTGATCCTGGCGAGCAAGGGCCGCGTCGTGGTGGTCGGCATGGGCAAGTCTGGGCATATCGGCAACAAGATCGCCGCGACCTTGGCCAGCACCGGGACACCCGCATTCTTCGTGCACCCGGCCGAAGCCAGCCATGGCGACATGGGCATGATCACTCGCGACGATGTCATTCTCGCCCTTTCCAACTCGGGCAGTACTGCCGAGATCGTCACCCTGTTGCCGTTGATCAAGCGCCTGGGCATCCAGCTGATCAGCCTGACCGGCAATCCGGATTCGCCTTTGGCTCAGGCCGCCGAGGTCAACCTCGACGCCCGTGTCGCCCAGGAGGCCTGCCCGCTGAACCTGGCGCCCACCTCGTCCACCACCGCGGCACTGGTGCTGGGCGACGCGCTGGCCATCGCGCTGCTCGAAGCGCGCGGCTTCACTGCCGAGGACTTCGCCTTCTCGCACCCAGGCGGAGCCTTGGGCCGACGCCTGTTGCTCAAGGTCGAGAACGTCATGCACGCGGGCGACGAGCTGCCACAAGTGCAACGCGGCACGCTGCTCAAGGACGCGCTCCTGGAAATGTCCCGCAAGGGCCTGGGCATGACCGTGATCCTGGAACCGGATGGCAAGCTGGCCGGGATCTTCACCGACGGCGACTTGCGCCGCAGCCTGGATCGCAGCATCGACGTTCACACCACCTTGATCGACCAGGTGATGACCGTGCACGGCAAGACCGCACGCGCCGAAATGCTCGCGGCCGAGGCGCTCAAGATCATGGAAGACAACAAGATCAACGCCCTGGTAGTCGTCGACAAGGACGACCGTCCTACCGGCGCCCTGAACATGCACGACCTGCTGCGCGCAGGCGTGATGTAAAGGAGAACCCGCAATGACCCAGGATCTGCTGCAACGCGGCAAAGCCATCAAGCTCGCCGTATTCGATGTCGACGGCGTGCTCACCGACGGACGGCTGTACTTTCTCGAGGACGGCAGCGAGTTCAAGACCTTCAATACCCTCGATGGCCACGGCATCAAGATGCTCATGGCCGCGGGCGTAACCACGGCCATCATCAGCGGACGCAAGACCCCGGTCGTCGAGCGTCGAGCGAAAAACCTCGGCATCCCGCACCTGTTCCAGGGCCGCGAGGACAAATTGGTAGTGCTCGACGGCCTGCTCGCCGAACTGGGCCTAAGCTATGAACAGGTTGCCTATCTGGGCGATGACCTGCCAGACCTGCCGGTGATTCGCCGGGTGGGCCTGGGCATGGCGGTGGCCAATGCCGCGCCATTCGTTCGCCAGCACGCCCACGGCGTGACCCAGGCGCGCGGCGGCGAAGGTGCCGCCCGCGAGTTCTGCGAACTGATCATGCAGGCCCAGGGCACCCTGGACGCTGCCAATGCCAATTACCTTTAAGGCCGAACATGCTCAGCAAGAAAGCCCGCAATATTGTGCTGCTCGCGCTGATCGCTGCCCTGCTGGTGGCGATCGGGTACTGGAATGTCAGCCCTGAAAGCTTCCTCGACAAGCCCGTGGCGCAAGTTGATGAAAGCGCCATCGACTATTACGCGATCAACGCCCACAGCCTGCAGTTTCTTCCCGATGGCAAGCTGCAATACGAGATGACCGCCGACAAAGTCGAACACCTCAAGGCCAGCGAAGTCACACTGGTGACCACGCCCGACCTGCACATGTACCGGGGCACCGAGTACCCGTGGCACGTGCAGAGCGTTCGCGCCGAGGTCAATCCCGACGGCAGCGAAGTCGAACTGATCGACAAGGTGCGTGTCGCACGCACTGACGAAAAACAGCGCGAAACCATCATTACCAGCTCGCGCATGACCGTATTCCCACAGAAGCAATATGCGCAGACCGAGCAAGCCGTTAGAATCGACGGCGCCGGTGGTACGACCACGGGCAAGGGAATGAAAGCGTATTTGAAAGAAGGCAGGATGGACCTGCTCTCTAACGTAAGAGGACAGTATGAGGCTCGTTAAAACCCTCCCCCTTTTGCTCAGCCTGAGCGCAGCACTGGGAAGCGCGAGCGCCTTCGCCCTGCCGACCGACCGTGACCAGCCTATCCGCATCCAGGCCGACAACGCGCACCTGGACGACAAGCAAGGCGTGGCCACCTACACCGGTGACGTGATCATCACCCAAGGCTCGATGATGATCAAAGGCAACACCGTGACCATGACCCGCGCCGCCAACGGCGACATCGACGTGGTGACCTCGGTGGGCAACCTGGCCTACTTCGAGCAACAGCAGAGCACCGCCAAGCCTGACAAGATGAAGGGCTGGGCCGTGACCATCCAGTACCAGGCACAGAAAGACACGGTGATCCTCACCGACCGTGCCAAGGTCGAGAACGAAGGCAACACCACCGAAGGCGAGAAGATCGTCTACAACACCAAGTCCCAGGTTGCGACCGCCGGTCGCGGTGGCAACGTGACTCAACCACGTCAGCGCATCGACATGGTGATCCAGCCGAAGAAGAAGGCCGAGTAAATGGCAACCCTCAAAGCCCAGCACCTGGCCAAGAGCTACAAGAGCCGGCAAGTCGTGCGCGACGTCAGCCTGTCGATCGACAGCGGGCAGATCGTCGGTCTGCTCGGCCCCAACGGCGCCGGCAAGACCACCTGCTTCTACATGATCGTCGGCCTGGTCCAGGCCGATCAGGGCCGGGTTCTGATCGACAATCTCGATGTCAGCCACCAGCCGATGCACGGCCGTGCCCGCGCCGGTATCGGCTATCTGCCGCAGGAAGCTTCGATCTTCCGCAAACTGTCGGTGGCCGACAACATCATGGCGATCCTCGAAACACGCAAGGACATCGACCGTGACGGCCGGCGCAAGGAGCTGGAAAGCCTGCTGCAGGAGTTCCATATCAGCCATATCCGCGACAACCTCGGCATGAGCCTGTCCGGCGGTGAACGCCGCCGCGTCGAGATTGCCCGCGCGCTGGCGACCGCACCGAAGTTCATCCTGCTGGACGAACCCTTTGCCGGCGTCGACCCGATTTCCGTTGGCGACATCAAGCAGATCATCTACCACCTCAAGGCCAAGGGCATCGGTGTACTGATCACCGACCACAACGTCCGCGAGACCCTGGACATCTGTGAAACCGCCTACATCGTCAACGATGGCCAACTGATCGCCGAGGGCGATGCCGAGACCATCCTGGCCAACGACCTGGTCAAGGAAGTTTACCTGGGTCACGAGTTCCGACTCTGAGCCCAGATGTGCCTGGAGCACTGGCAAACCGCTCCTGACGGGGCTTAAGTTGTTACAGCGCTCTAGGCAAACGCTACAATTTAAGGCATAAAACTTGCTTGAATTAGGCGCTCCGGCGCCCTCATGTAGTGGATGGCGCATGCGCGCCGGCGAACAAGGTATTTAGCCCCAGCCATGAAACCATCGCTCGTCCTAAAAATGGGCCAGCAACTGACGATGACTCCTCAGTTGCAACAGGCCATCCGCCTACTCCAGCTTTCCACCCTGGACCTGCAGCAGGAAATCCAGGAAGCGCTGGAGTCCAATCCGATGCTCGAACGCCAGGAAGACGGCGAAGACTTCGACAACAGCGACCCGATGGCGGACAACGCCGAAAACAAGCCGGTCGCCGAAGTCCAGGACAACAGCTTCCAGGAAAGCACCAGCAGTGCCGAAAGCCTGGAGGACGGTGAGTGGAACGAGCGAATCCCCAACGAGCTTCCGGTCGATACGGCCTGGGAAGACATCTACCAGACCAGCGCCAGCAGCCTGCCGAGCAACGATGACGACGAGTGGGACTTCACCACCCGCACATCGGCCGGCGAGAGCCTGCAGAGCCACCTGCTGTGGCAACTGAACCTGGCACCGATGTCCGATACCGATCGCCTGATCGCCGTCACCCTGATCGACAGCATCAACGGCCAGGGCTACCTGGAAGACACGCTCGAAGAGATTTGCGCAGGCTTCGACCCGGAACTGGATATCGAGCTCGACGAGATCGAAGCCGTGCTGCACCGCATCCAGCAGTTCGAACCTGCCGGCGTCGGCGCCCGCTGCCTCGGCGAATGCCTGCTGCTGCAGCTGCGCCAACTACCCTCCAGCACACCCTGGATGAGCGAAGCCCAGCGCCTGGTCAGCGACTTCATCGACCTGCTCGGCAGCCGCGACTACAGCCAGCTGATGCGCCGCATGAAGCTCAAGGAAGACGAGCTGCGTCAGGTGATCGAGCTGGTGCAGAGCCTCAACCCGCGCCCTGGTTCGCAGATCGAGTCCAGCGAACCTGAATACGTGGTGCCCGATGTGATCGTGCGCAAGGACAGCGAGCGCTGGCTGGTCGAGCTGAACCAGGAAGCGATCCCGCGCCTGCGGGTCAACCCGCAGTATGCCGGCTTCGTCCGCCGCGCCGACACCAGCGCCGACAACACCTTCATGCGCAACCAGCTTCAGGAGGCACGCTGGTTCATCAAGAGCCTGCAGAGCCGCAATGAAACACTGATGAAGGTCGCCACCCAGATCGTCGAGCACCAGCGTGGCTTCCTCGACCACGGTGACGAAGCGATGAAGCCGCTGGTACTGCACGATATCGCCGAAGCGGTAGGCATGCACGAGTCGACCATTTCGCGGGTCACCACGCAAAAATACATGCACACGCCCCGCGGCATCTACGAACTGAAATACTTTTTCTCCAGCCACGTCAGCACCGCCGAAGGCGGAGAATGCTCGTCCACGGCGATCCGCGCGATCATCAAGAAACTGGTTGCGGCGGAAAATCAGAAAAAGCCATTGAGTGACAGCAAGATCGCTGGTTTACTGGAGGCACAAGGCATCCAGGTAGCCCGTCGCACCGTCGCCAAGTACCGCGAGTCCCTCGGCATCGCACCGT
>Ga0160463_100767_pt1 | contig 11019 bp, 10 predicted proteins | sample HID1975M_E6MG_FD_108276 | JGI IMG/M metagenome (GOLD analysis project Ga0160463, IMG submission 108276) | Enriched soil microbial communities from UW Madison campus, WI, USA - HID1975M_E6 MG | ecosystem: Environmental > Terrestrial > Soil > Unclassified | place: USA: Madison, Wisconsin... | reverse complement strand
GTGGGTTGGCGGTTGGCATGGGCGCCTGACAACCAGCAACTGCCGTGATTGCGAGCAACAGGATCGACCTGAGCATGATCTGTGTCCCGAGTGAGAGTGGCTTCAGGATACCGCCAACTCGCCCCGTTGGCGCCCGTCACAGAGGCCCGTACTGCCATTTCACATGCAATACCTGTCAGGTTCTGGCGTTGAATCATCTGCGAATCATGGGGCAAGGGCAGGGGAGTCAAGCCGAGTCTGCACATAGTCGTCGCGGACACTGATCTTGGCGGACTTATTGCCTTTGCCGACAACATGGAACCACCCGTTGCCCAGGCTATCGCGCCGAAAATCGCCCATGGTCAGTTCCCAGTTGTCCCGCTCCGTCAGATCGGACACTCGCAGGTACATGGCAAACAGCGTGGTCAGCACGAACAGGGTATGCCCTGGTAGGCCGCCTCTGTGCTCGGGAAAGCTCGAAAGGTAGTCGCGCACGCTGAGCAGTTCCTCGGTCACTTGCTGAAAGTGCAGTTCCAGGAAGCGTCGGTAACTTTCGAAGAGCGGCTGAGAAATCGACGAAATGGAGCTACCTACTATAATAGGAAAACTATCAGTGCTTACGGATATCAGGGTCTAGATATTGAGGGGAGTGCTAAAGCTACTTTCTGGGCAACCATACCAATAACTCAACTAAATGAATATTTAGTGTAGTTATAATTTTAGTTTATATAAGACTCAGGGGAGGCGGCGCGCCATCCATACCGTGAGGCCACCGCAATCCGGGTCTTCCACGATGTGGTCCAGCACTTCGAATCCATGATCATGCAATTGCGCCGTATATTCCTGCGGGTCCAGGCTGGCGTGATAAAGCGTTTCGCCCTGGAATTCACCGAGGGCCTCGCCAAGTGCCGTGCCACTGGTGAACATCAGTAATGCGCCAGGTGACGCGTGCTGCTGGAAAATGGTGAACATGCGGCGTTGGTCATCAGGTTTGAGATGGAAAAAGCTGTTCCAGGCCAGGATCCCAGCGAACGTTTGATCCAGGCCCAGTGTACGCATGTCGGCCTCAAGCCATTGCTGATTCGGGAAACGCTCGGTGCACAGCGCGATCATGTGCTCAGAAGAATCCACACCGACGATCGCCAGGCCGGATTCAATCAGATAGCGCGCAACGGGCTGGCCAGATCCGCAGCCCAAATCCAGAACGGTGGCCGACGGCTGCAGCAGCGAACGGAAGCGTTCGATCCATTTGCGTTCAGTCAGGCGATTGCCGCGCAGTCGATCCCAGGTCGAGGCGTTGCGGTCATAGAGATCGATGATCTGATCGGCAGATGGGTGGTCAGGCATCGGCGACGTCCTTGAATTGAAAATGGCCATCCTGGAAGGATCGCGTGTGGTGAAATGTACCCTGGGTGTGGCTCACGTGGAATATGCGAAGGTGCGCATAATGCATATTATGTTAAATTATGATTATGGCCTTCTTCGGTGCACCCAGTGTTCAGTCGTAGTCCATAACATTGAAGGCTCGTCGTCATCGGTAGGATGTAACGTGCTGAGGGTGCTTTCTTCCCACCCTTCCTCGATCAATCGACGAGACCGAGCTGGACGCTATCCTGCTCCTGATGCTCCGGTCAGCGCGCGATCTCATTCAGCAGGAGTTCGTGAGACGACACCTTGATGATCCGCGCTTCACAGAGCTAGCCAAGATTTCTGACCAGTTCCTGCACCAAGTGCTGGTCGATGAAGCGACTGACTTCTCTACCCTTCAGCTTGCCTGCATGGAAAGCCTGACCGACCTGTCGACCGAATCGTTCTTCGCGTGTGGTGACTTCAACCAGCGAATCACCGGACATGGCCTAAAACGCATTGACCAGCTTGAGTGGATTTCCCCGCGTCTCAATCCTCGGCGAATCAACACTGTCTACCGTCAAAGTCGGCCGCTGAATACCTTTGCTATCAAACTTCTCGATCTCATGCAGGGAGATACAGAAGCTGTCGGCACCCTGCCAGAGCGCTCCAACCACGAAGGCGTCCAGCCCGTGCTAGGTGAGCACCTGAGTGAAGACGACGCGTCCACTTGGGTCGCGGATCGCATCATCGAGATCGATGCGCGGATGCGTTCCAAAGGCGAGGACATTCCGACCATCGCGGTACTGGTCACCTCAGAGGATCACGTCCGGCCGATGGCGGATACGCTTACCAAGAGGCTGGAACAGATCAGCCTGAGAGCCACTCCATGCGCGGACGGCCAATCTTTGGGCAATCAGTCAGACATCCGGGTATTCGACGTCCAGCACATCAAGGGCCTCGAATTTGAAGCTGTGTTCTTCGTCGGAGTCGATGGCCTCGCTGAGGCTAACCCGGGGTTGTTCGAACGCTTCTTGTATGTGGGGGCTACCCGGGCCGCCACATACTCGGGCATGGTGTGCCATGGGGAGCTGCCGGCAAAGCGCATCGTAATGCTGCTGCCCATGGGCTCACGAACCTTGGGTTGCCGCTCACGTTTCAACCAGGCTTTCTTGCTTCTCCACCCACTCGTTCATCAACTCGCACCATGCAATGTCAGCCTGCATAGCTGCTTTCGCATCGGTCGAGTCCCGCTTGTGCAAAGCCTCAAGAACCTCGAAATACTTGTGTTTTGACTGGCGAGCTCGCGGGTGGGTACCTCAGCCATGCTCCGCCCCTGAGCAGACTCTCAACAACCTCGATTTCATGCAACCCATCAAAAGCCAGCGCCATAAAAAAGCCTCCCGAAGGAGGCTCTTGGTGCCGAGCTTCTTACTGAAGCCAGCTCTCAACAGTGTCCGAGCCGTACTGGCTTTTCCACGCTTTCAACACCGAGTGGTTACCGCCCTTGGTTTGAACGAGCTCGCCGTTATGCGGGATTTCGTAGGTCTTCACCTCCCGCGGTTTGCGAGTACCGGTGGAGCTTGCAGCAGCGTACACCTGACGCACGCCAGCCTGCGGATCCAAAATGTTGACGACATCCCGCAGACTGAAACCATAAGTCGCAAGCAAATCGCGGAGCTTGGTTTCAAACTCAATCTCTTTTTGGAGCTCGGCGCTCCCTTTCAGTGCTTCGAGCTCGGCGAGTTGAGCTGCCAAGGACTGTTCGAGCTTGCGGAATTCAGCCAGGCGCGACATATGTTCTTTTCCTTTCGTGATGATTTTGCAGCCACGGGTAATGCCAGATGACTCAACACACCTCTGGGGTGGCATAGCTAACAAAGCATTAGCGGTGGCGCAAATAAAGCGCCCACGCCATTAACGACTGACACTCTAAACACACGTTGTAAGTATCTGTGGGGTTCAGCGCCCTTTCCTACTACCGGCTTCAGAGCGCTGATGGCATTATGCTCACACTGCGTTGCCCATAGGTTTCATCACGCGCACTCGATTGGCCCATAGGACGCCATCGGGATACGCCACACCTTCAAGGATCGTGTTGATGTCCAACGAAAACGCCCCGCCAGCCGTCACCCCTTCTGAAGCTGCCGTAGTACCCTCGCCCGCTGCTGACAAACCTGTGGAGCTTGATGCCAACCGTAAGGGCCTTCAGGCCTACCTGGCACCAGGGGCTTCTGATTGGGCGCCATTGAATGAACAAGCCCACATCGTCCTCAAGGGCGCTCCACCATCTGATCCAGCGAGGATCGTCTCCAACCGCACAGCTCTGTCGGACATGCTCGCTGCGGCATTGCAAGTTCCTAATCTGGGCTTCTTGGCAGGAAGTGGAACGTCTTTAGGGGCTCCAGGTGGGCCAAGCATGTGGGATCTGTGGAAGCGCTCCATGTGCACACCCGGCTCAGGGGAACCCACTGAAGCGGCAGCGCGCGTGATGGATGTGGTGCACTACAAAGAAACTATCAATCCAAACATCGAGCATTTCCTTTCACAGTGCGACGCCTATCTCGCCTTCAACAAAGACGCGACCGTCGAAGAGTTTGTCAGCCAGGTCAAAGCAGTCATCCTGGACGCGTGCTCTGCATTCCTGCGGGCCCCAACCGCCGATATTTCTGCATACAGGCAGTTGCTGCAGAAGCTGGCGAGACGACGAGTCCGAGATCCTCGCCTGAAGGTCTTCACCACAAACTATGACATGTGCTTCGAGACAGCAGCCTCTGACCTCGGCATGATGGCCATCGATGGTTTCTCCTACACCCGTAGGCGGCGGTTCGATGGAAAGCATTTCAGTTACGACATCGTCAGGCGAGAGGCTGAAGGTCATGAGTTCGCCGAAGGTGTGTTCCAGCTACTGAAGTTGCATGGATCGGTCAGTTGGAGCAGAGAGGAAAAGGACATCTACGAGGACGCTGCGCCTACCCCTGCGAACGCGTGCCTCATCTACCCTGCCAAAGGCAAATACCAGCAGGCATTCCTGCAGCCTCACCTGGAGCTTCTGTCGCGCTACCTGGAGTTTTTGCGTCAGCCCAACAGTTGCCTCATCGTGGCGGGCTTCGGCTTCAACGATGATCACCTCTCCGAGCCAATCTTTTCAGCGATCCAATCCAACCCGAGCCTTAAACTCATACTTTGCGATTTCCAATGCATCACGCACCTGCATAATCGGGGGCATCATGGCTCAAGCGACTATTGGGGCAGATTCCATGACCTCGCCAAGCGTGGTCTGGACATCCACTTCATCAGTGGCTCGTTCAGCGATCTGGTCAGCCACATTCCGCACCTGAGAACAGCTTCTCCAGCAGAGCAGTTGGCGAATGCCGTCAGACGCCTGGGGAGCCAAAACGCATGACTGCTCTCGACGGGATTCTGGCTAGCAATCTCAAAATTGGCGTGGTTTCGAGTGTGAGTGCCCACCTGGTAAAGACGAACCTGGCGCATGCCGGCAATGTGAGCGGCCAGTATTTGGGCCACAACCGTTACGGCAAAGGTGAGGTCGGCGAGCTTGTGCTCATTGAAGGCCAGCAAGCCGTGCTGCTCGGGCGCATAACCGAGGTGACACTGCCTGACAGGGATCGCTCGGAGATTTCACAGGACTTCGCAGGCAGCCGCCAAATCGACGCGATCGGCTTCATACGCCTATTGGGTTCAGTAAACCCGCAATCACTGCGAGTCACAGCGGGAGTGAGCTCATATCCACGGCTTGGCGATCGGGTCTATTCCGCCCCTGGAGAGTTTATTTCCCAGATCCCTTTGTTGACTTCAACGGGGGTGGACGGTGCGCCACCTGAGGTGGCATTGAACCTTGGTCACGTTGCCGGGGACGGCGGATTTCCAATTGCTGTCACTCCCGAGAAAATTTTCGGAAGGCACTGCGCAATCCTGGGCTCCACAGGCGGAGGCAAGAGCTGGACGACATCCAAGCTGATCGAGGAGTGTCGCCGCTTCTCAGCCAAAGTAGTGCTGATCGATGCCACGGGCGAATACCGCTCGCTCGTTGGCGATGACACGGTTCATTGCCACCTTGGCAGCCCTCTCCACCGGGCTGAAGGCTCTGTAGAAGTCGCGATTCCCCCGACTAGCTTCACCGAGTCCGACTTCATTGCCCTCTTCCAGCCATCAGGGAAGACGCAAGGGCCGAAGCTGAGGGAAGCGATCAAAAGCCTCCGACTCGTACATCTTGCACCTGACCTGTTCCCGAGGCACATCGTCTTTAAGGTAGACCAATCAAAAGAGGTCTATCGCGAGGCAATGAACAGAGACAACAACGCAAGCCTGGTAGGAAATCCAACCACGCCGTTCAACCCTCGCAAGCTGGTATCTCAGTTAGTGTAGGAGTGCTGCTACCCGACCGCTTTCAACGATTCAGAGCGTTTCGGGGGTGCGAATAACGAGATCTCACATTGCTCATCCCTGATGACCCGCATCCTCGGCGTGATGGAATCGCCGTCGCTGGGCTGCGTCTTCAGTCCCGCTGCCGGCCTTCCCAGTTTCGTAGATCAACTGGACAGCTTCATTCGCAGCGACAGGAAGCTGTTCAGGGTCTGCTTGAGCTCAATTGGATACGAGTTCAACGCCCGTGAGGTGGTGGCCAACGTTATCGGAAGACTTCTACTGCAGCGAGCCCGGACTGAGGTTTTCAGGACAAGGCCGCTAATCACCATCCTCGACGAGGCTCATAATTTTTTGGGCAAAACCGTCGGTAACGAGGATGACCTACAGAATCTGGATGCCTTTGAATTGATCGCGAAGGAGGGTCGAAAATACGGGCTGAACATTTGCTTGGCGACCCAGCGACCGCGCGACATAACCGAAGGCGTGCTCAGTCAGATGGGTACCCTACTCGTCCACCGGCTTACTAACGACCGTGACCGCGAAGTCGTTGAACGAGCCTGCGGTGAGATCGATCGCTCCGCTGCTGCATTCCTTCCAAACCTGAAGCAGGGTGAGGTAGCGATGGTGGGTGTGGATTTCCCGATCCCGGTTACGATTCAAATCAGTCGACCAACTCAGCCTCCCATATCGGATGGGCCGAGCTTCCAGAGCAGCTGGGGATCACCGGGGCACTGATTTGACGCGTATGAGGGTGGAGTCATTCGCTTCGGAGTAGAACGCCCCCACCCCTAAGGTGGGGGGCATGCTATCAGTGCTTGAACAGTCCGAGGATCAAGTTGGCAAGGCCAATCAAGATTTTCAGAATATCGAGCCACCGGGTGACCCACCATCTCTCAGGCTTCTCGGGCCTCTCAGGGTCTGGGGTTGGATTCGAAGGCGAAGCGGGTACCGCACTGCTCTGCTTGCCCGTATGCCGGCACTTGAAGCCGGCACAGCACTTTTTCTCAGGCACAAGAAATCTCCCAATCGAACAAGGAAAATGAAAAATTCGAAGGAAGAGTTAGCGAAGGCGGTGCTTGTAGCCGTTGAGCTCAGGGCCATCAGCGAACAGCGGAAGCTCCAGGAAGGAGCACCGAGAATAGGCAAAGAGGATAAGGAGCTTCGCCACGGTGGCCCGGGCGGAAGCCAAAACTTCGAGCCAGTACTTAAACTCCCTTTGAAGAGCGGGCGTGAATCCGATAAGTCGGCAGTACGAGGCAATGAAGTCCAATGCCTTGCGCGCTTGCTCGACCTCATCTAATGCTTTGGTTAAAGCATTGATCAAGACAGAACCTAAAATCGTTTTCCCCGACCCAAAGCCATCGTGGATGATGATGGGTTCGCTATCTGCGGGTAAGCGATTTGCAATCCCATGCTCAGCATCGCCTATGAAGCCATCGTCCTGGGCATTGCTCTGCAGCTCAGCTGTGAACATGCCGAGCAGGATTTCAGCAATCTGCGCCTTCATCCTGATCGTTACGTTTGCGTGCTTCGTTGATGATTGATCGTCCATAAGGATTCTCTTATTTGCCACTCAATCAACATAGCCACGTGGTTGAATACAAGCAACCCTCGTAGTGTGGCGGTGAAGGTTGCGCGCATGAATTGAAGCCGCTTAGACAGCATCAACCACAGTGCTACGTCAGTCCGGATACTGACTCTAGATGCCCTGTTCGCGCTGAGTGGCCCGCTGTGGGACAAGCCAGAGATGATCTGTTGGTTACCTGTCACAGCAGGAGCACAAATGTACTCCAGTCGAGTTCGGACACGCAGACGACGATTCAAGCTTTGCCCCGGGTGCTTTCCCTCACAAGGCCAATCTCTGATGGCAAGGATGGCGGGGAGCTAAGCCGATCAGACGCTGCACTTTTTTCGATTGGGGTTATCAGGTGTTTAAGGTCAAGCTCCAAGTGTAAAGCTTGGACAAAACATAATCCTGTGCAATGTACTCTTGTTCCAAGCGGATAACGCTTTGCCGGGATCTGATAAGACCCTCAAACAGCAAACGCTCCTCCGGAAGCAAACCGATAGCAGGAAGGTTCGTTGGACTCGGCTCTTCCACGACAAAATCCATGTGTGCCATCAAGGTCTCGCGATCCATCATTAAGGCCGTAAGCCTTGGCAGCGCCTGCCGGGCCTCAGCAAGGATAGTCAGCCCCCAGCTGTCGATGTCTCCCCAATACGCTACATACCTATCGGCTAGCCATGAGGCGTTGCGCCACTGCGTGTTGCGCCCCCCCCAAAGATGGCGACTGTATCCGGTAAGTCCGGTAAGGCGTAGCCCGGTTTCGTGTTTTCCACTACCAGCACACGGCTGCCTGGCAAGGGTTGCTCCAGGATCTGCTCGAGGGGGATCTGCAACACGCGGAAACCTCCCATTTGCTGCCTCACTTCAGGGCACAGGGGGCGAATGTAAAGCCAGTTACTAGGGGTCGGCAAGCAACCAAGCCAGGCCTCCAGCCCTCCCGCAGCACTCACGGCGCCTGTATGAAGCACATCAAGAAAGGCCACCAATAGCGGCGTGTTGGCCTCCAGAAATTTGGTATCAACCCCCTGCAGTGGCAGACCGCGCAAGTAATGCCCAGCCCCCATGCCCTGATGCAACTGCGGCAGTACCCTGGCCATCTGCTGGGTAGCATGCTGACTTAGTTGTTCGACTGTCAGGATCTGGCGGATAAGCGTTTCATACAGCCCCTGATCCACCGCCAGCAGGGGCTTCATGCGGGCTTCCCATGTCTGGGATCGCTGCACCGCTGCAGGCCCAATAGCCTCAATCAACTCCTGCACTGAACTGAGCTCAAGTCGCTCTGGCACCTCGACATCGCCCACAACCCGGTACCTACGAGTCACCCAGGTGATTTGGGCTTGATTGCGCCACTGCCTCCAGGCATTTACCCAGTTGTGAAAATGGTCGATGTCCATCAAGGCATCGCCGGCCACCGGAGGCTTAAGCGTTATGCTGATCGGAAAGCGCCGGGTGCCTTGCAGGCGCCCCCGCAGGTTGGTGATATTGCTCCACTCCAGGCGCTCGATTTCGCGCATCACGTCAGTGGGTAACCGGCCCCAGTTGCGCATCAGGTTGGCTCCACCTGAATACCCAACTGGTTAGCAGACGCAGTCAATTTGGCCTGTCGGGCTACGCGGTGCTCTGCGCTCATTTCGTCGAGCTGCTCCCAAGTGATCTGGCTCAGCCGGCTTTCATGCTTATCGATATCACGCTCGGCGATGATCAGGCTACTGGCAAACTCTCGTGCGAGGTTCAGGTTCTTGTACGGGGTGATCAAGTTGACGTGAATTTTGAGCTCACGGAAAACTCTGAGCACGCGTCGACTCATTTTTTCGGCAGTGTTAGAGAAAGCCTCGTCAAGGAAAACGGTGCAGTACATCGGATGTGAAGCCCCGTCCGGAGTCAACACATAAGCAAGACTCGCCGCGACCACGATACCGGCGAACGATTCCTTTTCCCCGCCCGACTTGCCGGACGATGAGCCCAAGGTATCGCGCACATCGCCGGTGTCCCTGACGATCTCTTCGGCCTTGAACGTCATGCGGTAGCGTGCATCAAGAAGTTGCTGGCTTTCCACGTTTTTTGCGCTGGATGAATTTGTCGCTTTTTCAAGCTTCGCAATCAGGATACACAGTTCCTGGAATCGCGCTTCATGATCCTGGCTGGAAGCATGCTTCAATACAGAGCCCAGTAGCAGCGTGAACTCTTTGACGTGAGGGTAACTTTCATCGGTGTGCTGCAGGCGCAGGAATGTTCCATGGTTGAACTCGGTACGCTCAAGCACCTCGTTAATCGTGGCGATACGATCATGAATGTCCTCGCGCTCATCATCGATGGCCCGCTGCATGCGCCCAAGGCACTGGGTGGTGTTGTTATTCAAGCGCTGTTGAAAGCGATCCAGCAGATCCGGCAGACCTTCGTTGTTAAGCTTGTTCAGGTAGTCGATATAGTCCTGGCGACCTTCAATTGCGGGCAACCAGTCGTTGGCTACCAGCGGCCACTTCACCTTGAAGCCGCTAATCAATGAGATCATTCGACCGGAATGATATCCAATGCGCTTACCAATGGTTTCCAGGGCATCATCCAGGAAGCTGCGCTGCTTATTCTCCAGTTGCTGGAGATTTTCCAGGTCTTCCAGGGTGAGCACACCGACCCGCATCGAGAGCGACTGACGTACCACTTCAGGCAAATCGGCACTGGCGGCAACGGCTGCCTGGTCACGGTATTTTTCAGCTTGGTTGATCTCAAGCTCAAACGCGCCGACCGCTTTGGTGTTGTCTCTCTGCTTACCCCGGATGGCCTGCAGCTCGCCCTTGGCCTGCTCCCATAGTGCTTTGGCCTTGCTCAGGTCACTGTCAGGTGCGTTCAGTGCCTCAAGGTCGTGCTTGAGCGTGTCCAGGTGCTGCTTGGCTGAAGTCAAGTCAATCTGGGGCCATTGGGTGTCCGCCACACGGTTCCAGATAGCCTCAGAGGCAACCAGGCTGTCCATGGCCTTGCGCATTTCAGATTCGACAGCACCTGCAGCGTTCATCGCCTCGCGCAGGCGTTCACCCTCTTCTTGTAACGCCGCCAGCCGGCTCAGGTTGTTGAAGCCCAGGAACCAGTTTTTTCGGTCATCAACCCGTGTGCCGTCCTTCTTCTCAAAACGCCCCTTTTCCATCTGCACCAGGCCCTCGCGGGTCATAGAATACGGGGTGTCGTTCAGCACCTCGGCGGAATCCACACAGTGCAGGTCGAAGCGGGCCAGATGGCGTTTGAGCCAGTCGCGGTACGGGTGCTCTTTCCACTCCAGCTTGCGGAGGAAACCGTCCCCGAGGAACTCGGGGTTGCGCTCGGATTGGCTGACAACCTGGATACGCACGTGAAGACCGGTATGCTTCCGATTCACCCAGCCCGTGACCATGCGGAACTTGTCCTCCGGCACGAGCAAAGTAGTGCGGAGACCACCTAGCGCCCGCTCAATCGCTCCGCGCCAAGCCAATTCCGTGTTACGGACATCGAGCAGTTCACCGATGAAGATAATCTGGTCTTTGTCCAGCTGCAGGCTGTCGACAATCTCATCGCGTAGACGCTGGTATCCAGCATCGATGTTCGAGTTGGGCCGCTTTTCGATCTCAGTGATCTGCGCGCTTAATTTCTTGATTTCGCTCGTGATGCCTGAGAGCACACCGCGTGACTCACCAAAGGCGTTTTTCGCGTCCTCAATCTGCGAAGGCAGGTCGACCAAGACCGTCTTAGCGTGCTCCACATTATCCCGC
>Ga0160463_100757_pt1 | contig 11136 bp, 7 predicted proteins | sample HID1975M_E6MG_FD_108276 | JGI IMG/M metagenome (GOLD analysis project Ga0160463, IMG submission 108276) | Enriched soil microbial communities from UW Madison campus, WI, USA - HID1975M_E6 MG | ecosystem: Environmental > Terrestrial > Soil > Unclassified | place: USA: Madison, Wisconsin | collected... | reverse complement strand
TATGATGCCCAACGGCAGTCAATATCCTCACACGGAGTGCGCAATGCAGACCCTCTACCCGCAGATCAAACCCTACGCCCGGCACGATCTGGCCGTGGAAGCGCCGCATGTGCTGTATGTCGACGAGAGCGGTTCGCCCGAAGGTCTGCCGGTGGTGTTCATCCACGGTGGCCCAGGCGCGGGCTGTGATGCCCAGAGCCGTTGCTACTTCGACCCCAACCTGTACCGCATCATCACCTTCGACCAGCGCGGCTGTGGCCGCTCCACGCCCCATGCGAGCCTGGAGAACAACACCACCTGGCACCTGGTCGAAGACCTGGAACGTATCCGCAAGCACCTGGGGATCGACAAGTGGGTGCTGTTCGGTGGCTCGTGGGGCTCGACCCTTTCCCTGGCCTACGCCCAGACCCACCCCGAGCGCGTGCATGGCCTGATCCTGCGCGGCATCTTCCTGTGCCGGCCGCAGGAGATTCGGTGGTTCTACCAGGAGGGCGCCAGCCGCCTGTTCCCCGACTACTGGCAGGACTACATCGCACCAATTCCGCCAGAAGAGCGCTGTGACCTGGTCAAGGCCTTCCACAAGCGCCTGACCGGCAACGACCAGATCGCCCAGATGCATGCCGCCAAGGCCTGGTCTACCTGGGAAGGCCGTACCGCCACCCTGCGTCCCAACCCGCTGGTGGTCGACCGCTTCTCCGAGCCGCAGCGGGCCTTGTCGATCGCGCGCATCGAATGCCACTACTTCATGAACGATGCCTTCCTCGAGCCGGACCAGCTGATCCGCGACATGCCCAAGATCGCCCACCTGCCGGCGGTGATCGTGCATGGTCGCTACGACGTGATCTGCCCGCTGGAAAACGCCTGGGCGTTGCACCAGGCCTGGCCGAACAGCGAACTGAAGGTGATCCGCGACGCCGGGCACGCCGCCTCCGAGCCGGGTATCACCGATGCCCTGGTCCGTGCCGCCGACCAGATGGCCCGGCGCTTGCTCGACCTGCCCCTGGAAGAAGCATGAAGGGGCTGTTGCAACGCGTGCGCGGCGCGCGGGTAGAGGTGGCGGGGGAAATCGTCGGCGCCATCGACCAGGGCCTGCTGGTGCTGGTGGCGGTCGAGCCTGAAGATACGCGCGAGCATGCCGATAAGCTGTTGCACAAGTTGCTCAACTATCGTGTGTTCAGCGACGAGCAGGGCAAGATGAACCTGTCGCTCAAGGATGTCGGCGGCGGCTTGCTGCTGGTGTCCCAGTTCACCCTGGCTGCCGATACCCGCAGCGGCATGCGCCCGGGCTTCTCGACAGCCGCGCCGCCGGCACTGGGCGCCGAGTTGTTCGACTACCTGTTGCAGCAAGCCCAGGGCCAGCACCCTGCTGTGGCAAGCGGGCAATTCGGTGCGGACATGCAGGTGCACCTGGTCAATGATGGCCCGGTGACATTCCTGTTACAAATATGAGGTAAAAAAACCCCTTGTTTATAGGAAAACAAGGGGTTTTGTACGATAAATAGTTGGTTCTGCCTGATGCGTTGTAACGCGACGTGCTGGATAATCGCGCGCTGCATGAACCTGCGTTCGCAGGTTCGTTTCACTCTGACTCGAGCATTGTCTGGATCCGTTTGGGGAATCATTACGCCCTCACGGGGTCCGAACAGTGCTCGCCAACCCGGCATTTGTCGCTGGCCGTTGGTTTCATGATCTGTTTTCGGCGAGGGTTGCTCGTGATTGTAAGTCCCCAAAAAGCATCAAGTATCCCCGGCACTCGGCTGCGCAAGGCCCTGATGGCCAGTGTCGCACTGGTTGGCCTGATGAGCGCGGGCCAGCTGTGGGCATTCAATCTTGACGATGTTGCAGCCAAGGCAAAGGATCTGGCCGGCCAGAAGTACGAAGCACCGAAAAGCAATCTGCCGGCAGTCTTCCGCGACATGAAGTTCGCCGACTACCAGAAGATTCACTTCCTGCAGGAAAAGGCCGAGTGGGCGAAGGACAAGACCCCGTTCAAGCTGTCCTTCTACCATCAGGGCATGCACTTCGACACGCCGGTGAAGATCAACGAAGTCACTGCCTCCACGGTCGAGGAAATCAAGTACGACCCGAGCCGCTTCGAGTTCGGTGACGTGCCGCACGACCCGGAAACCACCAAGAACCTGGGTTACGCCGGTTTCCGCGTGCTCTACCCGATCAACAAGGCCGACAAGCAGGACGAGATCATGACCCTGCTGGGCGCCAGCTACTTCCGCGTGGTCGGCAAGGGCCATGTGTACGGCCTGTCGGCCCGTGGCCTGGCGATCGACACCGCACTGCCGTCCGGCGAGGAATTCCCGCGCTTCACCGAATTCTGGGTAGAGAAGCCCAAGCCTGCCGACAAGCACCTGGTGATCTACGCCCTGCTGGACTCGCCACGTTCCACCGGCGCCTACAAGCTGATCCTGCGTCCGGGCAGCGACACCGTGGTCGACGTGCAGTCCCGCGTGTTCCTGCGTGACCACGTCAGCCGCCTGGGCATCGCCCCGCTGACCAGCATGTACCTGTTCGGCCCGAACCAGCCGTCGAAAGTCCTGAACTACCGTCCGGCCCTGCACGATTCCGAAGGCCTGTCGATCCACGCCGCCAACGGCGAGTGGCTGTGGCGCCCGCTGAACAACCCGAAACACCTGGCTGTGAGCAACTTCAGCGTCGAGAACCCGCGTGGTTTCGGCCTGATGCAGCGTCAGCGCGCCTTCAGCGACTACGAAGACCTCGACGACAACTACCAGAAGCGCCCGAGCGCCTGGATCGAGCCTAAGGGCGACTGGGGCAAAGGCACCGTCGACCTGGTCGAGATCCCGACCGCCGACGAGACCAACGACAACATCGTTGCCTTCTGGAGCCCGGAGACACTGCCGGAGCCAGGCAAGCCTGTGGAGTACGCCTACCGCCTGCACTGGACCATCGACGAGCCGAAGTTCCAGGCGACGGACCTGGGCTGGGTCAAGCAGACCCTGCGTTCCACCGGTGACGTCAAGCAGTCCAACCTGATCCGCCAGCCGGACGGCAGCGTTGCCTTCCTGGTCGACTTCGCCGGCCCGGCATTGGCCGCGCTGCCGGAAGACACCGCCGTGCGCAGCCAGATCAGCGTTGGCGACAACGCCGAGGTGGTCGAGAACAATCTGCGCTATAACCCGGAGACCAAAGGCTGGCGCCTGACCCTGCGTTTGAAGGTCAAGGAAGCCAACAAGGCCACCGAGATGCGCGCCGCGCTGGTACGTGACGTACCGGTCGAGCCGGCCAAGCCTGCCCAGGACAGCAAGCAGGACAAGGCCGCTGCCAAGCACGCCAAGCACGAGAAAACTGCCAAGGCGCAGGAGCCAGCCAAGGCCGAACAACCAGCCGCCGATGCGGCGTCCACCAACGGGACCCCGGCCACCACGGAAAAAGTGCTGACCGAGACCTGGAGCTATCAGTTGCCTGCCGATGAGTAACTCAAGCGCAAGGCCGGAATCGCTTGGCGAGTACCTGGCCCACCTCCCACTGAGCGACGAGCAGCGTGCGGAACTCGCCAGCTGCACGTCGTTCGGTGAGCTGCACCAACGCCTGGCGGCCAAACCGGCCGCCGATTCAACCGAGGCCGTACAGGCCTCGGTGGGCTCGCGCCTGACCGTAGGCAGCGCCGCCGAGCTGGAAGATGCCGAAATGCTCGGCGTCGACGGCAGCGGCCGCCTGTGCCTGAAGATCGCCCCGCCGATCAAGCGCACCAAGGTCGTTCCCGAGCCATGGCGCACCAACGTGCTGATCCGCATGTGGCGGCGCATGACAGGTCGTCCCAACGCCCCGCAGCCGGCCCAGCGCGAGCTGCCCAAGGCGCGCTGGCGCACGGTCGGCTCGATCCGTCGTTATATCCTGCTGACCCTGATGATCGGCCAGACCATCGTCGCCGGCTGGTACATGAAGGGCATCCTGCCGTACCAGGGCTGGTCGTTCGTCGACCTCGCCGAGGTGGTCAACCAGCCGCTCTGGGACACCGTGGTGCAGGTCTGGCCGTATGCCTTGCAGACGTCCATCCTGATTCTCTTCGGTATCCTCTTCTGCTGGGTATCGGCGGGCTTCTGGACCGCGCTGATGGGCTTCCTGGAGCTGCTCACCGGGCGTGACAAGTACAAGATTTCGGGCAGCAGCGCCGGCAACGAGCCGATTGCACGCGAGGCGCGCACCGCGTTGGTGATGCCGATCTGCAACGAAGACGTGCCGCGGGTGTTCGCAGGTTTGCGCGCCACCTTCGAGTCGGTGGCGGCCAGCGGCAACCTCGACCACTTCGACTTCTTCGTGCTCAGCGACACCAACGACACCGACATCGCCGTGGCCGAGCAACAGGCCTGGCTGGACGTGTGCCGCGAGACCAAGGGCTTCGGCCGCATCTTCTACCGCCGCCGCCGTCGTCGCGTGAAGCGCAAGAGCGGCAACCTCGACGACTTCTGCCGTCGCTGGGGTGGCGAGTACAAGTACATGGTCGTGCTCGACGCCGACAGCGTGATGAGTGGCGAGTGCCTGAGCAGCCTGGTGCGCCTGATGGAGGCCAACCCGGACGCCGGCATCATCCAGACCGGGCCGAAGGCCTCGGGCATGGACACCCTGTATGCGCGCATGCAGCAGTTCGCTACCCGCGTGTACGGCCCGCTGTTCACCGCCGGCCTGCACTTCTGGCAGCTGGGCGAGTCGCATTACTGGGGCCACAACGCGATCATTCGCATGAAGCCGTTCATCGAGCACTGCGCCCTGGCGCCGTTGCCGGGCAAGGGCGCGTTCGCCGGGGCCATCCTCTCCCACGACTTCGTCGAAGCCGCGCTGATGCGCCGTGCCGGCTGGGGCGTGTGGATCGCCTACGACCTGCCGGGAAGCTACGAAGAGCTGCCGCCGAACTTGCTCGACGAGCTCAAGCGCGACCGCCGCTGGTGCCACGGCAACCTGATGAACTTCCGCCTGTTCCTGGTCAAGGGCATGCACCCGGTGCACCGTGCGGTGTTCCTCACCGGGGTCATGTCGTACCTGTCGGCGCCGCTGTGGTTCCTGTTCCTGGTGCTGTCGACCGCGCTGCTGGCGACCAACACGCTGATGGAGCCGCAGTACTTCATCGAGCCGTACCAGCTCTACCCGCTGTGGCCGCAGTGGCACCCGGAGAAGGCGGTTGCGCTGTTCTCCACCACCATCGTGCTGCTGTTCCTGCCCAAGCTGCTCAGTATCGTGCTGATCTGGGCCAAGGGCGCGGTCGAGTACGGCGGACGCCTCAAGGTCACCTTGTCGATGCTGATGGAGATGCTGTTCTCCATGTTGCTGGCGCCGGTGCGGATGATTTTCCACACCCGCTTCGTGCTGGCGGCGTTCCTCGGCTGGGCCGCGACCTGGAATTCGCCACAGCGTGACGACGACTCCACCCCGTGGAGCGAGGCGGTGCGTCGCCATGGCCCGCAGACCCTGCTGGGCTTTGCCTGGGCCGGGTTGGTCGCCTGGCTGAACCCGAGCTTCCTGTGGTGGCTGGCGCCGATCGTGGGTTCGCTGGTGCTGTCGATCCCGGTTTCGGTGATTTCCAGCCGTACCCGTCTGGGGCTGGCGGCCAAGGACGAGAAGCTGTTCCTGATTCCCGAGGAATACGCCACGCCGCAGGAACTGCTGGCAACCGACCAGTACACCCATGAAAACCGTTGGCATGCCCTGCACGACGGCTTCGTGCGGGCCGTGGTCGACCCGCGGCAGAACGCCCTGGCTTGCGCCATGGCCACTGCTCGTCATGGTCAGTCAGCAGCGATCGAAGCACTGCGCGCCGAGCGCGTGGCCAAGGCGCTGGAGGTCGGGCCGCAAGGGCTGGATCTCAATACGCGCCTGGCCTTGCTGAGCGATCCGGTGGCCCTGGCACGCCTGCACGAGCAGGTCTGGGCGGGGCACCATTCTGCCTGGATCGACGTGTGGCGCGCTTCGATCGACAACGACCCGCACTCGCCGTTGTTGCCGCTGCATCCGGAGAATGAAGGCCAACCGGCACTCGTCGGCGCCTGATCGATCGCATTCGCGGGACAAGCCCGCTCCCACAGGTTGAGCGTCACTCCTGTGGGAGCGGGCTTGTCCCGCGAAGCTTTTCAGGGGCCATACAGTCGATTTTTGGCCAACAAAGTCCCCCCCGGCTCTAGGTCCCGGAGCCGCCATGCGTTAGCATCCTTCTCCGATAAAACACGCCGGCCGGTACGGCCGTGCCAACGATAAGATTCGCTACTTTTCTTGCTAGGGGACTTGGTGATGATGAAGAAATACCTTTCGCGCCTGCTGGTCGGCGTCACCGCGCTGGTCGCGGTCGCTTCCGCCCAGGCCGGCGCCATCGACGACGCGGTCAAGCGTGGCACCCTGCGGGTGGGCATGGACCCCACCTACATGCCGTTCCAGATGACCAACAAGCGCGGCGAGATCATCGGCTTCGAGGTCGATATCCTCAAGGCCATGGCCAAGTCCATGGGCGTCAAGTTCGAGGCCGTTTCCACTGCCTACGACGGCATCATCCCGGCCCTGCTGACCGACAAGTTCGACATCATCGGCAGCGGCATGACCCTGACCCAGGAACGCAACCTGCGCCTGAACTTCAGCGAACCCTTCATCGTGGTCGGCCAGACCCTGCTGATCCGCAAGGAACTGGCGGGCGAGATCAAGTCGTACAAAGACCTGAACAACGAGAAGTACCGCCTGACCTCCAAGCTGGGCACCACCGGTGAAATGGTCTCCAAGAAGTTGATCGGCAAAGCCAAGTACCACGGCTACGACAACGAACAGGAAGCGGTGATGGACGTGGTCAACGGCAAGGCTGATGCCTTCGTCTACGACGCCCCATACAACGTGGTAGCCGTGGAGAAAGCCGGTGCCGGCAAGCTGCTGTTCCTCGAAGAACCCTTCACCTACGAGCCGCTGGCCTTCGGCCTGAAGAAAGGCGACTACGACAGCATCAACTTCATCAACAACTTCCTGCACCAGATCAAGCATGACGGGACCTACGATCGTATTCACGACAAGTGGTTCAAGAACAAGGACTGGCTGAAGGACATGGAATAAGGCCCAGGCCACAAGCCCGGCTTTGACCCCGACGCGCAGGCAAACCCTGCGCGTTCGCATTTACGGAAGTACCCCACGTGATCAAACACAAGAAAGCCCAGTGGCCCTGGCACGGGCTGACCGCCCTGGTGCTGGTCGGCCTGGCGATCAGCCTGTACATGGCCACCTCGATGATGTCCTACGAGTGGCGCTGGAACCGCGTACCGCAGTACTTTGCCTACAAGGCTGAAGACGTTCAGCGCGCTGCCGGTTATGGCACCGTGCAGGAGATCGTCATTGCCGGCGATAACGCCCGCGTCACGCTGAAGGACGAGCAAGGTGACGAGCAGGTCCTCGAAGTGGCCAAGGACAGCCTGCAACTGAGCCGCGGCGACGATGTGGCCGAAGGCGACCAGATTGGCGTCACCCGCCATTGGGCTGCCGGCCCGCTGGCCTGGGGCCTGTGGACCACGTTGTGGCTGTCGGTGGTATCCGGCGCGCTGGGCCTGGTCATCGGCTTGTTCGCGGGCTTGTGCCGGTTGTCCAGCAACCCGACCCTGCGTGACCTCTCGACCGTTTATGTCGAACTGGTGCGCGGCACGCCGCTGCTGGTGCAGATCTTCATTTTCTACTTCTTCATCGGCACCGTGCTCAACCTGTCCCGCGAGTTCGCCGGGGTGGCGGCGCTGGCACTGTTCACGGGCGCCTACGTGGCTGAAATCGTCCGTGCTGGCGTGCAGTCCATCACCAAGGGCCAGAACGAAGCCGCGCGCTCGCTGGGCCTGAACGCTGGCCAGTCGATGCGCCACGTGATCCTGCCGCAGGCTTTCAAGCGCGTGCTGCCGCCGTTGGCTGGCCAGTTCATCAGCCTGGTCAAGGACACCTCGCTGGTTTCGGTGATCGCGATCACCGAACTGACCAAGAGCGGCCGCGAGGCCATTACCACCTCGTTCTCGACCTTCGAGATCTGGTTCTGCGTGGCAGGTCTGTACCTGCTGATCAACCTGCCGCTGTCGCACCTGGCCAGCCGGCTCGAGCGGAGGCTTGCGCAAAGTGATTGAAGTCCGTGACCTGCTGAAAGTCTTCGACACCCGTGGCCAAGTGGTACGGGCTGTGGACAATGTCACCACCCAGGTCGCCAAAGGCGAAGTGGTGGTAGTGCTCGGCCCATCGGGTTCGGGCAAGTCCACCTTCCTGCGCTGCCTCAACGGCCTGGAGCATTTCGACCAAGGCCATGTGGCCATCGACGGCCTGCAACTGGCCGACCCGAAGACCGACATCAACGCCTACCGCCGCGAAGTCGGCATGGTGTTCCAGCACTTCAACCTGTTCCCGCACATGACCGTGCTGGAAAACCTGTGCCTGGCGCAGAAGGTGGTGCGCAAGCGCAACAAGGCCGAGCGTGAAGCCAAGGCCCGGGCGTTGCTGGAGAAGGTGGGTATTTCGCAGAAGGCCAACGAGTACCCGTCGCGCTTGTCGGGCGGTCAGCAACAGCGCGTGGCGATTGCCCGTGCCCTGGCGATGGACCCGAAAGTGATGCTGTTCGACGAGCCGACCTCGGCGCTTGACCCGGAAATGGTCGGCGAAGTGCTGGACGTGATGAAGACCTTGGCCCAGGAAGGCATGACCATGGTCTGCGTCACCCATGAAATGGGCTTTGCCCGCGAAGTGGCGGACCGGGTGCTGTTCTTCGACCACGGCAAGCTGCTGGAAGATGCCGCGCCAGGGGCGTTCTTCGATGCGCCGAAGGACCCGCGCGCGCAGGCTTTCCTGCGCCAGGTGCTGTAAAAAGCGGGGGCGCTTTGCGCCCCAATCGCCGGCAAGCCAGCTCCCACAAAAAGCAGGTCAGCGTCATGCCTGTGGGAGCTGGCTTGCCGGCGATTGGGCTGCAAGGCAGCCCCTGTAACCTCAAATGCTGAACCGCCCAACCATCCCCCGCAACTGCTGCCCCAACTGCTCCAGCTCCCCGCTCGAGGCCGCCGTCTGTTCGCTGGCCGCACTGGTCTGATCCGACACATCCCTCACATTGATCACGCTTCGGTTGATTTGCTCGGCCACCACGCTTTGTTCTTCGCTGGCCGTGGCGATCTGCTGGTTCATGCCCTGAATGTTCGACACCGTGTCGGCGATCTGGCTCAGCGCATGCCCGGCCCTGCGGCTCAGCTCCACGCTCTGCTCGGTCAGGTTCTTGCTGCTGTCCAGCAAGCGGGTCACCTCGTCGGTACCGTTGTGCAGGCTGTCGATTAGCTGGCCAATCTCTTCGGTTGCAGTCGAGGTACGCTTGGCCAAACCGCGCACTTCATCGGCCACCACGGCAAATCCGCGTCCGGCTTCTCCCGCCCGTGCCGCCTCGATAGCCGCGTTCAGGGCCAGCAAGTTGGTCTGTTCGGACACCGACTTGATCACATCGAGGATGCTACCAATACGCTGGCTTTCGCCTGCCAGATGCTGCATGGCCGTCAGACAATGGTCCATCTGCCCGGCCAGTTGCTCGATACGGCCGATGGCTTCGGATACGACCTGGTCGCCCACCTGGGCCTGCTGGTCGGCGTTGGTTGCAGCCAGCGAGGCCTGCTCGGCGTTCTGTGCCACTTCCTGAACGGTGGCGCTCATCTGGTTCATGGCGGTGGCCACCTGGTCGGTTTCCTCGCGCTGCTGGTTGATCTTCATTTTGGTGTCCTCGCTGCTGGCTGCCAGCTGTGTGGCGGCCTGTGACAGTTGGCCGACGCCTTGGTCGATACCCCCGATAAGCTCGCGCAGGCTCAAGGTCATCTCACGCATGCGGCTTTGCAACTGGCCCATCTCGTCACGGCGTTGCACCGCGTCAACCTGGCTCAGGTCGCCGTTGGCTATGCGTGCAGCCACGGCCAGCGTCTGGCGCAACGGCTGGGTGATCTGCAAGGTGATCAGCCAGGCGGCCACCACCCCCATTGCGAGTGCCAGCAGCGCTACGCCGGTCAGCAGAGAGCGGGCGGCCAAGGCTTCGCTGTCGCGCTGTTCGATCTTGCGTTCACCCAGTTGCACGCTCACTGCGGCCAGTTCATCACCCATTTGCTCCATCGCATTCTGCAGTTGCTCAACCCGCACGGCCGCGCGGCGGTACTGGTCCAGGCTGGCCCGGTATTTGGCCAACTCGGTACCGGGTTGCTCGGTGAGCGCGTGTGGCAAGCCCAGCGGCTCGAGGTTTTGTAGCAATTGCCCAAGGCTGGTATCTGCGGCGTCCAGCGCACGTTCGCCCACCCGCGTGAATTCCTCGACGGGGGAGAAGGTATAGGCCGGCATCAGGCTTTGCTGGTTAGCGCCATCGACATGCCGGGTGAGGTTATCCATCAGGCTCAGTACGGCACTGCGTTGGCCGTCGGCCGACATGTTCAGCAGTGCCTGGGTCTGTAGATTCTCGATGACCTCGTTCAGCTTATGTTCCTGTGCCTGCATGGTTTCGCGCAGGGCAGTACGTTTGATGACGCTGCTTTGCAGCTCGCTGAAGGTGTCGCGCAGGCGCTGCAGCATCGCCAGCTTCTCGCTCAGTAACTGGCGAGACTCATCAACGTTGCTGCGTTGCTGCAGCGTGGACAGCATGGCGTCCAGCTGGTCAAGGATGCGGGTAACTTGTGCTTTGCTGGCGTCGTCGTTAAGCACGCGATACGTGATGCGCTCTGCGCGCAGGTCTTTGGTGAGGTCGTTGATCAGGCCGATCTCGCTCAGCTGTTCCGAGCGGGTAATGGCGCCATCCAGTGCGCGCCAGCCGCTGAGGGTAGTGGCCAGGGTAAGCAGCAGGACCACCGCAAAGCCGAGGGCCAGCTTGGCAGCGACACTGATGTTGCCGAGCTTGCGGTTGAGGTATCCGAGCATGATGAGTCTCCGTCCATTCAAGAAAGGGGATGCAAGCGCATTGCTGGCATCTCACCTCTGCCAATCGGCAGCGGAGCTGTAGGACTTGACCTGAAAGCCAGGTAGGAAATTTCGCTGCGAACTGTAGGAGGGTTCTGCCCGCACTGGCCTCTTCGCGGGTAAACCTGCTCCTACAGGTACTGCTCAGCCCTTGAAACCTGCGCGATACCTGTGGGAGCGGGTTTACCCGCGAAGAGGCCAGTGCAGGTG
>Ga0160463_100753_pt1 | contig 11210 bp, 11 predicted proteins | sample HID1975M_E6MG_FD_108276 | JGI IMG/M metagenome (GOLD analysis project Ga0160463, IMG submission 108276) | Enriched soil microbial communities from UW Madison campus, WI, USA - HID1975M_E6 MG | ecosystem: Environmental > Terrestrial > Soil > Unclassified | place: USA: Madison, Wisconsin... | reverse complement strand
TTTTTAAAGCAAAGGCTTCCAAAGATACTTTTTAAAAGTGTAATTTACAATGCGTGCATATAAAATTAATAGATCAGCAATGATTACGATAACGTTTTCGTAATAATTTAGATTTTCGAGTAAATCAGCATTAATTATGCAACAAATTTTCTAAAATTCCAGAATCATATTTAACGCAGTAAAGCATACAAAATTTGATTAAGTTTCATGAGCTTCAAGTTAAACAATTCTTAAAATGCGTAATACTACGTAAAACAAGTCTTACTAATTTGATTATTAATATAATAGAAAAATTAAATGTAAATTCTACAGAAAAAAAACATCCGAAAAATGACGCAAATATTGATAAATTAACATTATTTTTGACCAAAAAATAAATAATTGACAGAACATGAAAAAGATTTTACTATTCCTCACACTCCTTTTAAGCTTACAATTTTCGACCGTTTCGGCACAAACTCAAATCGATGTTAATGGTGTAACTGTTCCTAGAAAAATAGAATTTCTGGGCAAAACTTTACAATTAAATGGTGCGGGCGGAAGATCTAAGATGTGGATGGAAGTTTACGTGCAAGCACTGTATTTATCTCAATTAACACAAGATCCGCAATTTATTATAGACAGCGATACCGAAATGGCGATTCGAATTGAAATCACTTCGTCAATGGTTTCTTCTAATAAACTGACTAAAGCGATGAATACTGGTTTTGAAAAATCTGCTGGAGCAAATCTGGAGCAATTACGCCCGAGAATCGAGCAGTTAAAAAGCTATTTGAGTGATGCCATTACAGAAAAAGATGTATTCATTTTAGCTTACAATCCTTTGGATCAAAATGTTTATGTTTCAAAAAATGAAGTTCTAAAAGGAAAAATTCCTGGATTTGATTTCAAAAAAGCATTATTCGGAATCTGGCTTTCTGATAAACCAGTCGACGAAACTTTGAAAAAACATTTATTAGGGCAATAGTCTTAATTTTTTGAATATACGAAAAGCCGTCCCGAAAAATTTCGGGACGGCTTTTCTTTTTTGTTTTATATATTTGATGCAAAATACATTATTCGCATTATTCTATTTTATACATTTACGCAAAATAAACATATCACAACAAAATGAAAGATTTATTACAACAATTTGAAAACAAGGCACCTGAAATTGTTTTCAATTGGAAAGATTCAGAAACAGAAGCCGAAGGGTGGACTGTAATTAATTCACTTCGCGGAGGAGCTGCTGGTGGAGGAACAAGAATGAGAAAAGGTTTAGACATGAACGAAGTTTTGTCTTTAGCAAAAACTATGGAAGTTAAATTCTCTGTTTCTGGTCCTGCAATTGGCGGCGCTAAATCTGGAATAAATTTTGATCCGAACGATCCTCGCAAAAAAGGTGTTTTGCAACGTTGGTACAAAGCGGTTTCTCCCCTATTAAAAAGTTATTACGGAACTGGAGGAGATTTGAATGTTGACGAAATTCATGAAGTAATCCCGATGACAGAAGAATGTGGTGTTTGGCATCCGCAAGAAGGTGTTTTTAACGGACATTTCAAACCAACCGAAGCTGATAAAATCAACCGAATTGGTCAATTACGTCAAGGTGTTATCAAAGTAATTGAAAACCCGAAATTCTCGCCAGATGTAACGAGAAAATATACAGTTGCCGATATGATTACAGGTTTTGGTGTTGCAGAAGCAGTTCGTCATTTTTATGCAACTTATGGTGGTGATATAAAAGGCAAAAAAGCAATCGTTCAAGGTTTTGGAAATGTTGGTTCTGCTGCCGCTTTTTATTTGGCTGAAATGGGAGCAAAAGTGATCGGAATTATTGATCGCGATGGCGGATTAATTAAAGAAGATGGTTTTTCTTTTGAAGAAATTAAAACGTTGTTTTTAAACAAAGACGGAAATAAATTGGTTGCAGATAACATGATTCCGTTTGAAGAAATCAATGCTAAAATCTGGACGATTGGTGCCGAAATTTTCACGCCTTGCGCCGCTTCAAGATTGGTTACTCAAAATCAAATTGATAGCTTAATTGCAAACGGTTTAGAAGTTATCTCTTGCGGTGCGAACGTTCCTTTTGCTGACAAAGAAATTTTCTTTGGTTCTATCATGGAAGAAGTAGATCGCAAAGTAAGTTTGATTCCGGATTTTATTTCAAACTGCGGAATGGCAAGAGTTTTTGCTTATTTCATGGAGAAAAAAGTGCAAATGACAGACGAAGCAATTTTTAACGATACTTCAGAAATTATAAAAAATGCGATTGTAAAAGCTCATGCTTTGAATTCGTCTAAAACAAATATTAGTGCAACAGCTTTTGAAATTGCATTGAAACAGTTAGTGTAATCTATTTTATACTTTATATATAAACGAGCCAAATACTATTCTGGCTCGTTTTTTTTGTGACGTAGATTTTTAACGCAAAGTCCGCTAAGATATTTTTATTCAGAGCGCAAGCAATATCTAAATATTAAGTTCGCAAAGCTTTGTGTAAATCTAGCTTTGCGAACTTGAATCGGAGATTTACTCAAATTAAAGATATAAAACTTTGCGTAAACCTTTGCGTGCTTTGCGTTATAATTAATTTAAAAACACTTAGCGAAATTTGCGGTTAAATCTCGCCTTACACTTTCATTCTAAACAATTTTTACTACTTTTAAACGTTTTTAAAATAATACATTTCAAAATTCAGAATCTACATGAGTTCGTCTATTTCTTCAGATCAAAAGAAATCATTGTTATTCACAACTGCTATTTATGCAGCGATAATTCTATTGCTGTTTTTTATACGTTTTTGGCCACCATATAATCCAGAAAACAATGTCGCTCTTGCTGATGGCGGCGGTGGTGGTGGAGGTGTGACCGTAAATTTTGGCGATAGCGATTTAGGTTCCGGTGCTAATTATAAAAGCGAAGTTCTAAATGTAAAAAACAATGTAAAACAAGTGCAAGCAAAAGCTGCTCCAGAAGAAGCAATTGTTACTCAGGAAAACTCAGTTGCTGATAAAACAGATGTTGTAATTCCGACAAAAGAAAAACCTAAGAAACCTGTTCCTGTTACGAAACCAGAAACAAAACCTGTTCCTGAAAAACCAAAAGTTTCAAACTCTACAAATGACGCCTTATCAAGCATTATGAAAGGTTCAAACAAAGGCGGAGACGGAGATGATAAAGTTGCAGGAAATAAAGGAAAATCAAACGGAAGTTTGAACTCAAACGGTTATTACGGATCTGGAGGTTCTGGCGGAGGAACTGGAGGCGGTAACGGAACCGGAAATGGTATTGGAACCGGAAGCGGTTACGGAGCCGGAAGCGGCGGAGGATCTGGCGGAGGATCTGGATATTCTTTAGGAAATAGAAAAGCGCTTTCTAAACCAGCACCAAAATATACTTGTAATGAAGAAGGAAAAGTTGTGGTTGAAGTTAGTGTTGATCAAAATGGAAAAACGATAAGTGCAACTCCAGGAATTAAAGGAACTACAAATACTGCAAAATGTTTATTAGACCAAGCAAGAATTGCTGCAATGAATACCAAATGGGAATCTGATAGTGATGCTCCTGCAAAACAAGTTGGGAAGATTATTTATAATTTTAGTTTGGATTAAAAAACACGAATTTCACAGATTTACACTAAATCTGCTATCATAGAAAAAGGCTTTCAGAAATCTGAAAGCCTTTTTTATTTTACCTCTTAATTTGTCATTTCGACGAAGGAGAAATCGCACGCGGGATTCGACAAAGATTGGAGAAAAACTTTGCAGAGTTTCTTGTGTGATTTCTCCTTCGGTCGAAATGACAAGATTGTGTTTTTTTTCACTTCTTAATTAGACCTGACAGATTTATAAAACCTGTCAGGTCTAAACCACAACTAGTTTGCGTGAGGGATAGAAGCAAGCTACCAAAGTAGCGCGGATAGCCCGATCCCGTTAAGATAAGTGGGCGAATATTGATAAAGAATGTTTGCCCACTTATCTTAACGGGATCACGCCCTAATAATTATTACTTTACTATTTTGGACTTGTAGCAATTACAAATTTTAAATTATTCCTCACCCCTATCTGCAGAACATCTACTAGATCTTGCACTTGCAAATTAAACGGAATTCGAACGACAACGGTTTGTTCTTTATCTGTTCCTATTTTAGACATTAAACTAGTTTCTAGGTTTTCAAAATCAACTTGTTCTTTGTCAATGTAGAATTTTTTATCTTCTGTAACCGATAAACTAATTAATTGCTTATTGGTTTTTTCGTTAGATTTTGCTTTTGGCAACGTCATCTTAATCACGTTCGGGTTTGCCAGTGTTGAAATAATTAAGAAAAACAACAGCAGGAAGAACATAATGTCGCTCAAAGATGAAGTCGCTACTTCGGCGTGAAATCTTCTTTTTCTTTTAATAGACATACCTTATGCTCTTTGAATTATGTTGACAAATTCTAAAATCTGTTTCTGAATTTTTAAGGCAAAATCATCAATTTTTCCGTTTAATAAATGGTAAGCAGAATATGCAATAATACCCACAATTAATCCAGAACCAGAACTAATCATTTTTTCATATAAACCTCCAGAGATATTTCCGATACTAATGTTTTCAGTAACCGAAATACTGTAGAAAATTTTGATAACCCCAGAAATCGTTCCGATGAAACCAAGAGTTGGCGCAATACCTGCAATAAGTCCAAGATGACCTAAACGTCTTTCCATTTCACCAATTTCGATGTCTGCAGCACGATCCATATTTGATTCAATTTCAGCAATCGGTCTTCCGATAACTAAAACACCTTCTTTCAAGATATTTCCTGCAGCAGTATTATTTCTTTCTACAATTGTTCTTGCCAATTCAATATTTCCAGAATGCAATTTATCACCAACATCTTGCATTAATCTTCCGTCAATTTTAGATGCTCGGCTGATGTACATATAACGTTCAAAAATCACATAAATAGTATAAAACAATAAAATCGCGATCGGAATTAAGAAAACTCCCCCTTTCATTATAAACCCAAACATTGAAATTTCGTTTTCTGGTGCAATCTTTTCGATTACTACATTTGAAGCATTTGCGATTGTATCTGTTTGTAATTGAATAAAACTAAACATATATTAATTCTGGTTTTTAATAATTAATTCTAAAAAATATTTGAAATTTGCAATAAAGATAATTTTCGCTGTAATATTAAACTACAAAAATCGAAATTTATTTCAATCAACAACTATTTTATCCAAATAAATGAACTATCAAGAGACTACGGAATGGATGTTTAATCAACTTCCAATGTACCAATTGCAGGGAGCTTCAGCTTATAAAGAAGATTTAACGAATATCAAAATATTAGCAGAGCATCTTGGCAGTCCTCAAAATAAATTGAGATGCATTCATGTGGCTGGCACAAACGGAAAAGGTTCTACTTCGCATATGTTATCTTCGGTTCTTCAAGAAGCAGGTTATAAAGTGGGTTTATATACTTCTCCGCACCTAAAAGATTTTAGAGAAAGAATTAAAATAAACGGAAAAGAAATTTCAGAAGAATTTGTGATTGAATTTATCGCAAAACACAAATCTTTCTTTGAGTCAAACGATATGAGTTTCTTCGAAATGACTGTTGGCTTGGCTTTTGATTATTTCGCAACTGAAAAAACTGATATTGCGATTATTGAAGTTGGTCTTGGCGGAAGACTCGACGCAACAAATATTATTACGCCTTTGGTTTCGGTAATTACGAATATTGGTTTAGATCATACCCAGTTTTTAGGAAATACTTTGGAAGCGATTGCTGGCGAAAAAGCCGGAATTATTAAACCAAATATTCCTGTCGTAATTGGCGAATATACCGATGAAACAAAACCAGTCTTTTTGGCTAAAGCCAAAGAAAACAACGCACCGATTTATTGGGCTTCAGATTTAATTGATCAAATTTATTTATCGGATTTAATTGGAGATTATCAGTTTCACAATAAAAAAACGGTTCAGCAGGCGATTTCAATTTTGAATAATGAAACCGATTTTAAAATTTCGACCGAACAATTAAAAGAAGGTTTGCTGCATGTTGTAAAAAACACTGGTTTGCAAGGCAGATGGCAGCAATTGGGAGAAAACCCGAAAATAATCTGCGACACGGCACACAACAAACACGGATTAACGGTTGTAATGAATCAGCTAAAAAACGAAAAATACGAGAAACTGCATATTGTTTTAGGTGTTGTAAATGACAAAGATTTAGATTCTATTTTGCCACTTTTCCCAAAAGAAGCACAATATTATTTCTGCCATCCCAATTCGTCGCGAGCTTTACCTTCCGAAACTTTAAAAAATGCAGCAGAAAAATTCAGTTTAATAGGAGAAAAATATGACTCTGTAGAAATCGCTTTCGCGGAAGCAAAGAAAAATGCCTCAGAAAATGATTTTATTTACGTTGGCGGAAGCACTTTTGTTGTTGCCGAATTGCCTTTGAACTGAAATATACTTTTGATTTAGAAAAAACTTCAAAAAAATCATTTTAATAACAAATTCATAAACAAGTAGATATAATTTATTTTTAAAAAAGTTTTATTTTTTATTCAAAATTCTTTGCAGAACTCAAAAACTAGCGTATATTTGCACTCGCAATCACAAACGATAGCAACCTAGTAAAATAGGGCGATTAGCTCAGCTGGTTCAGAGCACCTCGTTTACACCGAGGGGGTCGGGGGTTCGAACCCCTCATCGCCCACAAAATTCCAAAAACTCCAAAATCATTTGATTTTGGAGTTTTTTACTTTATATGCATCCATGAATTTTATTGTTTACATTTTATTTAGCAAAAGTAAGAATAGATTTTATATTGGATTTACTTCCAATTTAAAAGAAAGACTAATTCGTCATAATCAAAAAAGCAAAGGCTTTACAGGAAATGCAAATGACTGGAAAGTGGTTTATACTGAAAATTACGAAACAAAAGAAATTGCTCATAAACGAGAATTACAAATTAAATCATGGAAAAGCAAAGTTAAAATCGAGGAGTTAATTAGATCTGCTGATTAAGAGCATTCCGATTTTTCATCGGAAGCGGTCGGGGGTTCGAACCCCTCATCGCCCACAGAAAACTCCTTAAGAAATTAAGGAGTTTTTTTATTTTTATTTTTATTTTTATTTTTATTTTTTATAAAGACAAAAATATTGTCATTTCGACCTAAAGAAGAAATCACAAGTGAATATCGACAAAGATTGGCGATATACTTTACGAAATTTCTTGTGTGATTTCTCCTTTCAGTCGAAATGACAAGCAAATCTTTTCTCGACATAATTTTTAATGGAATTTTTATTATAACTTTTCGACTTAGCAGATTTATAATTTACTAACGCTTTTCATTTTTCAATTTCTCACATACTTTTTCAAGAAGTTGTTTAGTTTGTTTGAAATACTTCATTTTATCATCAATCTCTTTTATTTTTGCCTGAAAAAGCTCAAGTGTTTCTGGTTTCGAATCAGTGTTTTCAAACCACGTTGTCAATATTTTTTTTATTTCTGCTAAAGTAAATCCAACTTCTCTTGCTTCCATAATGATTTCTAAACGCTCAATAGTATTACTATCGTAGTGTTTATAATTATTAGATTTTACCTTTTCATCAGTCAATCCCTTAATCATTCCTAAATTTTCGTAATATCTAATTGTATGAATTGACAATCCTGTCTTTTTTGATAATTCGTTTACCAGCATAACTTTTTTTTAAACAAACAGCAAAGTATAGAGTATAGTATATACTTTATTATTGCAAATATACTAATTGTTTTATTTTAAACACAAGAAAAGAAGAGATTTAGCAATTTCAACAAAAAGACTTCAGACAGAATCACAAAAAATTATCCATAAAAAAAAGCTTCAAATTTCTTTGAAGCTTTTTATTTTTTGATTTAAAGCAATAATTCCATATTTAACCTAGAAGTATTCATGATTTAAGATTTAGTTTTAATTTTTTTCAATCTTTTAATATTCAGATAATTTCTAAATGGCACATCATAAAGAACCATTACCAAATATGCAAAACCAACAAGCAAAACCACAGAGGTTACTACAACAAAAATCAATTGCATTGTATCTGGTTTATAATTGGTGTAATAATTCCCAAACATCCATAAAACCGCATAATGTGTCATATATAAAGGATAAGATATTTTTCCAGAAAAGACGCATACGTTTTTCAATCCAGGTTTTAAGGAAGCTCCAGCTCCCAACGAAATTAGCAATGGAAAATATAACAAAACTACTAAAGGTTCAGAAATCCAATTCCATTCTGAAAACGGTATAACAAAAGCCAGCAGTAATAAAAAGGTTAATCCACCAAAACCTAGCTTATTTTTTATAATCCAATTAGAACGGTAAATAAGTAATCCCGCTAAAAACGAATAGGAAATTCTAGCGCATCCGTCCCAAAAAGTCGGACCACTCCAGCCTCCTAATAAATTACCTGAATTATATCCGACATAACAAATAGCGACCGCAGACAATATACTTAGAAACAACAAAACACTTCTACCAATTCTATAAAGAATAAATGCATAAACAATATTGGCAATATATTCCCAAAACAGTGACCAAGCCGGCGCATTAAAACTAAACAAATTAAATCCGCGATCAGCGATTACAGGAAAGGGAATAAGAAATAGCGAACAGATAAATGTCAAAATGATTTTTCCTGTACTATATAATTCTAAATGTCCCCCGAATGGATCAAATAAAAAAGCTAGTAATCCTAATATAGATCCCGCTATGACCAAAGGATGTAATCTTATAATTCTTGAGATGAAGAAGTTACGGAGCCCAATTTTTACGATACGATCATCATAAGCATATCCAATTACAAACCCCGAAAGACAAAAGAAAAAATCGACAGCCAAAAATCCGTGTCCAATAAAATTCCGACTTGGATCGGTAAAAATCCATTCCATAAAATGAAACACAACAACTGCAAAAGCTGCAATTCCTCTTAATCCATCTAAAATTTCAAAATGCTGTTTTGTTTCAAGAACTGCTGTAGTTGACTTGCTTGTATCCATTAGTTATATATAAATAAGGTGATTTGGCGACGTAAGTTCTACAAATAAATATTCAAATCAAAATCAGATCTATTCAATTCAAGTGTTAAAATGTTTAAAGTTTCACATTTAAATAACTTTTTCCACTTTTTCATTTGGTCCTATTTTTATAAGTTTGCTAAAATCTAAATTTAAGATGCACGTAGCAGGTTGTCTTTCACCACCAGAAAATTAATACTACTTCTTTAGTATTGACACTTGACTGAATCTTCAGTCTAATTTCTTGTGTCTTTACATCAATCAACATTATTAATATTCAAAATTATATCCTCAAAAGGGATAGGCAACTTCTTATGAAAAAATCTTATTTGATACTGCATACTGCAGTTTTACTTGCTGGCTTTACTGGCGTTTTCGGAAAACTTATTTCTCTTAGCGAAATCACTCTTGTTTGGTACAGAGTCCTGTTTGCTTCAATTATTCTTTTTTTTATTTTAAAAATATATAATCTAAAATTGCTCAAATCATTTTCTGAAGTAGCAAAAGTTTCTAAAGCAGGAATTCTGATTACCATTCACTGGGTTTTCTTCTATGCTAGCATTAAATATTCTAACATATCAATCGGTGTAGTGTGTTATTGCCTGACTAGTTTTTTTACAGCTTTTTTTGAACCAATTCTCAATAAAAAAAAATTTAATCTGGTTCAAGTCTTATTGAGCATGCTCACATTACTAGGAATAAGTTTAATTTTCCATTTTGATTCCTCATATCAACTCGGAATATTATTTGGAGTAATTTCTTCAGCATTTGCCGCTTTGTACACAATCTACAATGAAAGGCTGGTACATCATTACGACAGCAAATTAATTAATTTTTATCAAATGCTTGGAGGCACCTTAGCATTAGGACTTGCTCTTCCATTTTATTTCTACAATTTTCCACAGCAGATTTTCATTCCGAACTTAAAAGACATTTTTTATTTATTGATATTAGCTTCATGTTGTACGGTAGCTCTTTATGTAATGTTTGCAGAATCACTTAAAAAAATTCCAGCCTTTACCATAAATCTAACTTTTAACTTAGAGCCAATTTATTCTATCATATTAGCTTTTTTATTTTTTAATGAAGGACAATCGGTCAATTTCTCTTTTTATATCGGAATAAGCTTGGTAATGACCTCAGTTTTGCTGCAATCTATTATTTCTATTCGAAAGAAAAATACTGTAGAGCCTCAAATCTATTAAAAGAATAAAACAAAAAAACTCCTTTTACACAAAGGAGTTTTCTGTTTTTAATATATTTTTAGTCATTCAATCCTTTTCCATCAAGAATTCGAGGAATATTTTTTTCTACTCTCGCCTCTCTTGTTTTAGATTGTTTAGGCTGAGAAAAATGAAGCAAATAAGCTCGCTGCCTTCCAGGAGTTAAAGCGTAAAACGCTTTTTTAAAATCAGTATCAGAATCAAATTTATTCTGAAGCTCTGTGGCTATTTCAAAATCAGAAACTTTTTTCAGTTCTAGTTTCTGTCCCGATTTCTCAATTTCTGCAGCTTCAAAAATATATTTTTTTAGAATTTCTTTCTTATCTAAAATATCTTGAACATTCGTAAATCTAACTTGACGAGCCGCTTGTACATTCTCCGATTGCTGAATTAATATATTATCTGGATCTTTCATTAAATCTCCTTTGAAAAACAAAAAAGCGGAATATTCCTTAAATGAATGAATCAAAACGATATTTGCTTTTTCGAAAGTATAACAAGGAGATCCCCATTTCAATTCTTCAGACAAATGACAGTCTAAAACAATTTCTCTCATTTGTTCGATTTCGGCTTTCCATTTTTCAGCTTTCTCGAAATAAAAATCAACTTTAGGATTTGTAGCATATTGTGCCATGACTTTTCAAATTAAAACAATCCATTAAATTTAATAAAATTTAAAAATTATCCGAAAAGTCTTTTTCAATATTAAAGCAGCCTAAAACATTTTAAAGGTTTTTTACGACAAGTTTAACCAAAGAGTAGTTAGAATTCTCAAATCAACCAAAAAATTAATCATTCAAAACAATATTAAAGAAACACTGTATTTCCCAAAATCCTTTAAAAACAAAAAACCCCATCCGATTAGGATAGGGTTTTTCAAAAGAAAGGCGACGACATACTCTCCCACATGACTGCAGTACCATCTGCGCAGGCGGGCTTAACTT
>Ga0160463_100752_pt1 | contig 11216 bp, 12 predicted proteins | sample HID1975M_E6MG_FD_108276 | JGI IMG/M metagenome (GOLD analysis project Ga0160463, IMG submission 108276) | Enriched soil microbial communities from UW Madison campus, WI, USA - HID1975M_E6 MG | ecosystem: Environmental > Terrestrial > Soil > Unclassified | place: USA: Madison, Wisconsin... | reverse complement strand
TGCTGCTACTGCATGGATTCCCGACCGCCAGCTGGGACTGGCACTACCTGTGGGCGCCGCTGACCCAGCATTTTCGGCTGATCGCCTGCGACATGCTGGGGTTTGGCGACTCGGCCAAACCGCTGGACCATACCTACAGCCTGATGGAGCAAGCCGACCTGCAACAGGCCTTGCTGGCCCATCTCAAGGTACAGGTACCGGTGCACCTGCTGGCGCACGACTATGGCGGCAGCGTGGCCCAGGAGCTGTTGGCGCGGCACCATGAGCAGCGTGCCGAGATCGCCAGCTGCGTATTCCTCAACAGCGGCCTGTTCCCTGAGAGCTGCCAGGTGCTGCTGGTGCAGAAACTGCTGCTCAGTCGCCTGGGCTGGCTGGTCGGGCGCTCGTTCAAGCGTGATGACCTGGTGCGCAATGTCTCGCAGACCTACGGGCCCTGTACCCGCCCCAGTGAAAGTGCCCTGGATGACTGCTGGAGCCTGATTGCCGCGCACGGCGGTACCCGCATTTTGCACAAGCTGGTGAGCTTCGTGCCGGAGCGCCGCGCCCATCGCGAACGCTGGGTCGGCGCGCTGCAGGCCGAGGGTGTGCCGCTGCGCTTCATCAACGGCGTGGTCGACCCGCTCTCGGGCGCGCGCATGGTCGAGCGCTACCGGCAACTGGTGCCCAACCCGGACACCGTGCAGCTGCAAGGCATTGGCCATTACCCCCATACCGAGGCCCCTGCGCAGGTCCTGCGCCACTACCTGGTTTTTCGCGAGCAATGCCTGAGCTACCTGCCGCAGAAAGTCGCCTGGTCCTGAACCGCCGACCATCGTCCTGCGTTATCGCCTGGCATTCAGCGTGGGTGCGCTTGATTGTCCGGCGCCTGGGCGTTGGCACAGACTCGACGCATTCAACCTGAGCTGGAGCCAAGCGCATGAGCGAGCCGGTAACGCTGCAAGACCGTGTGGTGATCGTCACGGGGGCCGGTGGCGGCCTGGGCCGCGCCCATGCGCTGCTGTTCGCCGCGCGAGGGGCTCGGGTGGTGGTCAATGACCTGGGCGGTTCGAGCCATGGCGAAGGTGCCAGTGTTTCGGCGGCGGACCGGGTGGTGGCCGAAATTCGCGCTGCCGGGGGGACCGCAGTGGCCAACCACGACTCGGTCAGCGCTGGCGCGCGCATCGTCGAACAGGCGCTGGACAGTTTCGGCCGGGTCGACGTGCTGGTGAACAATGCCGGCATCCTGCGCGACAAGACCTTCCACAAGATGGACGACGCTGACTGGGAGCAGGTCTACCAGGTGCATGTCGAGGGTGCCTACAAGGTGACCCGCGCCGCCTGGCCGCACATGCGCGAGCAACAATGGGGGAGGGTGATCTTTACCGCCTCGACCTCCGGCATCTACGGCAACTTCGGCCAGGCCAACTATGGCATGGCCAAGCTGGGCCTGTATGGCCTGACCCGCACCCTGGCCATCGAAGGGCGCAGGCAGGGTGTGCTGGTCAATGCCATCGCGCCCACCGGTGGCACGCGCATGACCGAGGGGCTGATCCCGGCGCAGGTATTCGAGCGTCTCAAGCCTGAACTGGTCAGCCCGCTGGTGGTGTACCTGGGCAGCGAGCAGTGTCAGGACAGCGGCAAGCTGTTCGAGGTGGGCGGTGGCTGGATTGGCAAGGTGCGCTGGGAGCGCAGCCTGGGCGTCGGGTTCGACCCCCGTGAAGGGTTCACACCGGAGCAGGTGGCGCAGCACTGGGCACAGATCGGTGACTTCGATGGCGCGGTACACCCCCAGGACAACGTGCAGGCGTTGCAGCAGATGATGGCCAATCTGCAGAAGTATCCGCTGGGTTGATGGCTGCTTTTCGCCAGGCATAAAAAAGGCCGCTGCAAACGCAGCGGCCAATCGAGACGTTAGATCAAGGAGCTTCAAAATCTACGTCGGTGAAACCTCGCGGGCCTGAAAGGCGGGGGGGGTATTGCCCTTCATGCCGGCCAGTGAGTTAAGAATAAGCGCTTGATCCTGTAGGAAAAATAGCCGCTTATGACATTCACCTTTACGTTTCGGGCAACAGTGTCCAAGGGGCCTTTCAAGGCTGCGGCGAGTGCCCCATGCGCCAGCTGGTATCCCGCGCGGCCGCCAGCAGGCGCTGCGCCGCCGGACCCTGTTCATCGGCGTGGAAGATCGACGTCGGCCCCACCACGGTCATCACCGCGGCGATCTGCCCCAGGGCGTTGAACACCGGTGCCGACAGTGCATCCACACCGGGCATCAGCAGACCATGCACATGGTGCAGCCCCTGCTTTCGAATACCGGCGAGCACGGGTTCATAGTCGCTGGCGCTGTGCGCCAGCGTGGCCAGTTCGCGGTCGCGCAGCTCCACCGTTTCGCGTTCGGGCAGGTAGGCGGCGAACACCAGCCCGGTGGACGAACTGAGCAGCGGCAGCACCGAACCGATCTGGGTCACCACGGTGACAGCCCGCACTGCCGGCTCGATGCTCACCACCGTCGCACCCTGGTTGCCCCATACGGCGATGAAGCAGCTTTCGTTGAGTTCGTCGCGCAATTGCGACAGCGGCAGCGCCGCGATCTTCAGCACGTCGATGCTGCCCAGGGCTGCCAGGCCCACGCGCAAGGCTTCGCGGCCCAACCCGTAGTGGTTGGTGGCCGCATCCTGTTCGGCAAAGCCACTGGCGATCAGCGCCTGCAGGTAGCGGTGCACTTTGCTCGCCGGCATCTGCACGTGTTCGGCCAGGCGCGACAGCGAGGTAGAAGGGGACAGCTCGGCGAGGGCCTTGAGGATGTCGGTGCCGACTTCCGCCGAGCGGACCTTCTGCTTGCCGGTGTCGGTGGGGGAGCTGGCTTTGGCCATGGAGGTGGAGGTTCCGATTCGTCGAGTCGCGCCTTTATAGCTTGACGCCATGCAGCGATCAAATTACGTTATTCGTAATCTGATTACGATAAAAACAAAGCCCGGAGGCATCGATGAACCGTGACACGTCCCCCGACCTTCAGTACCTGAGCGGCTTCGGCAACGAATTCGCCTCTGAAGCCCTGCCCGGCGCATTGCCCATCGGGCAGAACTCGCCGCAGAAGGCCCCCTACGGGCTGTATGCCGAGCTGCTGTCGGGTACGGCGTTCACCATGGCCCGCAGCGAGCTGCGCCGCACCTGGCTGTACCGCATCCGCCCCTCGGCGCTGCACCCGCGTTTCGAGCGCCTGGAGCGCCAGCCGCTGGTCGGCCCGCTGGGCGCGATCACCCCCAACCGCCTGCGCTGGAACCCGCAACCGATCCCCAGCGAGCCCACCGATTTCATCGAAGGCTGGTTGCCCATGGTGGCCAATTCGGCCGCTGAAAAACCGGCGGGAGTGAGCATCTACATCTACTGCGCCAACCGCTCCATGGCCCGGGTGTTCTTCAACGCCGACGGTGAGCTGCTGCTGGTGCCCGAGCAAGGTCGCCTGCGCATTGCCACGGAACTTGGGGTGATGGTGGTGGAGCCGCTGGAGATTGCGGTGATCCCGCGGGGCATGAAGTTCCGGGTCGAGCTGCTCGATGGCCAGGCGCGTGGTTACCTCGCAGAAAACCATGGCGCGCCGCTGCGCCTGCCGGACCTGGGCCCGATCGGCAGTAACGGCCTGGCCAACCCGCGCGACTTCCTCACCCCCGTGGCGCACTACGAAGAAGCCGAAGGGCCGGTGCAGCTGGTGCAGAAGTTCCTGGGCGAGCACTGGGCCTGCGCGCTGCAGCATTCGCCCCTGGACGTGGTCGCCTGGCACGGTAGCAACGTGCCCTACAAATACGACCTGCGCCGCTTCAACACCCTTGGCACGGTCAGCTTCGATCACCCGGACCCGTCGATCTTCACCGTCCTCACCTCTCCGAGCAGTGTGCACGGCCTGGCCAACATGGACTTCGTGATCTTCCCACCGCGCTGGATGGTGGCGGAAAACACCTTCCGACCCCCGTGGTTCCACCGCAACCTGATGAACGAGTTCATGGGCCTGATCAGCGGTGCCTACGATGCCAAGGCCGAAGGCTTCCTGCCGGGAGGCGCCTCGCTGCACGGGGTGATGAGCGCCCACGGGCCCGATGCCGACACCTGCGAAAAAGCCATCGCCGCCGACCTCGCGCCGCACAAGATCGACAACACCATGGCCTTCATGTTCGAGACCAGCCAGGTGCTGCGTCCGAGCCGCCAAGCCCTCGAATGCCCGCAATTGCAGGCCGACTACGATAGTTGCTGGGCCACCTTGCCGAGCACCTTCAACCCGAACCGGAGATAACCGATGAACCAGACCGCCATTGCCCGTAGTTGGGTCAAGCACGCCAACGGGCACCGCGACTTCCCGCTGCAGAACCTGCCGCTGGGCATCTTCAGCCGCCCGGGCGAAGCGCTGCGCTGTGGCGTGGCCATCGGCGATGCCATCCTGGACCTGGAGGCCGTGCTGGCTGCCGGGCTGTTCGAGGGCCAGGCCAAGGCTGCCGTCGAGGCTACCCGTGGCGGCGCGCTGAATGCCTTCTTTGCCCTCGGCCGCACTGCCCGGGTGGCCCTGCGCGAGCGCCTGCTGGTGCTGTTGGGCGAGCACAGCGAGCACCAGGCGGCGCTGAACGCGGCGCTGTATCCGGCCAGCGAATGCCAGCTGCACATGCCGGCCAAGGTGGGCGACTACACCGACTTCTACGTGGGCATCCAGCACGCCACCAACGTCGGCAAGCTGTTCCGCCCCGATAACCCGCTGCTGCCCAACTACAAGTACGTACCGATCGGCTACCACGGCCGCGCTTCGACCCTGCGTCCTTCGGGCACCGATGTACGCCGCCCCAAAGGCCAGACGCTGCCGGCCGGCCACACCGAGCCGAGCTTCGGCCCCTGTGCACGCCTGGACTACGAACTGGAGCTGGGCATCTGGATCGGCCAGGGCAACGAGATGGGCCAGGCCATTCCGATCGCCGAGGCTGACCAGCACCTGGCTGGCCTGTGCCTGCTCAACGACTGGTCGGCGCGGGATATCCAGGCCTGGGAATACCAGCCTCTGGGCCCGTTCCTGTCGAAAAGTTTCATCACCTCGATCTCGCCCTGGGTGGTGACTGCCGAAGCGCTTGAGCCGTTCCGCCGTGCCCAGCCGGCACGCCCTGAGGGTGACCCGCAACCGCTGCCGTACCTGCTGGATCAGCGTGACCAGGCCACCGGTGCGTTCGATATCGAACTGGAAGTGCTGCTGCTGACCGAGCGCATGCGCGAGCAGGGCTTGCCCGCCCACCGCCTGGCGCTGAGCAATACCCTGAACATGTACTGGACCGTGGCGCAGCTGATCGCCCACCACAGCGTCAACGGCTGCCAGTTGCAGCCAGGCGACCTGTTCGGTTCGGGCACCTTGTCCGGCGCGACCCCCGATGCCTTCGGCAGCCTGCTGGAGACCACCGTGGGCGGCAAGCAGCCGGTCGAGCTGGCCAGTGGCGAGCTGCGCAAGTTCCTCGAAGACGGCGACGAGATCATCCTGCGCGCCCGTTGCCAGGGCGACGGCGTGGCCAGCATCGGCTTCGGTGAATGCCGCGGCAAGATCGTCGCGGCCAACTGAGGGGGCAGGGCCATGGAGCTGTATACCTATTACCGTTCCACCTCGTCTTATCGGGTGCGCATCGCCCTGGCGCTCAAGGGCCTGGATTACCAGGCCCTGCCGGTCAACCTGCTGAAGGGTGAGCAACGCGGCAGCGACTATGTGGCGCTGAACCCGCAGGGCCGAGTACCGGCCCTGCGTACCGATGGCGGCGAACTGCTGGTGCAGTCGCCGGCGATCATCGAGTACCTGGAGGAGGTTTATCCACAGCCTGCGCTGTTACCCACAGGCGCCGAGGCGCGGGCCAAGGTGCGTGGGGTGGCGGCGATCATCGGTTGCGATGTGCACCCGCTGCACAACGTAAGTGTGCTCAACCAGCTGCGCCAGCTGGGGCATGACGAGGGGCAGGTCAACCAGTGGATTGCCCACTGGATCGGCCAGGGCCTGGCCGCTGTGGAACAACTGATTGGCGACCAGGGCTTCTGCTTCGGCGACCAGCCGGGCCTGGCGGATGTCTACCTGATCCCGCAGCTGTATGCGGCCGAGCGTTTCAACATCGACCTCGGCGGTTATCCACGTATTTGTCGGGTCGCGGCACTGGCCGCCGGGCACCCGGCATTCGCCAAGGCGCATCCCTCCTGCCAGGTGGACACCCCCGCTCAGTGAATCGAATGGTTCTCCGTCGGAAGCTTGCCGATACGTTCGGACAGCTTCAGGCGCTGGACCGGGTCATCGGTCAGCAGCAGCGCATGCTCCAGGTCGAATCGCTCGGCCTGTGGGCATTCCAGGTGCTGGTACAAGGACGCGCGCGTCATGTAGTCGCTGACCTGCACCGGCCCCAGTTGCATGACCCGTTCGGCATCGACCAACGCGGCCAGGTGGTTGTCGTTGCTGATATGCAGCTGGCGCAGGTTGCGCGACAGGCGCTGGAGCATCTGCGCCGGGCTTGCCGTGCGCAAGTGCTCGGCGGTGAGCGGCACATGCGGGCCGAACTGGCGTGCCAGTAATTCGCGGCAATCATTGGGGTACAGACGCCGGCCACCACAGGGGTCGAGCAGATGATCGGCACCGGGTACGCGAAGCAGGAAGTGCCCCGGGAACGCCACCCCCTCCAGCGGGATCGACAGGCGTCGGGCCAGCTCCAGGGTGATGATGGCCAGTGCCAGCGGTTGGCCTCGGCGACGATGCAGCACCTTGTCCAACAGCGCCGCCTGCGGGCGCAGCGGATGAAATTCATCCTGCTGGAAACCCAGCGCATTCAGCTGACGCAGCAGGGGTTGGGCCAGTTCGCACACGGGCAGCATCGGCAGCCTGGCGCTGATCTCACGTTGCAGGTCCTGGATGATTGCAAGAGAGGTTGCGGGCTCGACCTTTCGATCGTGCTCGACGGCAATCCACAAGGCGGCTTCCAGCAGGGCGACAGGCTCGCACTCCATGCAGGCCAGGCAGGCTTTACGTGGGTTCATCGGGCTTCTCCACACAGGTTTGAGTATTAGCTCTGGCGCCGTGTTTCGTCCAGTGGTCCGCCCGCAGCGCCAGGTATGGCCGCGTGCCTATACTGGTAGGAGCACCTCGATGGGGAGCCCGCCGATGTTCGCGCTGATGCAAAGCACCCGTACCCAGTCGCTGCACCTGTTCATCGACCCGCCTACCGGCCTCAAGGCCGTGGTGGCCATTCACAGCGAGCACCTGGGCCCGGCGATGGGCGGCTGCCGCTACTTGCCCTATGCCGATGACGAAAGCGCCATGACCGATGCCATCCGCCTGGCCCAGGGCATGAGCTACAAGGCGGCATTGGCCGGCCTGGCGCTGGGCGGCGGCAAGGCCGTGATCATGCGCAACCCCCATGTGGAAAACCGCGCCGCGTTGTTCGAGGCCTTTGGCCGTTTCATCGATACCCTGCACGGGCGGTTCATCATTGCCGTGGACAGCGGCACCTCGACGGTGGACATGGACTGCATCGCCCAGAGCACGCCCCATGTCACCAGCACCACGGCCTCCGGCGACCCCTCGCCGCATGCGGCCATGGGCGTGTTTGCCGGCATCCGTGCGACGTCCCAGGCGCGTCTGGGCAGCGGCAACCTCGAAGGGCTGCGGGTGGCGGTGCAGGGCCTGGGCAATGTCGGTTACGCGCTGGCCGAGCAGTTGCACGCGGCGGGGGCGGAACTGCTGGTGAGTGACCTCGACCCTGGCCGGGTGCGCCTGGCGGTGGAGCAGTTCAACGCCCATCCGGTGACCAACGACGCCCTGATCAGCACTCCCTGCGATATTTTCGCGCCCTGCGGCGTAGGGCCGGTGCTTACTGGCCAGAGCGTGATGCAGCTGCGCTGCGCGGCAGTGGCGGGGGCGGCGAACAACCAGCTGACCACGTTGCAGGTGGCGGACCAGCTGGAGTCCCGCGGGATTCTGTATGCGCCGGATTACGTGATCAATGCCGGTGGGCTGATCTACGTGGCGATGACGCACCGTGGGGAAGACCTTGGCACCATCACGGCGCACCTGGCACGGATACCCTCACGACTGACCGAAGTGTTCGCCCATGCCCAGGCCGAGAAGCGCTCGCCGGCGCGGGTGGCGCAGATGCTGGCGGAGCGGTTGCTGTACGGTTGATGCTGCATCGGCCGCTTCGCGGACCCGCCCCACAGGGATCGCGCAAGCTTTTGGGTTGTTGTCAGTGGGCTACCCCAGTCACTCAGCTGCGTTGGCTTCGAGCAGCTCCGCCAGGGCATCCGGTTGGCTCTTGAACGCCCGGGCGAACACATCGCGGTTCTTGGCCATGTAGATACCCGCTTCCTCGACCTGCTGCTCGGTCAGCGAAGGCACCGCCTTCTGCAACACCTCGGCCAGGCGCTCGGCCAGTTCGAGCATCTTGTCATGACGATCTGCTTCGGCCTTATCCATGAACAAGCGCTCCGGGTCGCGGCTGCTTCGGTACACCACTTCGACGGCCATTCATCACCTCTGTGCCTTTTTGCGGTTGGGTTATTCGATTACTGTATGCGCATACAGTAATGGCATGACGCTTCAGGCGCAAGCCTTGCCGCAAAAAAGCCTGGCTTACAGGTGCCTTGCGGCAATCGGTCGCCTTCCAAGGCGAGGGCCTGGCCCTTTAACTGCATGGCACAAGCGTCACAGTGATGACGCATCATCCTTCAGGTCGTATCGGGGAGTTGGACATCGTGAACATCAAATGGGCTGAAAAGCTGCGCAAGGGGCTGCATGGCTCGGCCGATTCGCTGGGCAATCTGTGTGTCGAGGGGTTTCATTACCTGGCGCTGTTCGGCATCGGTGCGATCACGGCCTATGCGGCGGTAGTGACTTTCCTCGACATGCTCGGCAAGGGCGGGGTCAGCGTCGATGACATCCTGCTGCTGTTCATCTACCTGGAGCTGGGGGCGATGGTCGGGATCTACTTCAAGACCAACCACATGCCGATCCGCTTCCTGCTCTACGTGGCGATCACCGCACTGACGCGCCTGCTGATCGGCGATGTCTCGCACCACAAGGCGCCGGACGTGGGCCTTCTGTATGTGTGCGGCGGTATCCTGCTGCTGGCCTTCGCGATCCTGGTAGTGCGCTACGCCTCGTACCGCTACCCGTCGACCAAGGTGCTGGATGCCAACGGCAAGGAAGTGGAAGACGGCAAGTAGGCTCAGTTGGCCATGAAATGGCTGGGTGCGTGGCGTGGGTCGCGGGTCAGCGCGGCCAGAACCTGCAACGGGTTCTGCCCCAGCTCGATGGCCAGGCCCAGGCGAATGCTGTCGATGACCCGCTGCAGGCGCACCGGGTCGTTGCGCTGGGCCTGGCTGATCAGGCGCTTGGCGGCGACGCCTGCGTCGTCGGAGAGGGTCAGCATGATGCTGCCGTCCAGGCTTTCGATGCTCAGGTTGATCCGGTACTCGGGGGCGAAGGCGGCGCTGATCTGGTCGAATGGGTTGTTCATGCTTGGGGTCTGCAAAGATTGACTGCAGAAGTTGACCCGGCATCTGCCAGGTTGGTTCAGGGCCATTGATCGCCACAAACGAAAACGCCCGGCATTGGCCGGGCGTTGTTGTTCATGGGCGTGTATCAGGCGTCGGGGTCACTCAGCTCCAGGACGCCGCGCTTGCTGCGCAGTTTGCCGTAGAAGTGTTCCAGCGCATTGTTCAGCTTGCTGGCGGCACCGTCGACCGCCTGGTCCAGCGAGGTGGCGGTGTGGGTCACGGAAATCGGTTGGTGGCCTTTGGGGCGAGCCTCCATCTGGCAACGTTTGTCATGCGGACCGGGTTTGGCACCGTTGTCGTCGCGCAGGTGCACCTCGATGCGGGTGAGGTCCTCCTCGTAACGTTCGAGCGTGGCTTCCAGCGTACTGCGGACCCACTCGTTGAGACGGATGTTGCCTTCGATATGGTTGCTGCTGTTGACCTGGATTTGCATGATTCAATCCTTATTCAGCTTGCTCGCATGGAGGCGTGCCTAGGCCCTTGAGGGACCTGGAATTTCTTCGCCTCTTGACTCTAAGGTCAGGCAACCGCTGGATGAATTCAAGCCCTTGTTGAAAATAAATTTTCTGTAGCAAATCCAGGTGGCGGCAGATCGCTTTGTGGCCTAATGCGGCACTCTTTGCTTATGAGAATTGAAATCATTACTATTGCACCCCCAGATTCTTCCGGACCTTCGCCATGAAGCGCAACGCCGCCGGGCTCCCTCTCAGCTATCGCCTGGCCGTGACCTCTCGCAGCCTGGCTGCACTGCTGGGCGGTTACCTGCTGGCGTCCATGGCCAGTGTCTGCATCACCCTGTTGCTGCCGTTGCCGCAGGTCGACGCGGCCATGACCGGCATGATGCTGTCGTTCGTTTTCTACCTGTTGGCCTTCATCTGGTGCTTCGCCTGCCGCAGTGCGTGGCACGCCTCGCTCGGCATGCTGGTGCCAAGCCTGCTGCTGGGGCTGCTGAACGGGTTCGTGTACTGGATGAAAAACCCATGAAGGAAGGCTTCCGCCAGGCGATGGCCTGGTTGCACACCTGGACCGGCCTGATCTTCGGCTGGCTGCTGTTCGCCATCTTCCTGACCGGCACGCTGTCGTACTTCAAGGATGAAATCAGCCACTGGACGCAGCCCGAGGTTCGCCGCCATGCGCTCGACCCGGTGGCCAGCCTGGGCTTGGCCCAGCGCTACCTGGAGGCCAATGCCGGGCACGCCGAGAGCTGGATGATCCGCCTGCCCAACGCCCGCGAGGCGGCGCTGGAGGTGAGCTGGCGCGAGCCTGGAAGTGGGCGCCGGGGAGGCGTCAGCAAGCCGCTCGACGCCCACACCGGGCAACCCGTCGAGGTCCGTGACAGCCGTGGTGGCGAGTTCTTCTACCGCTTCCACTTCCAGCTGCAGATGCCGCACCCCTGGGGCCGCTGGCTGGCGACCTTCTGCGCGTTCATCATGCTGCTTGGCCTGGTCACCGGCATCATCACCCACAAGAAGATCTTCAAGGAGTTCTTCACTTTCCGCCCCGGCAAGGGCCAGCGCTCATGGCTGGACGGGCACAACGCCATTGGCGTGCTGGTGCTGCCGTTCCACCTGATGATCAGCTACAGCAGCCTGGTGATCTTCATGTCGATGGTGATGCCGGCGAGCATCATCGCCAGCTACGGCGACAACACTCGCGGCTTTTTCAATGACCTGTTCGGCGCGCCCCGCGAGGTC
>Ga0160463_100745_pt1 | contig 11277 bp, 9 predicted proteins | sample HID1975M_E6MG_FD_108276 | JGI IMG/M metagenome (GOLD analysis project Ga0160463, IMG submission 108276) | Enriched soil microbial communities from UW Madison campus, WI, USA - HID1975M_E6 MG | ecosystem: Environmental > Terrestrial > Soil > Unclassified | place: USA: Madison, Wisconsin | collected... | reverse complement strand
CGCCGCGCCCCGTCCGGCTGCGCCCGCTGCCGAAAAGCACGCGGTCAGCGAAGCGGAAACCACAGTGCGCGTCGACACTGCGCGCCTGGACGAGATCATGAACATGGTCGGCGAGCTGGTACTGGTGCGTAACCGCCTGGTACGCCTGGGCCTGAACAGCGGCGATGAGGCCATGTCCAAGGCGGTGTCCAACCTCGACGTGGTCACCGCCGACCTGCAGACCGCGGTGATGAAGACCCGCATGCAGCCGATCAAGAAAGTCTTCGGCCGCTTCCCGCGCCTGGTCCGCGACCTGGCCCGCCAGCTCAAGAAAGAGATCAACCTGGAGCTGGTCGGCGAAGAGACCGACCTGGACAAGAACCTGGTCGAGGCCTTGGCCGACCCGTTGGTGCACCTGGTGCGCAACGCCGTCGACCACGGCGTGGAAATGCCCGATGAGCGCGAAGCCGCCGGCAAGGCTCGCACCGGCCGCGTGGTGCTGTCGGCCGAGCAGGAGGGCGACCACATCCTGCTGTCGATCTCCGATGACGGCAAGGGCATGGACCCCAATATCCTGCGTGCCAAGGCCGTGGAAAAAGGCCTGATGGACAAGGACGCCGCCGAGCGCCTGAGCGAGTCGGACTGCTACAACCTGATCTTCGCCCCGGGTTTCTCGACCAAAACCGAAATCTCCGACGTGTCCGGCCGTGGCGTCGGCATGGACGTGGTCAAGACCAAGATTGCCCAGCTCAACGGCTCGATCAACATCTTCTCGGCCAAGGGCCAGGGTTCGAAGATCGTCATCAAGGTGCCGTTGACCCTGGCGATCATGCCGACCCTGATGGTGATGCTGGGCAACCAGGCGTTCGCCTTCCCGCTGGTCAACGTCAACGAGATCTTCCACCTCGACCTGTCGCGCACCAACGTGGTCGACGGCCAGGAAGTGGTGATCGTGCGCGACAAGGCGCTGCCGCTGTTCTACCTCAAGCGCTGGCTGGTCCAGGGCCAGGTGCACGAAGAGCAGCGCGAGGGGCATGTGGTGATCCTGTCGGTGGGCACCCAGCGCATCGGTTTCGTGGTCGACCAGCTGGTGGGCCAGGAAGAGGTGGTGATCAAGCCGCTGGGCAAGATGCTGCAGGGCACCCCGGGCATGTCCGGCGCCACCATCACCGGCGACGGTCGCATCGCGCTGATCCTCGACGTGCCGAGCATGCTCAAGCGTTACGCGGCACGGCGTATTTGATTTTCGGTGGCGCACCCTGGCGGGCTGCGCTGCCTAATGGAGTGTTTATGGCAGTCAAGGTCCTGGTGGTGGATGATTCCGGTTTCTTCCGCCGCCGCGTCTCGGAAATCCTCTCGGCGGATCCGACGATCCAGGTCGTGGGCACCGCGACCAACGGCAGGGAAGCGATCGACCAGGCGCTGGCGCTCAAGCCCGATGTCATCACCATGGACTACGAAATGCCCATGATGGATGGCATCACCGCGGTGCGGCACATCATGCAGCGCTGCCCGACGCCCGTACTGATGTTCTCTTCGCTGACCCACGAAGGCGCCCGGGTCACCCTCGACGCGCTGGACGCCGGTGCGGTGGATTACCTGCCGAAGAACTTCGAGGACATCTCGCGCAACCCGGACAAGGTCAAGCAGCTGCTGTGCGAGAAGGTGCACACCCTCTCGCGCAGCAACCGCCGCTTCGGCAGCTATGCCAGCCCGGCACCGGTCGCCCCGCCAGCACCTGCCGCCCCTGCGCCGGCCAGCAGCCTGGCCAGCCCGGCACCTGCGCGCGCGCCGTTGCCTGCGCGTGCGTCGGCACCGGCGCCGACGCACTCGCCAACTCCCAAGCGCAAGCCCTACAAACTGGTGGCCATCGGCACCTCCACGGGCGGCCCGGTGGCCCTGCAGCGGGTGCTGACCCAGCTGCCGGCCAACTTCCCGGCACCGATCGTGCTGATCCAGCACATGCCGGCGGCATTCACCAAGGCCTTCGCCGAGCGCCTCGACAAGCTGTGCAGGATCAACGTCAAGGAAGCCGAGGACGGCGATGTGCTGCGCCCAGGCCTGGCGCTGCTGGCCCCCGGTGGCAAGCAGATGATGGTCGACGGCCGCGGCACGGTGAAGATCCTGCCTGGCGACGAGCGCCTCAACTACAAGCCCTGCGTGGACATCACCTTCGGTTCGGCGGCCAAGTCGTATGGCGACAAGGTGCTCTCGGTGGTGCTCACCGGCATGGGCGCCGATGGCCGTGAAGGCGCGCGCCTGCTCAAGCAGGGCGGCAGCACCGTGTGGGCCCAGGATGAAGCCAGCTGCGTGATCTATGGCATGCCCATGGCCATCGTCAAGGCCAACCTGGCCGATGCGGTGTACAGCCTGGACGAAATCGGCAAGCACCTGGTAGAGGCCTGTGTCTGATGGATGTCCTTAGCCTGATTGGCCTGATCCTGGCCTTCGTCGCCATCGTCGGCGGCAATTTCCTCGAAGGTGGCCACGTCGGTGCGCTGCTCAATGGCCCGGCGGCGCTGATCGTGCTCGGCGGCACCCTGGCGGCGGCCTTGCTGCAGGCGCCGCTGTCGTCGTTCAAGCGCGCCCTGCAGATCCTGCGCTGGATCATCTTCCCGCCCCGGGTGGACCTGGCCGGTGGTATCGACCGGGTGGTGAACTGGAGCCTGACGGCGCGCAAGGAAGGCCTTCTGGGCCTTGAAGGCGTGGCCGATGCCGAGCCTGACCCGTATGCGCGCAAGGGCCTGCAACTGCTGGTCGATGGCGCCGAGCCGGAGTCGATCCGCAGCATCCTCGAAGTCGACTTCCTGACCCAGGAAGGCCGCGATATCCAGGCCGCCAAGGTGTTCGAGAGCATGGGCGGCTATGCGCCGACCATCGGCATCATCGGCGCGGTGATGGGCCTGATCCATGTGATGGGCAACCTGGCCGACCCGTCGCAGCTGGGCAACGGCATCGCCGTGGCCTTCGTCGCCACCATCTACGGTGTGGCCAGCGCCAACCTGATCCTGCTGCCGATCGCCAACAAGCTCAAGGCCATCGTGCTGCGCCAGTCGCGCTACCGAGAAATGCTCCTCGAAGGCCTGCTGTCGATTGCCGAAGGCGAGAACCCGCGCTCGATCGAGCTGAAGCTGCAAGGCTTCATGGAGTAACCCATGCGTCGCCGTCGTCACACCGAGGAACACGAGAATCATGAGCGCTGGCTGGTGTCGTATGCCGACTTCATCACCTTGCTGTTCGCCTTCTTCGTGGTCATGTACTCGATTTCCTCGATCAACGAGGGCAAGTACAAGGTCATCTCGCAAGCGCTGCTGGGGGTGTTCAACGACCCCGAGCGGAGCATGAAGCCGATCCCCATCGGCGATGAACAGCCGCTCAGCGTCAAACCGGCCGACCCGCTGATCAAGGACAGCGAGCAGACCGACGCGGGCCTTTCGCAAACCAGCGTCGACCCGCTCAAGTCCATCAGCGACGATGTGCGCGACGCCTTTGGCGACTTGATCAAGTCCGACCAGATGACCGTGCGCGGCAACGAGCTGTGGGTCGAGATCGAACTGAACTCATCGTTGCTGTTCGGCAGCGGCGACGCCATGCCCAGCGACAAGGCGTTCGCCATCATCGAGAAGGTGGCGAACATCCTCAAGCCGTTCGCCAACCCGGTGCACGTCGAAGGCTTCACCGACAACCTGCCGATTCGCACGGCGCAGTACCCGACCAACTGGGAGCTGTCGTCGGCGCGTGCGGCGAGCATCGTCCGCCTGCTGGCCATGAACGGAGTGAGCCCGGCGCGCATGGCCTCGGTGGGCTATGGCGAGTATCAGCCGGTGGCCGGCAACGACACCGCCGAAGGCCGCGCCCGTAACCGTCGGGTGGTGCTGGTGATCTCACGCAACCTTGAAGTGCGCCGCAGCCTGACCGCAACCGGCAGTGCCAACGCCAGCCCGGACGCCGCCCTGCGGCGTGCTGGCACACAAAGTGCACCGGCAACGCCAGCAACGGGGGCGGGGCAATAACTCGTCAATTCTCTGTCACCGCATACTGTCTTGCCTGGAAGAGCGCGGTCCCTGTGGGAGCGGGCTTGTCCCGCGAAGCAGGCACCGCGGTGGATGGCACGGGCTATGCCCGTGTTCGCGGGACAAGCGCGCTCCCACAAGGGTCGGCGCTAAATCAATGAGTCAAGAGTTGTCCTTATGAGAGTCTGGGCAGTAGCCAATCAAAAAGGCGGGGTCGGCAAGACCACCACCACCATCGCCCTGGCCGGTTTGCTGGCCGAGGCGGGCAAGCGCGTGGTCGTCGTCGACCTCGACCCGCATGGCTCGATGACCAGCTACTTCGGGCACAACCCCGATACCCTGGAGCACAGCTGCTACGACCTGTTCCTGCACAAGGGGCAGGTGCCGCAGGGCTTGCCCGGGCAGTTGTTGCTGCCCACCAGCGACGAACGTATCTCGCTGCTGCCGTCGAGCACCGCGCTGGCGGTGCTGGAGCGCCAGTCGCCGGGGCAGAGTGGCCTGGGCCTGGTGATCGCCAAGAGTCTGGCGCAGCTGTGGCAGGATTTCGACTTCGCCTTGATCGACAGCCCGCCGCTGCTCGGCGTGCTGATGGTCAATGCCCTGGCGGCCAGCCAGCAACTGGTGATCCCTGTTCAGACCGAGTTCCTGGCGGTCAAGGGGCTGGAACGCATGATCGGCACCCTGGCCATGATCAACCGCTCGCGCAAGCAGGCCTTGCCTTATCAAATCGTGCCGACCTTGTTCGATCGCCGCACCCAGGCCTCCCTGGGCACGCTCAAGGTGCTGCGCGATGCCTATGAGCAGCAGGTTTGGCAGGGCTATATCCCGGTCGATACGCGCCTGCGCGATGCCAGCCGCAACGGCCTCACACCGTCGCAGTTCGATGGCAAGAGCCGTGGCGTGATTGCCTACCGGGCGCTGCTCAAGCACCTGCTTACCTACAAGAGCGCAGTGCAGGTGGTGTCATGACCCTGAAGAGCGGCACCCGGCCACAGATGGCCTTGCAGTCTTACCTGGACGGCCTGCTGCAGGAGGCCACCGAAGCCGACGATGTGCTTGAACTGCCGTCGGGCGACGAATTCGCCGCCGCCGTGCGCGAGGAGCAGGCCCGAGACGCCCAGCCGTCGGCACCAGTGGCGAGCATCGCGCCCAAGCCTTTCGCCGAGCCGAAGGTGAGGGTATTGCCGGCCGTGCTGCCCGTCGAAGAGCCGGTGGTGGCCGTGGTCGAGGCCCAGGTGGTGGCCGAAGCCAGCATCCCGGTACTGACCGAGGTGCAGGCGCCAGAGCCGGTCGCGCCGCTGGTCGAGGTGCACCTGCCGGCGGCGGACGTACCGTCGCCGCCTGCCACGGTGGAGGGTCGCCCGGCCTGGGCCACCGAGCCGTTCGAGTGCCTGCTGTTCGACGTCGCCGGCTTGACCCTGGCGGTGCCGCTGGTGTGCCTGGGCTCGATCTACAGCCTGGAGGGGCAGGAACTGACGCCGTTGTTCGGCCAGCCGGACTGGTTTCTCGGCATCCTGACCTGCCAGGCGGGCAACCTCAAGGTACTGGACACCGCGCGTTGGGTCATGCCCGACCGCTACCGCGACGACTTCCGCCAGGGCCTGAACTACGTGATTTCCGTGCAGGGCTACGAATGGGGGCTGGCCGTGCACCAGGTCAGCCGCTCGCTGCGCCTGGACCCGTCGGAGATCAAATGGCGCAGCCAGCGTGGCCAGCGCCCGTGGCTGGCCGGCACGGTCATCGAACACATGTGTGCACTGCTGGACGTTGCCGAACTGGCCGAGCTGATCGCCAGCGGCGCGGTCAAGCAGCTGCATGGCAAACACCAATAACTGCGAACACACCGCCAATGGCGGCATTTGAGGGCTAGGGGAATGAAAAAGTCGTCTGCACAAGGTTCCGAAGATCCGATCCTGCAATGGGTAACCTTCCGTCTGGACAACGAGTCCTACGGCATCAACGTCATGCAGGTGCAGGAAGTGCTGCGCTACACCGAGATCGCCCCGGTTCCGGGCGCGCCAAGCTACGTGCTGGGCATCATCAACCTGCGCGGCAATGTGGTGACGGTGATCGACACCCGCCAGCGCTTCGGCCTGATGCCTTCGGATGTGACCGACAACACCCGCATCGTCATCATCGAGGCGGACAAGCAGGTGGTCGGCATCCTGGTCGACAGCGTGGCCGAGGTGGTCTACCTGCGCCAGTCGGAGATCGAAACCGCACCGAACGTCGGCAACGATGAGTCGGCCAAGTTCATCCAGGGCGTGTGCAACAAGAACGGCGAGCTGCTGATCCTGGTCGAGCTGGACAAGATGATGACCGAGGAAGAGTGGTCCGAGCTGGAGAACATCTGAGTTGATTTTCGAGGTTGCTGTCATCTTACTGGCGCTGCTGTGGGCGCTGAGCCTGTGGTTCTTCCTCAACTACAGCAAGCGCCAACGAGAATTGGCTGCCCAGCAGGCGATCGGTGATGCGCTGCGTGACCAGCGCATCAAGGACCTGGCAAAAAGCCTGGAGGACTACCAGAACGGCACGGTGCGCATGGGCGAGGCCCTCCATGAACTGCGCACGACGGTAGCGACCCTGCCTGACCGCCTGGAACGGCTGGAGCAGCGCGATCCGAGCAATGTCACCTTCACCCAGGCCGCCCGGCTGGTGGGCATGGGTGCGAGCGTGGCGGAGCTGAGCGAAACCTGTGGGCTGACCCGGGCCGAGGCGGAGTTGATGAGCAAGCTGCACCGCAGCGAGTGACAGCATTGCCCGGGCCGCATGACGGCCTGGGCAAGCTTTCAGGTGTGGATCCAGGAGTTGTTGCCGCCGGTGCTGGCGATGCGGTCCAGCGGCAACTGCTCGCGCCAGGCCTCCATGAAGGCCTCGTGAGGGATGAACAGCCTGCTGTTGAGCCGGCGCATCGCATAGAGGTTGGAGACCTGCCGCAATGTACCCAACCCAGGCAGTTGCTGCTCGACAACATCGGTGAGCAAGCGCGGACCGGTCATTCGGTTCAGGCGGTTGGCATACAGATAGAACCCGCGCGAATCGCTCGCAATGTCCGGTCGGCTGTCATAGAACCCGGGTTCGGCCAGATAGCGCGCGTGCATTTCAGCCGAGATCGCTCGCAGGGTAGGGTTGTTGGGGTGGCTGCCGATCAGGCTGGTGTTGTATTCCCAGTTCATCCCCAGTTTCTGGTTGCTCATGGGTGGCGGCAGCAACAGCCCTTCCGGTGTGGTGGCCAGGGTCAGGTTATCGATGGCCGCCCTGTCCTGGGGTGCAGGTTGCCGCGGATCACGACGCGGGTCTTCGTGGGCGCCCAGTAGCGTATCGTCGATGTCCATGTACAGCCCGCCTTCGTGGTCCAGCAACGGGTAGCGCAATACATCCGAGGCTGACGAGAAGTTGCTGGCGACGCCACCGTTGCCGTCGATTGCATGCTGGTACTGCGCGAAGTACGGGCTTTCCCTGAACGATGCATAGAACGCATGCTCTTCGAGGGTAAGCACTTCCACGCCCGGCGCCTGTTCGGCCAGCAACCGGGTGTTCTCGGCGAACGCCTCTGGCGCCGCATTGGACAGAAACAGCCGGTAACGGTATTCGCTGCCGGTCAGCCTTCGTGCGTTTGCCGCCAAATTATCGAGCAGCTTGGCGTCGATCACCTTGTTGCCCACCCAGATCGAGGAGATGCGCTTGGGGATCGCTTGCAGTCGCTCGGCCTCCAGCGTGGGTATCTCGACCGGCAGGGGCAACTCGACCCCTAGCGAGCGCAGGGTTCTGGTGCGCATTTGGTCGGTGACGGGGCGCGCCATGGCATCGGCAGGAGAGAGGTCCATATCGCCGTCCCGGGCAATGTAGAAGGTCGGCATCACGGCATTGGCTTCGTCTTCGGCGATGAATGCATCACGTTCCATGTCATAGATCACGCTGAAGCCATAGCCGCCGCGGGAGGCTTGCAGTTGGTCCAGTTCGCCGTTGTACAGCGGTTGGCGAATTACCGATGCGGCCACTGCAGGATCGCCACCGGGCAAGGGGGCGATGGCGTCGTTCATGACGAAATAGTCCGCGACGTCCAGCTCGGGCAAGTGTGGTGGTGAAACCGGGCTCAGCGGGTATCCCCAGCGTTCGTTGATCCAGGTGGGGAACACGAAGCCGTCGCGTTTGATGCTGAAGAGCTCGGTCGCCTTCAGACCCGCAGCGGTTACCAGAGGCGCGGCGTTGAGCAGGCCGAATTCGATGCTGTCCAGGCTGTCGGCCTTGGCATCCAGCGACTTGCCGTTGACGGCCTGGTCGACTCCGAGGCCGAACTGGGCGATGCCGCCAAGCGCGAACAGCGGTGCCAGTTCTGGCACTAGCAGCGCCAGCGGTGCCAGCAGGTTGAGGGTAGTGCTCAGGTAGCCGCGCCATCTGGCTTCGGTCACCTCATTGCCGCTGGTGATGATGAACTCGGCGTCATCGTGGCTGCGTTGGCGTTGGTACTCGCTCAACGCCTGGAACAGGTCGCCGTGAACCGATGGGCTGTACGTGTCGGCGCGGTAGTTCACGTAGTCTGCAGGTGCCCAGCGGCCATCGGTGGTGAAGCCCGGCCGGTTGGGTGAGCGATGGTGAATGCCCGGGTAGGCTGCCAGGCCATCCAGCGCGGTGTCCAGGCCGCTGAAATCCAGGCCGTCCGGCATGTCGGCGAGGCGGAAGTGGCTGCGTAGCGCTTCTCGTGTGTCAGCGCTTCGGCATTGCTGGGCAACCCAGTCCTTCATTGCGCCCATGCCGTCGAACACGTGCAGCGGTGAGGCACTGCCCGGTAGGTACAACAGCACCGTTGGCCCGGCGCGATCAGCGATACACAGCACATCGGTGGCGACATAGCCATAGATGTTCAGTGGGCGGATTTTCAGCCCCGGCGAGCGTTTCGACAGCCCTGCGGCCTGCCAGGCCAGCTCGCGCGCCGCTTCGCTTAGCGAGCCTTGGCTGACCTGCTTGTTGCAGGCCGCGACGAAGCTGATTTTCGCGGCCAGGCGGTGTTTGGCCAGGTGCTGCCCCCAGTAGTCATCGAGCAGGGTGATGAAGCGGGTGTGGAAATCCAGGTTCCAGATGAACTGCTGCAAGGCTTCTACGTTTACCGGCACATGGGTCGTGGCGTCATAGGCAAGGGGGGCGACCCTGCGGAACAGGCCATTGAAGACTGAATACGCTGCGCCATTGGACAACGTATCGGCAGCTGGCAGGGCGTCGACGATCTGCAGCTGTCCTTCGGGGAAATAGCCGGCCCAGGGTGCGCCGATCAATCCACCGAGCAGATTGTTGTTCGATTCGCCTTGCCAGTTCGCGAGCATGGCCTGGGTCAGCGACATCCTGCTGGCGACAACCGCCTGGTGACCGCGGTAGTGCAGCGTTACCACATCGGTCTTGTCGGGGTCGAGTTCCAGCCCCTGGCTGCTGCGGGCCCACTCGCCGATGCGGCGGCTGGCTTCGAGGTCGGGCCTGGGAACATGGGCGAGCAAGTCGCGCACGAATTGCACGCCGGCTGCGTTCACATAAGTCGTTGGCATGGGGTTCACCTGTTGCGTAAAGGGAACGCAAGGGTTCAGTGCCAACCCCAGGGCTAGGTGCTACATAGTGCTGGAGCCGGGCGGCAGGCGCAGCAGCGCCGGCGTGATGTCGTGCGGGTCGCCGGGCTGGTCGTTGAAGCCGGCGGGTACCTTGCCGCGCAAGTGCCAGGCGAAGGCGATGATTTCGGCGATGGTCAGGTACAGCGCCTCGGGTATCTGCTCGCCCAGCTCCAGGCGCGCCAGCAGGCGCACCAGTTCGGCGTTTTCGTAGATCGGCACTTCGTGCTCGCGGGCGATGGCGAGTATGGCCTCGGCCAGCGCGTCGTCGCCCTTGGCGCTCAAGGTGGGGGCCTGTTGGCCGTCATAGGTCAGGGCAATCGCCTGGCGGGGGAGACTGTCGGTCATGCGGTTTCGTCCACCCAGCGTTGTTCGAAACGAGTGCGCGGGCCTTGTGGCGGCGTGCCAGGGTGGCACGCCAGGTCGCCGACCTCCAGGCCCCGGGCCAGCAGGCGCTCGCGCAGGGTGCCCAATTGGCTGTCGATCAGGCGCGCGGTGTTGGGGATTTCTGCCCACAGCTGGCCGCTGAGGCGGCCCTGGCTCAACTGTGCCTGGACCTGAAGCGGCCCCAGCGGTGGCAGGTCGAAGGCCAGTTCGATGCGCCACAGCGATTCCAGCGGGTCGCGTTGTTCGCGCCTGGGGTCGGCTTGCTGCTCCGGGGTCTCTTCGCGCTGCAGTTTGGCTTGCAGCGGGATGAACTCCTGGCCGTGACGAACCGGAATTTCGGTTTGCCAGGTGGTCTGCAGGTTGCCGTTTTCCAGCGTGCCGGTCTGTTGCAGGCTGCTCAGTGCGTGGCTTTGCAGGCGTGAAACGGCGGCAGCGGCCAGGCGCAGCAGTTGCTGCAGGTCCCCTTCGTTTTCCATCGCCTGCAGCAGCCGTGAGGGCAGCGGAAAGGCGCCAGGTGGTTGCAGTGGAGCAGCGCGCTTGAGCATGCCCAGGGCGCTGCGGGCCATTGCCGGCATGACTTGGGCCAGGGTCGAAAGATTGTTCAAGGCTGGCGCGCCATCCCCTGACGCTTGCACCACCAGGCGCAGCAACTGGGCTTTGATGTCCGCGCCCGTCGCCAGCCCGCCCAGCAACTTGGCTTCGAGAAACGCACCACTGTTGTTCAGCGCCTGGGCGAGGCCCTTGGCATCTCCCAGTTGGCGGGCATCCGGCAGGCTGGCCAGCAGGCGTTCGGCACTGCCGCACAAATCGCCATCGCCGCTGCGGGCCAATTGCTGCAGCGCGTCGAGCAGCCCCGTGAGGGAAGCTTGTCGCCCCTGTTGGCTGGCCAGTTGCTGGGTGATGTTCAGTTGCTCCTGGCGCCCGCTCAGGGGCACGAAACGCAGCGACTGATCACCCTGCACCAAGGCGCTGAGCAGGCTGCCGACGGCCAGGGGGCGAGGGCTGTCGAGGGTCAGTGTGGCGCCGGCCTGGGCGGTGTTGAGCAGGCTGACCAGCGAGCGGTAGGTGGCCGCTGCGCCTGGGTTCTGCAGCCACTGGCTGGTCAGCACCTTGCCCTGCAGCAGGGTGCCGACCGGGACTTTGCCGGTATCGAGCTGGGTCAGGGTGGCGACGTTGCTGGCATTGGCCTGTTGCACCATCACGGCCAGGCGATCGCTTTGCGGCTGGCTGACCGTGACCTGGCTGCCGGGGGCAAGCGGTTGGCTGGCACTGGCCTGCACCTGGGCCTGGTTGCCGTTGGCCTG
>Ga0160463_100737_pt1 | contig 11383 bp, 10 predicted proteins | sample HID1975M_E6MG_FD_108276 | JGI IMG/M metagenome (GOLD analysis project Ga0160463, IMG submission 108276) | Enriched soil microbial communities from UW Madison campus, WI, USA - HID1975M_E6 MG | ecosystem: Environmental > Terrestrial > Soil > Unclassified | place: USA: Madison, Wisconsin... | reverse complement strand
GGCATCGACCGCAGCACCACCTTCTATGAACTGATGCTGGAAAAGCTCACCCGCTACTTCCAGGACAAGGGCTACATCGACCTCAACGACGCCTTGCTGTACGACTTCCAGCAATCGCGCCAGCACCTGTCCAACGAACAGATGGCCATGCTCATCGGCACCTCGTTCCGCTTCTCGGCGGCCGATATCGCCTTCACCTCCGACCTGATCAACCGCCGCGGCCTGATCATTCCGCCGAAGTTTCCGATCACCGAAGGCAGCAGCCTGACGCCGTTCTTCAAGCGCGCCCTGCAGTGCGATTTCGACTGCTACATGACCGAGCAGGTGATTCCGATGTGGCGTGCCCGCACCGACGGCGGCAGCATCCTGCAACTGGTCGATCAGGTGAGCCTGTACGCGCTGGAGGACTACTTGCGCGACAGTCCGAAGATCGCCGTGATGCACAACGCCGACGACGTCATCCTCGGCCCTGGCGATATCGGCTTCCTGCGCAAGGTATTCGGCGATCGCCTGACCCTTTACCCCCATGGCGGCCATTGCGGCAACCTCAACTACCGCGTCAACAGCGACGCCATGCTGGAGTTCTTCCGTGGTTAACAAATGCCTCCTCGCCACCGCCCTGCTGGTTGCCGGCAATGCCCTGGCCGCGGAAACCGCGCCACGCGCCAGTGTGATCGAAGCCGACCCGCAAGTGACGACGCAACCGCTGGAGCCGGAGTCCGATGGTTTCATCGACCCGCTGCGCGAACTGAAATTCAACCCCGGGCTCGACCAGCGCGAGTTCGAGCGCTCGACCCTGGCAGCCTTGAACGTGTACGACCCGCTGGAGTCGATGAACCGGCGCATCTACCACTTCAACTACCGCGTGGACCAATGGGTGCTGCTGCCGCTGGTGAGCGGCTACCAGTACGTCACCCCAAGCTTCGTGCGCACCGGTGTGAGCAACTTCTTCAACAACCTGGGTGACGTGCCCAACCTGTTCAACAGCGTGCTGCAGCTCAAGGCCAAGCGTTCGGCAGAAATCACCGCCCGCCTGATGTTCAACACCATCATCGGCGTGGGTGGGCTGTGGGACCCGGCGACCAAGATGGGCCTGCCGCGCCAGAGCGAAGACTTTGGCCAGACCCTGGGCTTCTACGGGGTGCCGGAAGGGCCTTACATCATGCTGCCGGTGCTGGGACCGTCGAACCTGCGCGACACCACCGGGGTGGTGGTGGACTATGCAGGGGAACAGGCAGTGAACTTCCTCAATGTGCCGGAAACCAGCAGCGATCATCCGGAGATCTTGCTATTGCAAGTGGTGGACAAGCGCTACACCACGCGCTTCCGCTATGGCCAGCTCAACTCGCCGTTCGAGTACGAGAAAGTGCGGTATGTGTATACCCAGGCGCGCAAGTTGCAGATAGCTGAGTAGTCGCCGCTCCTGGCCTCTTCGCGGGACAAGCCCGCTCCCACAGGATGTCCGCTGCCCTCAGATGTGGTGGGAACCTGTGGGAGCGGGCTTGCCCCGCGAAGAGGCCTGCAAAGCTGGCATCAAATCCCCAGAAACTGCTCCAGCTCCCGCCTTTTGGCCAACGCATCCCGCCGCCCCAGCTCGATCAGCTCGCTGCAGTAGCTGGCCTCGAACAGCAAGTAACTCAACACCCCCGCCCCACTGGTCCGGGTCGCCCCCGGCCCACGCAGGAACAGCCGCAACGCCGCCGGCAACTCGCGCCGGTGCCGCGCGGCGATCTCGTCCAGGGGCTGGCTGGGCGCCACCACCAGTACCTCGATCGGTGCCAGGCCCAGGCGCCGGGCATCCAGGTGCGCAGGCAGCAGGTGGCTGAGGTGGTTGAGCCGCTGCAGCAGCTCGATGTCATCTTCCAGGCTGTCGATGAAGGTGCTGTTGAGCATATGCCCGCCAATCTGCGCCAGGCTCGGTTGCTGGCCGCTGAACACACGCTGGGTCGGCAAAGGCGGCGCCGGCCGTTGCGGGTTGCCGCTGACCCCGACCACCAGCACGCGGCTGGCGCCAAGGTGCAACGCCGGGCTGATCGGCGCCGACTGGCGCACCGCGCCGTCACCGTAATACTCGTCGCCCAGCCGAACCGGCGCGAACAGCAGCGGAATCGCCGCGCTGGCGAGCAGGTGGTCGATGGTCAGCGGCGTAGGCACGCCGATGCGGCGGTGGCGCAACCAGGCGTCGATGGTGCCGCGGCCCTGGTAGAAGGTCACCGCCTGGCCGGCGTCGTAGCCGAACGCGGTCACCGCCACCGCACGCAGGTGCTCGGCGGCCAGGGCATCGTCGATACCGCCAAGGTCAAGGTGCGACTGCAGCAGCTGGCGCAAAGGGCTGCTGTCGAGCAAGGCCACCGGCGCGTTACCACCCAGGCCCAGCAGGTTCTGGCTGACGAAGCGGCTGGCCTGGCGAATCACCCCCGGCCAGTCGCTGCGCAGCACCAGGTGGCTGCGAAAGCCCTGCCAGAAACGGGTGAGCGCTTGCACCGATTCACTGAAGCGGCTGGCGCCGCTGGCCAGGGCCACGGCGTTGATGGCGCCGGCCGAGGTGCCGACGATGACCGGGAACGGGTTGCTCGCGCCAGGGGGCAGCAGCTCGGCGATGCCGGCCAACACGCCGACCTGGTAGGCGGCGCGGGCGCCGCCGCCGGAGAGGATCAGGCCGGTGGTTGGGGTCATCGAATCCTTCCTGGAGTCATTTTTTCTGTGCAAGCCCCTTCGCGGGACAAGCCCGCTCCCACAGAGTCTGCGTTGCCCTTAGGTGTGGCTGGGAGCCTGTGGGAGCGGGCTTGTCCCGCGAAGAGGCCGGCACTGACAACACAGGTATCAGCGCTTTTTCTTGTCATACAGCCGCGGCTCACCCTCGGGCCGCGACTTGAAGCGACGGTGCGCCCACAGGTACTGCTCGGGACACTCGCGCAACACGCCTTCGATCCACTGATTGATGCGCAGGCAGTCGGCCTCTTCGCTTTCACCGGGGAAGTCCTCCAGCGGCGGATGGATCACCAGACGATAGCCGCTGCCGTCCTCCAGGCGCTTCTGGGTGAAGGGAATGACCTGCGCCTTGCCCAACCGGGCAAACTTGGTGGTGGCGGTGACCGTCGCCGCCGGGATACCAAACAGCGGCACGAACAGGCTCTGCTTGGCACCGTAGTCCTGGTCCGGCGCATACCAGATGGCACGGCCAGAGCGCAGCAGCTTGAGCATGCCTCGCACGTCTTCGCGCTCCACCGCCAGCGAGTCGAGGTTATGCCGCTCGCGGCCGTTGCGCTGGATGAAGTCGAACAGCGGGTTGCCGTGCTCGCGGTACATGCCGTCGATGGTATGGACCTGCCCCAGCAGTGCGGCACCGATCTCCAGGGTGGTGAAGTGCACCGCCATGAGAATCGCGCCCTGCCCGGCCTGTTGCGCCGCCTGCAGGTGTTCGAGGCCTTCGATGTGCGCCAGGCGCGCCAGCCTGGCCTTTGGCCACCACCAGCTCATGGCCATTTCGAAGAAGGCAATGCCGGTGGAGGCGAAATTCGCCTTCAGCAAACGGCGCCGTTCGTCGACGGACAGCGCCGGGAAGCACAACTCCAGGTTGCGCGCGGCAATGCGCCGACGCTCGCCGGCCACGCGGTACATCAGCGCGCCCAGGGCACTGCCGAGCCACAGCAGGGCCCGGTACGGCAGCTGCACCACCAGCCACAGCAGGCCCAGGCCAAGCCACAGGCCCCAGAACCGTGGGTGAAGGAAATAGGGACGAAAACGCGGGCGTTCCATTGAAGCTTCCGGTAGGACAAAGGCTGAGCATTCTACATCGGATCCGCGCCGGTTGCGGCCAACCGGTCTTATCGTTATAAGTCAGGGCACTTTTTTCGCAACTTGCCGTCTATGCAGACCATGAGCCCAAACCACACACCCGACACCGCCTCCGTGTTCCAGCTCAAGGGCAGCATGCTCGCCATCACTGTGCTGGAACTGGGGCGCAACGACCTGCAAGCCCTCGACCGCCAACTGGCGGCGAAAGTGGCCCAGGCACCGAACTTCTTCAGCAACACGCCACTGGTGCTGGCCCTGGACAAGTTGCCGGCCGACGAAGGCGCCATCGACCTGCCCGGGCTGATGCGCATCTGTCGCCACCACGGCCTGCGCACCCTGGCCATCCGCGCCAACCGCATCGAGGACATCGCCGCGGCGATCGCCATCGACCTGCCCGTGCTGCCGCCTTCCGGTGCCCGCGAGCGGCCGCTGGAGCCCGAGCCCGAGGTGAAGAAGCCCGAACCGGCCCCGGCCCCTGCGCCGCCTCCCGCTGCCGAGCCTGAAATCCGTCCTACCCGGATCATCACCTCGCCGGTGCGCGGCGGCCAGCAGATCTACGCCCAGGGCGGCGACCTGGTGGTCACAGGCTCCGTCAGCCCAGGCGCGGAACTTCTCGCCGATGGCAACATCCATGTGTACGGCGCCATGCGCGGCCGCGCCCTGGCCGGCATCAAAGGCAATACCAAGGCACGCATCTTCTGTCAGCAGATGACCGCCGAAATGGTCTCCATCGCTGGCCAGTACAAGGTCTGCGAAGACCTGCGCCGCGACCCGCTGTGGGGTTCCGGCGTGCAAGTCAGCCTGTCCGGTGACGTGTTGAACATCACCCGTCTTTAACGGATACTTGCCGTCATTTTTAGAGCAACTTTTTTACTCGTTGCCGTTTTTTTGCATTTTTGCTGGGACACGCGTCCCGACTTAATTTAGGGGTGAAACACCTTGGCCAAGATTCTCGTCGTTACTTCCGGCAAGGGGGGTGTGGGCAAGACCACCACCAGCGCCGCCATCGGCACCGGCCTCGCACTGCGCGGCCACAAGACAGTCATCGTCGACTTCGACGTGGGCCTGCGTAACCTCGACCTGATCATGGGTTGCGAACGTCGCGTGGTGTACGACTTCGTCAACGTGGTCAACGGTGAAGCCAATCTGCAACAGGCCCTGATCAAGGACAAGCGCCTCGAGAACCTGTTCGTGCTGGCCGCCAGCCAGACCCGCGACAAGGATGCGCTGACCCAGGAAGGCGTCGAAAAAGTACTGATGGAGCTGAAGGAAACCTTCGAATACGTCATTTGCGACTCGCCGGCCGGTATCGAGAAGGGCGCGCACCTGGCGATGTACTTCGCCGACGAAGCCATTGTCGTGACCAACCCGGAAGTATCGTCGGTACGTGACTCCGACCGCATGCTGGGCATTCTGTCGAGCAAGTCGCGCCGCTCCGAGAACGGCGAGGAGCCGATCAAGGAACACCTGCTGATCACCCGCTACCACCCCGAGCGCGTCGAAAAGGGCGAAATGCTCAGCATCGCCGACGTCGAAGAGATCCTGGCGATCAAGCTCAAGGGTGTGATTCCCGAGTCTCAGGCGGTTCTCAAGGCTTCCAACCAGGGCATTCCGGTCATCCTCGACGACCAGAGCGATGCTGGCCAGGCGTACAGCGACACCGTCGACCGCCTCCTGGGCAAAGAGAAACCCCTGCGTTTCATCGAAGTGCCGAAGCAAGGATTCTTCGCGCGCCTGTTTGGAGGCAAGTAAACCATGAACCTTTTTGACTTCTTTCGTGGCAGACAGAAACAGACCAGCGCGTCGGTGGCGAAAGAGCGTCTACAGATCATCGTGGCGCATGAGCGCGGCCAGCGCAGCGAGCCGGACTACCTGCCGGCCCTGCAGAAAGAACTGCTCGAAGTGATCCGCAAGTATGTGAACATCGGCAACGATGACGTGCACATCGAGCTGGAAAACCAGGGTAGCTGCTCGATTCTGGAACTGAACATCACCTTGCCTGATCGCTGATTCAGCGTTCTGGCTTTGATCATTGGGGCTGCTTTGCAGCCCATCGCTGGCAAGCCAGCTCCTACAGGTGTGGGAGCCGGCTTGCCGGCGATGGGCTGCAAGGCGGCCCCAATGGTTTTCCCCGATTTAACCGAGAACATGCAATGCCGCTGTCGAACGTGCAGATCCTCCATGAAGACGCCGCCATCCTGGTGGTCAACAAGCCGACCCTGCTGCTGTCGGTGCCAGGCCGTGCCGACGACAACAAGGACTGCCTGATCACCCGCCTGCAGGAAAACGGCTACCCCGACGCGCTGATCGTTCATCGCCTGGACTGGGAAACCTCCGGCATCATCCTGCTGGCCCGTGATGCCGACAGCCACCGCGAGCTGTCGCGCCAGTTCCACGACCGCGAGACCGAGAAGGCCTACACCGCCCTGTGCTGGGGCCAGCCGGCGCTGGACAGCGGCAGTATCGACCTGCCGCTGCGCTACGACCCGCCTACCAAGCCACGCCATGTGGTGGACCATGAGCTGGGCAAGCATGCCTTGACCTTCTGGCGCATCGTCGAGCGCTGTGGCGACCACTGCCGCGTCGAACTGACGCCCATCACCGGGCGCTCGCACCAGCTGCGCGTGCATATGCTGTCGATCGGGCATCCGCTGCTGGGCGACCGGCTGTATGCCAACCCTGAGGCGTTGGCGGCGCATGAACGGTTGTGCCTGCATGCTTCGATGCTGAGCTTTACCCACCCGGTTACCGGCGAGCGGTTGAAGTTCGAGTGTGCGGCACCGTTCTGAGTCTGTGTGTTGGCTGTCCTGGCCTCATCGCCGGCAAGCCGGCTCCCACAGACATGGAAAACCGTGGGGGATCTGTGGGAGCCGGCTTGCCGGCGATGGGGTCGACACAATTTGTGATCTATCTGCGTTAAACTCGCGCCACTGCTGTCTGGAGTGAGCTATGCGCGAAGCACTGAATACCGGCCTGATTGATTTTCTTAAGGCCTCCCCGACGCCCTTCCATGCCACCGCCAGCCTGGCCCAGCGCCTCGAGGCTGCCGGTTACCAGCGCCTGGATGAGCGTGACAGCTGGGCCACGGTGCCTGGCGGTCGCTACTACGTTACCCGCAACGATTCCTCGATCATCGCCATCAAGCTGGGCAAGCAAGCGCCCCTGCTGAACGGCATCCGCATGGTCGGCGCGCACACCGACAGCCCGTGCCTGCGGGTCAAGCCGCAGCCTGAGCTGCAGCGCCAGGGCTTCCTGCAACTGGGCGTGGAAGTCTACGGCGGCGCCCTGCTGGCACCGTGGTTCGACCGCGACCTGTCGCTGGCCGGGCGTGTCACCTTCCGCCGTGACGGCAAGGTGGAAAGCCAGCTGATCGACTTCAAGCTGCCGATCGCGGTCATTCCCAACCTGGCCATCCACCTCAACCGCACCGCCAACGAAGGCTGGCAGATCAATCCGCAGACCGAACTGCCGCCGATCCTTGCCCAGGTGGCCGGTGACGAGCGCATCGACTTCCGCGCCCTGCTCACCGAGCAGCTGGCCCGCGAGCACGACCTCAACGCCGATGTGGTGCTGGACTACGAACTGAGTTTCTACGACACCCAGGATGCCGCGCTGATCGGCCTGAACGGCGACTTCATCGCCGGTGCCCGCCTGGACAACCTGCTGTCGTGCTATGCCGGCCTGCAGGCGCTGCTGGCGGCCGACAGTGACGAAACCTGTGTGCTGGTGTGCAACGACCACGAGGAAGTGGGCAGCTGTTCGGCCTGTGGCGCCGACGGCCCGATGCTGGAACAGACCCTGCAGCGCCTGCTGCCGGAGGGCGACGCCTATGTGCGCACTATCCAGCGCTCGCTGATGGTCTCGGCCGACAACGCCCACGGCGTACACCCCAACTACGCCGACAAGCATGACGGCAACCACGGGCCCAAGCTCAACGCCGGGCCGGTGATCAAGGTCAACAACAACCAGCGTTACGCCACCAACAGCGAAACAGCGGGGTTCTTCCGCCACCTGTGCATGGCCGAAGAAGTGCCGGTGCAGAGCTTCGTGGTGCGCAGCGACATGGGTTGCGGTTCGACCATCGGCCCGATCACCGCCAGCCACCTGGGCGTGCGTACCGTGGATATCGGCCTGCCGACCTTTGCCATGCACTCGATTCGCGAGTTGTGTGGCAGCCAGGACCTGGCGCACCTGGTGAAGGTGTTGACGGCGTTCTATCGCAGCCGCGAATTGCCCTGAGATTGATGTTGTCAGTGCCGGCCTCTTCGCGGGACAAGCCCGCTCCCACAGGATCTGCGTCGGACCTGTGGGAGCGGGCTTGTCCCGCGAAAAGGCCGGCACAGGCACTACACCTGCCCAGGATCAATCCCCGCCCCCCTTCAACCCGCTATGCTTAACGCATGCCCCCATGCCATAAGGTTTGCTGTCCATGTCCCCGTTCTTGTCCCTGTTCATACCGGTGTTCCTGTTCCTGATGCTGCTGACCATCGGTTTCAGCATGCGCGAGCGCAATGTCGGCGTCTTCATGATGTGGATCGGCACACTGGGCATCTTCGGCCTGACCTGCTGGAAGATCCTGGAGAAACTCCCCACATAAACCTCTACACTCGGTCAATCGTTTGACCTGAGGTTGATTTCCCGGTGCCTGCCCTCCTGCGTTGCCTTGCCCTGCTGCTGTTTCTCTTCGTTTCCCCGGCCCAGGCGGCGGGCCTGCCCGGCCTGCTCGGCTCGAAAGCGCCAGCCCAGCCCGAGGCGACCGAGCCACTGGGCAAGTCGCTGGACGAGGTTATCAAGAACCTGGAGAACGACCAGCAACGCGCCAAGCTGCTGGCCGACCTGAAGAAGCTGCGCGATGCCACCAAGCAGTCGCAACCCGCCGCCGAACAGGGCGTACTGGGCCTGATCGGTGGTGCCTTGCACGACCTGGAGAAGCAGTTCAGCGGCGAGGCCAGCCCGTTCAACCGATGGGCGCTGGAAATCGACCAGGCCCAGACAGAACTGACCGAGCTGATGGTGCCCGTGCGCGAGTGGCCGGCGATACTGTTCGGCTTTGCCGCGATCATCGCCGTCTGGAGCCTGCTGGCCTATGCCTTCAACTGGATCGGCCACCGGGTGCGGGTGCGCTTCGGCTTGACCGAGGAGCTGCCCCAGCACCCACGCACCTGGGACCTGGTGCGCTTCGCCCTGCGCAAGCTCGGGCCGTGGCTGGTGGCGCTGGTGTTCACGGTGTACCTGAGCTTTGCCCTGCCCTCCTCGCTTGGCAAATCGATGGCCATGGTGCTGGCCTATGCACTGGTGGTAGGCACCTGCTTCTCGGCCATCTGCGTGATCGCCTTCTCCTTGCTCGACGGCCCGCATCGTCACCGTGCCCTGCATATCCTGCGTCACCAGGCCTTCCGCCCGCTGTGGCTGATCGGCAGCTTCGCCGCCTTTGGCGAAGCCATGAGCGACCCACGCCTGACCGTCGCCCTCGGCACGCACCTGGCGCATTCCCTGGCCACCCTCGCCAACATCATCGCCGCACTGTGCACGGGCCTGTTCATCCTGCGCTTCAGAAGGCCGATCGCTCACCTGATCCGCAACCAGCCCCTGGACCGTCGCCTGACCCGACGCACCCTGAGCGACACCATCGAACTGCTGGGCAGTTTCTGGTTCGTGCCGCCGCTGATTCTGGTGGCGATTTCGCTGATCGCCACGTTCGTTTCCGCCGGCGACACCAGCACCGCCTTGCGACAATCACTGATGTGCACGGTGCTGGTGGTGGTGAGCATGGTGCTCAACGGCCTGGTCCGTCGTCACGCCGCCAACCCCAAGCGCGCCAACAAGCGCCAGGCGGTCTACACCGAACGCCTGCGCAACTTCGCCTACGCCCTGCTGCACCTGGGCATCTGGCTGGTGTTCATCGAGCTGGGGCTGCGGGTGTGGGGCCTGTCGATGATCGGCTTCGCCGAGGGCGAAGGCCACGAAGTCAGCATGCGCCTGGCGGGGCTTGCCGGGACGTTGATCGCCGCCTGGCTGGTGTGGATCCTGGCCGACACGGCGGTGCACCACGCCCTGGTGCGTTCGCGCCGGGGTCTTGCCAACGCCCGCGCGCAAACCATGATGCCGCTGATTCGCAACGTGATGTTCGTGGCCATTTTCATCATCGCGGTGATCGTCGCCCTGGCCAACATGGGCATGAACGTCACGCCGTTGCTGGCCGGTGCCGGTGTGATCGGCCTGGCCATCGGTTTTGGTGCGCAGTCGCTGGTGGCCGACCTGATCACAGGGCTGTTCATCATCATCGAGGACTCGCTGGCCATCGATGACTACGTCGATGTCGGCGGCCACCTGGGCACGGTCGAAGGCCTGACCATCCGCACCGTGCGCCTGCGCGACATCGACGGCATCGTGCACACCATTCCGTTCAGCGAGATCAAGAGCATCAAGAACTACTCGCGCGAGTTCGGCTATGCGATCTTCCGCGTGGCGATCCCGCACAGCATGAACATCGACCAGGCCATCACGCTGATACGGGAAGTGGGGCAGAAACTGCGCAACGACCCGCTGATGCGCCGCAATATCTGGTCGCCGCTGGAGTTGCAGGGGGTGGAGAGCTTCGAGTCGGGGTCGGCCATCCTGCGCGCGCGCTTCAAGACGGCGCCGATCAAGCAGTGGGAAGTGTCGCGGGCGTTCAACCTGGCACTGAAGCGCCAGCTCGACGAAGCAGGGTTGGACCTGGCAACGCCGCGGCTATCGGTGCAGGTGGTGACAGCTGGGGGTGGGGGGATGACGGAGTCCGGATCCTCCCGTTAGGGCCTCATCGCCGGCAAGCCGGCTCCCACAGGTATCCTACAGGCACCCCACATTCCTTGTGGGAGCCGGCTTGCCGGCGATGGGGATCACGCCCTATCCAGCCTGCGCGCGGATGCAGATCGCATCATGCCGCCAATACTCCAGGTCACAGTCGATCAGGTGCCCATGCTGGTCACTGTTGACCCGGGTGATATGCAGCCCAGGGCTGCCCGCAGACACCTTCAGCGCCGCCGCCGCGTCCACCGGCAAGGCGGTGGGCAAGATCTCGAAGCGCACCTGCCCATATTCGATGCCATACACCCGCCCATAGATCTCGGTCAGCGACTGCGCCAGCTGCTGTTCGAGAATGCCCGGGAAATACTGCGGGTTGAGGTAATGCTCGGCATACAGCACCGCCCGCCCATCGATCCGCCGCAATCGGCATATCCGCACCACGCTGGACAACGCCGGCAGGTGCAGGCGTGCACAGATGGCCGCCGGGGCCGGCTGCAGGCGGGCCGACAACAGCTCGGTGGTAGGTTGCCGGCCTTGGGCCCGCACCATTGCATGAAAGTGACTACGCTCGATCAGGTCGTAGGTCAGCCGCTGCGGCGCGACGAACCAGCCGCGCCGCTCCTCACGGTAGATCAGGCCCTGGGCCTCCAGCTGCACCAATGCTTCGCGCAGGGTGATGCGCGTGGTGTCGAACACCTCGCTGAGCTTGCGCTCGGCGGGTAGCTTGCCGCCCGGCGCAAGCAAGCCGTGCTCGATCTGCTCCTGCAGGGCATGGCAGATGGCTGTTACCGCACGC
>Ga0160463_100724_pt1 | contig 11645 bp, 6 predicted proteins | sample HID1975M_E6MG_FD_108276 | JGI IMG/M metagenome (GOLD analysis project Ga0160463, IMG submission 108276) | Enriched soil microbial communities from UW Madison campus, WI, USA - HID1975M_E6 MG | ecosystem: Environmental > Terrestrial > Soil > Unclassified | place: USA: Madison, Wisconsin | collected... | reverse complement strand
GAACATCGACAAGTGCGACCACGCCATGGTCAGCCTGAAGAAGTCCATGCGTTGGGACGAGGAGGTCTACGGCCGTGAATACGACCTGGACATCTTCATGATCGTCGCGGTCAACGACTTCAACATGGGCGCCATGGAAAACAAGGGCCTGAACATCTTCAACTCCAGCTGTGTGCTGGCCCGTGCCGAAACCGCCACCGATGCCGCCCACCAGCGGGTCGAAGGTGTGGTCGCCCACGAGTACTTCCACAACTGGTCGGGCAACCGCGTGACTTGCCGTGACTGGTTCCAGCTGTCGCTCAAGGAAGGCTTCACGGTGTTCCGTGACGCCGAGTTCAGCGCCGACATGAATTCGCGCACGGTCAAGCGGATCGAGGACGTGGCCTACCTGCGCACTCACCAGTTCGCCGAGGACGCCGGCCCCATGGCGCACCCGGTGCGCCCGGACAGCTTCATCGAGATCTCCAACTTCTACACCCTGACCGTGTACGAAAAGGGCGCCGAAGTGGTGCGCATGGTCCGTACCCTGTTGGGGACCGAAGGCTTCCGCAAGGGCAGCGACCTGTACTTCGAGCGCCACGATGGTCAGGCGGTGACCACCGACGACTTCATCAAGGCCATGGAAGACGCCAACGGCGTCGACCTGACCCAGTTCAAGCGCTGGTACAGCCAGGCCGGCACGCCGCGCCTGGAGGTCAGCGAGGCCTATGATAGCGCCGCGCAAACCTACAGCCTGACGTTCCGCCAGAGCTGCCCGGCCACCCCGGACAAGGCCGAGAAACAGCCGTTCGTGATCCCGGTGGAGCTGGGCCTGCTGGATGCCCAGGGCAACGACCTGCCGCTGCGCCTGGTGGGTGAGTCGGCTGCCGCCGGCACCAGCCGCGTGCTGTCGGTGACCGAGGCCGAGCAAACCTTCACCTTCCAGGGCATCGCGTCCAAGCCGCTGCCATCGTTGCTGCGCGGTTTCAGTGCGCCGGTGAAGTTGAGCTTCCCGTACGATCGCGACCAGCTGATGTTCCTCATGCAGCACGACAGCGACGGTTTCAACCGTTGGGAAGCCGGCCAGCAACTGTCGGTGCAGGTCCTGCAGGAACTGATCGGCCAACACCAGCGCGGCGAAGCACTGAAGCTCGACCAGCGCCTGATCACCGCCCTGGGCGCCGTGCTGGCCAACGCGTCGCTGGACGCTGCCATGGTTGCCGAGATGCTCTCGCTGCCGGGCGAGGCGTACCTCACCGAGATCAGCCAGGTGGCTGACGTCGATGCCATCCACGCGGCTCGCGAGTTCGCCCGCCAGCAGATCGCCGCGCAGCTGTTCGATGCCCTGTGGGCGCGCTACCAGGCCAACCGCGAGGTGTCGCGCAACACCGCCTACGTGGCCGCAGCCGAGCACTTTGCCCGCCGCAGCCTGCAGAACATCGCCCTGTCGTACCTGATGCAGAGCGGCAAGCCGCAGGTGCTGGAAGCGACGCTGGAGCAGTTCGACCACTGCGACAACATGACCGAACGCCTGACGGCGCTGGCCGTGCTGGTCAACTCGCCGTTCGAAGCCGAGCGGGCCAAGGCGCTGGAAAGCTTCGCCGAGCACTTCAAGGACAACCCGCTGGTCATGGACCAGTGGTTCAGCGTGCAGGCCGCCAGTGCCTTGCCGGGCGGGCTGGCGCGGGTCAAGGCGCTGATGCAGCACCCCGCGTTCACCTTGAAGAACCCGAACAAGGTACGGGCATTGATCGGTGCCTTTGCCGGGCAGAACCTGGTCAACTTCCATGCCGCCGATGGTTCGGGGTATCGCTTCCTGGCGGACCTGGTGATCGAACTGAATGCACTGAACCCGCAGATCGCTTCGCGTCAACTGGCGCCGCTGACCCGCTGGCGCAAGTATGACGATGCGCGTCAGGCGCTGATGAAGGGTGAGCTGGAGCGGATTCTGGCCTCCGGTGCGCTGTCCAGTGATGTCTATGAGGTTGTGAGCAAAAGTCTGGCTTGAGTCTTTTGTAGCCTGAGCCGGCCTCTTCGCGGGGCAAGCCCGCTCCCACAGGTACACCACAGCTCTCATGGGCAGTGATGGACCTGTGGGAGCGGGCTTGCCCCGCGAAGCTTTTGGCGGTTAACAAAACATAACGCAGCGTGCGTTGTAATGTTTCAACCTCCCCCGATACGATGACCCCAAGCGCTTGCAGGCCTCTACCACAAGCTTTTCGCAGTACCTGCAAAGCACAGACCCACTAACAAGAACAAATTGGGGGCGGTCATGAGTGAGCGGGTAATGACGCAGGCCAGGCGCAGCACCTGGCCATTGGCGGCCGGCGCGATGCTGGCGCTGGCGATGGGCATATGGGCAGAGAGCGCGCAAGCGGCCACTGCCGACGAGTACTCGAGCGAATCGGCCAAGGCCAGCCAGAGCCTGCTGATCGATGCCGCCCATGCCGGGCAACGGCTGGTGGTGGTCGGTGATCGCGGCCACATCCTGTTCTCCGACGACCAGGGCAAGACCTGGACCCAAGCCCGCGTGCCCACCCGTCAACTGCTCACTGCCGTGTTCTTCCTCGACGACAAGCGCGGCTGGGCAGTCGGCCACGATGCGCAGATCCTCGTCAGCACCGATGGCGGCGCGACCTGGACAAGACAGTTCGAAGACCTCTCCCGCGAAGCACCGTTGCTCGATATCACTTTCCTCGACGCCCAGCACGGCTTTGCCGTCGGCGCCTATGGTGCCTTGCTGGAAACCGCCGATGGCGGCCAGCACTGGCAGGAGGTCGGCGACCGCCTGGACAACCCTGACCAGCTCCACCTCAATGGCATTGCCGTGGTCAAGGACGCCGGGCTGTTCATCGTTGGCGAGCAGGGCAGCATGTACCGCTCCAGCGACAACGGCCAGACCTGGACCAAGCTCGAAGGCCCCTACGAGGGCTCGCTGTTCGGTGTGATCGGCACCGCCCATGCCCACACGCTGCTGGCCTACGGCCTGCGCGGCAACCTGTTCCGTTCCACCGACTTTGGCGACAGCTGGCAGCCGATCGCGCTCAAGGCCGCGCGCGGCACCCTCGAATTCGGCCTGGCAAGCGCTACGCTTCTCGATGATGGCAGCCTGGTATTGGTCGGCAATGGCGGCAGCGTGCTGCGCAGCCAGGACGACGGGCAGACCTTCAGCGTCTACAACCGCGCCGACCGCATCGCCCTGGCCGGTGCCAGTGGCCTGGCCAATGGTGGCCTGCTGCTGGTGGGGCAGGGGGGGGTACATCTGGCCACCGCTGAAGGTGCCGACCAAACCGACAAGGAGCCGCGTCCATGACCAGCAGGGAGAGCATCACCATGCACCCGCACCACCAGGACAAGGCCACGCTGCTTGAGCGCCTGATCTTCAACAACCGTCCTGTGGTCATCGCCCTGTGTCTGCTGGTCAGCATCTTCCTGTTCTGGCAGGCCACGCAGATCCGCCCCTCGACCAGTTTCGAGAAGATGATCCCGCTGCAGCACCCCTTCATCGAACAGATGATGGAGCACCGCAACGACCTGGCCAACCTGGGCAACACCGTGCGCATCTCGGTCGAGGCCGTCAACGGCGATATCTTCGACAAGGACTACATGGAGACCCTGCGGCAAATCCATGACGAGGTGTTCTACATCCCGGGTGTCGACCGCGCCGGCCTCAAGTCGCTGTGGAGCCCCAGCGTGCGCTGGAGCGAGGTCACCGAGGAGGGCTTCTCCGGTGGCGAGGTGATCCCCAATACCTACAACGGCTCGGCCGAAAGCCTCGACACCCTGCGCGACAACGTGCTCAAGTCCGGTCAGGTCGGGCGCCTGGTGGGCAACAACTTCAAATCCAGCATCGTCGATATCCCCTTGCTGGAAAGCTTCCCCGACCCGCAGGACCCGGGCAAGCAGGTCAAGCTCGACTATCAGAAGTTCTCCCACCAGCTCGAAGCGCAGATCCGCGACAAGTTCCAGGCGCAGAACCCCAACGTGAAGATCCACATCGTCGGCTTCGCCAAGAAGGTTGGCGACCTGATCGACGGCCTGGTGATGGTGGCGATGTTCTTCGGTGTGGCCCTGGTCATCACCTGGATCCTGCTGTACTGGTTCACCTGGTGCATCCGCAGCACCATCGCCGTGCTCATCACCACCCTGGTGGCGGTGGTCTGGCAGCTGGGCCTGATGCATGCGGTGGGCTTCGGCCTGGATCCGTATTCGATGCTGGTGCCGTTCCTGATCTTCGCCATCGGCATCTCCCACGGGGTGCAGAAGATCAACGGCATCGCCTTGCAATCGAGTGGCGCCGACAACGCCCTGACCGCTGCCCGGCGCACCTTCCGCCAACTGTTCCTGCCGGGGATGATCGCCATTCTCGCGGACGCGGTGGGCTTCATCACCTTGCTGATCATCGACATCGGCGTGATCCGCGAACTGGCCATCGGCGCCTCGATCGGCGTGGCCGTCATCGTCTTCACCAACCTGATCCTGTTGCCGGTGGCGATCTCCTATGTCGGCATCAGCAAGAAGGCCGTCGAGCGCAGCAAGAAGGACGCCACCCGCGAGCACCCGTTCTGGCGCCTGCTGTCGAACTTCGCCAGTGCCAAGGTGGCGCCGGTGTCCATCGCCCTGGCCCTGGTGGCCTTCGCAGGTGGCCTGTGGTACAGCCAGAACCTGAAGATCGGCGACCTCGACCAGGGCGCGCCTGAACTGCGCCCCGACTCGCGCTACAACCAGGACAACAACTTCATCATCAGCAACTATTCGACCAGCTCGGACGTGCTGGTGATCATGGTCAAGACGCCGGCGGAGAGCTGTTCGATCCACTCGACCATGGCGCCGATCGACGAGCTGATGTGGACCATGGAGAACACCCCGGGCGTGCAGTCGGCGATTTCCCTGGTCACCGTGTCCAAGCAAGTGATCAAGGGCATGAACGAGGGCAGCCTGAAATGGGAAACCCTGTCGCGCAACCCGGACATCCTCAACAACTCCATCGCCCGTGCCGATGGCCTGTACAACGCCGATTGCTCGCTGGCGCCGGTACTGGTGTTCCTCAACGACCACAAGGCCGAAACACTGGAACGCGTCACCCAGGTGGCCCAGGCGTTCGCCGACAGCCACAACAAGGAAGGCCTGCAGTTCCTGCTGGCGGCCGGTAATGCCGGGATCGAGGCGGCCACCAACGAAGTGATCAAGTCGGCCGAGCTGACCATCCTGGTGCTGGTGTACATCTGCGTGGCGGTGATGTGCCTGATTACCTTCCGCTCCTTCGCCGCCACCTTGTGCATCGTGCTGCCGCTGGTGCTGACCTCGGTACTGGGCAATGCGCTGATGGCGTTCATGGGCATCGGCGTGAAGGTCGCCACCCTGCCGGTGGTGGCGCTGGGTGTGGGTATCGGCGTGGACTACGGCATCTACATCTACAGCCGTCTGGAAAGCTTCCTGCGGGCTGGCCTGCCGTTGCAGGAGGCGTACTACGAAACCCTGCGCTCGACCGGCAAGGCCGTGCTGTTCACCGGCCTGTGCCTGGCCATTGGCGTGTGCACCTGGATCTTCTCGGCGATCAAGTTCCAGGCCGACATGGGGCTGATGCTGACCTTCATGTTGCTGTGGAACATGTTCGGTGCGCTGTGGCTGCTGCCGGCATTGGCGCGGTTCCTGATCAAGCCGGAGAAGATGGTGGGCAAGGAGGGGGGCTCGATCTTCGCCCATTGAGTGGTAAGGCCGTTGTGGGAGCGGGCTTGTCCCGCGAACAAGGCACCGCGGAGTCTGGCAAGGGCTCCGCCCTGGTTCGCGGGGCAAGCCCGCTCCCACATAGGACTGTATAATGCCGGCTCACTTCACCTTCGGTACCTCCATGTCCCTCGCCACCGCCCTCGCATCCTGCGACATGCTCCTGATCGACGGCCTGCACGCCTTCGACTTCACCATCGACGAATCCGGCCTCATGGTCGAATGCATGGACGGCCGCCAGCACCGCCGCTGGACCTTCACCACCGAGCAGATCGCTACCGCTGTCGGCGCCGGTGACGAGTGGGTCGTCAACGATGCCCAGGGCGAGCATCGTCTAGTCTGTATGAGTGCCTTTCGCGCCCCGGATGAAGAGAACGATGAACCGGATCTGGACGAGCCTGCTGACCGCTAGCCTGATGAGCCTGACCCTCAATGCCAATGCCGCCACGCTGTTGGTCGGCAGTTACACCGACGGCGCCAGCCAGGGCATCTACCGCTACGCGTTCGACAGCAAGAGCGGGCAGATCACCCCCCAGCCGTTGCAAGTGGTGAAGAGTGTCAGCCCGTCGTGGCTGGTGCTCTCCGCCGATCAGCGACAACTGTTCGCGGTCAACGAAACGGTGCAGGGCCACGCCAGCAGTTTCAGCGTCAGCAGCAAAGGTGAGATCAAGCCGCTCAACCAGGTGGCCACGCGCGGCGACGAACCGACCCACGCCAGCCTCAGTCGCGACCAGCGCTACCTGTTCGTCGCCAATTACGCTGTCGCCCCTGATCCTGGAGGCAGCCTGGTGGTGATCCCGGTGGCCAAGGACGGCAAGCTCAAGGACGTGGTGCAGCAAGTGCGGCACAAGCCCAGTGGTGTGAACCCCGAGCGCCAGGCCGGTGCCCATGTGCATTCGCTGGTGCTGTCGCCCGATGGCTTGCACGTGTATGCCTGTGACCTGGGGGCCGACAAGGTCTTCATCTACCGTTACGACGGCGCCAGCCCGAAAGAGCCGCTCACCCCGGCGATTCCGGCCGCGGTAGACCTGCCGCCCGGCAGCGGCCCGCGCCATCTGCTGTTCGATGCCAAGGGGCGGCACGCCTACCTGACCCTGGAAATGAGCGCCGAGGTGGTCATGTTCGATGTCCAGGACGATGCCTTGCTCGAACGCCAGCGCTTGCCCCTGACCGATCAGCAGGAGGCTGCGGCCAAGGCGGCCGGCGGGCTGCACCTGTCGGCGGATGGGCGCTTCCTGTACGTCAGCAATCGCGGTACGGCCAACGAGATCGTGGTGTTCGGCGTGGGCAAGGACGATGGCCGGCTGGCGTTCCTGCAGCGCCGCTCGGTGGAGGGCGATCACCCCCGTGAATTTGCCCTGGACCCGAGTGACAATTTCCTGCTGGTGGCCAACCAGAAGAGCAACCAGATCGTGGTCATGCGCCGCGATCCGCGTAGCGGCAAGCTGGGTAAGACGGTACAGACGATGTCGCAGGAGGCGCCATCGGACCTGAAGTTTATCGAGTGACTATCGATACGCGTGATAATCCCTACCAGCGCAATGAATTTCTGCAGGCGACCTCAGCGGCGTAAGTTTGGCTCAAGGCCCACACGGGCTACCGTCAAACCACCGCAGTCGAGGTCAGCCCAGATGAACTTCAATCTCTTCCCGGTCATCGCCGCATCCGCCATTTCCGCCTCCGTGGTGCTGCCGGCCCACGCCCATGCCGACAACAGCCCCAAGGCGTCCAGTACTCACAGCTACACCGAGCAGTACCTGCGCCAGAGCGCCCATTACCATGCGGCGTTGAGTGGCAAGCACAACCACTGAGCCTGTGGGAGCGGGCTTGTCCCGCGAAGAAGGCACCGCGGTGTATGGCCAGGGCTTTGCCCTGGTTCGCGGGGCAAGCCCGCTCCCACAGGGACCGTGCAACACCGATCGCTATCGGGCCATCACCGTCCTGAGCAGCTCGGACGCCAACCACCCCTCCAGCCAGCTCCGCACGCGCGGATAAGCCGCCTCGGCGAACCACTGCGGTTCGACCCCGGCAAACTGGCGCATCAGGGGCAGCAAGGCGGCATCGGCCAGGCTCGGATGCTCGGCCAGCAGGTACGACCGGCCTTCGAGCAGTTGCTCGAGGGTCGCCAGCCAAGGCTCGGCCTGCTGCCGATAATGTTCCCGTGAATGCTCAGGGTAGCGCTCGGCATACTTGTACAGATTCACCTGTGCCTTGAACGCGCTGTCGTTGCGGGCAATCAACGCGTCGGCCTGCTGCGCGGCGGCGGGGTCGGCCTGCAGGCGCCAGTCCTGCGGGTCGTTCTGTTCAAGCGCCCAGCGCATGATGTCCAGGCTCTCTTCCAGCACCCCGTGACCGGTGTCGAGCACCGGCACCGTACCCTTGGGCGACAAGGCCAGCAACTCGGCTGGCTTGTTCTTCATCGTTACTTCGCGGATTTCCACGGCGCAGCCGGCATAGCGCAGGGCCAAGCGCGCGCGCATGGCCCACGGGCAGCGGCGGAACGAGTAGAGGATCACCCGCACACCTCCACGTCACTCAAGCCATTGCCTTGACGGCGCACCTGGATCTGCACCGGAATGCGCTCATGCATTTCCTGCACGTGGGAAATCACCGCCACCTTGCGGCCCTGCGCCTGCAGGCCGTCCAGGGCATCCATGGCCAGTTGCAGCGACTCGGGGTCGAGGCTGCCGAAACCTTCGTCGATAAACAGCGATTCGATCCGCAGCGTGCTCGATGCCATCGACGCCAGGCCAAGGGCCAGGGCCAGCGAAACCAGGAAGGTCTCGCCACCGGACAACGAATGCACCGAACGCAGTTCGTCACCCATTTCGGTGTCCAATACCAGCAGACCCAGGGCACTGCCGCCGCGCTTGAGGCGGTAGCGGCGTGCCAGCTGGCGCAACTGGGCGTTGGCGTGGTGCAGCAGCAGGTCGAGGTTGTAGCCCTGGGCGATCTTGCGGAAAACATCGCCGGAGGCCGAGCCGATCAGGGCATTGAGGCGTGCCCAGCGCTGCCATTGCTGGTACGCCTGCTCGATCTCGCCTGCAAGGGCCTGGTGCGCCTGTTGCCGGCGCTGGTCGTCGGCCTGCTGGGCGCGCAGTTCGGCGCATTGCTGTTCGTGACCGGCCAGGCGCTCGCGCAATTCGCCCAGGGCCTGTTCCAAGGCTTCGACCGAGGTTTCCACGGTCATCTGTGCGCTGTGCTGCTGCAGGCGCTGCTCGCGCTCCTGCAGCAGCACGCGGCCTTGTTCGATGGCCCGTTCGGCACCTTGCAGGCACTGGCGCAGCGCGTTGAGCTGGGCATCGTCCACGGCCAGCAGACGGTCCAGGCCGGCATCGTCCAGTTCCGGGTGCGCCGCGCGCCACTGGGCGATGTCGCCCTGCAACTGCTGGCATTCACTGGCCAGCGCCTGCTGCTGCTGGGCATTGGCCTTGAGTTCGCTGGCCAGTTGCACGCCTTGGGTGCGCAGGTCCTGCAGGCGCTGGGCGGTGTCGGCGTCGAGCGCGCGGGCCTGTTCCAGCTGCGCGTCCATATGCTGCTGCCAGGCTTCGGCGCTGGCGTGTTGACCGAGCAGTTGGTCGAGGGACGCCCGGGCCTGCTGACGCTGTTCGTCCAGCGCGGCGAGCTGGTGCTGCAGTTGCTGTTGCGACTGCAGGCGCACCTGCTGCTGGTCGCGCAGCTTGTCCAGTTGCACTTGGCGCGCCTGCTGCTCGTGCTGCTCGTCCTTGCGTTGCTCCAGATGCTGCAAACGCTGGGCGATCTGCTGGTCGAGGGCGAGGAAGGCGTGGGCCGGGTCGTCGCTCAGGGCCTTGAGCACCTCCTGTGGCAGGACGCTGGCAAGGTCGTCCAGCCCTTGCTGCAGTTGCTTTTCATCGTTGGCCAGCGCCTGGTGCTGGTGATCCAGCTGGTGCTGCGCCTGCTGCTGGGCGTGCTGTGCCGCCTGCAGCTGCTGGTTGAGGCGGGCGGATTCCTTTTGCAGGGTGAGCAGGGCGCTTTGACGCTTCTCGTCCTGGTTGATTTCATCGTTGAGCCGGCGCAGCTGGCTGTCGAGCCAGGCGCTGCGGGCCTTGTCATCCTGGGGCGCAAGGGCTGGCCACAGGCTGTGGGCCTGGACCTGGGCCTGCAACGGCTGCAACAGCTCGCCCAGCTGGGCCTGTTGCTGTTGGTAGTCCTTGAGCTGGGCATTGACCACGCCCAGTCGGGTGCGCAAGTCCACCAGCTTGTCGTTGAGGGCATCGACCTGCTTCTGCGCGGCTTCCTCTTCGGCCTGGTCGTGACGGCCCAGGCTCTGCAGCAGCGCTTCAGGCTGGTGGAACGGATGCTCGGCGCTGCCGCAGACCGGGCACGGCTCGCCGTCTCGCAGCTGGCCGCGCAGTTCCTCGACGCTGGTGTTGCGTGCCAGGCGCTGGCGCGCCAGCAGTTGGCGGGTGAGGGTGAGCGCCTGCTCGGCCGCTTCCAGTTCCGCCTTGGCCGCCGTGCCTTCGCCGATCAGCTGCTGGCGTTGCTGCATGGCCTGCTGCTGGCGCTCGCGCAGTGCATCGAGCTGCTGGCGCAGTTCCAGTTCGCGGCCATGCAAGCGCGACAGCTCCTCGACGGCGCGCTGTTGTTTACGGTTGTCCTGCAGCATGCCGCCGAGCAGGTCGATCTGCTCCGCCAGCGCCTGGGGCTCGGCCCCGGCTTCCTGGAACAACAGGTCGAAGGCGTCGCGCTCGGCCTGCAACTGTGCGTTGGCCTGGCTGACCCGGGCCTGCAGGCCGGGCAGCTCTTCGCGACCCTTGGCCAGGCGCCCGCCGGTGAGCATTACCTGCTTGAGTTGCGGCAGGTAGGCCTGCCAGGCGTTGGCCAGACCCTCCAGGTGCTGGCTGTCGGCCAGCGCTGTGTCGATCTGCGCCAGTTGCTGCAGGCTGCGCTGCTGGTGTTCTTCCAGTTGCTGCAGTTGCTGCTGGCCTTCGGCGAGCTGCTGGTCGGCCTGCTCGCTGGCGCTGCGTTGAGCCACCTGCTCTTGCTCCAGGCGAGCCAGGCTGTCCTGGCCGGCAAAGGCCTGGCGCAGGCGCGGTGCATCCTCGCTGTGCTGTGCCTGGTGTTGTGCCAGGGCCTGGCGTGCCGCATCCAGCGCCTGTTCCAGCTCACCGGTGCGCACGTGCAGTTCGGCTTGCTGGCGTTGCTGTTCGGTGAGGGTCGCGGCCAGGGGGGCCAGCTGCGCATCGAGCATCTGCTGGCGGTGGAACTGGTGGCGCTGTGGCGCCAGGCGCTCCAGGCGTTGCAGGTCGAGGCGCTGTTCGGCCAGTTGTTGCCAGTTGTGCTCGGCAGCCTGCAGGGCCGTGCCGGCTTCGGCGTGTTGGGCCTTCAGCTGGCGCTGTTCATCGAGCCACTTGCGTTGCTGTTCAAGCTGGCGCTCGCCAGCCTGGTCGGCCTTGAACTGCTGCTGCGCCTGTTCCAGGCGCTGGTCGAGCTCCGCGCGGGCTTCGGCGGCCATCGGCAGCAGGTGGCTGGCACGGTCATTGAGCGCTTTGTGCGCCTCGGCGGTTTCCCGTGCCTTGCTGAAGGCGCGCTGGCCGAGGCGGGTGTAGATGGCGGTGTTGGTGAGCTTTTCCAGCAGCTCGCTGCGCTCTTTGTCGTCGGCCTTGAGGAAAGCGCCGAATTCGCTTTGCGCCAGCATCACCGCGCGGGTGAACTGCTCGAAGTTCAGGCCCAGGCGAGCTTCGATCAGTTGCTTGTATTCGTTCTTGCCGCTGCCCAGCAGCTGTTCGCTGTCCAGGTCGTAGAGGCTCTGGCGGCTGTTCTGCAGCTTGCCGCTGGCCTTGTCGCGGGCGCGATTGGCTTCCCAGCGCGCACGGTAGCGGTGGCCGTCGATGCCGACGAAGTCGACTTCGGCAAAGCCGCTGCCGGTGCCGCGGCGCAGCAGGTTGCGCGGGTCGCAGGTGAGGAGGTCGCCGTCG
>Ga0160463_100722_pt1 | contig 11655 bp, 7 predicted proteins | sample HID1975M_E6MG_FD_108276 | JGI IMG/M metagenome (GOLD analysis project Ga0160463, IMG submission 108276) | Enriched soil microbial communities from UW Madison campus, WI, USA - HID1975M_E6 MG | ecosystem: Environmental > Terrestrial > Soil > Unclassified | place: USA: Madison, Wisconsin | collected... | reverse complement strand
GGGCTGCTGGTCAGCGCCTACGCGATCGGCGTGCTGATCGGCGCGCCATTGATGACACTGGCCACCGGCAAGATCCCGCGGCGATACCTGCTGATCGGGCTGATGGCGATTTTCACCCTGGGCAACCTGATGTCGGCGCTGGCCACCGACTACCAAAGCCTGCTCATCGCCCGGGTAGTCACTTCGCTCAACCATGGCGCGTTCTTTGGCGTAGGGTCGATTGTCGCGGCCAGCCTGGTGCCGCCGGAAAAACGTGCCGGGGCCGTGGCGGCGATGTTCATGGGGCTTACGCTGGCCACCATTGGCGGCGTGCCGATGGCGACTTGGTTCGGCGAGCTGATGGGTTGGCGCACTGCGTTCTGGGGCATAGCCGGCCTTGGCTTGCTGACGATGGCGGCGCTGTGGTTTGCCTTGCCCAACCTGAAGCTGCCTGCCAGCGATGGCGCGCTGGCCGAGATCCGTGTGCTGGCGCGCGGGCCGGTGCTGTCGGCGCTGGCGCTGACGGTGGTGGGCTCCAGTGCCATGTTCACCGTGTTCACCTATATCGCGCCGATCCTGCACAGCGAAGCCGGGGCCTCGACCACGTTCATCACGGCCATGCTGGTGCTGTTCGGCGTCGGTCTGACCTTGGGTAACGTATGGGGTGGCAAGGCAGCAGACCGCTCGGTTGACCGCACCTTGATCGTCTCGCTGGCGGTGCTGATTGCGGTGTTGCTGGTGTTCCCGCTGGTGCTGGGCTGGCCGCTGCCGACTGCCGTGGCCATCCTGGTCTGGGGCGCCGCCAGCTTCGCCCTGGTGCCGCCGCTGCAGATGCGTGTGATGGAGGCTGCCAAGGACGCGCCTAACCTGGCGTCTGCGGTGAACATTGGTGCGTTCAACCTGGGCAATGCCATCGGGGCTGCGTTGGGTGGGGCGGTGATCAATGCGGGGTTGGGTTATCCGGCGATTTCAGTAGCAGGGGCGACGATGGCGGGGCTTGGGCTGCTGATGACCGTGGCCTGGCGTGCACGGCCACAAAAGCTGGCGAACCAGCTGTCATAGACCGCCACAAACCAGCTGTGCCGAGGGATCACAGGGCCCTACCCCGCTGTGGAACACTCATTGGTCACCCTAACTGCTGGTGACCTCCATAGATGGATAGGCAGCCCTTTTCATGACCAGAACCCGGCATGCGGTTTCGCAGCTTCGACTTCCAACATCGGACCGAGCACTACAATCCCGCGCTGTCCTCGGCTGAATACCTCGCGGCATGGCAGAGAAAACGTTGGATTCTCCGGATGATTGCCGGTGAGATTGAGCAGCGCGTGCTCTGACAGGGCATAGACAACTCTTCCTATGCCCGTCCAGTAGATTGCACCGGCACACATGCAGCACGGTTCGGCACTTGTAAACAGGGTGCAACGGCTTAACTCTTGCGCGCTGAGCAACTTGGCAGCATGTGCGACGGCAACCAGTTCCGCATGCTGCGTGGGATCGCCTTCGGGTGGCATGGAATTGTTGCCAGCCTGTGAGATCACCTTGCCGTTTTGATCCGCCACCAATGCGGCAAACGGGTGGCGGCCTCGTTCCTTCGCCTCTGAAGAGAGCTGGATGGTTTGGCGCAGCAATTCCACGTCAACGGCAGAAATGCCGGGTGGGGTCACGTTGGTCAGGTCAGTCATTGCAAACCTCGAATTGCGGTGATCGCCTGCAGGATTCGCTCACTGGTCGCAGGGCCGTTCAATGGCGGGTTGAGTGTGTACTGCGCCACGCTGGCAATCGCGTCGCGAAGCGCAAAGAACACCGAAAAAGCCAGTAGCATGGGTGGCTCACCCACCGCCTTGGAGCGGAAGATGGTGTCCTCGGCATTGCGGTTGTTGAACAGTTTGACGTTAAAGTCATCAGGGCAATCATTGACCGCCGGGATCTTGTAGGTCGACGGCGCGTGGGTCATCAGCTTTCCGGCATTGTTCCACCACAGCTCCTCCGTCGTGAGCCAGCCCATGGCCTGGATGAAGGCACCTTCCACCTGGCCAATGTCGAGCGCCGGATTGATGGATTTGCCAGCGTCATGCAGCACGTCCACGCGCAGTAACTTCCACTCACCCGTCAGGCTGTCGATCTGAACCTCGGAGACGGCAGCGCCATAGCTGAAGTAGAAGAACGGCCTGCCTTTCAGTGTCTCCCGGTCCCAGTTCAATTTGGGCGTCGCGTAGAAACCATCGGACCAGAGTTGTACGCGACTCTCATACGCCGTCCTCACCAGGTCAGGCCAACTGAGCCGATGCTCATGCAAGCATGCCTGATTGTCGGCATAGCTCACGTCATCGAGCGTGCCGCCATATCGATCCACCAGCATCTGTGACAAGCGGACCTTGATCTGGCGCGCCGCATCCTGGGCGGCCTTGCCATTGAGGTCGGTCCCGCTTGAGGCTGCAGTGGCTGAGGTGTTGGGGACCTTGCTGGTGTCCGTTGCGGTGGAGCGCACCCAGCTCAGATCGATACCCAGTTCATTGGCGACTATCTGGGCAATCTTGGTATTGAGGCCTTGCCCCATCTCCGTGCCGCCATGGTTCACAAGCACCGAACCGTCCGTGTAGATATGAACCAGGGCGCCGGCCTGGTTGAAGTGGACTACGTTGAACGAGATACCGAATTTGAGCGGCGTCAGTGCAAGGCCTTTCTTGAGTACGGCATTGTCTTGATTGAAGGCCAGGACAGCCTGGCGTCGAGCCCGGTAGTCGCTGGTCTGCTCAAGCTCGGCTACCAACTCGTGGATGACATTGTCTTCCACCGTCATGCCGTAGGGGGTAATGTTGCGCTCGAGCTTGCCGTAGAAGTTGCGCTTGCGAACATCCAGCGGGTCCAGACCCAGTTCACGCGCGATGTCATCGATGATGTACTCGATGGCGATCGCACCCTGCGGGCCGCCAAAGCCGCGAAAGGCAGTGTTGGACTGGGTGTTGGTCTTGCCTGCCATGGATCGAATGTCCACGTCACTGAGGAAGTAGGCATTGTCGAAGTGGCACAACGCGCGGGTCGCCACCGGACCGGACAAGTCAGTCGAAAAACCTCCCCGTGAGCACATCTCTACGGTTACCCCGCGAATCAAGCCATCGGGCTCGAAACCTGCTTCGTATTCATAGTTGAAACAGTGTCGCTTGCCGGTGATCATCATGTCGTCGTCACGGTCCAGACGTACCTTGACCGGGCGTTTCAGCCGCGCGGCGGCCAAGGCTGCCACGCAGGCAAAAAGACCGGATTGCGACTCCTTGCCGCCGAATGCCCCGCCCATGCGGCGAATCTCCACCTTGACCTGGTGGTTTGGCAGATTCAGGCAGTGCGCTATCAGGTTTTGCATCTCTGTCGGGTGCTGAGTGGAGCACAGCACATGCATGCCGTTGTCTTCTTTGGGCATGGCATAGGAAATTTGCCCCTCCAGGTAAAACTGCTCTTGGCCGCCGATGGAAAATTCGCCTTTGAGTCTGTGCTCGGCCCCTCCAATGGCTTGCTCGGCTTCGCCACGGCGCAGGTGCAGCGGCGGGAACAGGAAGGCACCCTGTTGCTTCGCTTGCTCAGGGGTGAGTATTGCGGGTAGCGCCTCATACTCGATGTTGCCCAGTCGAGCCGCACGGCGTGCGGCGTGGTAGGTATCGGCGATGACGGCAAAGATCGGCTGGCCGATGTACTGCACCACACCCTCGGCGAGTATCGGATCGTCGTGGACGATTGGGCCGCAGTCGTTGGCTCCCGCAATATCCGCTGCGGTCAGGACCGCGACCACACCCGGCGCTGCAAGCACTTCACTCAAGTCTATCGACAGGATGCGCGCGTGGGCCTGCTGGCTCATGCCCAGGGCAGCGTAGAGCGTGCCCTGCAGCTCGGGGACGTCATCAATGTAAGTCGCTTCGCCGCTGACATGCAGATGAGCCGACTCGTGGGTAACGGCGCGCCCGGCGGCGCCCTGGCTCAAGCGCGATTCGGGTAGATTGGCAGGCTTGTTCATGGTTGCTCCTCAGCCACGGCGAAGACCCGGATACGTTCCTCGGGCAATGGCTGATGCTGGCGGGTTTCAAGATAGAAGCGATAGAGGAGGTTCTTCGCGCACTGCTGCCTGTAATGCGCGCTGGCACGCATGTCAGACAGCGGCTGGTAATCCTCATCAAGCGTGACCAGGGCTTGCTCCAGCGTATCTTCGGTCCATGACTTGCCGATCAGACGTTTCTCGCACTGGCTGGCGCGTTTGACCGTTGCCGCCATACCGCCGTATACCACGCGGCAATCAACGACATGCCCGGCGTCGAGGCGGATGGAAAATGCCGCACAGACGGCCGAGATGTCCGAGTCAAAACGTTTGGAAAGCTTGTAGGTACGCATCTGCCAGCCCGTTTTGGGCAGCGGAATCAGGAGTGCTTCAACCAGCTCGTCGGCATGCATGTCTTTGCGCATGTAGCCGGTGTACAAGTCTTCCAGTGCAAGGGTCCGACTTCCTCGCTGGCTATGCAGTACCACCCTGGCGCCCAACGCCACCAGCGCCGGCATCGAATCGCCAATGGGCGAGCCATTGGCGACGTTGCCACCCAGGGTCCCGGCGTTGCGGATAGGCTTGGAGGCAAAGCGTTCCCAGAGCTCCTTGAGTTGCGGGTACAGGGCGACGATGGCGGCGAAACTGTCGGTCAGCGAAACACCGGAACCAATGCGTAGAAACTGTCCGTCGCGCTCGATTCGCTTGAGTTCCGGCACCTGATCGATGGAAATCATGTCGCCGATCTCGCGAAACTGCTTGGTCACCCACAACCCGATATCGGTACCTCCTGCCAACAGAAGCGCTCCAGGGTGTTCAGTGCGTAGCCTGGCCAGTTCCTGCAAACTGCAGGGCACGAAAAAGCGACGACCCTCATGTTCGTAAACGAGCGTTTCGTTGCGCTTCAATGCCTCCAGTTTCTCTTTCAAGGCATGGCTTTCGAAACTTGCCGGGCTCAGCTTGAACATCTGCTCACCGGCATCCAGGATCGGTCGGTAGCCCGTGCAGCGGCAAAGGTTGCCGGTCAATGCCGACCGTATTTGCTCTCGCCCTGGCGGATCGCCACAGTGCTCATGTTCCAGGTAGAGGCTCCACAAGGACATGACGAATCCAGGCGTGCAAAAGCCGCACTGCGACCCATGGCAGTCGACCATCGCCTGCTGCACCGGGTGCAGTGCCCCCGATTCCTGGCGCAGGTGCTCAACGGTAAAGACGGCTTTCCCGTCCAGCGACGGCATGAACTGGATGCAGGCGTTGACTGTGCGCATCTGCAGTTCACCGTCCCGCAATTCGCCAACGACAACGGTGCACGCCCCACAATCGCCTTCAGCGCAACCTTCCTTGGTGCCCGTAAGGCAGCGATCTTCGCGCAGGTGATTGAGTAGACTACGGGTGGTATCGACATGCTCAAGCGATTGGACTTCGCCGTTGAGCACATAGTGGATGATCCCCGGCTTGGGGGAGGCATCACAGGGGGTGTTTCGCATGAAGGTTTCCTCGAGCTTGGGCCTTGCGCGGATCGGCCCTCTGCACCGACACCGCGCGTTGCTGACATATGGGGAAAGGCGTCCAGGAAGGCAGCGAACCTTCGATTCAGGCAGTGCCCACGCGATCAAGCTCGTTGACGGACACCCCGGCCTGGTCCAGCCAGGTTTTGCGACGGGCAAACAGGTCAGGGACCGTTTGGTTGACTTCCGTGATCAACACGTCCAGTTCAGCGTTCTTCAGTTGCCCGTTCTCGACCAGCACGCGACCGGCCACCATCGTCATATCCACATCACCGCCTTGTACGGCGTGCACCAGGTTGTGGTGAAGATTGGCCAACGGGCCGCGGGTAATCAGCGGCGTCATCCTCGGCGTGTCGACCCGTATAGCGATCATGTCGGCGGCTTTACCGATCTCCAGGGAGCCGATCTGGTGTTCCATACCCAGAGCGCGTGCTCCGTCGATCGTGGCCATGCGGCATACCGACCAGGCATCGAGCGCTGCGGCATTGAGGCTGGCGAACTTGGCCAGCAGTGAGGACACTTTCATTTCCTCGAACATGTCCAGGTTGTTGTTCTCCTTTTCGCCATCGGTCCCCAGGCCAACCGCAACCCCTGCAGCCAACAACTTTTCGATGGGAGCGGCACCGGACGCCAGCTTCATGTTGCTGATGGGGTTGTGCGCCACACCCACATTGCGCTGCGCCATCAGGGCGATCTCTTCGTCGTCGACCCAGACACAATGGGCAAGCAGAACCTTGCTGGCATCGAGCAGACCAAACTTCTCCAGCGCCTGCACGGGGCGTATGCCATATCGCCGGAGGGTTTCCTCCACGTCGAAGCGGCTTTCGTTGCTGTGGGTGTGGAACCCCACCTGGTTGGCCTTGCAGATATCCGCGATGCGCTTCCAGGCCTGCGGGACGGCGTAGAACATGTGCTCCAGGCCTACCCACACATTGATACGGCCATTCGCCCCACCGTGCCAACGCTGGATCAAGGCGTCGTTGTCATCGAGCGTCTCGAAGTAATCATGATCCGGGTGTTCGGCGACATAAGGGACCAACACCGCGCGAATGCCCAGCTCATCGGCCGCCTCTGCGCTGCCGTGCATGTACCGCCACATATCGACCACTGTGGTGGTGCCGGACAGCAGCGCTTCGCTGTAGCAAAGCATGGAAGACAAACGGGCTTCACTGGGCAGCAGCACGCGGTGCATGGGATCGATGTACTGCTGCAGCCAATCCCAGACCGGCAGGCCCTCTGCAGTGCCCCGGAGCATGCCGGAGTGGCAATGGGTGTTGACCAGCCCTGGCATCAGCAGGCGATCGGTCAGGCGACGTACCGAGGCAAAGGGGTGTCGGGCGAGCAGCTCCTGGGCAGGACCGACATCGGCAATCAAGCCGTCCTTGACCAATACCGCGCCATCTTCGATCACGGTGTTGTGGGCGTCCATGGTGAGGACGAGGTCGGCCCTGATGAGTTCACTAGTCATCGTACTTAACCTTTCTGGTGTTTATTTTGGTTGTACTGGTGTTCAGCTGTCGCTGAGAGCGGCAGTGCGGGCAGCTTCTGCTTCGGCTTCGTCGGCCTTGCCCAGGCCGTTGAACAGAAGGTTGAGGATCATTGCGCAGCAAACGCTCAGCACGATCCCGCTTTCGGTGAATACCCGACTCCAGTCGGGCAAATGGTGAAAGTAGTGCGGCGATACCATCGGGATCATGCCTATCCCCACACTCGTGGCCACGACCAGAAGGTTGTAGCGCGACCGTTCGAAGTCGACGGTAGAAAGTATGCGTACCCCCATCAGCGTGACCATGCCGAACATCACCATGCCAGCGGCACCGAGCACATACTGGGGCGTGGAGGCGACGATGTAGGCCAGCTTGGGAAACAGCCCGAGTGCGATGAGGATCATGGCGCCGGCTATGCACACATAGCGGCTCTTGACACCGGTCATGGTCACCAGGCCAATGTTTTGCGAGAAAGAGGTATAGGGAAACGCGTTGAACACCCCGCCAAGAATGGCACCCAGGCCATCTGAACGAAGACCGCGCACTAAGCGTTCGCAGGTGGTCGGACGGTCGACCATCTTGCCCAACGCAAGGAACATGCCGGTAGACTCGACCATAGTGACCAGCATGACCAGACACATCGAAATGATTGCGACAGCGTCGAATTTCGGCATCCCGAACGCGAAGGGCGTAACGGTCGAGAACCATGGGGTTTGATGGATCCCGTCAAGCACGATGTCACCGCGAAAGAACGCGATGAAAAAGCCGACCAGTACACCCAATAGCACCGCGATATTGGCAATGAACCCCTTTGCGAAGCGGTTGATACCCAGAATCAGGATCAACTGCAAAAGAGAAATGGCCAGGTATATCGGTTTGCCGTAATCCCCATTGGGGCTGCCATCGGCAAGCACAGGATTTCCGCCTGCTGACCAATCGATCCCGACGCGCATCAGGCTGATGCCGATAACAAGGAGCACAGTGCCCGTCACCACCGGCGGGAAAAAGCGCAGAAGTCGGCCCATGACCGGGGCGAAGAGAATGCCGAAGAGGCCGGAGGCGATGATCGCACCATAGACGCCCGGCAGCCCCAGGGACGGGTTCAGGGCGATGGCAATCATCGGGGTTACCGATGCGAAAGTTACACCCATCATGATCGGCAGCTGAATGCCGAAAAATCTGTTTCCTGCGCACTGCACGAGTGTTGCCAGGCCCGCAGCAAACAGGTCTGCGTTGATGATAAGGGTCAACTGGTCTTTGGGAAGCTGCAGTGCGGCGCCGAGAATCAGCGGAACGATGATGCATGCCGAATACATCACCAGCACATGCTGGAAGCCCAATATCACGGTTTGCGCCAGCGGTAGCCGCTGATCCACAGGGTGCACAGCGTTAGTCATTGCCTTCTCCTGGTTGTTATTGTCGAGGCAGTGATGGGATAGGTTATTGTTGTGATTGATTTGTACGGCAGGGCCAACATGCGCCCCGCCGTTCCCGTTGTAAAAATGGGATCTATTAATTTTTTTTATGGTGCGACCATGAGGATGTCTCTGGAGCAACTGGCCGCTTTTTCTGCGGTCGCCAGTGAGCGCTCTTTTTCTGCTGCAGCGCGCAAACTGAGCAAATCGCAGTCAGCGGTGAGCATTTCCATTGGCAATCTGGAGATTGACCTGGGTGTCACCTTGTTCGACCGTAGCCACCGCTACCCCCAGTTGACGACAGAAGGGCGTGCATTGTTGCGCGACGCCGAGGCCATTCTCGGGCAGTGTTTCAACATGGAAAACCGAGCAAGCAGCCTGGCCGAAGAGCTGGAAACCGAATTGGTGATCAGCATCGACGATGCGATCCCCTATCAGGCGCTAGCACGGGTGATGAAGGAATTTTCCAACCACTTCACCCATGTCGACCTGACCGTGCTGCATCCCTCCCGGCAGGATGCCCTGGGCATGATCGAGGAGAACAAAGTGCTGTTGGGCGTCATGTGCACTCGCTCGCATTATCCAAAGAACCTGCAGTTCAAACGGCTTGGCAGCATCACTTTCAGCAACGTCGTGCGCCGGGATCACCCGTTGGCCCAGATGCACCCTGTCAGCTTCAACCAGCTGAGCAACTTCCGGCAGTTGGTCTATCTGCCTTTTCAGGACAGGCTGCCCACCAGTGAGTACCTCAACTCACCCAACCATTGGCGCGTCGAAAGCTATCTCACACTGATGAACATGCTGCGTGAAGGAATGGGTTGGGCCACCGTACCCAAGCAACTGATGCAAGACCTCAGTCCCGATGGGCAGCTGGTCGAGCTGGAACTGGATGCTTATCCTTTTACCGACTGGACCGTGGGAGTCGATTTGGTATGGTCGTCACTCCTGCGTTCGGGCAAAGCGGGCACGTGGCTGCGTGATGCGCTCGGGCAAACGCCGATAACAGCTGCCAAGGCGTGAGCCAGGCCTGCTGCCGGAACAAGTCAACCGACCTCTGCCTAACCCCACCGTCAGCTATCGATCCAAAGCGGCCACCTGTCGAAAGCTCTTTTGTCAGTGCCGGCCTCATCGCCGGCAAGCCGGCTCCCACAGAAGTATCACCAGCCCCCAGGCTTGCGTTGTGCCTGTGGGAGCTGCGCTTGCCGGCGATGGGCCGAGAAGCGGCTCCAATATCCAAATGCCTGCCTTGGGTCAGTAGCGGCCACTCTCGACTGGCTGCTTTCGGCCCTTTTAGGGCTTCGGTATTTTCTGGCGCACAAAGAAAAACCCCGCAGACGTTAATCTGCGGGGCTTTCGAATAGTGGAGGCCGAGGTCGGAATCGAACCGGCGTAGACGGATTTGCAATCCGGAGCATAACCACTTTGCTACTCGGCCTCAAAGTCGGATCTAGCTGCTTGCGCTTTGCTATCTCCTTGAAACACTGAACCTTTTTCAAAGTTCGCTGCGTTTCGATGGGCGCATTATGTCTGCATTCCGCAGACCTTGCAACCCCCTTCACAAAAAAAATATTCAAGGGGTTCAAGGGTTTAGCGCAAGCGGCCGAGTTTACTCCACAAACCTACCAAGGTGTTCTCCACCGTACCACTCGCCGCCATGCCGATACGCTCCTGCAAACTCTTGCGTTCGGCATAGTGCAGGTGGAACAGGTTGGCGTTGCGCGCGCGGTCGCTGAGGTACTCATCACTGGTTTGCAACTCATCCACCAGCTTGCGGTTCAGTGCGGCAACGCCCAACCAGACCTCACCGGTGGCCACTTCGTCGATGTGCAGTTGTGGGCGGTAGCGGGCGACGAAGTCCTTGAACAGCTGGTGGGTGATGTCCAGGTCTTCCTGGAACTTCTCCCGGCCCTTCTCGGTGTTCTCGCCGAACACGGTCAGGGTGCGCTTGTATTCACCCGCCGTCAGCACCTCGAAATCGATATCGTGCTTCTTCAGCAGGCGATTGACGTTAGGCAGCTGCGCCACCACGCCGATCGAACCCAATACGGCAAACGGCGCACTGACGATCTTCTCGCCAATGCAGGCCATCATGTAACCGCCACTGGCGGCAACCTTGTCGATGCACACGGTCAGCGGAATGCCGGCCTGGCGGATGCGCGCCAGCTGCGAAGCGGCCAGCCCGTAGCTGTGAACCAGGCCGCCGCCGCTTTCCAGGCGCAGCACCACTTCGTCACGCGGGGTGGCGAGGGTCAGCAGTGCGGTGATCTCGTTGCGCAGGCTTTCGGTGGCAGAAGCCTTGATGTCGCCATCGAAGTCGAGCACGAACACTCGGCTCTTTTCCTCGGCCTTGGCCTTGCCCTTCTTCTGCTGCTTTTCAGCCTTCGCCTGCTGCTTGCGCAACGCCTTGAGCTGGGTCTTGTCGAGCAAGCCGGACTCCAGCCGCTCGCGCAGCTCTTTATAGAACTCGTTGAGACGGGTGACCTGCAGTTGGCCACCGGCCTTGCGCCGCCCTTTACCGCGCAAACCGGCAATGGCGGACAACACCACCAGGATGGCAATCACCAGGGTGGCGGTTTTAGCGAGAAAGCTTGCGTATTCGGCAAGAAACTCCACGTTGACTCCTTATAAACCAGCGCCTGTGCGGCGCGAAACTGTAGCAAGCATACCGGTGCTCTGATGGCGCTACCAGCGGGGGCAAAGGCTGGCAACACAGTTCAAACAACCTTTTCAAACGCTTGTATGCTTTTTCGTTGACAGCCCGTGTGGCGCATCCTAACCTCGCAGCAACCTTCAAACCGCCGGATACCTTCGTGGGCAACCTCTACCTGATCCGACATGGCCAAGCTTCCTTCGGCGCCGATGACTATGACGTCCTCTCGCCCGTGGGCATTCGTCAGAGCCAGGCGCTGGGCGAACATCTGGCACAGCTTGGCCTGCGTCTGGACCGTTGCCTGGCGGGCAGCCTGCGGCGTCAGCAAGACACCGCCCGGCTCGCGCTGGAGGCGATACAGGCCAACGGCTGCGCGGTACCACCGATTGAGACCGACCCGGCGTTCAACGAGTTCGATGCCGACGGTGTGATTCGTGCCCTGTTGCCTGCCCTGCTGACCGATGAACCTCAGGCCCGGCACATTCTGCGCAATGGCGCGCAGAACCGCAGCGAATTCCAGCGCCTGTTCGCCCTGATGGTGCAGCGCTGGCACGCTGGGGATCATGCCGACGACGGCCTGGAGACCTGGCAG
>Ga0160463_100718_pt1 | contig 11737 bp, 12 predicted proteins | sample HID1975M_E6MG_FD_108276 | JGI IMG/M metagenome (GOLD analysis project Ga0160463, IMG submission 108276) | Enriched soil microbial communities from UW Madison campus, WI, USA - HID1975M_E6 MG | ecosystem: Environmental > Terrestrial > Soil > Unclassified | place: USA: Madison, Wisconsin... | reverse complement strand
GAAGGAACCGTCAACGGCCCTGCACTAGCGCTGGAGGTGTATGAGCGGGTCAACATGACGCGGGAGGAATTGCGATACGCCTCATCCTATCAGGTCGGACAGACGTTGGAGGTCGGTCGGGGTGGGGGCCGGGACGTCGGCATCGCGGAAGGTCGTTACGCGGTCCTCAAGGTTCATCTCAATGGAAAGGTAGAACTCTCGGACGGACGGTCGAGGTTCCGCTTCGATCCGCAGAAACTGTCACCAACCGAGCGGAGAGACAGGCTTCAGCTATCCGAGACCAAGAGGCTTTCGCTCCATAAGGGAGACCAGATCCGATGGACGGCGAACGACAAGAAACGGGATCTCTACAACGCGGCTTTGGCGCGCGTCCTTTCGGTGGATAGGGTCGGGATAATGATCGAAACCATAGCGGGAGACCGCCACGTCCTGGAGCCGGGCGATCCCATGCTGTCTAGGCTGGACCTGGCCTATTCGCTTAACATGCATATGGCTCAGGGTATCACGACCGACAAAGCTATCATCGTCATGTCCTCCACCGAGCGGAATCTCACCAATCAGCGCTTGTTCAATGTCGGCGTCACGCGTGTGCGGGAAGAACTGACTATGGTGGTGGATGACCGGGAAAAGCTGGCAAGAATGCTGGATATCAACCCGGGAAATAAGACGTCTGCCCTGGAGGCGCTGGGGCGTCTCGAGATCGATCGCTACCCCTCACAAATGGCGCGAAAATTCGATCAAACCAAAGGCAGGGTAGCTGGATTGCCCGACCTGCCTCCGCCCGAATCGAGCCAGACCCAACAGCATGTTGCCACCCGTGGCGAGGTGATACTTCCGCTTCCTGAGCGTAGTCTTGGACTTGATCTGTAGGGCGGCAGTGGCCCATAGCGCTGGGTTAGCGTCATAATCTTCGCGGGGACTGGATCCGGTCATTGACCAGGCGGGTGATACGCAACGGGTTCGCATCTTGTAGTGCGGGTGGAAGTAATGCGTCCGGTACATCCTGATAACAGAGCGGGCGAAGGACGCGATCTATCGCAAGGCTTCCGCTGACGTTGCGGTGTGCGGCCCGCCATGGACCATCACATGCGCAACTTCGACCCCAGTCCCAAAGCCGTTCGTGAGGATGCGGCCAGCCTTCCGCTCGAGAAGAGGAAGAGAAGACCGTGCATCATTCTGATCGCCGGCATCAAGGTGAAGCGCGATCGTGAGCTGCCTCTCCAGAGCAGAGATGATCATCCTGAGTTGCTGCATGTCGGCGCAGCGAACGATGAGTGACGTCGCGCCAAAGAACTCTTCCTGAAGGACAGGGGCCGCCAGCAGATCGTGGCCTTCGTTAACGAACAGGTGCGCTTGCGCCATGCAATTGTCTGGAGCCTGCGCTGACCCTAAGGGATCGACCGCCGCATCTCCTGCAGTGCCCTCAACTCCATCTTCGTAGGCTGCTCTTATGCCATCTGTGAGCAAAACCTGGGGTAAGGTGGATGTGATCGCTTCTCGAGAGGCTGTAACGAAACGATTTTGCGCCGGACCGTCTACTGCCAAGACGAGCGCTGTATTAGTGCAGAACTACCCAGGCGAGCGTAAGGGATTGGACAAAACCTTGCGCGATGGTCCCGGCGCCGGCGTTTGTCGGGGGAGGTCCGTCACGGCTAGAGCTAGCGGGCAGTAGGTGGCGGCTTCCTTTCTAATAATTCAGGCCGCGCCGACTATGCCGACTTTGTAGACCGGCCATGCCGTTGTTCCTGATGTACCGATATCCAGATCGACCATGACCTGCCCAATCTCAGACCATGAATTAAGATCAACGTGGCCAAATCCGCCCCCCTCTAGGAGCTCCGCTGAGAGCCAAAATGGGCTGCCGGTGACCTGCGGGTACTCGAGATTCAAAAGGCGCCCAGAGCGCCTCTGAGCGCCCTTAATGGAATTTCTCTTTTTGTTCTATCGTCTCCCAATCAGATTTGCGAGATTTCCTGCCCCTTCAACATCCTTGTCGGGCGGCAACCTGATCGTGCTGCAATTAGATTTGCTATATCGAGCTTGCACCCAATCCTGACGATCAACGTTGTCACCAACGAGATCGAACAAATATATCTTTAGCGCGTGCGCATGCTGCAATTGCGCTCCGGCAGGTACAAACGGTCACCGTTCAACCCCTGTCGCCAATTGTCCGCAGCGGAAATGTTGAAATGGCCCAGAGCTGTCCCCTGCCCCCAACTTCGATTGCTACCCGTTTGGCTCTTGAGGTGATTGGGTCTAGCGCCACAATCGCGTTTGATGACACCGTACATAGCCCCTTCCAGTAAAACATGTTTTACTTTAAAAATATCCTATATAATTCAACATAATGGCTGTGATTCTGGCTAAATCCCGCACGGCGGTGGCGGGCTTTCATCCCTCCAGTGCATAAATTTTGCCAGTTAGATGAATCCGGTGACGATCATGGGAAGGGATTTCAGGAACGGTCGACCCATCGCCGGGGCCAGAACTTATCTATCGATTTGCGTGTATATGGACCGCGATGCTCAGCAGGCTCATTCGCGACTTCAGGAACGAAGCCTACTAACGATTTCTGCTTATGATCTCGTATTGGCGCAGCGCACCGCAGCGCACCGCAGCGCCCCATAAGAACCGGATGATTGTCACACCGATAGCGCCGCCCCGGCCCGTGCTATTGCACGGTTGGGCTTGGAAGGCACGTTCAAGCCAATGCTCGGAGAGGGTGGGAGAAGGGCTAGTTCAGCTGACGTCCTCAAGATTTGAATTAAAACGATAAGTCTCTCATCTCGACGAAAATTTAGCCGCTTCGATCACTGGCCGGAGTGCCGCAAGTATCTCTTCGACATCAATGGGCTTTTTCGGGTTGATCGTAAGAGTCATTCCCTTGGCTTTACTGTCAGACATGATCTGGCCGATTTCTTGGCCATCGACTGTAGTCAACCTAGTGCGATTTTTGGGAATCGCTCTCCTGCCAGGCTCGCCATTAGCGGCAGATAACCGCTGCACGATCTGCGGGCCATCCATCGGCAACTGGCCTGCTGCAACCCGGCGGCGCTGCTCATCTATAATTATCAGCGCCTCGTTAATCATGGCATCCCGACGGGCGGATTGCTTGAGGAGGGGGGAAAGCTTCATGCCATGCCGGACCTTGATGTCCGAAATGTTGGCAAAGGCTTTAATCACTTCGTCCGGAAGTTCAGCGAGCTGAAGTAGGTTATGGAGATTCTGTTTTCCGATCGCCAGACGCTCGGCCATATGGGCGCGCACGCCATTATAATAAGCGTCAACGGCATGTTGATAATTACGGGCGCGCTCCAGATCAGTCACATCCTCGCGTTCGCGATTCTCGATGTCGGCGAGACGGAAAGCGCCCTCGTCGTCCAGAGTTTCTATCCGAGCGACCAGATCAATCTGGCTATGGTGATTGGCTCGAAGCCAAGCTACTGAAAAATGCCGCCTGGTGCCGACGATCAGCTCATAGGGCTTTTCGCCCTCTGGGCTCCGGCGGATTACGACCGGTTCGCGATTGCCATTTTCTTCCTTGATCGAATCGATCAGGGAAGCGCAACGAAGGTGCGAGAGGCTTTCATAGTCTCGCGCATTACCCGGCCAGATGGAACATTCGTCAGGTCGAATTTTGATCGTAGGACGCTTTACCGTTCTAGCAATCTCATCGAACGCAACGCCCCGGCGCTCAAGGAAGGATGGGGGCGGGATTTCCGGCTTGCTCGTCGAAGCGGAGGCCGAAGGCGCTTCTATTGCGGCCACATTCTGCTCGGAGCAAGGTTGAACGGCGTCAAGTGAATCGATGGCATCAGCCAGAAGGCTACGGCGCCTTGCGCCAGAATTGCTGCTCATGCGGCCTCCGTCAGCCTGTTAGTGCCCAACTGTGCAAGGCGTGAGGGCCATTGCTTGCAGATATCCTTTTCTAGCTCACGAAAAACCGCGTTTAGATTGTCGCGGCAGCGCGTGTAGGTCTGGTGCGAGCCATAAGGCTTATTGATCTCGTAGATGGACGACATCGCGATGCCGGCATTTTTAATCTCTTCTGACAGCAATATAGGGGTCGAAAGCATCTGCCCTGCATAGGTCTTCTCCATAACCTGCAGCATCTGCGCCTCATTGGTGCGATTGGGCTGGAACATGGTGCAGACGACCTTGATGAACCCATAGTCGATCGAATCGTCGAACTTGGAGACCAGACTCATCGCCTCGCGGCAGGTCTGCATGAAATGGATCGTCGAAAGATAGTCGAGCTGGCGGGCCGGCACGGGAATAAGCAGCCCATCAGCCGCGCTCAACGTGTTAACGCCTAGAAAGCCCATTGCCGGCGGGGGATCCAGGATGATGACATCATAGTCCTTGCGTACCTCCTCAAGACCCACGCGCAGCTTACGAAAGGCGCCAGCGATCGCATGCGGCCCCTCTTCGATGGTCGCAGTAAGTTCCCATTCCGTATCCTGCAGGCCAAGATTAGCAGGACAGATGTCGATGTTAGGCCAAGCGGTATGTTTGATCGTCTTACGGAAAGAATCGGCTTCATCAATGCGGGGCGAGAGATAGTTGGAAAGAGTATGAGTTTCCTCGACCAGCCCTTCCAGATTGACATCAAACATCACGCTCATCGAGGCTTGGGGATCGCAATCAACGACCAGAACCTGGTATCCGCGAAGTGCAAGATAATCAGCCAGATGTTTGGAAGTAGTAGACTTGCTTACACCGCCCTTGAAATTTTGAACTGCTACGACGACAGCGCGTTCTTCAGACAGTTTGCCAGCTTTAATGCCAAGCGCTTCGCGGATCGCGATCAGATCCTCCACCGTATAATAACGGCGTCCATTATTAGCGCTCTTGGGGGAGGGGAGGCGCCCGCGTGCTTCGGCTTTTGCTAATGCTTCAGGCGTCCGGCCAAGAAACTCCGCCGCGACAGACACACCCATGGTGATGCTCAAGGTCTTGCGATCGGAGGGGTCAATCGCCGCACGGCGCAAAACGTTCTTGGCGTTTTCGCATGATGTAATCATGGTGTCCAAAATCTGACCGGACAACATCAGCGAATCCCCTTGGCATTTCCGTCGAGTCAGGGTGGTTCGTTAAAAATGCTCAAAATTCACCCTCTGTCCCGGACATATATGTCAAAAATGGCTAGGTTAGTCAAACTGCCACTGATAGAATGGCAATTGCAAATAATGTGCTTGAGATAACGATTTCCAGGACACTTAGAGCCTGATGTAGACGGTATTGGACAAGGCGAGTAGCGATGCGCGGCCTTGGCGCATAAGCGGCAGGTAATCATCCCGCCTCGCTTTGTGATCGAAGTTCATCTCGCGCGACCGTGCTGTTCGTACATGCTCCTATAAGGACCGCGAACTACAAAGTCGTTGAGCGGCCGTAAAAGGGGAAGCTCACGATGCTCTTAGCGCCCTTCAGGGATCGTTCGGATGTGAGAGACTGCAATGCTCCAATCAGATCACGTCAAGGCAACCTATTATGGGACGATAAGCCAGAGCCTCGCCAACCTTTTGCACGGATTCAGAGAAATTCATGATGCCGCATTGAAGCCGTTGGCAATCTCTGCCTAAAGCTAGGACAAGCGTTGTGCTACGACGTGCAAGGGGCTCGAATGACAAATATGGTAAAGCCGAAAACTGTCGAATCCGCTATTCACATCACGCCGGTGATTCTGGCAGGTGGGTCAGGAACGCGACTGTGGCCACTGTCCCGGAAATCCTATCCGAAACAATTTGTGCCGCTCGTTGGTGAAAAAACCCTGTTTCAGGCTGTTGCCCACCGCCTGTCGGGTGGCACAGATAGTTTTGCGTTCGATAGGCCGCTGGTCCTCACCAATGCTCTTTTCCGCTTCATTATCGCCGAACAGCTTACGCAGGAGGGTATCGATCCTGACGCAATTCTAATTGAACCTGATGGCCGTAACACAGCCCCTGCCATCTTGGCCGCCGCGTTGCATCTGGCTGAGCGGCAACCCGATGCCATCATGTTGGTTGCTCCCTCAGACCATGTCGTGCCCGATATAGCAGCTTTTCACGACGCTGTGAGTAAGGGCCTCGGGGCCATCGAAAAGGGTGACCTGGTAACGTTCGGGATACAGCCGACGAGGGCCGAAACCGGCTATGGATATTTGGAAATCGCGGCCCGGCCAGATGGGTCCGGGCAGCCGATCAACCTGACCAGCTTTGTTGAAAAACCAGATGCTGCGCGTGCCGAAGAAATGCTGGCCACCGGCAATTATCTCTGGAACGCTGGGATTTTCCTGTTTGCGGTGAAGGACATTATCATCGCGTTTGAACGGCACGCGCCTACCATATTGGAGACGGTGCGGCTTGCGGTTGAGCAGGCGGAAGCGGACCTTGGTTTTTTGCGTTTAGCTTCCGAGGCCTGGAGCAAAACTGATAATGTCGCGATCGACGTTGCCATCATGGAGCGGGCGGACAATCTGTCTGTCGTCCCTTATGATGCGGGATGGTCGGATCTTGGCGATTGGGATGCTGTATGGAGCCATATGCAGCCTGACGCACAGGGTGTGGCCCTGTCTGGTGCGGCGACGGCTTTGGATTGCCGCAATTCGCTGTTGCGCTCAGAAAGCGAGGGGTTGGAGATTATAGGCCTTGGCCTGGACAATATTGTCGCTGTGGCGATGAACGATGCGGTGCTGATTGCCGACAAATCGCGCACGCAGGACGTAAAGAAGGTTGTCGAAGCGCTGCAGCGCAAAGGCGCTGTGCAGGCTGAAACCTTCCCTAAAGATCATCGCCCCTGGGGTTGGCATGAAAGCCTGCTGATTGGCGGACGGTTCCAAGTGAAGCGTATCACCGTTCTACCTGGCGCGTCGCTCAGCCTGCAAAGTCATTTTCATAGGTCGGAGCACTGGATCATCGTGGAGGGCACAGCCAAGGTCACCCTAGATGCTAATATGTCGGTGCTGACGGAGAATCAGTCAATTTACATTCCGGTCGGGGCCCAGCATCGGATCGAAAATCCAGGGCGTATCCCCATGGTGTTTATCGAGGTGCAGACCGGCCCCTATGTTGGGGAAGATGACATCATTCGCTATGAAGACCGTTATGCACGGACATGAGCATATACCCTTCGATGACTGAATTTCTGTGACAGATTTCGCTGAAGAGGCAGCTTCGGGGCTGAGGTTCATCGCCAGCGGCGCAAGTGCGGAGCTCTTCGAACTAAGGGAAGGAGAGGTCATCAAATTGTTTCGCGACAGCGTGTCAGAAGACATGATCGCGCGCGAAGCTGAAGCGTCTGCGCATGCAGCCACAAGTGGCGTGCCGACGGCAGCGGCAATGTCCCGACAGACATGGGGTGGCCGGCGCGGCATTATCTATCCTCGGCTCGAAGGCGGGACGCTGATGGATTGGATACGGCGCAATCCAATGCGTGCGGGATGGGCGCTAGACCAGATGGGCGAGATCCATGCTGCCATGCATCGAGCAGGAGGAGGGAGCTTGCGGCCTCTTAAGCAAGTGCTGGCAACTGACATCGCCTATGGCCCTGCACCTGTTGCGCTGCAGCAAGCAGCGATCGCCTACTTGAACACATTGCCGAACGGCAAGGCGTTGACCCATGGCGATCTGCATCTTGGCAATGTGATGATGACGCCGCAGGGTATGATGGTGATCGACTGGTCGAAGGCTGCGGCAGGGCATCCGGCAGCCGATGCCGTGCGATCGGAAATGCTGATGCGTTTCGGCATCGGTCCTACCGACTGGATCACAAATCTGTGGCGGGACTGGGCGGCTAGGCGCTTACGTAAAAGCGCTATGGCAGCTTGTTCGGTGACCGCGCATGACATGGAGCAGTGGCGGCCTGTTGTTGGGCTGGCATGGCTACGCGCGCGCGATGCGGGGCGAACACCAGCATTCATGCGCTATCTAAATGGCGCGCTGCGCAAAAGCGGTATCGGCTATCTGGCTTGATCAGACCGCAGGCTTAACCAGTATGGCTAGGCTTTGCCAGAAAGCAGGGTGGTAGCTATCGTCCAGGCCATCGGTGAAGCGCGGTTCAGCAAAACCGACGTCGCGTGCGAAGCGGCGAATCCAGTCCCGATGCAGGAAGGCGTCGAGGTGCTCGGCCGGATGCCCAGTACGCAGATGATCCAGATTGGCGTTCCATACCCGATCATGGGCAAGCTCCTCCAGTTCCAGGAAGGAGAAGATCATCTTGCCTCCGGGCTTCAAAGCGCGAAAGGCATCGGCGGTGTACAGGTAGGATTCACCTGGATAAAGATGGGTAAAGACCGACCAGTGAAAGACCATGTCTAGCGAGGCGTCGGGCGCGACTATCCGGGAAGTGACGTTGAGCAGGACGTCATAGCCCGGACATTGGCGGGCCAGTTCGTCTATCAGTTCCTCCACGACATCTGCACCGGTGTAGTCGCCCTGCCACCCAGCCCGACAAAGCGCTTGGGCCGTGCGCCCACAGCCGCAGCCCAGGTCATAGACGCTCATGCCATCGACTAAGCCATGATGCCGCAGAACCGCGACAGGGCCATCGCCAATCGATATAAAATCGGCCATCGTTGGCGCGCCGATAGCCTGCGCCAGGGCAAGGGACGGGTTGTCGGGAAGGGATTTCAGCTTGGCGCGGACGAGCGCCCGATAGTCTCGGACCGAATGACTTTCGCGCGATTTTACGGCGGAACGCTTCCTGCGAAGCAAGCGAGGAAGCCTGACCATAACGTCTCCATGCGATATTGGGCTGCAATTCCATAATGATGAACAGAAATTGCAGCTGCAGCAAGGATCGTTATCAATCCGATCCGAATAAATCGCGCGTAAAGATCTTTTCCGCGACATCCTCGATATCTACCGTCATGCGGTTGGCGATGATGATGTCGGATTCCTGTTTGAAGGCAGCAAGGTCGCGGATCACGCGCGAACCGAAAAATACCGCTTCTTGCATCGCAGGTTCATAGATCACCACTTCGATGCCTTTGGCCTTTATCCGCTTCATGATGCCCTGGATCGAGGACTGGCGGAAATTGTCGGACCCGGCTTTCATCACAAGGCGGAACACTCCAACCCTTTTAGGCTGCCGCGCGATGATCTGATCGGACAAGAAATCCTTGCGGGTGTGATTGGCATCCACAATGGCACGGATAAGGTTTTGAGGCACTTCGGAATAGTTGGCGAGTAGCTGTTTGGTATCCTTTGGCAAGCAATAGCCGCCATAACCGAAACTGGGATTATTATAATGCGACCCTATGCGCGGATCGAGGCCGACACCGGTGATAATCTGGCGCGAGTCCATGTGATGCGCAATAGCGTAACTGTCCAATTCGTTGAAGAAAGCAACCCGCATTGCAAGATAAGTGTTGGCGAACAGCTTGATAGCCTCCGCTTCGTTTGGGTCGGTGAAGAGTATCTCGACATCTTTCTTGATAGCGCCCTGCAATAGTAGATCGGCAAAGATGCGCGCGCGTTCGGACCGCTCGCCAACGATGATGCGCGAGGGATGGAGGTTATCCTGGAGCGCCTTGCCTTCGCGCAGGAACTCCGGGCTGAAAATAATTTGGTTGGTTCCAAGACGACCACGGACATCCTCCACAAAACCGACAGGGATGGTCGACTTGATCACGATCGTCGCATCGGGATTGGCTGACTTTGCGATCTTGACTACCGCTTCGACAGAGGAGGTGTCGAACTTGTTGGTGCTGACATCATAATTTGTGGGTGTCGCGACGATCACATAGTCAGCACCGATTACCGCTTGCTGCGGGTCAAGGGTGGCAGTCAGGTTCAGCGGGCGGGTTGCGAGGAATTCTTCTAGTTCAGCATCAACGATCGGCGATTGGCGCGCATTGAGCATGTCGACCCTTACCGGTGTGATATCAACCGCGACAACGTCATTATGCTGCGCCAGCAGAACGGCATTGGAAAGCCCGACATAGCCAAGGCCAAAAACAGCGATCTTCATTCTTCGTCATTCCTTGCATCACATGTAGCCTTAGGCGCGTCCGGCGTCCCATGTTCGGCCCTTGCACCTCTGCGCTGGATAGGACCAACTTACAACCATTCATCCCTGCGGGCGAATTGCAGGAGCAGTGAAGTGTGAGTGCCAACGCATAACCCTGAGGCGGTTTAGCGCCGTACGGAGTCTCTGTTGCGCGACTTTCAACGTCTTGTACCGCACTCCACGTGTGGCATTGGTTCGCCACGATCGGCTTTCTCCCAGCAATGTTGTCCATTTCGCTTCTTCTGCCGCCAAGAACGACAGCGCCAGCCGCAGACCATCCCGCCGGCCATGCGCATAATTCTGCTCCATGGTCACCCCTCAGCAATTGGCCTATTATGTATGAGTAAAGTGCATCTCGTATCTGTGGTCAACGCAGCTCATAGGCCTTCGTGCTGACCGACTATCACACTGGCGCAAGTTAATTTCCGATCTTAGGAAGGGTCTTTCCCGATCACTGGTCGTTCAAGTCCCGAGACAGCCGCGTCTGGCGGTGGGTCCATAGTGAGGATGTCCCATGACCGAACTCAGCCATGACATTTCAACGCTCAACAGCCTGATCGCTACCACGCTCGATAGCGTCGAGGGCTATACGGAAGCTGCAAAAAATACGGAAAATACTGGCTTTGTGACGCCGTTCAACGGCCTTGCCGGCGAACGTCGCCAGCTGGTTTCGCACCTCCAGCAGCACGTCTCGTCTCTTGGCGGTGAACCCGAGGATGACGGCACGATCCTGGCAGGTGCGCATCGCGTTTTCCTCAATCTCAAATCCGTTGTTACCGGCCATGATGGCAAGGCGATCATCAATAAGGTCAAGTCTGGCGAAGATCATATCAAGGCCAAATATGAAGATGCGCTCGAAGATCGGGAGCTTTCGTCCGCTGTGCAGACGCTCGTCGCTTCAGCCTATACGTCGGTCAAGGCGGGCCATGACGAAATTCGCTATATCAAGCATTCGATGGAACTTTGAGTGCGTAGCGGCGGGGCAGCCCGCCGCCTTTGATGCCTAGAATGCCGATGACCGCCGGGCGCCTGAAAGTTTCGCGGCACTAGCCAAAGTGGCGACGCCTGTGGCTCAATGCCGGTTCATGCATTTGGCTGCGCACCGAATATCCGGGACATGTCTGGGCCTATGATTTCGTCGATGGGAGGACGCATGATGGCTGCAAGTTTCGCATCCGCACGATCATCGACGAGGCCAGTAGGGGAACGAAGTTCAGCGTAGCTAATGCTTGGCGTTCATCGTTGCACGGCAGTGCAAACATGACGCGGTTTTGGCTGCCATGTCCGACCTCTTTATCTCGCGCGGTCCGCCTCCATATATCGGTCCGATAAAGCCCTAGCTAGGGAAGCAGCGGCGGGCTCTAGCCAGTAGATATCTAAGCGCCGACAAGTATTGGCGCTGTATGAATTCTGATCCAGATGGCTTCCAGTGTCAACTGGATCACTCCCTGCCATATCCGATCTCCACCTCCATCCAGATATGGCTAATCTACAAACAAGCTAATCGGTCCGCCCGATGGAAACAGATCACGTCGAAAAGCGTGCTGCTGAGCGGCGACTATTCGTGACAGGATGGATAAGGCTCTCAATTTCTGATATCAACGAAAAGTGCTGCGTAATAACGATTTTATAGCTACACCGGCTTCAGCAAGGACGAACGTAGCTGCGGAACCAGGGGGCGGCATGACACAAAATATTTCGATCGCTGATCTTATGGCGCAATCGGGAGTCGCGTTCGGAACCAGTGGCG
>Ga0160463_100717_pt1 | contig 11747 bp, 11 predicted proteins | sample HID1975M_E6MG_FD_108276 | JGI IMG/M metagenome (GOLD analysis project Ga0160463, IMG submission 108276) | Enriched soil microbial communities from UW Madison campus, WI, USA - HID1975M_E6 MG | ecosystem: Environmental > Terrestrial > Soil > Unclassified | place: USA: Madison, Wisconsin... | reverse complement strand
TCACGCGGATCCGGGTGCCACGTTGCCGTTCGATATCGGCCGGGCTGTCGATGGTGATTTGCCCATAATGCTCTTCCACGATGGAATAGACCAGAGCGAGCCCCAGTCCGGTACCTTCGCCCGGGTCCTTGGTGGTGAAGAACGGTTCGAACAGGCGGTCCATGATGTTCTTCGGAATCCCGCTGCCTTCGTCTTCGACGATCAAGTCGACGGTGTGCTCGTTCGCTTCGCTGCGCACACGCACGGCGCTGCCGGGCGGTGAGGCGTCGCGGGCGTTGGAGAGCAGGTTGATCAGTACCTGGGCCAGGCGCTGTGGATCCCCCTCGGCCCAGTGTTCCGGGTCGCAGAGGTTGAAGAACTGTACTTCGAAATTGCGCCGGTTCAACGCCAGCAGACCGATGGCGTCCTGCGCCACCTCGGCCAGGCAAACGGGCTCTTCGCTGTTCTGATGGCTGCCACCGGCATGGGCGAAGCTCATCAACGACTGGACGATGCGCGATACCCGTTTGGTCTGTTCGAGGATCTGCCCGGACAGTTCGATGAGCTCGCCATCGCCTTCGCGTTCTTCACGCAGGTTCTGCGCAAGGCAGGCGATGCCGGTGATCGGGTTGCCGATTTCGTGGGCCACGCCAGCCGCCAGGCGACCGATACTGGCCAGGCGCTCGGAGTGCACCAGCTTGTCTTCCAGGGCCTGGGTTTCGGTGAGGTCTTCGACCAGCAGTACCAGCCCGCTGTTACCCGGTGCCAGCGGCTCGTCGATGGCCGCCTTGTGCAGGTTCAGCCAACGCGGTTGGCCATCCAGCGCCAGGCGCTGCTTGTGCAGGTGTTCATCGGGCACATTGATGAAGCCCTGCAACAGGCCCCGCCACGGTTCACTGATGGTCACCAGGCGCGAGCCGACCACGTGCTTGGCGGCGATGCCGGTCAGCTCCTCCATGGCCTTGTTCCACATGAGGATTTCCTGGTCCTTGGCCAACGAGCAAACGCCCATGGGCAGTTCCTGCAAAGTCTGGCGGTGGTAGCGGCGCAAGGCGTCGAGCTCGGCCGCAAGGCCGGTAAGACGCGAGTGATAGTCTTCCAGGCGGCTTTCGATGAAGTGGATATCTTCGGTGACGTAGTTCTCGTTACCGGATTTGTACGGCAGGAACGTCTCGACCATGTCCTGGGCCACGCTTGGCCCCATCAATCCCGAGAGGTTGGCCTCGATGCGGTCGCGCAGGCGGCGCAGGGCATAGGGGCGGCGTTCGTCGAACGGCAGGTAGAGGTCACGCAGGGCCTGTTCGACTTCCTTCTGCGCGGCCTTGGCGCCCAGCGGCTTGGCCAACTGGGTGGCGAACTCCTGCGGCGAGGCCGCATGCAGCTCGCGACGCTGCGGGCGGCGCACGTTGTCCACGGCACAGGCTTCGGCGGCGCTCACTTCTTCGGTGCTGGCATTGGTAAACAACGAGATCAGCGTGAACAGCAGCACGTTGGCCGCCAGCGAGGCGATGGCCGCCATGTGCCAGCTGGTGTCGTCGAGCACATAGATCATGTCCAGCAGCGGGATGTAGAAGCCCTGCAGGTTGCCCAGCAGCGGCAGCAGCATGGTCACCATCCACACCAGGGTGCCCGCCAGCAGGCCGGCAATGAAGCCGCGGCGGTTGGCGGTCGGCCAGTACAGTACCGACAGGACCCCAGGCAGGAACTGCAAGGTGGCAACGAAGGCGACGATGCCCAGGTTGGCCAGGCTCTGATGGTTGTTCTGGGTCAGGTAGAACATGAAGCCGGCAGTGATGATCGCGACGATCAGGGCGCGGCGGGTCCATTTCAGCCAACGGTAGATGTTGCCTTCCGCCGGTGGCTGGTACAGCGGCAGCACCAGGTGGTTGAGGGCCATGCCGGACAACGCCAGGGTGGTGACGATGATCAGGCCGCTGGCGGCGGAAAGCCCGCCGACGTAGGCCAGCAGGGCCAGCGCCTCATTGTTCGCGGCAATGCCCAGGCCCAGGGTGAAGTATTCGGGGTTGGTGGTGGCGCCCAGACGCAGGCCGGCCCACAGCACCAGCGGCACGGCCAGGCTCATCAGCAGCAGGAACAGGGGCAGGCCCCAGCTGGCGCTGACCAGCGAGCGCGGGTTGAGGTTCTCGGTAAAGGCCATGTGGTACATGTGCGGCATGACGATGGCCGAGGCGAAGAACACCAGCAGCAGGGTGCGCCACGGGCCTTCCTGCAGCGGGGTGTGCAGTGCCGCCAGGGCGGTCTGGTTCTGCAGCAGCCACACTTCGAGGCCGTGTGGGCCACCGAACACGCCATACAGCGCGTACAGGCCGATGCCGCCCAGGGCCAGCAGCTTGATCACCGATTCGAAGGCGATGGCGAATACCAGGCCTTCGTGTTTTTCGCGCGTGGCGATGTGCCGTGAGCCGAAGAAGATGGTGAACAGGATGATCAGGGCACAGAAGGCGAACGCCACCCGCGCCTTGACCGGCTCGCCGGTGAGGATGCTGATCGAGTCGGCGACCGCCTGGATCTGCAGGGCCAGCAAGGGCAGCACGCCGATCAGCATGATGACCGTGGTCAGCGCGCCCGCCCAGGTGCTGCGGAAGCGGAAGGCCAGCAGGTCGGCCAGCGATGAGAGCTGGTAGGTGCGGGTGATCTTGAGGATCGGATACAGCAGCACCGGCGCCAGCAGGAAGGCGCCGGACACCCCCAGGTAGCAGGCGAGGAAGCCGTAGCCATATTGATAGGCCAGGCCCACCGAGCCATAGAAGGCCCAGGCACTGGCATACACGCCGAGCGACAGGGTGTAGGTCAGTGGGTGGCGAATGATCGAGCGGGGAATCAGCCCGCGCTCGCTGATCCAGGCCACGCCGAACAGCACCATCAGGTACGCGGCGCTGATCAGGATCATCTGGGTCAGGCTAAAGCTCATCGGCATCTCGTTGGCTCTGCAGGATGAAGGTGACGACGATCAGGATCAGCCAGAGCAGGTAAGGGCGGTACCAGGCACCGGTCGGTTCGATCCACCAGTCCATGATGGCTGGGGAGAACAGGTAGATCCCCACGACCAGAAGCAGGACCAAACGATAGATGTACATGCTGGCCTCGATGGTTGGGCGCTGCGGGCTTGGACTTATTATTGGCGCAAATGGCTGGGGCGATGCTAGCGGGAATCGGTAGTGTTCGCCAAGGGTTTGAAATTATTGGGCTTTTGAATTTCAGGGTGGGTGGCCTGTTCTGGCCTCATCGCCGGCAAGCCGGCTCCCACAGGTACTCCGCCAGCGCACTACCTGTGGGAGCCGGCTTGCCGGCGACAGGGCCGGTGATACCTCAGTGCAAATCGGCCTCTGGCACCGTGGTTCGCTGCACGATCGCTTCCGGCCGCCACCGTTGCCGCGCCACCTCAAGCACTTCGGCCGGTGTCGCGATCAACAGTTCAGGCTCGGTTTCCTGTCCCAAAGCCCGCAATGCCCGCAACAACAACGGCGTCGCCTGGCCGGCCTCGAGCGGCGGCGAGCGGTATGACTTGCCCAGCTTGTGGCCATCCGGTTGCACGATCAGCGGAATGTGCAGGTAACGCGGCTGCGAGAAGCCCAGCAGCTCTTGCAGGTACAACTGGCGTGGCGTGTTGTCGAGCAGGTCGGCGCCGCGCACGATATCGGTCACACCCTGCCAGGCATCGTCCAGCACCACCGCCAGTTGGTAGGCATACAGCCCGTCCCGGCGCTGGATGATGAAATCCCCCACCTCGCGGCCCAGGTGCTGCTGGAAGTCACCCTGCACCCGGTCCTTGAAGTGGTAGATCAGCTCGGGGACCCGCAGGCGGATCGCCGCGCCTTCGCGAGAGTGTCCTGCGTTGCGGCAAAAACCCGGGTAGATGCCGTCATGACCTTCCAGCTGCTTGCGCGAGCAGGTGCAGGCATAGGCCAGGCCCATGTTGAACAAGCGGTCCACCACCGCCGCGTAGGCTTGGTGACGCTGGCTCTGGTACACCACCTCGCCATCCCACTCCAGCCCGTAGCGGTCGAGCGTTTGCAGGATCGCGTCACGGGCGCCGGGCATTTCCCGTGGCGGGTCGGTGTCTTCCATGCGCAGCAGCCAGCGGCCATTGACGGCGCGGGCATCGAGCCAGGAAGCGAGGGCGGCAACCAGCGAACCGAAGTGCAGGAAACCGCTGGGGGTTGGGGCGAAGCGCCCGATGTAGGGAGAGTCGTTCATGGGCCGTGCTGGGTAAGAAATGAAACGGGGCGCATGATGCGCCCCGTTCGGATGGGAGAAAAATCAGCCTTTGCCGACGGTTTTTTCCTTTTTCTCCGCGATTTCCTTGCAGTCGAAGCACAGGTCGGCGGTCGGACGGGCTTCCAGACGGCGCAGGCCGATCTCGATGCCACACGACTCGCACCAGCCGTACTCGTCGTCCTGAATCTTCTGCAGGGTCTTGTCGATCTTCTTGATCAGCTTGCGCTCGCGATCGCGGTTGCGCAGCTCCAGGGCAAACTCTTCTTCCTGACTGGCACGGTCGGCCGGGTCGGGGAAGTTGGCCGCTTCGTCTTTCATGTGGTCCACGGTGCGATCAACACTGACCATCAGCTCGCCTTTCCAGGCATTCAGCAGCTTGGTGAAGTGCTTTTTCATGGGCTCGCCCATGTACGCCTCACCCTTGCTTTCGACGTAGGGCTCGACACCGTACATGGTCTGGACTTTTTGCTTTTCTACGGTGGACATGAATAGACCGCCTCTCACTCATCTGATCCAATGCGCAGGCTGCTCCATCTCCGGCACCCGCCGGCCCTGCGACTGCGAGCCGCCGAACTTACCAGATAGATCGGGGGTGCGCTACCCCGCCCGATCCTAGGTATTGACAGCGCCGTGAGGCGCACGTTCGGTGCCGCGCAGAGGTAGAATCACCAGTTTAGACCCAATTGAGAGAAGGTCATGGCCCACCCATACAGTGCGCGCAGCCGCGCCATCGAACCCTTCCATGTCATGGCGTTGCTGGCGCGGGCCAACGAGCTGCAGGCGGCCGGCCACGATGTGATCCACCTGGAAATCGGCGAGCCAGACTTCACCACCGCCGCGCCCATCGTCGAGGCCGGCCAGGCCGCCCTGGCGGCGGGGCATACCCGCTACACGGCGGCACGTGGATTGCCGGCACTGCGCGAGGCGATCGCCGGTTTCTACGGGACGCGCTACGGCGTTTCGGTCGACCCAGAGCGCATCCTGATCACCCCGGGTGGCTCCGGGGCCTTGCTGCTCGCCAGCAGCCTGCTGGTCGACCCCGGCAAGCACTGGCTGCTGGCCGACCCGGGCTACCCGTGCAACCGACACTTCCTGCGCCTGGTGGAAGGGGGTGCGCAGCTGGTGCCGGTGGGACCGGAGGTCAATTACCAACTGACCGCCGACCTGGTCGAACGCTATTGGGACAAGGACTCCGTCGGCGCCCTGGTGGCCTCGCCGGCCAACCCGACCGGCACGGTACTGAGCCGCGATGAGCTGGCCGGCCTGTCCAGGGCAACCCATGAGCGCCACGGGCATCTGGTGGTGGATGAGATCTACCACGGGCTGACCTACGGCATGGAGGCGCCAAGCGTGCTGGAGGTGGATGACTCAGCCTTCGTACTTAATAGTTTTTCCAAGTATTTCGGCATGACCGGTTGGCGGCTGGGTTGGCTGGTGGCACCGCCCAATGCCGTGGCTGACCTGGAAAAACTCGCGCAGAACCTCTACATCAGCGCCCCAAGCATGGCCCAGCACGCTGCGCTGGCCTGTTTCCAGCCCGAAACCCTGGCGATTTTCGAGGAGCGCCGCGCCGAGTTCGCCCGCCGCCGCGACTATCTGCTGCCGGCCCTGCGCGAACTGGGCTTCCGTATTGCGGTGGAGCCGCAGGGCGCGTTCTACCTCTATGCCGATATCAGTGCCTTTGGCGGAGATGCCTTCGCCTTCTGCCGGCACTTCCTGGAAACCGAGCACCTGGCGTTCACGCCGGGCCTGGACTTCGGGCGCCACCTGGCCGGCCACCACGTACGCTTTGCCTACACCCAGAGCCTGCCGCGCCTGGAAGAGGCAGTACAGCGCATCGCCCGAGGGCTGCGGAGCTGGCAGGGCTGATGGTGTTCTTTCCTTTACTCGAACAAGGGCGCCTGCTGCGCCGCTACAAACGTTTTCTGGCCGATATCGAACTGGCCAACGGCGAGCAGCTCACCATTCACTGCCCCAACACCGGTTCCATGCTCAATTGCATGCGTGAAGGCGGAGACGTCTGGTTCAGTCGCTCCAGCGACCCCAAGCGCAAGCTGCCAGGCACCTGGGAGATCAGCGAAACCCCTCAGGGCCGCCTGGCCTGCATCAATACCGGGCGGGCCAACGCGTTGGTCGAAGAAGCCCTGCGGGCGGGCGTGATCGCTGAATTGGCGGGTTTCACTGCGCTCAAGCGCGAGGTGGCCTATGGCGAGGAGGGCAGCCGTGTGGATTTTCGTCTGGAGTTTGCCGAAGGACCGGCCTACGTCGAGGTCAAGAGCGTGACCCTGGGCTACCCGGACACTACCGTGGCGGCCTTCCCGGACGCGGTGACCCAGCGCGGCGCCAAGCACCTGCGTGAACTGGCGTCGCTGGCCCGCCAGGGGATCCGCGCCGTGCAACTGTACTGCGTGAACCTCACCGGCATCGAAGCGGTGCGCCCCGCCGAAGAAATCGACGCCGCCTATGCCGCGGCGTTGCGTGCTGCGGTGGCCGATGGTGTTGAAGTACTGGCTTACGGCACGCGACTGGATGCCTCGCACATCGTCATCGACCGCCCGCTACCGGTGCTGCTCAACCCGTAAACCAGATGCCCTGGCTGTCTTCCCGGCAGCCCAGGGCCTGCAATGCCTCGCCTTCGCACGGGCCGGCCACGCATTCGCCACTCTCGATCAGGAACAGCGCACCGTGATGGGCGCAGTGGATCAGGCTGGCGCTGTCATCCAGAAAGGCGTCCGCAGCCCAGTTCAGCGGGATACCCCGGTGCGGGCAGCGATTGCGGTAGAGGTGCACCTGGCCTTGGCGGCGCACGCCGAACAGATCGAGGCCGTCTACGCTGAAGGCGCGGCTATGGCCTTCGGCCAGCGCTGCGGAAGTACAAAGAAAGTGCATTGCAAGGACAACTCGTGAAACCAAGGGATAGCTTGACGCTTCAATGCGAATAATTATCAAATTGCCCGCATTCGCTGCGCCCGGTGGTCTATGGTGCGCAGTTCTGTCGCCCGCCACAAGGTTGGCGGCCCGCCTTCAGAAGGAATCCGATGATGCGCCGTCCCGCCGCCATGCTCGCCTTGTGCGCAGCCCTCGTTGCTTCCACCCAGGCTCTGGCAGCCGAATTGCCACAGCGCTGGGTCAGTGCGGGCGGCGCGTTGAGCGAGTGGATCAGTCAGTTGGGCGGTGAACCTCGCCTGGTGGGCGTCGATACCACCAGCCAGCACCCCGAGTCGCTGAAGGCGCTGCCGAGCATCGGTTATCAGCGGCAGCTGTCGGCCGAGGGGATCCTCAGCTTGCGTCCGGACGTGTTGGTGGGCACCGAGGAAATGGGCCCGCCACCGGTGCTGGCGCAGATCCGCAGCGCCGGCGTTCGCGTCGAGCTGTTCTCCAGCCAGGCCGACCTCGCGGCCGTCGATGCCAACCTCAAGCACCTTGGGAAGTTGCTCGGTGCCGAGCAGAAGGCCGCGCAGCTCGCCTCGGGTTATCAACAGCAAGTCGAAGCCCTGCAGGTACAGGTCAAGCAGGCCCAGGCCAGCCACAAGGCGCCAGGCGTCCTGCTGCTGGTCGGCCATGCGGGGGCCAAGCCGCTGATCGCCGGGCAGGGCACCGCAGGTGACTGGCTGTTGCGCCAGGCCGGCGCGCGCAACCTGGCAGAGCATCAGGGCTACAAGAACTTCTCCAATGAAGCGCTGGCGGCGTTGGACCCGGATGTACTGGTGTTCTCCGATCGCGCCTTGGCCGGTGACCAGGCCTTGCAGGCGCTGCTCAAGGAGAACCCTGCACTGGCTGCGTCGCGTGCCGTGCGCGACCAGCGCCTGGTTGCCCTTGACCCGACACTGCTGGTCGGCGGCCTCGGCCCACGTTTGCCGGCTGCCCTGCAGGACCTGGCGGCCACGTTCTACCCGGCCAGCATCGCTCGATGAAGCAACGGATCCGACCGCGTACGCTGTTCATTGCCCTGGGCCTGCTGTGTCTGCTGGCGGTCTGGCTGTCGCTGGCCCTGGGGCCCGTAAGCCTGCCGCTGTTCGATACCTTGCGCGCGGGATTGCGTTTGCTGGGCTTGCCCATCGCTGCTGACGGCCTGGAGCAGGCAGACATGATCCTTGGCCAGATCCGCTTGCCGCGCACGCTGCTCGGTTTGGCGGTAGGCGCGGTGCTGGCGCTGTCTGGCGTGGCCATGCAAGGGCTGTTTCGCAACCCGCTGGCCGATCCTGGCCTGGTCGGTGTCGCCAGTGGCGCGGCGCTGGGCGCCGCGGTAGCGATCGTCGGCGGTAGCTGGATGGGCGGCATACCGGAGTGGTTCGCGCCTTACCTGCTGTCAGCCTGCGCCTTTGTCGGCGGCCTGGGGGTGACGGCGCTGGTGTACCGGCTGGGCCGCCGTGATGGGCAGACCAATGTCGCGACCATGCTGCTGGCCGGTATCGCCCTGACGGCACTGGGCGGTTCGGCGGTTGGGTTGTTCACCTACCTGGCCGATGACGCCACCTTGCGTACCTTGACCTTCTGGAACCTGGGCAGCCTCAATGGCGCCAGCTACGAGCGCTTGTGGCCGTTGCTGATCGTGGTGGTAGTCGTTGCCCTGTGGCTGCCGCGCCGCGCCCAGGCGCTCAACGCCTTGTTGCTGGGGGAGTCCGAGGCGCGCCACCTGGGCATCGAAGTGGAGCGCTTGAAGCGCGAACTGGTGTTCTGCACTGCGCTGGGCGTTGGCGCCGCCGTAGCGGCGGCAGGCCTGATCGGGTTCGTCGGCCTGGTGGTGCCCCACCTGGTGCGCCTGCTGGCCGGGCCTGATCACCGTGTGCTGCTGCCGGCGTCGCTACTGGCCGGTGGTACCTTGCTGCTATTCGCCGACCTGGTGGCACGCCTGGCCCTGGCGCCGGCCGAGCTGCCGATTGGCATCGTGACGGCGTTCATCGGTGCGCCATTCTTCCTTTTCCTGCTGGTTCGGGGGCGCAGCTGATGCTCGAAGTCGAAGGCCTGCACCTACGCCGTGGCGGCAGTGACGTGCTGCACGACATCGATCTGCAGCTGTTACCGAATCAGGTGCTCGGTGTACTGGGGCCCAATGGCGCCGGCAAGAGCAGCCTGCTCGGCGCTTTGTGTGGCGAACTGCCCCCCAGCCAGGGGCGGGTGATGCTACAAGGCAAGGCGTTGGATGAATGGCCGGGGCAGGCGCGTGCGCAACGCCTGGCGGTGCTACCGCAAGTGTCCAGCCTGGGCTTTGCCTTTCGCGTCGAGGAAGTGGTGGGCATGGGGCGTCTGCCCCACGGCAGCGGCCAGCAGCGCGACCGGGAAATCGTCGAAGCAGCGCTGCGCGCGGCGGATGCCTGGCACCTGATCGACCGCAGTTATCTGGCCTTGTCCGGCGGCGAACGCCAGCGCGTGCACCTGGCCAGGGTATTGGCCCAGTTATGGCCCGGCGCCGAAGGCAGCACACTGCTGCTCGACGAACCCACCTCGATGCTCGACCCCTTGCACCAGCACACCACCTTGCAAGCCGTGCGCAGCTTCGCTGACCGCGGGGCCGCAGTGCTGGTGATCCTGCATGACCTGAACCTGGCGGCACGCTACTGTGATCGCATCCTGCTGCTCGAAGGAGGGCGCTGCCATGCGTTGGCTTCGCCGGAACGCGTGTTGACGCCCACCGCACTCAAGGCGGTGTTCGGCATCGAAGTGCTGGTACAGCCCCATCCGGAACGGGGCCATCCGCTGATCATCACCCGCTAGGAGGCATTGCTCATGCGCCATCCATGGCTGTCTGGCTCGTTGCTGTTGTTGATGCTGTCGCTGGTGGGATGTCAGGCGAGCCTGCCGCCATTACCTGCCTGGCAGAGCAGTGAGGGGCGTGACAACGCGGCTCTGGGGCAGATTCGCGACCTGGCCAGCGGCCAGGTCATCAGCCCTGAGCAGTTGGTCGAGCGTCTCGCCGGAGCGCCACGGGTGCTGGTGGGGGAGAAACACGACAACCCTGACCATCACGCCTTGCAACTGTGGTTGCTGCGCGCGCTGCAGGCCCGGCGAGCCCAGGGCAGCCTGCTGCTGGAGATGTTGCAGCCAGAGCAGCAAGCGCGCCTGGAGGCGGTGCAGGGGCAAGCCCAGCTGCCGGAAGACTTGCCCAAGGCCCTGGACTGGCAGGACGGCTGGGATTGGCAATTCTATGGGCCGATCGTCCGTGAGGCCTTGCAGGACCGTATCGCACTGCTGCCGGCCAACCTCTCGGCTGGCGAAATGCGCGCCGCCTATCGCCAGCCGACACCCTTGGCCGGGGTAAAGTCCAATGCGCCAGCGGTGCGGGCGGCGCTGCTCGAACAGGTGCGCGAAGGGCATTGTGGGTTGCTGCCGGAAAGCCAGCTGCCGGCCATGCTGGCGGTGCAGCAACGCCGCGACCGGCGCATCGCCGAGCATTTGCTGGCGGCGCCGCAGCCCGCGTTGTTGTTCACGGGGGCCTATCACGCGCGCAAGGATCTCGGCGTGCCATTGCACCTGGCAGACCTGGGCGCGAAGGGGGAGAGCAAGGTGCTGTTGCTGGCCGAGGTCGGTGAGCAGGTGGGGGCGGGGATGGCTGACTATGTCTGGTATACGCCGGCCACGCCTGAGCAGGATTACTGCGCGCAGCTGCGCAAATAGGATGTTGAGCGGCCCTGCATGAATCCGCAGGCAAAAAAAGACCCGGCAAATTGCCGGGTCAATAACCGTGATTAGCCTGATGAGGAGATAATCTGAGAGTCCGAACCAGGGGCTTTCAGTTTATCCAACCAGTCTCGCGACCAGTTGTGATAATCATAACGATTCTCATTCAGGCGTCAATCCCCTCTCGCTGTTTATTTCGGATTTTTTTTGCGTCGTGCTTTTCGCATCCAGTTGTTGATTGAGCGCTTGCTTGCGCTCGGCCGGCAAATCGTTCCAGTGCATGTCCAGCAGGGCGCCTTCAATGGCGTACAACAGCACCTTCGACGCCCGGAATCCCCGCGTTTTCACGGCCTGGTACGCACCGACCGCGCCTAGGCGACGCAAGTCCGATGCACTGTGGATACCGGCCGCATGCAACCACTGCGCGGAGGTCTTGCCAAGATTCTTCAGATGCTGCAATTCATCGTTCATCGAGCCTCCTTGCGATGGCTGAACGGGTCTAGGGGATAAATCGCGAGCAGGTCAGAGAGGAGTGTAGCGGGGGTTGGGAAATGCGCGGCCTTTTGCCATCTGGGGCGACGGATTGGGAGATGAGCAGCCTGTTGTGGCCCTATCGCCGGCAAGCCGGCTCCCACAGGGACACCACAGCCCTTGAGCCCGGTGGGATCCCTGTAGGAGCCGGCTTGCCGGCGATAGGGCCGTTACGCTTACAGACCCGGCAAACGCAGGCGGATCTGGTCGATCACCTGATCCATGCTGGCGCTTTCCTGGGTATCCACACGGGTGGCGTGCTGCAGTTCCGCGGCATTGAGCGGCTCACGGCTGGCCTGCTGGGCCTTGACCACTTCCAGGGTGGCGTCCGACGGGTCGCTGTTTTCCGCCTGGCGCTGCTCCAGCCAGCTGGCAATCAC
>Ga0160463_100713_pt1 | contig 11796 bp, 13 predicted proteins | sample HID1975M_E6MG_FD_108276 | JGI IMG/M metagenome (GOLD analysis project Ga0160463, IMG submission 108276) | Enriched soil microbial communities from UW Madison campus, WI, USA - HID1975M_E6 MG | ecosystem: Environmental > Terrestrial > Soil > Unclassified | place: USA: Madison, Wisconsin... | reverse complement strand
AACTCCTGGTCCGCGACCCGCTCGGGCAACACCTTCACCTCCGCAGGCAACAACAGCTTCGGCGTCACCTACTACTCCGGCGGCAACACCAACATCCCCTCAGCCACCTGCAACGCCGCCGGCGGCGGCGGCAACACCGGAGGCGGCAACACCGGAGGCGGCAACACCGGAGGCGGCAACACCGGAGGCGGCAACACCGGAGGCGGCAACACCGGCGGCGGCAACACCGGAGGCGGCAACACCGGAGGCGGCAACACCGGCGGCGGCACGACCGCGCAGAGCTGCTCGGCCGGCTACGTGGCCCTCACGTTCGACGACGGACCCAACTCGGGCACGACGAACCAGATCATCAGCACGCTCCGCCAGTACAACGCGTCGGCCGTCGTCTTCCCCACCGGCTCGAACGCGCAGAGCAACGCCTCGCTCATGCAGGCCTACAAGAACGCGGGCCTGCAGATCGGTAACCACAGCTGGGACCACCCGCACCTGGTGAACATGGGCGCCAGCGAGATCCAGTCGCAGCTCTCGCGTACCCAGCAGGCGATCCAGAGCACCGCCGGGGTCACCCCCCAGCTCTTCCGCCCGCCGTACGGCGAGACGAACTCGACGCTCAAGAGCATCGAGCAGTCCCTCGGCCTGACCGAGATCATCTGGGACGTCGACTCGAACGACTGGAACAACGCGTCGTCCTCGGCGATCCGCCAGGCCGCGTCGCAGCTGCGTGCGGGCCAGGTCATCCTCATGCACGACTGGCCGGCGGCCACCGTGCAGGCACTGCCGGGCATCCTGCAGGACCTGCAGTCGCGCAACCTGTGCGCCGGTCACATCTCACCGTCGACGGGCCGCGCGGTCGCGCCGTCCGGCTCCACCGGCGGGGGCAGCACGGGCGGCAACACAGGCGGAAACACCGGGGGCAACACAGGCGGGAACACCGGGGGCAACACAGGCGGGAACACCGGGGGCAACACGGGCGGCAGCACCGGCTCGTGCACGGTGTCCGCCACCCGCGGCGACTCCTGGTCCGACCGCTTCAACGTCACCTACACCGTGTCCGGCGCCTCGAGCTGGAGCGTCACCGTGAACCCCGGCTCGGGCCAGTCCATCCAGAACTCCTGGTCCGCGACCCGCTCGGGCAACACCTTCACGTCCGCAGGCAACAGCAGCTTCGGCGTGACGTACTACTCCGGCGGCAACACCAACATCCCGTCAGCCACCTGCACCGCACGCTGACACCCGCACCACCCCTCGGGGCCGTCCGACGGAGCACCTCTCCGCCGGGCGGCCCCGAGCCGTACCACCCCCGCCACCGCCGACCACCAGCCGGTGACCAGTGGTCGCCCAGGAGGCAGGACTCGCCGCAGGACACCTCCCGTCCGACCAGTGGTCACCCAAGGCGGAGCGAGGAGCAGTGGCTGCGAGACGCGGTGACGCTCCTGACGGACGAGCGCGAGGCCGGGCCGCGTCGATCCGTGGCACGCCGCCGACGCCGCGCGCCGTGGGGGACGCCGCGCCTGACGGCTGGGAGCACACCGCCCCGACGGTCTGGTCACCGCCGCACACGTTCGCGCAGACGCGGGCCGTCGCCCACGACCCTGCCGGGGGTGCGCTGGCGCCGCCTCCCGATGTGGCGCTACGCCCTGGTCTGGCAGGCCCGCCCCACCGCCTGAACCCGCGACCGTGCCTCGACCCGTCGGCGCGAGGGTGGTCCGGCCCGGTCAGGGGGCGGTCAGGCAGATGCCGGCGACGGCCGCCGCCAGGCAGGCGAGGAGCATGGTCAGGGCGTGCAAGGTCGCGGCGAGGCCGCGCCCCGCGAGCAGCAGCCGCGCACCCTCGACGCTCGCGGTGCTGAACGTCGAGTAGCCCCCGAGGAAGCCGACGCCCAGCGCACCGGTCAGCGCGTCGTGGCCCGGGTGCGCCAGCGCCCAGCCGGTGAGGGCGCCCAGCAGCAGGCACGCCGTGACGTTCACGACCCACGTGCCCACCGGCACCGACGTCCGCGCGCGACGTGCGACCCACGTGTCGACGAGGAACCGGGCCGCGGCACCCAGACCACCCGCGAGCGCCAGGACGACGATCACGGCGCACCCCCGGCGGCGTCACGCCCGTCCCGCCCGGCCCGCCCCAGGTGCGTCGGAGGCACCGGGTGCACCGGCACCCGGGGGACCAGCAGGCTCCCTGCGATCGCCACCGCGACGCCCAGGACGACGCTGACCAGCGCGTACACGACACCGGTGGCGGCGTGCCCACCCGTGAGCAGCTGCTCGACCTCGATCACGAAGGTGCTGTACGTCGTGTACCCGCCGATGACCCCGGTACCGGCACCGAGCCGCACCCGCCGGCGTGCCCCGACGTCCGGACCGCGCTGCAGCCACCCCAGCAGCACACCGAGCACCAGCGATCCGGTCACGTTGATCCAGAACGTCGTCCACGGCCACGCGCCCGGCGCGGCCGGGAACGTCTGCTCGAGCAGCGCGCGCACCAGGACGCCGACGGTGCCCCCGGCGGCGACCAGGGCAGCTGCACCGACGAGGGGCGTCGTGGACGACGTGCGCCGGGGCGCGGGCGGCGTCAGCCCTGCCACGGGGCCCGCGGGTCCTTCCAGTCGACGACGCTGAGCGGCACCGTGAGGACGGGCCGGTGCTGGTGGTACGCGAGGTGCAGCGCGATCGAGCCCTCCAGCAGCTCCCGCAGCCGTCCCGACCGGCTGCCGACGACGATCGCGGACGCGTCGACGGCGCGGGCCAGGTGCGTGAGGGCGCGGTCCGGACGTCCCGCCAGGTAGTACAGCCGCCACACGACCTGCTGGCCGGCGAGGTGCTCCGCGGCCTGGGCGCGCAGCTCGTCGCGGGTCCGGCGCCACGCGTCGTCGAGCACGTCGGGCTCGAGGGACACGTGCGCGACGCTCCCGTCGGGACGCTCGTGGACGACGTGCCGGGTCGGGTCGACGTACGCCAGGTGCAGGTGGGGAGCGCCGACCGCACGCCCCCACGCGGCGGCGGTGCGCACCACGAGCGGGTCCTGCCCGGGGACGACGCCGACGACCAGGGGGTGTCCGGCGGGGTCGACCATGCGGTCGAGGGCGGGCTGGGGCACACCGCCGACGTCCATGCCACCCCCTCCGCCGCCGCGTGCTGCCCAAGGTCGTGGGGCAGCCGCCGTCGTCCACGCCGAGGGTGCGGACACCTGGTCCGTCACCCGGCGGCCAGCGTACGCTGCGCACGCCCTCGCGCCGCGCGGCGCACCGACACCCCGCCGACCGGAACCCGGGTCACGGATACGAGGTCCGGACGGTGAGTGGGGTTCCGGTCGCGGGTATCCGGTGGCCGGGTATCCGGTGGCGTGGCGGCGTGGCGACCGCCTAGCGTCGCGGGCATGGGCGAGGACCTGCGCGGGCGCACGGCGGTCGTCACCGGCGTGAGCCGCCGCCGCGGCATCGGGTTCGCGATCGCGTCGCGGCTCGCGCGTGCGGGGGCGAGCGTGTTCGTGCAGCACTGGGCGCCGCACGACGCGGCCCAGCCGTGGGGCGCGGACGACGTCGACGCGGTGCTCGCCGCGCTCGAGGCGGAGCTCGTGCCCGGGGCGCGGCTCGCCGCGACGAGCCTCGACCTCGCCGCGCCGACGGCCGGTGGGGAGCTCGTCGCACGGGCCGCCGACGCGCTGGGGCACCTCGACGTTCTCGTCTGCAACCACGCCCGCAGCGGCGGCGACGGGCCTCTCGCGGAGCAGACGGCCGACTCCCTCGACGCCCACTGGGCGGTCAACACCCGCTCGACGATCCTGGCGACCCAGGCGTTCGCGGCGCAGCACGACGGACGCCCCGGCGGGCGCGTGGTGTGGATGACGTCCGGCCAGTCGCTCGGGCCCATGCCCCACGAGATCGCGTACGCCGCGTCCAAGGCCGCCCTCGCCGGGCTCACCGCGTCGGTCGCGGACGGCCTCGTCGAGCGCGGCATCCTGCTCAACACCGTCAACCCCGGCCCGGTGAACACCGGCTACCTCGACGTCGACACCGCCGACCGTCCGCCCGAGGTGCTGGACGCGGTGCTCGCGCACTTCCCCGGCGGCCGGTTCGGGGAGCCCGACGACCCCGCGCGGCTGGTCGCGTGGCTCGTCTCCGACGCCGGCCGCTGGGTCGTCGGGCAGGTGCTGTCCACCGAGGGCGGGTTCCGCCGCTGGTGAGAGGAGACCGGGGACGACTCAGGACGACTGCCGGGCGAACCGGCTCACGGCGGCCCCGGCGTCCGCGCGCCGAGCGGCCGCCGCGACGTCGTCACGGCAGCCTCGGGCCGTCCTCGTCGCCGTGGGGAACAGGGGGTGTCCCCCGCCGGACGCGCACCGCGACGTCGGGTGTCACACGTTCAGAACGCGTGGACCGGCAGCGCGCGCTCGCGGCGTGCGAGGGCCGCGACGACCCGCGCCTGCCCGTGCCGCGCGACCGCGAGACGGACCAGCAGGTCCCGCACGGGGTCGAAGACCGCCGGCGGGAACGTGGGGGTGTCGACGCCGACGCTCACGGCGAGGTCGTCGGTGTGCACGACCACCTCGAGCAGCCGCGTCAGCAGGAAGTCGTCGCGGCGCAGCGCCCAGCCGGCCCACGGGACGGGCACGACGTCGCGCGCGGCGCCCGTGGTGAGCGCGTCACGCACCACCTGCAGGTGCTCGACGACCCGGTCGTGCAGCGCGGCCGGGCCCGCGAGCGCGGCCTCCTCGTCCGCGCTGCGGTCGTTGGTCGGGTCCTCCGGCGGGGCCGTCGGCCACGCCGAGCGCGCGTAGTGCTCGTCGGCGTCGGCCAGGACCGGCAGGCCGCCCGCGTCGCGCGTCACGAGCTGCGCCGCGCGCACCACCTGGTTGCCCAGGTGGACGGCCAGCCCGCCGACGCCCAGGCCCGCCAGCGCGCTCGGCTCCGACCAGCGGGCCGCGACCTCGGGCAGGTCGACCAGGGCGAGGACCGCGTCGGCGGCCTCCAGGAACGCGTCGTCACGGGGCGTCATGCCGCGAGTCTGGCAGGGGGGTCCGACATGCCGGAAGGCGTCGGGCGGCCCACCACCTGCCGACTACCCTGGTGCGAGTGCCGGCGCGCGTGCTCGAGACCGTCCTGCCCGAGCGCCTCGGCCGTCCGTTCCGCTGGCTGCTCGGGTCGTCGTGGTCCTCGAACCTCGGCGACGGGCTCGTGCTCGCGGCCGGGCCGCTGCTCGTCGCGTCGCGCACCGACCAGGCGTTCCTCGTGGCCCTCGCCGCGCTGCTGGGGTGGCTGCCGCCGCTGCTGTTCGGCCTGTGGGCCGGGGCCGTCACCGACCGCGTGGACCGGCGCCGGCTCGTCATGGCGATGGACGCGCTGCGCGTCGGTGCGCTCGCGGTGCTCGCGACGTGCGTCGCGGTCGACGCGGCGCCGATCTGGCTCGTGCTGGGGGCCCTGTTCCTGCTCGGCACGGCCGAGACGTTCGCCGACAACGTGTCCGGCACGCTCGTGCCGATGGTCGTGCACCGCGACGACCTGGCGGTGGCCAACGCGCGCGCCCAGGCGGGGTTCATCGGGCTCAACCAGCTGGCCGGCCCGCCGCTCGGTGCCGCGCTGTTCGCGGCGGGCCAGTGGTCGCCGTTCGCGGGCGCCGCGGTGCTCATGGCCGCGGGCGTCGTGCTCGTGTCACGGGTCGTGCTGCCGCCGCACGGTCGCAGCCCGCACGAGCGCGGCACCCTGCGTGCGGACGTCGCGGAGGGTGTGCGGTGGACGTGGCGGCACCCGGCGGTGCGCACGCTCGTCCTGACGATCCTCATCTTCAACGTGACGTTCGGTGCCGCGTGGTCGGTGCTCGTGCTGTACGCGCAGCAGCGCCTCGGCCTCGGCGACGTCGGGTTCGGCCTGGTGACGACGACCCAGGCGGTGGGCGGGCTCGTCGGCGTGGCCTGCTACGGGTGGCTGACGGCGCGGGTCACGCTCGCGACGCTCATGCGCGTCGGGCTCGTCGTGGAGACGCTCACGCACCTGGCCCTCGCGCTGACGACCAGCCCGTGGGTCGCGATGCCCGTGTTCCTCGTGTTCGGTGCGCACGCGTTCGTGTGGGGCACGACGTCGATCACGATCCGCCAGCGCGCCGTGCCGCTCGTGCTGCAGGGCCGCGTCAACAGCGTGAACCTCATCGGGGTGTTCGGCGGCCTGGTCGTCGGGGCCGGCGTGGGCGGGGTGCTCGCGCAGCACTGGGGCGTGACGGCGCCGTTCTGGTTCGCGTTCGCCGGGTCGGCCGTGTTCGTCGTCGCGATCTGGCGGCAGCTGCGGCACGTCGCGCACGCCGACGCGCAGCCCACCCAGGACGCGGCGTCGGGCCCGGCGACGGACGTGGCGACGGACCCGGCGACGGACGCGCGCGACGCCTGACGGTGTCGGCGGCCTCTGGCAGGCTCGGACCCGTGGACGACGTCGACACGACCCCTGTGCCCGCACCCGAGCGACTGACACCCGAGCGCGGCGAACCCCCGCACCGGACCGACGAGGCCGGCACGCTGCTCGGCTTCCTCGACTTCCACCGCCGCACGCTGCTGGTCAAGCTCGACGGGCTCGACGCCGACGCGCTGCGTCGCCGCCTGCCACCGTCGACGATGACGCTCGGCGGGCTGATGAAGCACCTGGCGATGGTCGAGGACAACTGGTTCTCGGTCGTGTGGCTCGACAGGCCCGTCGAGCCGTGGGCGTCGGCCGACTGGGACGCCGACCGCGACTGGGAGTGGACGAGCGCGGCCGACGACACGCCCGGGCAGCTCCGGGAGCTGTGGGACGCCGCGGTCGCACGCTCGCAGCGCACCGTCGAGGTCGCGCTGGCCGCGGGCGGGCTCGACCAGGAGTCGCGCCGCCGGCACCACCTCACCGGTGAGCCCGTGTCGCTGCGCTGGGTCCTGGTCCACCTGATCGAGGAGTACGCGCGGCACAACGGCCACGCGGACCTGCTGCGGGAGTCGGTCGACGGCGCCACGGGCGAGTGAGTGGATGTCGGTGGTGCGCGGCAGGATGGCACCGTGGCCGACGACCTCCCGGAGCTGCTGCTCCCCGACGCGAGCGCGTGGCGAGCGTGGCTCGCCGAGCACCACACCGGACCCGCAGGCGTGTGGCTCGTCCTGCACAAGAAGGGCGGCGACGTCACGACGCTGACCTACGTGCAGGCGGTCGAGGAGGCGCTGTGCTTCGGCTGGATCGACGGTCAGGGGCGGCGACGTGACGAGCACAGCAGCTTGCAGCGCATGACGCCGCGGCGTGCGCGCAGCGCGTGGTCGGCGGTCAACGTCGAGCGCGTCGCGCAGCTCGAGCGCGAGGGACGGATGCACGACGCGGGACGCGCGCAGGTCGCCGCCGCGCAGGCGGACGGCCGCTGGGACGCCGCCTACCGCGGGCCGGCGACGATCGAGGTGCCCGACGACCTGACGGTCGCGCTCGACGCCGTCCCGGCCGCGCGCGCGTGGTTCGACGCGCTGACGTCCGCCAACAGGTTCGCGGTCCTGGTCCGCATCGGCCAGGCCAAGCGACCCGAGACACGCGCGCGGCGGATCGCGACGTTCGTCGCCGACCTCGCGGAGGGCCGCACGCCGTACCCGCAGAAGCGGCGCCCCGACGGTCTGTGACGAGCGTCCAGGAAACCGGCCGCGCCGCCCGTTCTGTCCCGTATCCTCCGGCTCATGGCTGTCCGGCTGCACTACACCGCGACCCGTCCGCAGGCCCTCACCACAGACGAGGTCGCCGTCGCCCGCGGGCTCGTGGCCGCGCACAACGCCGCGTTCCCGTTCGAGGCCGAGCTGCTCTCGCTCGCCGCCCCGGGCGACGACGCGCTGCACGGCACCACGACGCTGCCGGAGCAGGACCCGTTCAGCACGTTCCTCGGTCTGACGCACTGGTGCCGTGCCCTGACCGAGGTGCGCCGCGCGCTCCCGGGCTCGTCGTGGCGGGTGACCGTGGACGACGAGCCGGTGCCGTGGGACGACGAGACCGGCTTCGGCTGGCCCGAGCAGCGCGACCCGGCCGTCCTCGAGCTCATGGAGCAGATGCGCACCGGCGCCTGACGCCGCGCACCGCCGCTCAGCGTGCGGTGGCCGCCACCAACGCGTCGAGCGCGGGCCGCTGACCCGCGACGAGCAGGGGGTGCGCGGCCGGCAGCGGGAACCACGCGGCGCGGTCCACCTCGGGGACGTCGATGCGTCGGCCCGAGCGCGGCGGCCACTCGACCTGCGCGGTGCTGATGCCGGGCCGCGTCGTGAGGTCCGGGGACGCGGGGTCGTCGGGCGAGCCGACGAGCGACGCGGGCACCTCGACCGCCAGCACGTGCACGACCTTGCCCGACGCGTAGCGGAACGCCCCCAGGTCGACGGCCGGCTGGCTGGGCGCCGGCATGCCCAGCTCCTCGGCGAACTCGCGTCGTGCGGCGGCCTCGAGGTCCTCCCCCGGCTCGACGAGACCCTTGGGCACCGACCACGCGCGCTCGTCCTTGCGCGCCCAGAACGGCCCGCCCATGTGCGCGATCAGCACGTGCGCGTCGTCACCGCGCCCGTGGTGCAGCAGGAGCCCTGCACTCGTCACCGGCATCCGTCATGCCTCCGCGTCGTCGTGCCCCTCACGAGAGGGCGAATCGCAACCATCCGACAGGCAGCCCCCTCCCCCTCACGAGAGGGCGAATCGCAACCATCCAACAGGCACATCCCTCCCCCTCACGAGAGGGCGAATCGCGACCATCCGACAGGCACATCCCTCCCCCTCGCGAGAGGGCGAATCGCAACCATCCGACAGGCAGATCGCTCCCTCTCGCGAGGGGGAGGGTGCGGCTGTCCGACGTGCGTCGGACCGTCGTCAGGACGCCAGGGCCGCGTCGACCTCGCGCAGGAACGCGTCGAGGTCGTCCGGTGTGCGGGACGTCACGAGGCGGTAGCCGCGCGCGGCGTCGCTCACGACCTCCTCGTCGACCCAGACACCACCCGCGTTGCGCACGTCGGTCGTCAGCGACGGGTACGACGTCAGGCGCTTGCCCTCGACGAGCCCCGCCTCGACCAGCAGCCACGGGCCGTGGCAGATCGCGGCGACGGGCCGGCCGGACGACGCGAACGCCTTCACGAGCCGCACCGCCTCGTCCTGCAGCCGCAGCGTGTCGGCGTTGAGCGTGCCGCCGGGCACGAGCAGCAGGTCGTACCCGTCGGGGTCGACCGCCGACAGCGTCGTCGTCGGCTGCACGGTGCGTCCGGGGTCCTTGTCGCCGACGAGCGTCTCGATCGGCGCGTCGTCGACCGCGGCGACGTCGACCGTCGCACCGTCGCCGCGCAGGTGCTCCACGGGGACGACGAGCTCGTCCTGCTCGACGCCGTAGTTGGTGACGACGGCCAGCACGCGGCGGCCGCGAAGGTCCGCGTCGGACATGGTGTGCCTCCTCGGGATCGATGACCGCCCGGGGTCGCCGGGCGTCCGCCACGGTAGGCACGCCCGCCGCCTGCCCGCACCCGCAGGCGTGTCGAAACCGCGGCCCCTCGCGCGTCGTACGGGTGGACGGGCACAGTGGGTGCCCCGACGAGGTGGAGGACGGGATGAGCACGACGACCACGTACATGCTGCTGCTGTGGGGCGACCCGGATGCGTGCATCGACCTCGAGGCGGCGTACGACGCGCACGGGACGTTCGCCGCGCGGTGCGCCGCGGACGGGCACGAGATCGTCGGCGGCGAGGAGCTCGCGAGCCCGTCGACCGCGCGGCTCATGCACGTCGGCGACGGCGGGCCGCGGATCACCGACGGCCCGTACGCCGAGACGACCGAGCAGCTCGGCGGGTTCTACCTGGTCCGCACGTCGGACCCCGACGGCCTGCTGCGGCTGGCCGCGCCGCTCGTGATGGACGACGACGGGACGGTCGAGCTGCGACCCGTCGCGGTGCACGACGCCCCGGACCCCGCCCCGGCGCGCGTCTCGGAGCCCGTGGCGTGAGGTACCTCGTCCTGATCTACGAGGACGAGGAGGTCTGGCGTTCGCTCGACGACGCCGGGCGCGCGCGGTACGACGTCGCGCACCGGGCGTTCTCCGACGCCGCGGAGGCCGCGGGCGTGCGCATCGAGGTCGGTGAGGCGCTGGCCGGCGTCGCGTCGGCGCGGACGGCCCGGCGGGTCGGCGACGACGTGACGGTGACGGACGGGCCGTTCGCCGAGACGACCGAGCAGCTGGGTGGTCTCTACCTCGTCGACACCCCGGACGAGCGGACGCTCCGGGACCTGCTGCACCTGCTCCCGGAGACGACGCACGAGATCCGCGCGTGCATCCAGCCGTGACCCCACCCGCCGACCGGAACACGGGTCACGTCGTGGGCCCCCGGAAGAGGACCGGTGTTCCGGTCGTCGAGCACACCACCCGCCGACCGGAACACGGGTCACGTCATGGCGCCCCGGACGGGGAGTGATGTTCCGGTCGGCGGGGGTGAGGGTGACCGGTCGGCGGGGGTGAGGGTGACCGGTGGCGGGCGGGAGGGTGGCGGGTGGCGGGGGAGGGGGGTGGCGGCGGGCCGGATCCTGGGACAACAAGCGCTACATAGAGGTACAGGAACACATGGGTAAGCACGTCATCGTCTTGGGCGCGGGCATTGTGGGCGTGTGTTGCGCGCTGGAGCTATTGCGCCGGGGTGTGCGCGTGACGCTTGTTGACCGCCAGGCGCCGGGCATGGAAACGTCATTGGGCAACGCGGGCGTGCTGGCGCGCAGTTCACTGATGCCGTTCAATCACCCTGGTTTGTGGGGGCAACTGCCCCGGCTGATGAAGAACGACAGCGTGCAGTTCCGCTATCGCGCGTCGTATCTGGCCAGGAACCTGGGCTGGGCGACGCGCTTTTTGTTGAACGCGCGGCCGTCGGTGTTCAAGGAAACCGTAAATGCGCTGGACGGTTTGATCCGGCTGTCCGCGCCCGAGCATTTGAAACTGCTGGACGAGGCCGGTGCGCGTCATCGCTTGCGGGACACGGGCTGGGTGTTTTTGTACCGCAGCGAGGCGGCGTGGAACGGCAGTGCGTTGGCGCGCAACACGTTTGCGCAGTATCAGGTGCCGACGCAAACCTTGAGCGCCGCCGAATTGGCGGAGCTGGAACCAGCGTTGTCGCCGATCTTTCACCGGGCGCTGTGGATCCAGGGTTCGTATTCGGTTGACGATCCGCACGCGGTGGTCGCGGCCTACGCCGAACTGTTCCGCGCGAAGGGCGGCACGTTTCAGCGCTTGCAGGCCGCCCGCATTCGCCGCGACGGCCAGGGATGGACGGTGCATGGCGAGCAGGCATCGGAATCGGTGTCGGCGGACCAATTGGTAGTGGCGTTGGGGCCGTGGTCGAAGGCGATGTTGAAGAGCACGGGCATTGAGCTTCCCATGGCGTTCGAACGCGGCTATCACATGCATTACCGAGGCGAAGACGGGGCAAGCGTCACGCGGCCGGTGTACGACACGGGCGGCGGTTATGTGTTGTCACCCATGGCGCGCGGGCTGCGATTGTCGACGGGTGTGGAGTTGGACGCCTGCGACGCCGCCCCGCGCAGCACGCAGTTGGACATGGCGGAAGCGCGGGCGCGTGAAGCGTTTCCGTTGGGCGAACGGCTGGATCCCAGCGCATGGCTGGGCCGCCGCCCCACCCTGCCGGACAGCCGGCCGATGATCGGGCAGGCGCCGAAACACCCAGGGTTATGGCTGGCGTTGGGCCATCAACATATCGGTTTCAGCACCGCGCCGGGCACGGCGAAGATATTGGGCGAGTTGATGTTCGACGACGGGGATGCATCGCGCCACCATGCGTTTCGCCCGGGGCGGTTT
>Ga0160463_100712_pt1 | contig 11809 bp, 3 predicted proteins | sample HID1975M_E6MG_FD_108276 | JGI IMG/M metagenome (GOLD analysis project Ga0160463, IMG submission 108276) | Enriched soil microbial communities from UW Madison campus, WI, USA - HID1975M_E6 MG | ecosystem: Environmental > Terrestrial > Soil > Unclassified | place: USA: Madison, Wisconsin | collected... | reverse complement strand
ACGGCGTAGCATTCGCAGCTGAGCTGCTCCAGGCGGGTCCTGTCGAGCACCTTGATGTTGCCCCGGCTGTACTCGATCACGCCAAGGCGCTGGAGTTTGCCGGCGGCGTCGGTCACGCCTTCGCGGCGCACGCCCAGCATGTTGGCGATCAGTTCCTGGGTCATGCACAGGCGATCGCCCGGCAGGCGATCCAGCGACAACAGTAGCCAGCGGCACAGTTGCTGGTCGATGGAGTGGTGCCGGTTGCACACCGCCGTTTGCGCCATCTGGGTAATCAGCGCCTGGGTGTAGCGCAGCATGAGCATCATCAGCTCGCCATGGCGATTGAACTCGTCCTTGAGCCGCTGGCAGGGCAGGCGAAAGGCATGCCCGGCGCTTTGCACGATGGCGCGGCTGGGGGTGCTTTCGCCCCCCATGAACACGGCGATGCCGACCAGACCTTCATTGCCCACCACCGAGATTTCGGCCGAGGCCCCGTTTTCCATCACATACAGCAGCGAGACAATGGCATCGGCAGGAAAATAGACATGGCGCAGGGCGTCGCCGGACTCGTAGAGCGCCTTGCCCAGGGGCAGGGTCACCCGTTCCAGGTGCGGCTCCAGCCGGCTGAACGTCGACGCGGACAGTGCGGCCAGCAGGTGATTCTGTTGCGGCTTGGGCGAGGGGGGCATGCTCGGGACCATCGACTGCAGCGGCTGTCGAAACAAGAATAGCCCAGCAGGGCCGGGGATTGCGTTCACGGCACCCGAGGTCTGCCGGGCGGTTCACGTGATGGGCACGGGATTGCGCTTGCACTGGGCAATCACCTGGTGCGGTTTACCGTCGTCCCTGAGCTGCAAGATGGGCTGGGCAAGCAGTTGGCCGTCCAGGCTCAGGGTCAGCTCGGCGGCGGCGCTGTTGAGGACTTCAATGCGGTAGGAGGTGCCGCCAAACCGGTAGTGCAGCACGCAACCCGGCCAGTCGGCCGGCAGCAGCGGGCGGATCCGCAGGGTGTCGCCGCTGCGTTGCAGGCCCAACAGGCTTTCGACGATCAGCCGGTACATCCAGCCCGCTGAACCTGTGTACCAGCTCCAGCCACCCCTGCCCGCGTGGGGTGCCACGGCGTAGACATCAGCGGCCATGACGTAGGGCTCGACCTTGTAGGTGTCGATCAGCGCGGCGCAACCCTGACGTACCGGGTTGATCAGCCGCAGCAGCTCCCAGGCCCGCTCGGTATCCGCCAGGTGGGCGTAGGCCATGCTCGCCCAGATCGCCGCGTGGGTGTACTGCCCGCCGTTCTCGCGCACTCCGGGCAGGTAGCCCTTGATGTAGCCGGGGTCCAGGTCGCCCTGGTCGAAAGGAGGGTCGAGCAGTTTCACGATACCGATATCGCGGCGTACCAGATGATGATCCAGTGCCATCATGGCGGCGCGCGCGCGTTCGGGTGGGGCGACCCCGGACAGCACCGCCCAGCTCTGCGCCAGGGAGTCGATCCGGCATTCCTGGTTGCTCGCCGCGCCTAGCACCCGGCCATCGTCGAACCAGGCGCGGCGGTACCAGTCGCCGTCCCAGGCGTGCGCTTCGAGCTGCTGCACCAGGTCGGCAGCCTGAGCGCCGCAACGCACCGCGAAGGTGCTGTCGCCGTGGCGCAGGGCGAGGCAGGCGAAGGCCCGCAACACCACATGGCCGAAGAACCCCAGCCACACGCTTTCGCCCTGGCCCTGTTCGCCGACGCGGTTCATGCCGTCGTTCCAGTCTCCGCTGCCGATCAGCGGCAGCCCGTGCACGCCGCATTGCAGGGCATGCCCGAGGGCGCGCTGGCAGTGCTGGTACAGGCTCTCGACCACGGGCGAGTGGGCGGGCAGGTCGTAATAGGACTCTTCACCGGCATTGAGCGCACGCCCTTCGAGGTAGCCGACCGGTTCGTCCAGGATCGTCTGGTCCCCGGTGATCTCCACGTAGCGGCTGGTCGCCAGCGGCAGCCACAGCAGGTCGTCCGAGCACCGGGTGCGAACCCCCCGCTGCAGGGGTGGGTGCCACCAGTGCTGCACATCGCCTTCCACATACTGGTGAGCGGCGCAGGCCAGCAGGTGCTGGCGCGCCGCTTGCGGGGCGGCGTGGAGCATGGCCATGCTGTCTTGCAGCTGATCGCGAAAACCGATGGCGCCACCGGACTGATAGAAGCCACTGCGCGCCCAGAACCTGCAGGCGATCACCTGGTACATCAACCAGCCGTTGGCCAGGACATCCAGGGACGGTTCGGGGGTTTCGATCTGCACGGTGTCGAGTGTCCGGCGCCAGTAGGCCTGGGCCTTGTCGAACTCCTCCATGGCGGCCTGCAGGCCGCGGTATTGCTGCACATAGCGGCTGGCGGCAGGGGCGTCCGGCGCAGCGCCAAGGAGGAACACCACTTCACGCTGTTCGCCGGGCTCCAGTTGCACGCTGACCTGCAGCGCTGCGCAGGGGTCCAGGCCGCCGCCCGTGCGCCCCGACAGCCGTGCCTGGCGCAGCCCGGCCGGTGCCTGGTCAGTGCCGTTGTGGCCGATGAACTCGCTGCGGTCGCAGGTGAAGCCCTGGCGCGGCAGGTCGCAATCGAGAAACGCCACCTGGGTGGAAAACTCCACCGCGTAGCTGTTGCGGGCAAACAGGGCGCCACTGACCGGGTCGATCTCGCTGACCACGTGCAGGGCGGTCTTGCCGCGCAGGTCGCCCAGCACCCACTCCGCGAAGCAGGTCACCGACAACCGCCGTGTCCGAGCACTGCGGTTGTGCAGTTTCAGCCGGCTGAACTTGACCGGGGCCTCCAGCGCCACATGCACCCAGAGCTCACTGCCAAGGTCGTGGTCGGCATACTCGAACACGCTGTAGCCAAAGCCATGCCGGGTGCGATAGCGGCCGGGGCCGGGGCAGGGCCGCGGGGTCGGCGACCAGTAGTGCCCGCTGTCCTCGTCGCGCAGGTAGAACGCTTCGCCACTGGGGTCGGCGACGGGGTCGTTGTGCCAGGGTGTCAGGCGGTACTCATGGGCGTTCTCGTACCAGGTGTAGGCGCTGCCGGCCTCCGACACCACGCTGCCGAACAGCGGGTTGGCGATGATGTTCACCCATGGCGCGGGTGGCGGCTTGCCGGGGATCAGGGGGATGACGTACTCGCGTCCGTCGGCGCTGAATCCGCCGTAGGGGTTGGCCAGCATCAGCGCCGGCTCGTCCATCGGCGGCTGGCGGGAGGGCGTGGGGCGGGTCTGGGCAGGATCTGCCAGGAGGGCCGGTGGCGCTGCCGGCTGACGGTGCCGACGCAATTGCTCGGCCAGCGTGCCATGGCTGTCGTTGAGCACCAGCCTGGCGACCGAAAGCGTGAGAATCCGGTCCTCTTCGGACAACTGCTGCGCCGGGCGCACGAATATGCCACCGGGGCGGTCGAGCAGGGTCGCCTCGCTGCCGGAGGCGACGATGCCCATGATCAGCTCCTGCAATTGCTGGCGGTAGCCGGCCTGGTCTTCGTTCCAGATCACCAGGTCGAGGGCCAGGCCCTTCTGGCGCCAGTAGGCATGGGCGAGCACCATCTGCTTGACCAGCTGGATGTTGGCCGGGTCGCCAATCTGTACCAGCACGATGGGCAGGTCCCCCGACAGTCCCTGGCCCCACAGGCCGGACTGATTGCGCCGGTTGCCGGCCAGCAGGGCAGCGCTGGCCCGCAGGCTGGCGTTGGGGTAGATCACCGAGGCGGCCATCTGCTCGAACAGCCGGGCATCGGCCAGCGAGCCGTTGAGCTGGCGCAACAGCACCTGGCTGTGCGGCCAGGCGAGGTCGAAGACCCGGTCGGCCAGGTGACGGTCGCGGTACTTGGCGACCAGTTGCAGGCAGCCATCGCGGCTGTTGGCCACACCGGTGACCAGGTCGACCGTCGCTGTCTGGCCCGGCAGCAGGGCGATGCGGCATCGGATCGCCACGATCGGGTCGAGCACCGCCCCCGCGCTGTCGGACAATGCCTTGCTGTCGGGATCCAGCGCCGCCGGGGCGCCGAGGGTGCGGCCGCGACCGATGAAACGGGCCCGATCGGTCTCATAGGACACTGCATCGATATCGGCACCGTGCACGGCCAGTACATGGCACATCCACGGCACGGCGTCCTGCAGCGCGCGGGGCCGCCGGGTGCAGAGGATGGCCTGCAGCGGGCGGATCAGTTCGGTCTGGATGAACAGCTTGCTGAAGGCCGGGTGCAGTGCGTCGCTCAGGGCCGGCGCCAGCACGACCTCGGCATAGCTGGTCAGCTCCAGGGTGCGGGGCTCGTCGCCGTGGTTGGTCAGGTGCAGGCGACGGAGTTCGATGTCATCTTCGGGGGATACGGCAATTTCGGTATGGCAGTCGAAGTCGCGTTCGCGGATGCGGAACTCCGCCCGGCCGTCGCTGAAGATCGCCTCCTGGTGTTTGCTGCGGTGCCGGGTCGGCTGGTAGGTGCTGGACCAGCAGGCGCCGCTGGCGACATCGCGCAGGTAGCAGAAACTGCCCAGGTCGTCGCGGCTGGCGTCTTCGCGCCAGCGGGTGACCGCCATGTCGTTGCGCTGGCTGTAGCCACTGCCAACGTGGTTGACCATGACGTGATAGCGGCCATTGGAGAGCAGTTGCACAGCGGGATGGCGGCGGTTCGGCTCGCTGAACACGCGCAGCCGAGTCTCGCTGGCGGGCTCGGCGTCGTTCACGTTCGGGGCCTGAAGGGTGTGCAGGTACGGGGCGGCGGTTTTCGGCACCCGCTCCTGCAACAGCAACATGCTGGCCTGGAACTGCGGGTCCGAGGCGAAGCGCCGCTGCATGGGCTTGTTCAGCAGCAAGGCGGTCAGGGCGAGGAAGCTCATGCCCTGGTGGTGGGCCATGAAGGAGCGGATCACCACCGAGTTCTGCCCGGGTGGCAGCCGTGCTTCGCTGTAGTCCACGGCCTCGTACAAGCCGAAGCGGCCCGACAGCCCGAGCGTGGCCAGGCGCTGCAGGTTACGGCAGGCGGCCGTGGGCTCTACCATCAGGGCGAGGGCGCTAGCGTAAGGGGCCACCACACGCTCTTCACCCAGGCCGCGCTTGAGGCCCAGGCCCGGTACGCCGAATGCTCGGTACTGGTAGTTGAAATGTGCATCCATTGCACTGTAGGCCGACTCGGAGACGCCCCAGGGCAGCCCCAGCAGGTTGCCGTGCTCGATCTGTCGGTTGACGGCGGCCTGGCAGGTCTGGTCGAGCAGGGTCCCTTCATAGCTGGGCATCACCAGCAAGGGCATCAGGTATTCGAACATCGAACCGGACCAGGACAGCAGAACGGGGACACCGGCATTGCTGGTGAGGAGCCGGCCCAGGGCGAACCAGCTGTCCTGGGGGACCTGACCCTGGGCGATGACCACGAAGTTGGTCAGGCGCATCTCCGACGCCAGCAGGTCGTAGAACGCTGCGTCCAGGCGATGCTCGTCGGCGTTGTAGCCGATGGCGAACAGATCTCGGTGGGCATCGTAGAGGAAGCTGAAGTCCATGCTGGCCAAGGCCGTGATGCGCTGTGCCAGGGCTTCGGCCTGGGCGATGCGCTGGCGGGCGAGCGCTCGGGCGTTGTTCACGGCCAGGCGTTCGGCGGCCGGCCACTGGTCAGGCTTGAGCTGTGCCAGTTGTCGCCAGCTCAGCGGAGCCTGGTGGGCAAGGGCGTTGCCAGGTGGCAACTGCAAGCCCTGCCACTCTGAGCCAAGGTCCAGGCACTGCGCATGCAGGGCCTGCAGCCAGAACACACTGTCATCGGTATCCGCGGCTGCCGGCGAGGTGATCATGTTTTGCAGCTGTTCGGCCAGCAGCGCCATCAAGGTGACCGGTGGCTGGACCGGGTGCTCATGGGCTTCGCGTACCTGCTCGCGCATTGCTTCCATGTCCCGGGTGTCGCGACCCGCGCTGGCGTGCGCGTCGAGCAGGGCGTCGAAGGTGTCCAGCAGGCCCTGGGTCAGCCGTTGGTCCAGCACGGGTGTGTCGGCCATTTCCAGCAGGCCGGGCCGCAGCGTCAGGAGCAGGGCAGCCAGGTTGCCACTGTCCACCGCCGAGACATACAGCGGTGCCAGGGGCGCGAGGGTCTGGGTGTCGTACCAGTTGTAGAAATGCCCCTTGTAGCGCTGCAGGCGGCTCATGCTGTCGAGCATCTGCGCCAGGCGCTCGAACAGGCGGCCGGCCCCCAGGTAGCCGAAATCATGGGCCGCCAGGTGCGAGAGCAGGGCCATGCCCATGTTGGTCGGCGAGGTCCGGTGCGCGATGCAGGCAAAGGGCGGTTCCTGCAGGTTGTCGGGCGGCAGCCAGTTGTCGGCAGGGCCGACATGATGGTCGAAGAATGCCCAGTTGCTGCGTGCCAATCGCCGCAAAAATCGCAGGTCCCCGGGCAGCGGCGCGAACGCGGCCCGCCCCCGCGGCCGGCTGAGCCACCAGGCCAGTGCCGGGCCCAGCAGCCAGAGCACCAGGAACGGCGAGGCCAGGAGCAGCACGCCCGGCTGCACGGACAGCGCGCCGGCCAATGCCAGGGCCAGGGCAGGCTGTAGCCATTGCTGGCGATACACCGCCACGAGGGTGTCGGCGCTGGTGCGTTCGTCCTCTCGCGAGGGGTTCCATTGCAGGAGCCGACGCTTGCTGACGATCAGCCGCCACAGGGTGCGCAGGATGGCGTCCAGGCTGTAGCCGGTCTCGAAGGGCAGCCAGGCCAGTGCCAGGCCGGCACGCACGAAGTGGCTGCCCGAGGTGTGCAGGGCCGCGCGCAGGTGTTCGGCGAGCGGAACATCGCTGGTCTTGCGGCTCAACTCGAGCAGGGTGTCCAGCAGCGGGCGGGTCAGCAGCAACCCCAGCACCGCCAGGGTCCAGGCCTGCGGCGAGGCGCTGGCCAGCCAGCCCCACAGCAGCATGATCAGCAGGGCCGCCGGCTCCAGGCTGCGGCGCAGGTTGTCGAGGATCTTCCAGCGTGACAGTGCGCTGAGCGGGCTCTGCGCCAGGCCATGGCGGCCGGTGCGCAGCCAGGGCACCAGCCACGGCAGCAGTTGCCAGTCTCCCCGGATCCAGCGGTGGCGACGCTTGATATCGGCGCTGTAGCGCGCCGGGTAGGCCTCGAACAACTGCACGTCGCTGAGCAGGCCCGAGTGTGCATAGCAGCCTTCGATCAGGTCGTGGCTGAGCACGCGATTGTCGGCGAAGCGGCCATCCAGGGCCCGCTCGAAGGCATCCACGGCGTAGATGCCCTTGCCAATGAAGGAGCCGCTGAGAAACAGGTCCTGATAAACGTCCGAGACAGCCTGGGTATAGGGGTCGACGCCGGCATCGCTGCCGAACAGGCGTGCATAGGTCGAGCGCGACACGCTGGGCAGGCTGATGCCCACGCGTGGTTGCAGAATCGCGTAGCCCGAGCGGACGCGACCGGTACTCGGGTCGAACCGTGCGCGGTTCAGCGGGTGCTGCATGGCGCCGACGAACTTCTGGGCGACGCCGCGTGGCAGCTGGGTGTCAGTGTCCAGGGTGATGACATAGCGCACGTGCCCGAGCTGTTGCAGGTCGCCGACGATGCGCATGAAGCGCTCGCTGGCGCGCCCGCGCAGGAGGGCATTGAGGTCAGCGAGCTTGCCACGCTTGCGCTCGCGGCCCATCCAGCAGCGCTCGGTCGCGTTCCACTCCCGTGGCCGCTGCAGCAGGAAGAAGCGCTCGCAACCCGGGATCGGGTATTTGTGGTTCAGCGCCCGTATGCCTTCGCAGGCCAGGTCAAGCAGGGCAGCATCTTCGGGGCCTGTCTGTTCACGGGCATCCATGAAGTCGCTGAGCAGCGCGAAATGCAAGTGTTCGTCCCGGTTGGCCAGAAAACGAACCTCCAGCCCTTCGACCAGTTCCTCGACATCGCCGGCCGTCGTCAGCAGGGTAGGGACCACCACCAGTGTGCGGGCGTCGGCGGGAATCCCGGCGGTGTAGTCCAGCCGTGGCAGGAAGGAAGGCTTCACGGTCAGTGTCACCAGCCAGTTCACCAGACCAATGGCCAGGCGGCTGGTCGTCAACAGTACCGGCAGGGCCATGGCCGTCGTGACCGCCAACGACCAGCCAGCCAGGTAGATGGCACGTACGAAGCCCCAGGCCAACAGCACTGACAGCAGCACCGTTGGCACCAGGTAGAACGCTAGCGGTGCCCGGTGCAACAGGCGTTGCCAGCGCTGGGCAAGTGCAACCCGGGCACCGAGGCGTCGCTCCAGCAACGGCAGTCCGTCGCCCACCAGGTAGAAGCCGACATGCTCGGCCTGCTCACCTGGTCGGGCACCTGCGGCCTGGGCAAGCTCGATGGCCGTTCGCGCCACCGTCTCCTCGCTGAAGGCGCAATGGCGTGCCACCTGTTCGACCACGTGGCGATAGTGGTCACGGCTGGCGAAATCCATGGCCGGGTAAACCGCGGCCGGATCCTGGCAGAGGGCCTGTTCGACATGGCTCAGGCGCTCGACGAACAGCCGCCAGTCGATGCTCGACAGCAGCCGCAAGCTGCCGATGCTGTTGCTGATGGACACCTGGTCGATGGCCTGTTGCTGGGCATCGAGTTGCACGGAGCGCTCGATGCTGAGCGCCGACTCGCCGAGCATCTGCTCGACCCAGGCCAGCGGCTGGGTCAGCGTGGCGCTGTGGCCCTGCAGCCGCCTTGCCAGCTCGGCGACGAAGGCGGCGGTCATCGGCGGGTCCGAGCGGGCCATGTCGGCGACCACCAGCACAACGCTCTTGGCGTCGCGCTCGGCGATCTCGCCGAGGCGGTCGGCCCAGGTATTGGCCAGGTCGCGATCCGACAAGTTGGCCATGACCCGCGCCGCCACCCTGCGAAGGTTCTCGATCAGCGCCAGGCGCAGCATGATCGGGATCGCCCAGAGTTCGCCGAGCGTCAGCGTGGCGGCTTGCTGATAGGCCTCGACGAAGCGGCTGAGGCTTTCGGCGTCGAAGCGGCCATCGCCGTGGGAAATGGTTTCCAGAGCGAGGTCATAGACCCGCGGCAGGCCGCTCGAGGGGCCGCTGTCCAGTCGCGGCAGCTGCAGGCTGTAGCCGGTTGGCAGGTGGCGCTTGGCGATGCGGATATGGGACTCGACCAGGTAGAAGTTGTCGAGCAACCATTGCGCCGCGGGCAGCGCTGGGCGCGAGCCGGGCAGGGCGCCAGCGAGGGCGGTGCAACTGGTGGAGAGCATCTGCTCGTTGTCGGCCAGGCGGTCGAGCAGCGAATCGTCGGCCGACAGTTGGCTCAAGCGGTGTTGGCTGGCAAGCCAGGTACCATGCCTGGCCATCTGCTCGGCGCCATAGAGTTCCGAGCGCAGCAGGCTTTCGTAGGTGAACGAATGGCGCGGTGAACCCCAGCGCCGGGAAAAACCCGTCAGGCGCTGTACGAAAGCGGGCAAGTAAAGCCAAGGATTGTCCATGGTGTTCCGGAGCCGCGTTCAGGCCGGGCAGTACTCAGTCTGAGGGGCGGCGAGCGAAGGGTCTGTTCGGTAGCGAACAGACCCTTCCCTGCATTGCGCACATCCTGAAACAAGGGATCGCTGCGCGAGAATCGCCAAGGCGCTCCCACCCCTGCACACCTTGCAGTGGCCGTAGTGCCAGAGCGTAGGAGGCTGCATCTTGAACACCCTCAGGAGATACATCACGGCATCGACCGGCAAGCGTCCTGATATCGCCTTGCAAATTCGTGTGGAGCCATCCGAGCACGGTTTGCTGCTGACGGACGAAAATGGTTGCATCCGAAGCGCCAACCCCACCTTCTGCCGCTGGATCGGCTACGCCTGCGACGAGTTGCTCGGCATGCGTTTTCAGCAGCTGTTGAGCCAGGAGGCCAGAGCCTTTCAACAGATGTACTGGCAGCCGCTAATGGAAGTCCAGGGCGCGGTGGCTAACGTCAAGTTCGATTTCGTGCACCGTGCGGGGTTTATGCTGCCGATGATGTCCAGTGCAATCACGTGCCAGTATTCGAACGCCATCGTTCACGAGCTGACCTTGTACGACCCGCAGGGGCAAAGATACGAATACGAACTGCTCGTCGCCCGGCTGCTGGCCGAGCGCTGCCTGGCGAAGAACCTTAAGGTTCAGCACGAGCTGCTGTCGTCGCGGCGGTCCAGCGCGGTTCAGGTACAGGTGGACCCGCAGGCGGCGTTCTCCCGGCATATGCTTGGCATGGTCAGTCACGACCTGCGCACACCCTTGCTGACGATCAGGATGGCCACGGAACTTTTGGAGCGGCGCTCTCAGACTGACAAGACGCGCGAGTTGCTCAGGCACATCAGCCAATCTGTGGCACGCGCCCAGCGACTGGTGGCCGACCTTTTGGATTACACGCACATCCAGGGAGGCCAGGACCTTTCGATTCACCCCGGTGTCGCCGATCTGTCGAAGGTCGTAGGCGCATGCGTGGAAGAGCTACGGCTGACTTACCCCTCTCATTCGCTGCTCTACGAGCACTTCGGTGAGCGCCGCGCCATGTTCGACAAGGATCGTCTCTATCAGCTCATCGGCAATCTGGTCGCCAACGCTGTTGCCTATGGCGATACAGGGTTACCGGTGCGCGTGACGTCGAGGACCGAGGGTTCGATTACCACGCTCAGCGTCCTCAACCAGGGCGCTGCGATTCCCGCCGAATTGCTCGACCGCCTGTTCGAGCCGCTGATACGGGGTCGTCACAAGTCTGTGAAAGCGAGCAATATCGGGCTTGGGTTATTCATCGTGAAGCAGATAGCCAAGACCCATGCGGGTGATGTTTCGGTCGTCTCGTCCGAAGAGGAGGGAACGTGCTTTAGCGTGAGGTTGTGCTTGCCCTGTATCACGTCTGTTCTGAACGGTCAGCCTCTCAATGCCAGCTACCATGAGGTTTCACTCAAGGAGTGGAACCATGGCCGATAAATATGTTGGGAAAATAGTTGGGGTGGGTACGGATAATGTGAGCTACGTCATCAACATCTATGAGGACGAGACCGTTGAGCGCTCGCCAAATGGCATGATTCGACATGCAGGTCTAAAGCACTTTGAAATGCAGTTTGGTGGCGCCGTGCACAAGATATCCGAGACTGAATACGAAATTGCAGCGACGGGGGTGAGGGTCACTGTGCAAGAGCAAGAGGGTGACAGCTAGGAAGACGTCGCGATAAACCCGCTCCTGGAGGTGCAATTCTGCCCTCAAGATGAGCAAGACAGATGTTCCCACAAGTTGACGCGATTCCTGTGGGAGCGGGCTTGTCCCGCGAACACCGGCGAAGCCGGTGCCATGCTCCGCGCTGCCTGTTTCGCGGGGCAAGCCCGCTCCCACAAGTACGCCGCCGCCCTTGAGCACGGCACTGTACCTGTAGGAGTAACTGTCTTGCTCAATTTCTAAAAGTTGACGCGATTCCTGTGGGAGCGGGCTTGTCCCGCGAACACCGGCGAGGCCGGTGCCATGCTCCGCGCTGCCTGTTTCGCCGGCAAGCCAGCTCCCACAGGTACGCCGCCGCCCTTGAGTACAGCGCTGTACCTGTGGGAGCAACTGTCTTGCTCAATTTCTAGAAGTTGACGCGATTCCTGTGGGAGCGGGCTTGTCCCGCGAACACCGGCGAAGCCGGTGCCATGCTCCGCGCTGCTTGTTTCGCGGGGCAAGCCCGCTCCCACAAGTACGCCGCCGCCCTTGAGCACGGCACTGTACCTGTAGGAGCAACTGTCTTGTTCAATTTCTAAAAGTTGACGCCATTCCTGTGGGAGCGGGCTTGTCCCGCGAACACCGGCGAAGCCGGTGCCATGCTCCGCGCTGCCTGTTTCGCCGGCAAGCCCGCTCCCACAGGTACGGCGCCGCCCTTGAGCACAGCGCTGTACCTGT
>Ga0160463_100698_pt1 | contig 12122 bp, 10 predicted proteins | sample HID1975M_E6MG_FD_108276 | JGI IMG/M metagenome (GOLD analysis project Ga0160463, IMG submission 108276) | Enriched soil microbial communities from UW Madison campus, WI, USA - HID1975M_E6 MG | ecosystem: Environmental > Terrestrial > Soil > Unclassified | place: USA: Madison, Wisconsin... | reverse complement strand
GCCAGGGCGTCGAGGTTGGGCGTGGTGTCGCGGTTGTAGCCGTACAGGTGCATATGCTCGCGGGTGGTCGACTCGCCGAGGACCAGCACCAGGGTGCGGGGCGCGTCACCGCTGCTGTCCTGCAGTTGCTGCAGGGGCGGCAGGGCGGCGTTCTGGGCCAGCAAGGCCTGCATGTTGTCCAGCTGCTGGCGGTACTGCTTGTAGCCGACCAGCAGCTGCCAGGGCACCGCCGGCTCCATGCGTTGCTGGACCTTGTCCAAGGCATCGGCGAAGTTGCGTTCCTGCTTGACCATCTGCTTGTAGAACGGGAACACCAGGGTGGCGGCCAGCAACAGCACGACCACCGGCAGGCGGCTGCGCAGGGGCAGGGTGACCGGGCGCACGCGTTTCCACAGCAGCACGGCGCCCACGGTGTACAGCAGCAACCCCAGCATCAGCCAGATATTGAAGTACTGGCTGAAGTACTCACCTGCTTCGGCGGTGTTCGATTCGAACATCACGAAGATCACGCTTTGCGAGAACTCCTGGCGATAGATACCGAAGTAGCTCAGGCCCACCAGCGAGGCAGCCCACAGCACCAGGCCGATGACGGCTGCAGTGGCGCGGGTGAAGCGGGGCGCCAACAGCACCGGCACAAGCCAGAGGGTGCTGAGGAAGAGGGAGTTGCGAAACCCTGCAAAACCGGTGGTGCCACTGAACAGCAAAAGCGCCTGGGTGACGCCGGAAAAGTACCAGAAGAACAGCAGGAGCCAGCCCAGGCCGGCCCAGTCCACGCGCGCTGGCGAGGATGGGGATGCGGTGTTTGACACGTTTGCCTCGTAAAACCAGTAATCCATATGGCGGCCGTCAGGATCGGGCGGCTGCCGAGAGGCAGTGACGCTAAAGGGGCAAGTGTGAAAATTACGTCAACGTGGCAAGTGAACAGTCTTAACAATTCTTTGCGAAGAGGGTGGATTTTGAGGGTTCCTACACATTAAGAATCAGATTTTCCCTCTGTTTTGTAGTCCTTTTCTGAATCAAGCTTTGGGGCATTGCGGTGGAAAACTGAGCCCCCTAGTCTCGCTGGGTCGTTGCAAATTCAACGACCGGGTCTGCAAGCCCGAACTTGGTTTGGCCTCAGTTATCGATTGCTTTGAGCAATGGTGGCTGCGTGCGGGTGGTTTTCGGACCAGCCGGGCGATAGGCCTCCAAGTCCCGGTCTTGCAGGCCCGCACGTAGCCGCCACCCTTTCATCTGCAAGTGATCTGGCGACGGTCCTGACTGATTAATTACCACGAGGCCGCCATGCTCAAGATAGTCCCCGATCCACCTTATTCCCCCGATGCCTCCCACTACCTCGAAGACACGTTGATCGAGGCTACCGAATACGTGCTCTGTGGCCTGACATTGGCCCAGCACGCCATCACCACGCTGCCCAAATCGCCCGCCACCCTCATGACCCTCGCGGTGATGCATGAGATGGAAGCCGTACGCACGTTGCTGGAATCGGCGATTGCGCAGGTGCAGCTGAAGCGTCCCCGGCAGGTGCACACCTTGCATTGACGCACTGATGAAAAATGAGGGTTGAAGATGGACAAGGAACTCCCTGAAGAAACCGGACGTCTCGGCTTCACCGTAGGCTCCGCCAGTTGTGTAGACGGCGTGGTCGAGGGCAAGCGCCTGTTCCGGGTCGAGCCCGGCAACTGCTGCGACCATGCAATGGAGCAGGCCTCGGTGCTGATGGACTGCTCACGGCGCGCCTCCTTCATCGGTGTGATGGACGACGAACCCGTACTGGTCTGGGCCTCGCACTATCTGTGCGAGATGGCCAAGGCGCTGATGGATGATGCGCACATGGGGATGCTCAAGGCCAAGTGAAGCACCGTGCGAGCGACGTTCGACACATTGGGAAAAGTCGCGAAAGCGGCGGTTACATTGCTGTACGACGTCGCTCGGTCAAAAAACCCATAGTTTGCCCACCTAGTTCATCAATGAGTAATCCGATCATGAAAATCCTGTTGGAAGGGGATACTGGCAAGGCGCTGTGCGAGCACTGCCAGGCCGTGGTGAGCATGCACTATGCTCGCCGGGACGTACCGTTTAGTGATGGCCAGGGTGCTGCCAAGGATATTTTGGTGGGCGTCTGCAACCAGTGCGATGTCGTAATGGCCATTCCTTCGCAGTCCACATCCGCCATCCGCGAGGCGCGCAACTGAAATCCATCGAGGCGCGCTTCCCTGCCGTTTATCTGGATGCTGCCATGCATTCAGTCAGTTGTAAGGCTGGGGCGAATCTGCACAGTAGCTGCTCCAACCCTAAGGTCGGTTTCAGAATGCGCCTGGTCGCTCGCATGCAACCCTGCGGCGCCACAAGTGCCATGCTTGTGGGATGCCCATGAGCCCAGTGCGCGCAGACGCACGGCCATCGGCAAGGAGGCGACCGACAGCCACGCAACCGTGACGTGGCCGGTATGCCGCAGCAGAACACGCCGGATACCTGCCACCCACAATCATTCAGGCAGGGTCCGTGATGCCGAGGTCCGCTGTATGCCTGATGAACTGCTTCACCTGCCTGTGATCCACAGCATCCTGAGTCGCCAGAAGGACGCTCCCGGCGCTTTGTTGCCGATCCTCCACGCCATCCAGAACGCCATCGGCTTCATTCCCGATGCCGCCGTGCCGGACATTGCCCACGCCCTCAACCTCAGCCTCGCCGAAGTGCGCGGGGTGATCAGCTTCTATCACGATTTCCGCACCACGCCGCCCGCCCGCCACACCCTGCGCCTGTGCCGCGCCGAGTCGTGCCAGAGCCGGGGCAGCGAAGCCCTGGCCGCGCAACTGCGCGAACAGCTGGCGCTGGACGACCATGGCACCAGCGCCGACGGTGCGATCAGCCTGCGCCCCGTGTACTGCCTGGGTGCCTGCGCCTGCTCGCCGGCCCTGGAGCTGGATGGCCAGGTGCATGCGCGGCTCACGCCCGAACGCCTGCGCGCGCTGGTGAACGGTTGCCTGGAGGACGCAGCATGCTGAAGCTGTTGATTCCCTGCGACTCGGTCGCGCGTGCCGTAGGTGCAGACCAGGTCGCCGCTGCCTTGCAGCGCGAGGCCGAGCGCCGCCAGCTGCCCATCGATATCCAGCGCACCAGCTCGCGCGGCCTGTACTGGCTGGAGCCGCTGCTGGAGTACGAGACCCCGCAAGGGCGCCAGGGCTTTGGCCCGGTGACCCCGGAAGAGGTACCGTCGCTGCTCGACGCCCTGGTCGGTGAACCCGGTGGCCATTCCCTGGCGCTGGGCCCGATCGAACAGATCCCTTACCTGAAAACCCAACAACGCCTGTTGTTCGCCCGCGCCGGCATCACCCGCCCATTGTCGCTGGAGGACTACCGCGCCCACGGTGGCTTCACCGGCCTGGAGCAGGCCGTCGCGTTGGGCGGCGCCGAAGTGGTGGCCGCCGTGCTCGATTCCGGCCTGCGCGGCCGCGGTGGCGCGGCGTTTCCGGCCGGCATCAAATGGCGCACCGTGCGTGACGCCGGGGCAGGGCAGAAGTACGTGGTGTGCAACGCCGACGAAGGCGACTCCGGCACCTTCGCCGACCGCATGCTCATGGAAGGCGACCCGTTCCTGCTGATCGAAGGCATGATCATCGCCGGCCTCGCCGTAGGGGCCGACAAGGGCTACATCTACGTGCGCTCGGAGTACCCCGATGCCATCCGCGTGCTCGACCAGGCGTTCGTCATCGCCCGCAGCGCCGGCTACCTCGGCGCCGACGTGGCCGGCAGTGGCCGGGCCTTCGACCTGGAAGTGCGGGTGGGCGCTGGTGCTTATATCTGCGGCGAGGAAACCGCGCTGCTGGAGTCGATCGAAGGCAAGCGCGGCATCGTCCGTGCCAAACCGCCGCTTCCCGCCCTGCAGGGCCTGTTCGGCCTGCCGACGCTGGTGCACAACGTGCTCACCCTGGCCTCGGTGCCGACCATCCTGGCCAAGGGCGCGGCGTTCTACCGCGACTTCGGCATGGGCCGCTCGCTGGGCACCATGCCGTTCCAGCTGGCCGGCAACATCCGCCACGGCGGCCTGGTGGAGCGTGCCTTCGGCCTGACCTTGCGCGAACTGGTGGAGGGTTACGGCGGCGGTACCGCCAGCGGTCGCCCGCTCAAGGCCGCCCAGGTCGGCGGCCCGCTCGGCGCCTGGGTGCCCCCCAGCCATTTCGACACCCCGCTGGACTACGAGGCCTTCGCCGCCATGGGCGCGATGCTCGGCCATGGCGGTGTGGTGGTGGCCGACGACACCCTGAACATGGCCAGCATGGCGCGCTTCGCCCTGCAGTTCTGCGCCGAGGAGTCCTGCGGCAAATGCACCCCGTGCCGCCTTGGTTCGACTCGGGGCATGGAGGTGGTCGACCGGCTGATCGCCACCAGCGACTTCAGTGAACGCCACGATCAGGCCCTGATCCTGCGCGACCTGTGCGACACGATGCAGTACGGCTCGCTGTGCGCCATGGGCGGCATGACCGCCTATCCCGTGGCCAGCGCCCTCAAGTACTTCCCCGCCGATTTCGGCCTGACCACCCCGGAGGCCGCGCAGTGATCAATTACTTCGACCCTGAGACCGACCTGGGCACCCCCGCCCGCGAAAGCGACGTGCAGGTCAGCCTGAACATCGACGGACGCAGCATAAGCGTGCCTGCCGGCACTTCGGTGATGCGTGCTGCAGCGATGCTTGGCACCAGCATTCCCAAACTCTGCGCTACCGACAGCCTGGAGGCCTTCGGCTCATGCCGCATGTGCCTGGTCGAGATCGACGGCATGCGCGGCTACCCGGCTTCCTGCACCACGCCGGTCACCGAGGGCATGGTGGTGCGCACGCAAACCCCGCGCCTGGCCGACCTGCGGCGCAACGTCATGGAGCTGTACATCTCCGACCACCCGCTGGACTGCCTGACCTGCTCGGCCAACGGCAACTGCGAACTGCAGACCGTCGCCGGTCAGGTCGGCCTGCGCGAGGTGCGCTACGGCTACGACGGTGCCAACCACCTGGCCGAGGCAAAGGACGTGTCCAACCCGTACTTCGACTACGAGCCCAGCAAGTGCATCGTCTGCAGCCGCTGTGTGCGCGCCTGCGAAGACATCCAGGGCACGTTCGCCCTGACCATCACCGGGCGCGGCTTCGAGTCGCGGGTAGCGGCCGCGGGCGGCGAGAATTTCCTGGCCTCCGAATGCGTCTCGTGCGGCGCCTGCGTGCAGGCCTGCCCGACGGCGACCCTCACTGAAAAGAGCCTGGTCCAGCTGGGCCAGCCCGAGCGTTCGGTCATCACCACCTGCGCCTACTGCGGCGTCGGCTGCTCGTTCCGCGCCGAGATGAAGGGCGATCAGCTGGTGCGCATGGTCCCGGACAAGAACGGCGGCGCCAACCATGGCCACGCCTGCGTCAAGGGCCGCTTCGCCTGGGGCTACGCCACCCACCCGGACCGCATCACCAAACCGATGATCCGCAAAAGCCTGGATGACCCCTGGCAGGAAGTCAGCTGGGACGAGGCCGTCACTTACGCGGCCAGCGAATTCCGTCGCATCCAGCTCAAGTACGGGCGCGACTCCATCGGTGGTATCACCTCCAGCCGCTGCACCAACGAAGAAGCCTATCTGGTGCAGAAACTGGTGCGCACGGCGTTCGGCAACAACAACGTCGACACCTGCGCGCGGGTCTGCCATTCACCCACCGGCTACGGCCTCAAGCAGACCCTGGGCGAGTCGGCCGGCACCCAGAGCTTCGATTCGGTGATGCAGGCCGATGTGGTGCTGGTCATCGGCGCCAACCCCACCGACGCCCACCCGGTGTTCGGCTCGCAGCTCAAGCGCCGCTTGCGCCAGGGCGCGCGGCTGATCGTCATCGACCCGCGGCGCATCGACCTGGTCGACTCGCCCCACGCCCGCGCCGAGCTGCACCTGCAGCTGCGCCCGGGCACCAACGTGGCCATGCTCAATGCCCTGGCCCATGTGATCGTCACCGAGGGCCTGCAGGCCCAGCGCTTCATCGATGCCCGGTGCGAGACCGAGGACTTCGCCCGCTGGCGCGATTTCGTCAGCCTGCCGGACAACGCCCCGGAAGTGCTGGGGCCGGTGTGCGGCGTGCCTGCCGAGGACATTCGCGCGGCCGCCCGGCTGTACGCCACCGGTGGCAACGCGGCGATCTACTACGGCCTGGGCGTGACCGAGCACAGCCAGGGCAGCACGGCAGTGATGGGCATCGCCAACCTGGCCATGGCCACCGGCAACATCGGCCGCGAAGGGGTAGGGGTGAACCCGCTGCGCGGGCAGAACAACGTGCAGGGCTCGTGCGACATGGGCTCGTTCCCCCACGAGTTGCCCGGTTATCGGCACATTTCCAACGAAGGCGTGCGCGCCGAGTTCGAGCAGGCCTGGGGCGTGACCCTGCAGCCTGACCCTGGCCTGCGTATCCCCAACATGTTCGAGGCGGCGCTGGACGGCAGCTTCAAAGCCCTGTACTGCCAGGGCGAGGACATCGCCCAGAGCGACCCCAACACCCAGCACGTCACCGCCGCCTTGCGCGCCATGGAGTGCGTGGTGGTGCAGGACATCTTCCTCAACGAGACGGCCAAGTTCGCCCATGTGTTCCTGCCGGGCAGCTCGTTCCTGGAAAAGGACGGCACCTTCACCAACGCCGAGCGCCGCATTTCGCGGGTGCGCAAGGTCATGGAGCCGCTGGCCGGCAAGGCCGACTGGGAAGCCACCGTGGCCCTGGCCAATGCCCTGGGCTACCCGATGCACTACCGCCATCCGTCCGAGATCATGGACGAGATCGCCCGCCTGACGCCGACCTTCCACCGGGTCAGCTACGCCGAGATCGACCGCCATGGCAGCTTGCAGTGGCCGTGCAACGACGCAGCGCCCGACGGTACCCCGACCATGCATATCGACCAGTTCGTGCGCGGCAAGGGGCGCTTCATGCTCACCGGCTACGTGCCCACCGACGAGAAGGTCAACAGCCGCTACCCACTGCTGCTGACTACCGGGCGCATCCTCAGCCAGTACAACGTCGGCGCCCAGACCCGACGCACCGGCAACGTTGCCTGGCACGATGCCGACCGGCTGGAAATCCACCCGACCGACGCCGAAAGCCGCGGTATCCGCGACGGCGACTGGGTCGGCATCGGCAGCCGCGCGGGGCAGACGGTGCTGCGTGCCAAGGTCAGTGGCCGGGTGGCGCCGGGGGTGGTGTACACCACGTTCCACTTCCCGGAATCCGGTGCCAACGTGATTACCACCGACAACTCCGACTGGGCCACCAACTGCCCGGAGTACAAGGTCACGGCCGTGGAGGTGGTGAAGGTGTTCCAGCCGTCCCAGTGGCAGAAGCGTTACCAGGACTTCAGTGACGAACAGCGGCGCCTGCTCCAGGAGCGCCGTGGTGCGGAAAAAGCCGAGGTGCGCCGATGAGCAGCGACAACCTGGTCAAGATGGCCAACCAGATTGCCCATTACTTTGATAGCGAGCCGGATCATGAGCTGGCGGTGAAGGGTGTCAGGCAGCATCTGCAGAGCTTCTGGACCCCGGCGATGCGCCAGCAGCTGGGGGAGTGGGTAGCGGCCAATGCGGGGCAGGGGCTGGACCCCAAGGTAGTGGAGGCCTTGGGTTAGCGGTTGCCTGCACTGGCCCTATCGCCGGCAAGCCGGCTCCCACAGGTTCACCACAGGCCTCGAACACTGTGGGGATCCCTGTGGGAGCCGGCTTGCCGGCGATAGGGCCGGTACAGAAAACATGAAATGTCCGTCATGAATGCCGGCCGAGTCCGCCCGCAATGCTACGCTCGCGGAAACACTCTGCACGGATACCCACCATGGACATGAACTGGCACCAGGCCCTGCAAGAGAGCCTGATCTGGCTCGCAATCGCCTCGTTCATCACCCTCATCGGCTTCACCGCCGCCGCTGCCCTGGCTGTGCGCTACACGCGCTGGGGCAGCCAGTTCTGGCAACTGGCCGGGCCCTATTTCACCTTCCGGCGCAGCTGGCGGCCCTTGCTGGTGTTCGCCTTGCTGCTGGTGCTGACACTGTTCTCGGTGCGCCTGAACGTGCTGTTCTCGTTCTGGTACAACGGCTTCTACAGCGCCCTGCAGGCCCTCGATCAAACCGCGTTCTGGTACCTGCTCGGGGTGTTCGCGGTGCTGGCGACCATCCATGTGCTGCGTTCGCTGTTCACCTTCTACGTGACCCAGGCCTTCAGCATCCAATGGCGTGTGTGGCTGACCGAACGCCTCACCCATGACTGGATGCAAGGCGATGCCTACTACCGCGGCCAGTTCCTCGAACATCCGGTGGACAACCCTGACCAACGTATCGAACTGGACATCAATTCCTACGTCACCAACTCGGTGTCGCTGGCCCTCGGCGCGGTCAGTGCGCTGGTGTCGCTGGTAGCCTTCACCGGTATCCTCTGGGGCCTGTCGGCACCGCTGGCGGTGGCCGGCTACGAAATTCCCCGGGCGATGGTGTTTGCCGTCTACCTGTACGTGCTGGTCGCCACCTGGATCGCCTTCCGCCTCGGCCAACCGTTGATCCGCCTGAACTTCCTCAACGAAAAACTCACCGCCAACTTCCGTTACGCGCTGATGCGCCTGCGCGAGAATGCCGAGAACATTGCCTTCTACCAAGGTGCGCCGGTGGAGCGGGCGACCCTGCTCGGGCGTTTCGGTGCACTGATCGTCAATGTCTGGGCGCTGGTGTTCCGAAACCTGAAGTTCAGCGGTTTCAACCTGGGCGTCAGCCAGGTTGCCGTGGTGTTCCCGTTCATTCTCCAGGCGCCACGGTTCTTCAGCGGCGCGATCAAGCTTGGCGATGTCATGCAGACCGCCCAGGCGTTCGGCCAGGTGCAGGATTCACTGTCGTTCTTCCGTGAGTCCTACGACACCTTCGCCCAGTACCGCGCCACCCTCGATCGTCTGACCGGTTTTCTCGACGCCAACCAGCAAGCCGCCGCGCTGCCGCGGGTACTCACCGAGGAGCAGGCACATACCCTGGATATCAGCGGCCTGCAGGTGTTGCGCCCCGACGGCCATGCGCTGATCGCCGACCTCGACCTGCGCCTGCACGCTGGCCAGGCGCTGTTGATCAAGGGGCCCTCGGGCAGTGGCAAGACCACCTTGCTGCGCGCCCTGGCGGGCCTGTGGCCTTATGCCGAGGGTGAGGTCAGGCGCCCCACGGGCACCCAGGCGTTGTTCCTCTCGCAGCGCCCGTACTTGCCGCTGGGCGACCTGCGTACCGCCATCGCCTACCCGGCGGGCAGCACGGCCGAGGACGCGCCGCGCATGCAGCAGGCCCTGCGCCAGGTCAACCTGGCGCACCTGGTGGATCGGCTGGAGGTGAGCTGCGACTGGTCGCACATTCTGTCGGTGGGTGAGCAGCAGCGCCTGGCGTTCGCCCGGGTGCTGTTCAACCGGCCGCAGGTGGTGTTCCTTGATGAATCGACGTCGGCGATGGATGAGGGGTTGGAGCACATGCTGTATTCGTTGTTGCGCAACGAGATGCCGCAGACCTTGCTGGTGAGCGTCGGGCATCGCAGTACGCTGGCGGACTTCCATACCCATCGGCTGGAAGTGGATGGGCAGGGTGGTTGGTTGTTCCTGGAGCAGCAGCCCGAGGTAGAGCTACAGGTGTAAGGCGGCCTTTGCTGGCCTCTTCGCGGGACAAGCCCGCTCCCACAGGTACACCACAGCCATCGAGATTTGTGGTGTACCTGTGGGAGCGGGCTTGCCCCGCGAAGAGGCCGGTACAGGCAACCCACATTCAGGCCAGATGCTCACCATCGAGCATCACAATCAACTCCGCCCCTTCGTTACGCACATTCCCCACTTCCTTGCCCACCGCAAACCACTCGAACGCCTCCACCGGCAAACACTGCTCCCGAGCCAGCCGCTCGGCTTCCTCGGCGGGCACCTCGGGGTCGATCCACGCCCGCGCATCCGCAGGCCCCAGCACCAGCGGCCGGCGATCATGGATGTCGACCATCCCCGCGTCACTCGCTGCCGTGATGATCACAAAGCCATCCCCTTCGTTCGGCTCCAACCCTGCACGCACCTCGGCCAGCGCCGCCATGAACATCGGCGCCTGGCTTTTCAGGCGAATGAAATAAGGCTGCTTGCGCTTGGGGTCATGCGGGTCGGTAACCCATTCGTACCAACCGTCGGCCATCACCAAGGCCCGCCCCTGAGGCCACAGGGCCTTGAAGAACTTGCCAGTGGTCACCGTCTCGACCCGCGCATTGATCGGCGCAGGCCGCTTGCCGGTGGCCCAGAACGGCGCCCAGCCCCAATGGCAGGGGTCGATACGCAGGCCATCGGCGGCATTGTGCAGGATCAGCACGCGGCTGCCGGGGGCCACGTTGTAGCGGCCGATGGGCGCATTGTCGTAACCGCTGATCACGTCCTGCTCGGCGTCCAGCTCACGCAGGTAATCGGCCAGCCCCTGGTACTGGGCGAAGCGTCCGCACATGGTATGCACCCCCATTTGTCGAAATTTCCTACGGGGGCAATTGACCGCACCGCAGGCATATCGTTACTGTATATGTATACAGTTATCATGCAAGGCTGCGACATGACTTCCATCCTGGGGCCGCTCACCTGCGGCGGCGCTGCGCTGCCGCGCTACCTGTTTCGCATTCCGGCGGGGTTCCCTTCGCCGGCGGCGGACCACATGGAGCAACCCATCTCGCTGGACGAGCTGTTCAACCTGCGGGCGCCGCACATGTACCTGGTCAGGATAGACGGCGACAGCATGCAGGGCGCCGGGATCTTCGACGGTGACCTGGTGCTGGTCGACCGCTCGATCGAAGCGCGCCATGGCCATATCGTGATTGCCGCCGTCAACGGCGAGCCCTTGTGCAAACGCCTGCACCGTATCGGTGGGCAGGTGGTGCTGCGTTCGGAAAACCCGGGCTTCGCGCCGCGCTACATCATGGAGGGTGACGAATTGACCATCTGGGGCGTGGTCACCTTCAGCGTGCGCAGCCACGACCCGCACTCATGAAGCCTTCATCGCTACCGCCGCCAAGGTAGCGCCGGCAAAGCCAGCTCCCACCAGGAAGGTCGCCTGGAAGCCCACCCCATCCCACAGCAGCCCTGCCACCACGCTGGCGGCCAGCAGCGCCAGCCCGGTCAGCAGGTTGAACAGGCCAAAGGCCGTGCCGCGCAGGTTGGCCGGCGCACTGTCGGCGATCAGTGCGGCGAAGATGCCCTGGGTAAAGCCCAGGTGCAGCCCCCAGGCCGCCACGCCCAACGCCAGCCCGGCCCAGCCCGGCATCAGCGCCAGCAGCAGGTCGGCAGCGATCAGCAAGCCGAGCCCCAGCATCAGCACCCCGCGGCGGCCGATACGGTCCGACAGCACACCGGCGGGGTAGGCCGACAGCGCGTAGGCCAGCGCCATCAGTACCAGCACGGCGGGCGCCCACAAGGGGGCCAGGCCCATGTCCTGGGCGCGCAGCAGCAGGAAGGCCTCGCTGAAACGGCCCAGGGTGAAGAGCATGGCCAGGCCGATCAGGCGCCAGTAGGCCGGGCCCAGCCGCGCCAGTTCGTGCCACGCCAGCGGTGAGCGTGGCGGCTGCGCCGGTGTCGAGGCCGGGGGTTCGCGGACGAAGGCCACCAGGATGTACACGGCGAGAAACGCCGGGATCACCGCCACCCAGAACACCGTCTGGAAATGGCTCGCGGTCAGCCACATCAGCAGGATCGCCAGCAACGGCCCGAGGAACGCGCCGACCGTGTCCAGCGCCTGGCGCAGGCCGAACGCCGCCCCCCGCAGCTCGACCGGGGTCACATCGGCCACCAGCGCGTCCCGCGGCGCGCCGCGGATGCCCTTGCCGACACGGTCGACGAAACGCGCCCCGATCAGCCATTCCAGCCCCGACGCCATGGGAAACACCGGCTTGGTCAGCGCGCCCAGGCCGTACCCCAGCACCGTCAGCAGCTTGCGCTTGCCCAGCCGGTCGCTGAGGGCGCCGGAAAACACCTTGGTGATCGACGCGGTGGCCTCGGCGATGCCTTCGATGACGCCCACCGCCACCACCGAGGTGCCGAGCACGGTGACCATGTACAGCGGCAACAGGGCGTGGATCATCTCCGAGGAAATGTCCATGAACAT
>Ga0160463_100683_pt1 | contig 12452 bp, 10 predicted proteins | sample HID1975M_E6MG_FD_108276 | JGI IMG/M metagenome (GOLD analysis project Ga0160463, IMG submission 108276) | Enriched soil microbial communities from UW Madison campus, WI, USA - HID1975M_E6 MG | ecosystem: Environmental > Terrestrial > Soil > Unclassified | place: USA: Madison, Wisconsin... | reverse complement strand
GGCATGCTCGGCATCGTCACCGAAGTCACCGTCAAACTGCTGCCCAAGCCTCAGGTGGCAAGGGTGCTGCTGGCCAGCTTCGACAGTGTCGAGGACGCTGGCCGGGCGGTGGCCGAAATCATCGCCGCCGGCATCATCCCAGGCGGCCTGGAAATGATGGACAACCTGGCCATCCGCGCTGCCGAAGACTTCATCCACGCCGGCTACCCAGTGGACGCGGCGGCCATCCTGTTGTGCGAACTGGATGGCGTGGAGGCCGATGTGCACGACGACTGCGAACGGGTGGCCGCCGTGCTGACCCAAGCCGGCGCCCGCGAGGTGCGGCTGGCCTGCGACGAGGCCGAGCGCGTGCGCTTCTGGGCCGGGCGCAAGAACGCCTTCCCGGCGGTGGGGCGCATTTCCCCGGACTACTACTGCATGGACGGCACCATCCCCCGCCGCGAACTGCCGCGGGTGCTCAAGGGCATCAGTGACCTGTCCAGCGAATACGGCCTGCGCGTGGCCAACGTGTTTCACGCCGGCGACGGCAACATGCACCCGCTGATCCTGTTCGATGCCAACCTGCCCGGCGAGCTGGAGCGGGCCGAAGCCATCGGCGGCAAGATCCTCGAACTGTGCGTGGCGGTGGGCGGCAGCATCACCGGCGAGCACGGCGTAGGCCGCGAAAAAATCAACCAGATGTGCGCGCAGTTCAACAGCGATGAAATCACCTTGTTCCACGCGATCAAGGCCGCCTTCGACCCCCAGGGCCTGCTCAACCCCGGCAAGAACATTCCCACCTTGCACCGCTGCGCCGAGTTCGGCGCCATGCACGTGCACCACGGCCAACTGCCGTTCCCCGACCTGGAGCGCTTCTGATGAGCATGAACCGCGACATCAGCCAGGCCCTGCTGGAGCAGGTCAACCAGGCCTTGAACCTGGGCACGCCACTGCGTATCCAGGGCAGCAACAGTAAGGCCATGCTCGGCAACCCGGTGGCCGGCGAAGTACTCGACACCCGCAGCCACCGTGGCATCGTCAGCTACGACCCGACGGAACTGGTGCTCACCGCCCGGGCAGGCACACCGCTGCGCGACATAGAAGCAGCCCTGCACGAGGCTGGCCAGATGCTGCCCTGCGAACCCCCACACCTGGGCCCCGAGGCCACCTTGGGCGGCATGGTCGCGACGGGCCTGTCCGGCCCCAGGCGGCCGTGGGCCGGGTCGGTACGTGACTACGTGCTCGGCACGCGGGTGATCACCGGTCACGGCAAACTGCTGCGCTTTGGTGGCGAGGTGATGAAGAACGTGGCCGGTTACGATGTATCTCGGCTGATGGCGGGCAGCTTTGGTTGCCTGGGGTTGTTGACGGAGGTGTCCCTGAAAGTGCTGCCTCGGCCGCGCGAATGCCTGAGCCTGCGCCTGCCGATGGGCTGCCACCAGGCATTGGAAGCGCTGGCCGAGTGGGGGCAGCAGCCACTGCCGATCAGCGCCGCCTGCCATGACGGCGACGCGCTGTACCTGCGCCTGGAAGGCGGTGAAGGCTCGGTGCAGTCGGCACGCCAGCGCCTGGGCGGCGATACCCTCGACAGCGGTTTCTGGAGCGACCTGCGCGAACAGCGCCTGGCGTTCTTCAACGGCCCTGCGCCGCTCTGGCGCTTGTCACTGCCCAACGCCACCGGCGAGCTGCACCTGCCCGGCCGGCAACTGATCGACTGGGGGGGCGCCCAGCGCTGGCTGAAATCCAGCGCACCGGCGCAGGCGATTCGCGACCACGTCGCCAAGGTGGGTGGCCACGCCACCTGCTACGCCCCCGGTGCAGCCAGCAACGCGCCCCTGCCCGCCGCATTGATGCGTTACCACCGCGCCCTCAAGCAGCAGCTCGACCCCCAGGGGGTATTCAACCCTGGCCGCCTGTACCCGGACCTGTGAGGCCAGACCATGCAAACCAACCTGAGCGAAACATCCCGCCAGCTGGCCCGCGCCGACGAAGCCGAAAGCATCCTGCGGTCCTGCGTGCATTGTGGTTTCTGCACCGCCACGTGCCCCACCTACCAGCTGCTGGGCGATGAACTGGACGGCCCGCGCGGGCGTATCTACCTGATCAAGCAGATGCTCGAAGGCGAGCCGGTAACCGCCAGCACCCAACTGCACCTGGACCGCTGCCTGACCTGCCGCAACTGCGAAACCACCTGCCCATCCGGGGTCAGGTACCACGACCTGCTGGACATCGGCCGCGCCGTGGTCGAACAGCAGGTACCGCGCCCGCTTGGCCAGCGCCTGCTGCGCCAGGGCCTGCGCGCGGTGGTGCCGCGCCCGGCACTGTTCAAGGCCCTGACCCGCGGCGGCCAAGCCCTGCGCCCGCTGTTGCCGGCCACGCTCAAGCGCAAGCTGCCGGCGCGGATGACCCCACCCGGCCAGCGCCCGACACCGCGCCATGTACGCCGGGTGCTGATGCTGGAAGGCTGCGTGCAGCCGGCACTGTCGCCCAATACCAATGCCGCCGCCGCACGCCTGCTGGACCGCTTGGGCATCAGCATCGAACCCATCCACCAAGCCGGCTGCTGTGGCGCGGTGGACTATCACCTCAATGCCCAGGAGCAAGGCCTGCAACGTGCACGGCGCAATATCGACGCCTGGTGGCCTGCCATCGAAGCAGGCGCCGAGGCCATCGTGCAAACCGCCAGCGGCTGTGGCGCGTTCGTGCGCGACTATGGCCACCTGCTGGAGCACGACCCGCGCTACGCAGCCAAAGCAGCAAGGGTCAGCGCCCTCTCCCGCGATCTGGTAGAAGTATTGCGCGATGAGCCGGTCGAGCAACTGGGCCTGTGCGCCGAACAACGCCTGGCTTTCCATTGCCCCTGTACGCTGCAACACGCCCTGAAGCTGGGGGGCGCGGTAGAGGCGCTGCTGACGCGCCTGGGCTTTACCCTGACCCCGGTGCCGGACGGCCACCTGTGCTGCGGCTCGGCTGGCACCTATTCGCTGACCCAGCCGGCGCTGTCGCTGCAACTGCGTGACAACCGCCTCAACGCACTGGAAAGCGGCAAACCGCAAGTCATCGCCACCGCCAACATCGGCTGCCAGGCCCACCTCGATGGGGCCGGGCGCACGCCAGTACGGCACTGGATCGAAATCGTCGAAGCAGCCTTGAACCCGGAGACCCCTCATGCATAGCAAGTTCGTTATCGGCCAGGCCGAAGTCGCCCGTGTGCTGATCGCCGCCCGCCAGGAAGCCCTGGCCCAACACTGGAACGTGACCATCGCCGTGGTCGACGACGGTGGCCACCCCCTGGCCCTGGAGCGCATGGATGGTTGTGCGCCGGCCAGTGCCTACATTGCCGTGGAAAAGGCCCGGACTTCCGCCCTGGGGCGCAAGGAAACACGTGATTACGAGGAAATGGTCAACGGTGGCCGTACCGCATTCGTCACCGCACCGCTGCTGACCAGCCTGGAAGGTGGCGTGCCATTGCGGGTGGATGGCCAGGTGGTGGGTGCCATTGGCGTGTCCGGGGTCAAGTCCGAACAGGACGCCCAAGTGGCCAAGGCTGGGGCTGCTGCCCTGTAAATTCTGTACCGGCCTCTTCGCGGGCTTGCCCGCTCCCACCGGGATCGCACAGGTCTGAATTCCTGCACAGTACCTGTGGGAGCGGGCAAGCCCGCGAAGAGGCCCGCACAGGCGACTGAATTTCCGAAGACCGAACATCGAGCGAACACACAATGCCAAACGAACTCCAGATCGCCCCCACCCTCCAGCGCTTCATCGAAGACGAAGTCCTCCCCGGCACCGGCATCGAAGCCAACGCCTTCTGGCAAGGATTCAGCAACCTGGTCCACGACCTCGCCCCGCAAAACCGCGCCCTGCTCGCCGAACGCCAGCGCCTGCAAACCGAGCTGGACAACTGGCACCGCCAGCACCCCGGCCCGATCCACGACATGGCCGCCTACCAGCACTTCCTGCAAGGCATCGGCTACCTGGTCGACGCCCCCGAACACGTGCAGATCAACACCGCCAAGGTCGACCGCGAAATCGCCGTGCAAGCCGGCCCGCAGCTGGTCGTGCCGCTGAGCAATGCCCGCTACGCCCTCAACGCCGCCAACGCCCGCTGGGGTTCCCTCTACGATGCGCTGTACGGCACCGATGCCATTGCCGAAACCGCTGGCGCCGAACGCGGCCAGGGCTACAACCCGGTACGCGGCGCCAAGGTGATTGCCTATGGCCGGCAGTTCCTCGACGCTAGCGCCCCACTCGACGGTGCGTCACACAGCGACGCCAAGGCCTATGCGATCAACCAGGGTACGCTGCACGTGACGTTGGCCGACGGCCGCCAGGTCGGGTTGCAGAATCCAGAACAACTTCATGGCCACCAGGGTGAGCCGAGCACACCCACGGCGATCCTGTTGCAGCATCACCGGCTGCATTTCGAAATCCGAATCGACCCGACCAGTGCAATCGGCCAACAGGACCTGGCCGGGGTCAAGGACATCGCCCTGGAAGCCGCGCTGACCACCATCATCGACTGCGAAGACTCGGTAGCTGCCGTGGATGCCGACGACAAGGTCAACGTCTACCGCAACTGGCTGGGCCTGATGAAGGGCGACCTCAGCGAGCAGGTCAGCAAAGGCGGCAAGACCTTCAGCCGCACCTTGGCCGCCGACCGCCAGTACCAGGGTGCAAACGGCCACCCCCTGACGCTGCCGGGCCGCTCGCTGCTGTTCATCCGCAACGTCGGCCACCTGATGACCAACCCGGCCATCCATGACCGCGATGGCCGGGAAATCCCCGAAGGCATCCTCGATGCCGTGGTCACCAGCCTGATCGGCCTGCACGATCTCAAGCGCCGCGGCAACTCCCGCGAAGGCAGCCTGTACATCGTCAAGCCGAAGATGCACGGGCCGGCCGAAGTGGCATTCGCCGACCAGCTGTTCGGCCGTGTCGAGGCCCTGCTGGGCTTGCCTGCGCATACCCTGAAGATGGGCATCATGGACGAGGAGCGGCGCACCAGCGTCAACCTCATGGCCTGCATCGCCAGTGCCGCATCACGGGTGGTGTTCATCAACACCGGCTTCCTGGACCGCACCGGGGACGAGATGCACAGCGCCATGGAAGCCGGCGCCATGCTGCGCAAGGGCGACATGAAAGGCACCGCCTGGATCCAGGCCTACGAACGCAGCAACGTGCTGGTCGGCCTGGCCTGTGGCCTGCGCGGCAAGGCGCAGATCGGCAAGGGCATGTGGGCCATGCCTGACCTTATGGCGGCCATGCTCGAACAAAAGGTTGCCCAGCCAAAGGCCGGTGCCAACACCGCCTGGGTACCGTCGCCCACTGCCGCCACGCTGCATGCGCTGCACTACCACCAGGTAGACGTCGCCGCCGTGCAACAGGCCCTTGAACAGGTTGACCTGGGCGCCCAGCGCCAGGCGTTGCTGCATGACCTGCTGAGCATTCCGGTCAGCCCCGAACGGGCGTGGAGTGCCGCAGATATCCAGGCCGAGCTGGACAACAACTGCCAAGGCATCCTCGGTTACGTGGTGCGCTGGGTCGAGCAAGGGGTCGGCTGCTCCAAGGTGCCTGACATTCATGATGTGGGCCTGATGGAGGACCGCGCCACCCTGCGCATTTCGGCGCAGCACATTGCCAACTGGCTGCACCATGGGGTGGTGGATGACGAACAGGTCGAAGCGAGCCTGCAGCGCATGGCCAGGGTGGTCGACCAGCAGAATGCAGGGGACCCGGCGTATCGGCCGATGGCGGCCGGTTTCGAGGCATCGCATGCCTTCCGCGCTGCGCGGGAGCTGGTGTTCAAGGGGTGTGAGCAGCCGAGTGGCTATACCGAACCGTTGTTGCATGGCTGGCGGTTGCGCTTCAAGCAAGAGGTTCAACGCTAGATGAGGCTACGCGTCCCCAACACGGGATCGGTGCAGGCCGGCGAAGTTTGCCGCCGGCCTCTACCACCTGCCAGTCAAGGGCGGTAGTTCGGCGCATTCAGAAATTTCCCACAGCTCTCTCGGAAGCGTCCTACTTGCTGCCTCTGCACGCAGAAAACAAGATCGGTGCTGGACAACGCAAGGTCGCGATCCAGAGGAGGTTCCGTATGCACCTGTACGCCCGCTCCATTGCCGAACTGCGCAGCAGCCTGCGCGAAATGCTGACCCATGACATCAGCAACCCCGACGAAGACCCCCACCTGTCGGGGGTGATGTTCTTCTGCGCCACCGACGAGCACTCTCGGCAACTGATCGAACGTATCGAGTTGCTGGCCAGCGAGGTGTTCTTCGACCCGAACGGGCGGGCCATTACCGAACACCTGAAAGCTGCCGCAGTGGATGGCGTGCGTATCAAGCGCAACCGCCAGGCGCCAGCGGACGAGACAGTGATCCGCATCGCGGTGGCGGACAAGGGCTATATCACCGTGAGCACCGCCCGGTTCTGAGCATTTTGGGGCTGCTTTGCAGCCCCATGCCCTTCCCTGTCCAATCCGCTATCCTGAGCACTCCCCCGCTCCGGACCACCCCATGGAACTGCACATTCGCCTGGAAGGCCGCAAAGGCCTGGCCGATCAGCTTTACCAGCAACTGCGCGCCGGTATCGACAGCGGCCACCTGGCCGCTGGCACCCAACTGCCGCCCACCCGACTGCTGGCAGAACAACTGGGCGTATCGCGCAAGACCGTGGCCGAGGCCTACTCACGGCTGACCTACGACAACCTGCTCAGCGGCGTGGTCGGCCGTGGCACGTTCATCACCCCGCGCCAACCACTGCGCAACCATGAGTCCGCCAGCATTCCCCTGGCCGGTGCCGCATCCCTCGAACGCTGGCAGCAGCGCGCCACCGTGCTCGCCCAACGCCAGCTGCAAACGCCCTCGCGCTATGACTTTGTCGGCGGGGCATCGAGCAAGTCGCAGTTCCCGTTCGACCAATGGCGCAGCTGCCTGAATTACGCCCTGCGCCGCAGCCAGCGTCACCCCGAACGGCAGTTCCAGGCGCAGGGCCTGCCGGAGCTGCGCGAAGCTATTGCCCACCACATCGCCTACGCCCGCGGCGTGCACTGCAGCGCGGCCGACCTGCTGGTGTGCAACGGCGCCCAGCAAGCGCTGGACCTCATCGCTCGGGTACTGGTCGAGCCAGGCTGCGAGGTGGCTATGGAAGACCCCGGCTACCCGCCGGCACGGCAACTGTTCCTGGCCCTCGGGGCACGCCTGCAATCGGTGCCGGTGGATGATGAAGGCCTGTGCGTGGAGCAGATCGCCGACGGCACCCGGCTGATCTACGTAACACCCTCGCACCAGTTCCCGCTGGGCATGCCCATGAGCGAGCCGCGCCGGCATGCCCTGCTGGCGCGAGCTGCCGAGTTGGGCGCACTGATCATCGAAGATGACTACGACTGCGAGTTCCGCTACCACGGGCCAGCCTCGGATGCCCTGCAGCGCCTCGACCGGCATGGCCTGGTGGCCTACGTGGGGACCTTTTCCAAAACCCTGCTACCCGAGTTGCGGCTGGGTTATGCCGTGCTGCCACCAGCCGTGCTGCAGGCCGCCTGCGTGGCAAAGCACCTCAGTGACTGGCACAGCCCGACTTTGCTGCAGTGGGCGTTGGCGCGTTTTTTGGGCGAAGGCCACCTGAACAAGCACATCCGCCGCTGCCACGAGGTCTACAGCGCTCGCCGCGAGCGCATCCTGGCGCGCCTGGGTGGCGACCTGGCACCATGGTTCAGCCCAATCCCCGCCAGCGCCGGGTTTCACCTCAGCGCCTTGGCTGCGCCCGGGGTGGATGTGGAACTGCTGGCCAACCTCGCACGCAAGGTAGAGGTCGGCCTGTATTCACTGGCGCCATTCTTCAGCGAAGCGCCGGCACGCCCGGGGCTGTTGCTGGGCTTCGGCGCCATCGAACTGCTGGACATCGACCCGGCACTGGACCGGGTGCGCGATACCCTGCAACGCCTCAGTTGACTGGCACGGGCTTGCCTGTTGGGGCTGGGCGCGCGATGGCTGCGGCATAGCCACGCGGGTTGAAGCAGGTGGTCACCAGCAGCATGGCCAGCACCGTCACGGTGAGCAGCGTCCACGACGCCTGGAAGTCGCCACTCATGTCACGCAGCCAGCCGGTGATATACGGCACGATACCGGTGATGATGAAGCCGATGCCCTGCACGAACGCCGCCAGGCTGCCGGCCTCGGCGGGCGTCTTCAGGTGCTCCAGGGTCAGCGTCAGGCTTTGGCTGAAGCAGGCGCCCAGGCCAAAACCGATCATCGCAACCCACAGCCCCGAAGCCTGCGTAGGTGCCAGCAACAGGCCAAGGAAGCCGGACAGCTGGATTGCCAGCGCCAACCACAGGCCTGGGCGGCGGTCAGACCAGCGCCGCAGCAACAGCGGCAAGCCCAGTGCACCGGCTACCTGGAAGACCGTCATCAGGCCAACCAGGTCTGCGCCGCCCTGAGCGCTGCCGCCGTGCTCGATGTGGTACGCCGGCAGCCAGGCCACCATGCTGGTGTAGCCGCCATTGATCAGGCCGAAGTACAAAGCCAGCAACCAGGCCCGGCGCGTGCCGAACCAGTGCCCGCCAGCGGCCCCGGCCAGTTTTGGCGGCCCCTGCCGAGGCCGCAGCACGGCCCAGGCCAGCAGCGCCAGCAGTGCCGGGATCGCCCACAGGCCAAGGCCCACCTGCCAGTGGCCGAAGTGGCCGCTGATATGCGGGCCAAGCACGGCGGCCATGCCGCCGCCACTCATCAATGCCGCCGAGTACAAACCCATAGCCCCCGCCAGGCGGCTGGGGAACCAGCGGTTGACCAGCCCCGGCATCATGCCCTGCACCACCGCCACCCCCAGGCCGGCGACCACAGCACTGGCAATCAGCGCCCAGGCGCTATCTAGTTGCAGTCGCCACAGGCAGGCCAGCGCAATGGCCGCCAGGCCTGCGAGCATGCCGCCGTGCTCGCTGATCCAGCGTCGTAGCCACGGCTGCAGCAACGGCACCAGGCCCATGCACAGCACCGGCAACGCCGTCAGCAGGGCGGCCTGCTGGTAGCCCAGGCCGGTGCTGGCGCGCATGGGTTCGAGTAACGGGCCGATACTGGTCAGGATCGGCCGCAGGTTCAGCGCCAGCAGAATCACCAGCAACAGGTTCAAAGCAGCTCTCATTGTGCATCGGTTCTCTGGTAGCAGGACCGGGCCATTATCCCGGCTTGCCAGCCCTGGCAGAAATGAAGAGATTGGATGCTTGGCAGTGGCCACCTGAATGGACGATTGGCCTCCGGCTTATGTGTGCAATTGGCTATCGGGGAGGCCAAAGGGCAGCGCTACAGTAGAGCCATCCCCACCCCACACCTTTTGGAGACAGCCATGCATAACCGTATCGAATGGGCCAAGCACGCCCCGGAAGCCTACAAAGCCATGGTCGGCCTGGAACAGGCCCTGGCCAAGAGCGGCCTGGAAAGCTCCCTGCTGGAGCTGGTGCGCCTGCGGGCCTCGCAGATCAACGGCTGCGCCTACTGCGTCAACCTGCACGCCAACGATGCACGCAAGGCCGGTGAGACCGAAGCACGCTTGCAGACCTTGAGCGTGTGGCGCGAAACCGCCTACTTCACCCCGCGTGAACGTGTGGCGCTGGCCTGGGTCGAGAGCCTGACCCGCCTGCCGGAGCGTGGGGCACCGCAGGGGGAATATGAAGCCTTGCAGGAGCACTTCGAACCGACCGAAGTGGCCAACCTGACCCTGGCGATTGCCACCATCAATGCCTGGAACCGCTTCGGGGTCGGGTTTGCCATGGTGCCGGCCTGATCATTCATTGATCGCCGTACCGGCCCTATCGCCGGCAAGCCAGCTCCCACAGATACTCCACAAACCTCGAATATCGTGGGGGACATGTGGGAGCTGGCTTGCCGGCGATAGGGGCCGTACAGGGAACAACTAACGCCCGGCCAACCGCGCCCTATAGCTGCCGGGGCTCTGCCCGGTCCACTTCTTGAACGCCCGGTGAAACGCACTCGGCTCCTGGAACCCGGCCTGCTCGGCTATCTCGGCAATGCTCAACACCCCCTCGCGCAACCGCTCGAAGGCCATCGCCCGGCGCACCTCATCCTTGATCTGCTGGTACGACCGCCCTTCCCGCTCCAGCTGCCGGCGGAACGTACTGGCACTGATCCCCTGCAACTGCGCCAGCGCCGCCAAGGTCGGCCACTGCCCATAGTGCCGGGCGCGCAAATGCCGGTACACCTGCGCCACCAGTCCGTTCTGGTTGCGAAAACGGATCACCAACCCCTGCGGCGCACTGCGCAGAAAGGTTTTCAGGGTCGCCAGGTCCTGCACCACTGGCAAACGCAGGTAGGCGCTGTCGAACTCCACTTCGGTACGCCCGCTGCCCAGGCGCAGGTCCGGGCCCCACAACAGCAGGTCGTCGTCCTGGGCCGGGCGCGACACGGCCAGCTCGGTGCGGTCGATGGCGATGCGCCGCCCGGCCAGCCAGCACAACATGCCGATCATCAGCACCAGGTAGGTTTCCTCGGCATACACCCGGGTCAGTGGGTCGGCGATGTTCGACTGCACGCTGATCAGCGCGCGCCCAGCGCGCACCGTCAGGCTGCCGCGCAGGTCGCGCAGGAACAGGCCGAAGCCACCCAGGCACTGGCGCAAGGCCTTTTCCAGGTTTGGTTCAAGGATCAGCCCCCGGCAGATCAGGGCGAAACTGCCCAGCGGCATGCCATGGCTGTCGAGGCGGAAGAACTCGTCGTCCAGGCGCTGAATCTGTGCCAACCACAGCTCGGAGAACGCCTTGGCCGGTACGCGTGCCTGGGGCTGTTCGAGCAGTTGCGGGTCGATGCCCACGGCACGCAGCTGCGCATCACGCTCGGCTGGGCAGTCGCGCAGGGCGTGGAGCATGGCATTGAGAAAGTACACGGCGACCGAATCGCTATCGCGCATGGTGGTTTTCGCTGTCTATGCTGAGTGGCAAAAAGTGCCAGGTTGTTTGAACAGATCCGGCATAGGCTGCAACAGAGCCTTTGCCTAGACTCGACCCCACTCCGGGACCGCCGGCCATTCTCGCAGAGCCTGGCCCGGTCCCGCCATGCCTAAGCTTACGGAGCCTCTATGAGCAGCCCAGAAATCTACGTCGTCAGTGCCGTGCGTTCCGCCATCGGTGGTTTTGGAGGCTCGCTCAAGGACCTGCCCCTGGCCGACCTGGCCACTACCATCACCCGCGCCGCCATCGAGCGCTCGGGCGTGGCCGCCGAGCAGATCGGCCATATGGTCATGGGCACGGTGATCCCGACCGAACCGCGCGATGCCTACCTCTCGCGGGTTGCCGCGATGAACGCCGGCATTCCGAAGGAAACGCCTGCCTTCAACGTCAACCGCCTGTGCGGCTCGGGCCTGCAGGCCATCGTCTCTGCCACCCAGTGCCTGCTGCTCGGTGATGCCGATGTGGCCGTTGCCGCCGGTGCCGAGTCCATGAGCCGTGGCCCTTACCTGCTGCCGCAGGCACGCTGGGGTGCGCGCATGGGCGACCTGCAAGGCATCGACTACACCGTCGGCGTGCTGCAGGACCCGTTCGAACACTTCCACATGGGCATCACCGCAGAAAACGTCGCCGCCAAACATGGCATTACCCGCGAAATGCAGGATGAACTGGCCCTGACCAGCCAGCGCCGCGCCGCCCGCGCCATTGCCGAAGGCCGTTTCGACAGCCAGATCGTCCCGCTGGAGCTGAAAAGCCGCAAAGGCACCGTACAGTTCGCCGTGGACGAGCACGTGCGTGGCGACGTTACCGCCGAGCAACTGGCCGGCATGAAGACCGTGTTCAAGAAGGACGGCACCGTGACTGCAGGCAACGCCAGCGGCATCAACGATGGCGCGGCCGGCCTGGTGCTGGCCAGCGGTGACGCGGTGCGTCGCCTGGGCCTGAAGCCGCTGGCGCGCCTGGTGGGCTATGCCCACGCCGGTGTCGAGCCCGAACTGATGGGCCTGGGCCCGATCCCGGCCACCCGCAAGGTGCTGGAAAAGACCGGCCTGAAACTGCAGGACCTTGACGTGATCGAGTCCAACGAAGCCTTCGCCGCCCAGGCCTGCGCCGTGGCCCGCGAGCTGGGCTTCGACCCGGAGAAGGTCAACCCCAACGGGTCGGGCATTTCCCTGGGCCACCCGGTGGGCGCCACTGGCGCGATCATCGCGACCAAGGCCATCCATGAACTGCAGCGCATCCAGGGCCGCTACGCCCTGGCCACCATGTGCATCGGTGGCGGCCAAGGCATTGCCGTGGTCTTCGAGCGCGTCTGAGGGAGCCTGACACATGAGCATTGAACAGATCGCCGTGATCGGCGCCGGCACCATGGGCAATGGTATTGCCCAGGTGTGCGCAGTAGCTGGCTACCAGGTGCTGCTGGTGGATGTTTCCGACGCGGCGCTGGAGCGCGGCGTGGCCACCTTGAGCAAGAACCTCGAGCGCCAGGTCAGCAAAGGCACCCTGGGTGCGGACAAGG
>Ga0160463_100682_pt1 | contig 12454 bp, 8 predicted proteins | sample HID1975M_E6MG_FD_108276 | JGI IMG/M metagenome (GOLD analysis project Ga0160463, IMG submission 108276) | Enriched soil microbial communities from UW Madison campus, WI, USA - HID1975M_E6 MG | ecosystem: Environmental > Terrestrial > Soil > Unclassified | place: USA: Madison, Wisconsin | collected... | reverse complement strand
CCCGCCCCACCCCGGTCGCGCTGTTCGCCCCGAAAAAAGGCAAGTTCAACGTTACCGCCAAGGGCGGCCTGATGGAGCAGGAGCAGTTCGACTGGCACATCGCCCAGCCGTACCTGTGGCTTGCGGCACTCAATGTAGCGGGCCTGGGCTTCGCCGTGTGGCGCCTGTTCACCGGCCCGGCAGCAGAAATCGGCACGGTGATCGTCAGTTCGCTGTGGGTGGTCTACAACCTGCTGATCATCGGCGCCGCGGTTGCCGTGGCCGCCGAAGTGCGTCAGGTGCGCCGCGCCCACCGGGTGCAGATGCGCCTGCCGGCAGGCCTGGTGCTGGCCAGCGGTCACGCCTACCCGTGCACCCTGGTCGATTACTCCGATGGCGGTGTCGGCCTGCAACTGCACGACGGCCTTGCGCTGAAACCGGGGGAGCAGGTGCGCCTGCTGCTCAACCGTGGCCAGCGCGAGTTCGCCTTCCAGGCCTGTGTCACCCGTAAGGTCGGGCAGCACGTGGGCCTGGTATTCAACGCGCTAAGCCAACAGCAGCGTATCGACCTGGTGCACTGCACGTTTGCTCGCGCCGATGCCTGGCTGGGCTGGAGCGAGCAGCATGAGGTCGAGCGCCCGCTGCGCAGCCTGGTCGATGTGCTGAAGTTGGGCGGTGTCGGTTACCTGCGCCTGCTAGAGCACCTGCCGCCGTGGGTACACGCGTGGCTGCAGCCACTGCGCGCGCTGGCACGTTGGCTGGCCAGCTACTGGCCCCGCACACCACGGGCTGTTCCTTCTTTGAACCTTGTTGATCGAGACGCATGATGACTGGTTATCCCGCGCGTACCTGGGGCCTGGCGATGGCGCTGCTTGCCGCCTTGTCGCAGCCTGCTGCTGCCGCCTCTGTAGCCCCGCTTGCCGAGCCAGCCGTACCCACGGTACCGAACTGGCCAGTGATGAAAACCTTCGAGCAGCTCGGGCATGCATCCGACAGCCTGTTGCTGGGGGTGCGCAACACTGAACACATCGAGTTCGGCGTGCGTCGCGACCGTCTGGCCACTGACGCCAGTCTGCAACTGGACTACACGCCTTCGCCAGCCCTGCTGCCGAACCTGTCGCATCTGCGCGTCTACCTCAATGACGAACTGATGGGCGTGGTGCCCGTGGAGAAGGACCAGCCTGGCCAGCGCGTGCGCCGCCAGTTGCCGCTGGACCCGAAGCTGCTCGGCGACTTCAACCGGGTACGCCTGGAGTTTGTCGGGCACTACACCGACATCTGCGAAGACCCGGCGCACAGCGGCCTGTGGCTGAACCTCAATCGCAAGAGCCAGGTGCAGTTGCACGAGCAGGCCCTGGCGCTGGACAACGACCTGGCGTATTTCCCGCTGCCGTTCTTCGATGCGCGTGATACCGGCAAAGTGGAACTGCCGGTGGTATTCAGTGGCGTGCCGAGCCTGGGTGAGCAACGCGCGGCGGCGATCCTGGCGTCGTACTTCGGCAGCCAGGCCGGTTGGCGCAAGGCAACCTTCCCGGTGCTGTACAACCGCCTGCCGGCGCGGGCGGGCACGCCAAAGCCAAGCATCGTGTTTGCCACCAACGACCGTCGCCCGGCCTTCCTCGCCGACCTGCAGCAGTTCCCGCCGGTGGATGGCCCGGTGCTGCAGATGATCGACCACCCGGATGACCGCTGGAGCAAAGTGCTGCTGGTACTGGGCCGCAACGACGATGATCTGGTCAAGGCTGCGTCGGCGCTGGCGGTTGGCAACAACCTGTTCCGCGGCGCCCGGGTGAAAGTGGAGCAGATGACTGCCTTGCAACCACGTCAGCCTTACGATGCGCCCAACTGGACGCGCACCGACCGGCCGGTTCGCTTTGCCGAGCTGCTGGACTACCCCGAGCAGCTGCAAGTCAGTGGCCTTCAACCTAGGCCGGTGACGCTGGAGCTGAACCTGCCGCCCGACCTGTTTGTCTGGCGAAACCAGGGCATCCCGCTGCGTACCCTGTACCGCTACACGGCGCCTGCGGTGACCGACGAATCGCGCCTGAGCATCAGCGTCAACGACCAGTACATTACCAGTATGCCGCTGGTGGGCAATGACCGGCGCAGCGGCACCCTCGAAGAAATGCGCCTGGCGGTGTTGTCCGGCGACAGCACGGCATTGACCGAAAAATCACTGGTGCCGGCGCTAAAGATTGGCGACCGCAACCGCCTGCGCTTCGATTTCAGCTTTGCCAGCACCTTGGGCAGTGCCCAGCGCGACCGGTGCCAGACCTCGCTGCCGGTGGATGTGCGCGCAGCAATCGACGACAACTCCACCATCGACCTGTCCGGTTATCACCACTACATTGCCATGCCCGACCTGCGTGCCTTTGCCCGCAGCGGCTTCCCGTTCAGCCGCATGGCCGATCTCTCCGAAACCCTGGTCATCATGCCGTCCAATCCCACGGCGATGCAGGTCGGCACCTTGCTCGACACCGTTGGCGGTGTAGCAGGGCAGGTCGGTTACCCGGCGCTGGGCCTGCAACTGGTGGATGACTGGAAGCAAGCCGCAGCGGCCGATGCCGACTTGCTGCTGATCGGCAACCTGCCCGAAGCCCTGAGCGATGCGCCCAACCTTGGCCTGCTGCTCAGCGCCCAGCGTGACTGGTTGCTGCAAGGCCGTAGCGCAGGGCTGCCGGGCAGCCAGCGCTTCGACACCGCGCCGGTGGCTGCAAGCAGCCGCGTGGCTGTGAGCGCGCAGGCGCCCATCGCGGCGATCACCGGGTTGAAATCGCCGTTCCACGAGCAGCGCAGTGTCGTCGCCCTGTTGGCCAGCAGCGACAGCGACTATGGCTTGCTGCGCGATACGCTCGGCGATGTAGGCAAGCTCGACGCAGTGGCCGGTTCGGTAACGCTGGTGCGCAGCAGTGGCCTAAGCAGCCAGTTTGTCGGCGAGCATTATTTCGTAGGCGCCTTGCCGTGGTGGCTGCTGTTGTGGTTCCACTTGTCCGAGCACCCCGTGCTGCTGGCGGCGATCGCGGCTGTTTGCGTGGTGTTGTTTGCTTTCCTGCTATGGCGGGCACTGCGTTGGGCGGGCAAGCGCCGCCTGGGTGAGGCGGGGTGATGATGCGCCGATTGCTGGTGGGGCTGGTCACCTTCGGCCTGCCTTTCTTCGCCAATGCCGCGCCGGCCTGCCCGTGGCCGGCCTGGGACCGCTTCAAGGCCGAGCTGGTGAGCGTGGACGGCCGGGTCATCGACCCGAGCGACGAGCGCCTGATCACCACCTCGGAAGGGCAGAGCTATGCATTGTTCTTTGCCCTGGTAGGCAATGACCGGCAGGCCTTCGCGCAATTGCTGCGCTGGACCACCAACAACCTGGCCGAGGGTGACCTGGCCCGGCATCTTCCCGCTTGGCTGTGGGGCCGTAACAGCCAACAGCAGTGGCAGGTGCTGGATACCAACAACGCCAGCGACGCCGACCTGTGGATTGCATACAGCCTGCTGGAAGCGGGGCGGTTGTGGGGCGAACCGGCCTACACGCAACTGGGCCAGCGCCTGCTGTGGCGCATCGCTGCGCAGACCATGCGCAAGCTGCCAGGCCTGGGGGTGATGCTGCTGCCGGGCGACTACGGTTTCGAGGATGCCCGTGGCACACGCTTGAACCCCAGTTATCTGCCGTTGCAACTGTTCGACCGCTTCAACCTGGTAGACCCGCTGTGGGGTGAGTTGGCGGCCAATACGCGGCGCTTGTGGCTGGCGTCATCGCCCAAGGGCTTCGCCCCGGACTGGCTGCTGTGGACGCCGGCCGGTGAGCTGGCCGCGGACCCACAACATGGCAGCGCCGGTGATTACGACGCCATCCGGGTTTACCTGTGGGTCGGCATGCTGGCCAAGGACGCTCCCCAGCGTGCCGACCTGGTGGCCCGCTATGCCCCGATGGCGGCATTGACGACGCTTGACGGGCTGCCGCCCGAGCACGTGGATGCGCGCAGCGGTGCTGCGAGCGGCCATGGCCCGGCAGGCTTCTCTGCGGCCCTGCTGCCTTTGCTGGCGGCTTCTCCCGAGCACCTGGCTGGCCTGGCAGCGCAGCGGCAGCGTTTGCATCAGCAGCCGGTCGAAGCCAAGGCGTACTACAGCCAGGTGCTGGCGCTGTTTGGCCAGGGTTGGGACGAAGCCCGTTACCGTTTTGACCCGCACGGCCGCCTGTTGCCGGCCTGGAGCAAGCCATGCAGCGAATGATCGGCGTGCTGATGCTGGCGACGGTGGCTTGCCAGGCCGTTGCACAACCCAAGGATGCCGGGGAGCAGCGACAATGGCTGCTGGACCAGGTGCGCCGGGGCGAGGCGCTGCACCGCGACGACCTGGTGCGTGATGCGCTGCGCCGCCTGCAGCTGCTGGAACCGCGCAATCCGGATGTGTTGCTGGCGGCCTTGAACCTGGCATTGCGCGAAAAGAACATCACCGAGGCCGAACAGCTGAGCGCCAGGATCACCGCCCTGGCACCCGGTAGCCTGCAAGCGCGCCAGGCGGCGCGCTTGCTCGCGTTGCAGCAGCCAGAGACGGCTCGGCGCTTGCAGCAGGCACGCCTGCTGGCCGTTACCGGGCGCAATCAGGAGGCGCTGGCGGTTTATGAGCAGCTGTTCGCCGGGCAGCCGCCCAGCCTTGAGCTGGCTCTCGATTACTGGCGCGTGCGCGGCAACCTGCCAGGCCAGCGGCCTGAGGCGATCAGGCAGTTACAGCAGCTGGACCAGCAGTACCCCGGCAGTGCCGGGTTGCGCCAGACACTGGCCGGCTGGCTGTTCGCCGAAAAGCGTGACCGCGAAGCGCTGGCACTGCTCGATCAGCTGGCGCGCGACCCCGGCGCACGGGATGCTGCCGCCCAGCGTGAGTTCGAATACCTGTCGGGGCAGGCGGTGAGCAGCGCCAGCGCGGCGGCCTGGCAAGCCTTCCTCCAGCGCTACCCAGCTTCGCCGCTGCTGGCGCAGGCCAGCGCCAACCTGCAACAACAGCGCACGCTGTTGGCCGACCCGTCCTGGCAGGCAGGCCAGCGGGGCAAGAATTTGCTCGACAAGGGCCGTAATGCCGAAGCCGAAGCGCAACTGCGTCGGGCCCTGCGCAAGTACCCTGAGGACGCCAGCTTGTACGGCGCCCTGGGCTATGCGCTGATGCGTCAGGGCCGCTACGAAAACGCCAATGCAGCGTTCCGGGCGGCGAGTGCCAAAGAACAGACACCTACTGGATCAGCCAATGGAAGGACCTGGAATCGTCCAGCCAGTATTGGGCGCAGCTAGACAAAGCTGAGCGCGCCCTGCAGGCCAACAACCTGCGAGGCGCCCGTGCACTGTACCTGCAAGCGCGCCAGCAACGCCCGAAAGATGAGTACGCCTTGCTCGGCCTGGCCGATGTGTCGCTGGCCGAGGGCGACGCGGCTGCTGCCGAGCGGCAGTTCCTGCAAGTGAGGCGCATGGCGCCGGATAATGAAAGTGCCGTGCGTGGCCTGATGCGTGTGTACCAGGCGCAATCGCCCACCAAGGCGCAGGCGTACCTGGACAGCCTGCCGCCTCGCCAGCAGGTGCAGTTCGCCAGTTTGCGTCGCAGCCTGGAACTTGCACGCCTGCGTCAGCAGGGTGAGCAGGCGCTGCAACGCGAAGACTGGGCAGCGGCCAGCCAGGTGCTGGCCCAGGCCACTGCCTTGGCCCCCGATGAGCCTTGGCTGATGTATCAGTTGGCCAACAGCCTGCGTCACCAGGGCCGCACCGCCGAGGCCGATGCGGCCTTCGCCAGGCTGGTGCAGCACCAGCCGCGCGACCCAGCAACCCGCTATGCCCATGGCCTGTTCCTGGAGTCCAGCGACCGTGATGCCTTGGCCCTGGACAGCCTGGGTGCAGTGCCGCAGGCAGCCTGGAGCGCTGACATGCATGCCCTGCAGCAGCGCATTCAGCGCCGCGTGACCCTGGCCTCGGCGCAGCAGCTGCAGGCTCAAGGCCGCGTTACTGAGGCGACAGCCATGCTTGAGGCCAGCCTGGCGCGTGGAGAAGGCGGCCCCGACGACCTGATATTGTTGGCCGACTGGGCGGCAGCGCGCGGTGAGCCTGAAAAGGCGCGTGGTTATTACCAGCGTGTGCTGGCCGTACAGCCCGGGCGACCGGAAGCGCGCCTTGGCGTGATCGAAAGCGCGGTGGCTGAAGGCAACCTGACCAAGGCCCGGCACATGATGACCGTGCAGGTGCCACAGGTGGCCGCCGATGACAGCAACGCCCAGCGGCGCCTGGCGGCTGTCTGGGTGGCCTTGGGCGATCACGACCAGGCGGCCGTGCTGCTCGACCGGATTGCAGCGCAGCAGCCCCGGCCTGACCCATTGTTGCGCCGTGACGCCGCCCGCCTGGTGGCGCAGCACGAGCCGCAACGGGCGCTGGACCTCTACGCCGCAGCAATGGCCGATGCGCAGTTGCTGGACCGTGCTGCCGCCTCGCCACGGGATGACCGTGCCCTGACGCTGGCCAGCCGTGAACAGGACGCCGACGACTGGCTGGCGCGTAGCCTGCGCAGCGACGTCGATGCGTTGTATCGCCAGCGCAATACCCATGTGACGCTGATGCACGACTACGGTTGGCGCCAGGACGACGGTACGCCGGGCACCTCCGAGCTGAGTACCCAGTCGACCTTGTTGCATGTCGATACCCCTTGGCAGGACGGCACCGCCTTTGCCCGTGTTGAGCGCATCGGCATGGATGCAGGCTCGTTCGAGCAGAACGATCAGGGCCGCTACACCCCCGACTTCGGTAGCTGCCAGTTTGTCGGCCGGACCGCTGACGGGAAATCGCTGCCTGCGTGCACCGGCGGCTCGCAGACCGCTGATGGCAGCGTGCTGGCGCTGGGTTGGCAGGGCAGCCGCTGGGCGTTCGACCTTGGCACCACGCAGGGCTACGCAATCAACAACTGGCTGGGTGGCGCAACGCTCAACGGCGACCTCGGCCAGGTCGGCTGGTCGCTGACGGCGTCGCGGCGGCCCATGAGCAACTCGCTGTTGTCGTTCGCCGGGGCACGCGATCGCCCGACGGGCGTGCGCTGGGGCGGGATCACAGCCAATGGCGGCACGCTTGGCCTGAGCTGGGACCAGGGCGGTGACAACGGTGTCTGGGCCAGCCTGGGGCATCACTGGCTGTATGGCGAGAACGTTGCCGAAAACCAGCGTACCCGGGTCATGGCGGGCTATTACCACCGCGTGGTGGAAAGGGCCGACGAGCGCGTGCGTGTTGGCCTGACGCTGATGCACTGGCGCCATGACAAGGACCTGGGCGGCTACAGCCTGGGGCAGGGCGGTTACTACAGCCCGCAGCGCTACGCGTCCGTCGGCGTGCCGGTCAGCTACGCCTGGCGCAATTACGACTGGTCGCTGTTGCTCGAAGGTTCGGTCAGCTGGTCCCAGGCCCACAGTGGCAGCAGCCGGTTGTACCCGGATGCGCACATCAATCACAAAGTGCTGGCGCAGTATGACGTTGGCTCCAACATCGATGCCATGAGCGAAGCCAGCGACAGCAGCGGGTTGGGCTACCGCCTGCGCGGCCTGTTCGAACGGCGCCTGAGTGATCGGTGGGTACTGGGCGGCGGCTTCGACTGGCAGCACAGCGATGACTATGCACCTAGCCATGGCATGCTTTACCTGCGTTACCTGTTCGAGCCGTGGCGGGGCAACCTGGCCTTGCCAGTAACGCCGCTGGAGCCTTACAGCGAGTGGCGGTGACGGCGATACCCGCCTTGTGAGGTCCTACAGGTGCCGATGCAGACCAAGGGTTGACACCCACTACGCCGCCCCACCATTATCCAGCCATACCTACGCAACGGGCTTTCTCATGATGTCCACATCCAACCACGCCATTTCCGCTTCGGGCTTCATTGCCCAGGCAGGCGCGTGCGTTGCCGTTGCCAAGAAATCCAAGAAACAGCCGCTCATCTGACCGAGGCGCGCTGTCTCGTCAGATGGGCTGACGAGACAGAAGGCGCCAGGTATCCCTGCCAGACCACTTCGACTCTTCACCCGCTGACGCTGACTTTCGGTCAACATCAGGAGTTTTTGCATGTCGAATTTCCGTGGTATCTGGATCGCCCTCGTCACACCCATGCGCGTCAATGAAGTTGACTTCGCCGCCCTGGAAAAGCTGGTGAAGAAGCTGCTTGAAGACGGCGTAGCCGGTTTTGTGGTGTGCGGTACCACGGGCGAAGCGGCAGCACTGTCCAAGGCCGAGCAACTGGCCGTGCTGGACGCGGTGCTGGCCTGGGTGACGCCAGGCCAGGTGGTGATGGGCCTGTCGGGTTACAACCTGCGCGAACTGTTGGCGTTCCAGGCTGAAATCCAGCAGCGCGACATTGGCGGGCTGCTGGTGCCGGCACCTTGCTACATCCGCCCTTCGCAGGCTGGCATCGAAGCGTTCTTCAATACCGTAGCCGATGCCGCCAGCGTGCCGCTTATCGTGTACGACATCCCTTACCGCACCGGCGTGCGCATCGAGCGCGAAACCTTGCGCCGGATTGTGCGCCACCCACGCATCGCGGCAGTCAAGGACTGCGGCGGTGACAGCGAAACCACCATGGCCCTGATCCAGGACGGCCACGCCCAGGTGCTGGCCGGTGAAGACCTGCAAATATTCAACAACCTGTGCCTGGGCGGTGCAGGGGCCATTTCGGCTTCGGCGCATGTGCATGCCGACCTCTACGTGCGCATGCTGCGGCAGATCGATAGCGGTGACTGGGCGGCTGCGCGTGGCACGTTCTACCAGTTGCTGCCCTGGATCAAAATGGCTTTCGCCGAGCCCAACCCTGCCGTGGTCAAGGCCGCATTGCAGTTGCAGGGGTTGATGAGCGACGAGCTGCGCGAGCCGATGCAGCCATGCACTCAACCAACCAGAGACAAACTGCTGGCGGTGCTGGCGCTACCCGGTGCCCTTTAGGCGATGGCCCAGCGCCTTTGGCTCCTACGAAAAAGGCAGGCATTAGCCTAATACCAGTCAGTTAAGCAATTGGGGCCGCGTTGCGGCCCTTCGCGGGCTCGCCCGCTCCCACAGGTTGTGCGCTCGGTGCGCAATTACGCTATCTCTGTGGGAGCGGGCAAGCCCGCGAAGGGCTGCACAGCAGCCCCATTAATGCTGGGCGGTTTCTACTATCAGAAGTCTTTGCTTACTGCCGTTTGTGGGTGGGTTGGTTGCTGCTGTTGTCTGGCTTGCACCTGGGCGATCTGCTGTTTCTGCTCGGCCGCGTCATTGCCCCAGAGGCGTGCCTGCTCCGCCAGGAAGTTCTGCTTGAACTGTTCAGCCCGCTGAGAGCCGTCTTCAGCATGCACGGCGCCGGCCAGGCCAAGCAGCACACTGCCAATCGCGATGGTTTTTATCAGTTTCATGATGCACCTCGGTTTCCTTGCAGGCTTGCCTGCGTAGGTTTATCGCCCGCTTGCCTGGGCAACGGTCTGGCCACTTGGGCGCAGTGGGCCATGCCAGTTCCGTTTCAGCGGCAGCGCGCAGCACACCAGGTTGCGCGAATGCCGGCTTCGATGGCGGGTTTGCCAGCAGGTGCTTTACTTTCAGAGTTGGTGTTCATGATGCCTGCTCCCGTTGTTTCGAAGTTGATGTGTGTCGATGGGTTCAGCTTCTCACCGAAGCAGTGTTCGGAAAATACAACGGCGGTAGTGCAACTTGGGTGGTGCAACAGTTGTGGTGCAACAGCTGTAGTATCAACAGCGTGAGTGGCCAACATGACCAGATGGCATGAAATCAAAGAGGCCGCAGTTGAACTTTTCGGCCTGCCGAAACCCTTCGCCAATGCGCAGGACGAACAGGGTTTTCTCGATACCCAGGCTGCAGAAAACCTTCGCAGGCGACGCTTGTTCATGTTTGTGGCCATTGCCGTATGGGCCGGTTTTGGCTATTGGGATTATTACCACTACGTGCGCCATGAGCAGGCGCTTTCGCGCCTGGACTTCTACTGGATCCTGTTGTGGCGGCTGGCAGGCACCGTGGCAGTAGCCGCAGCAACCTGGGTGTCATTCATCTCGCGTTTTGACAACGAATGGTGGGTGAACAGAACCGTGGTGATTGCGGTGTGCTTCGCCCAGACCTGCCTGGTGGCAATGATGCAAATTGTCCCCGCGCCGTTGAATTACAATTACTACTTTGTCGGCATTGTCCTGGTTATCTTCTTTCAGCACGGCACCTTGGCGCTGCTGGCGCGCTATTCGTTGTTCAGTACCGGCTATTGCGTGCTGCTGCTCTGTGTGCAGGAAGTAACGACGGGTGTTCTGGATACCAACTTTTTCCCCGCCATGTTTTACCTGCTGGCGTTTGCACTGGTGGGCTGGACCATCAGTGTGCGCGCCGAGAAAGTTGCGCGGGAGGGCTATCTTAAATCCCTGGCGTTGAACAAAAAGAACGAAAGCCTGGAGCAAGCCAACTTCCGCGTCCGCCGCGAGAAACAGAAAGCGGACGATGCGCTGAAGGCCTTGTTCGACCAAGAGGCGAAAAAAGCCGTGGAAATCCGCGAAAAGGCCGAAGCCAGCACCCGCTTCGTCCGCGCGGCCTACCACGACACCATGCAACCCTTGGCCTCTATTGCCTCCCTGGCGTACGTTGGCGAGCGTTTGGTCGAGCAGGGCCAGCATGAACGCCTGCAGGAAATCTTCCACGATATCGACGTGTCCGGGCGGGAAATCAGCGCCCTGTTCACCGGCCTGCGCGAAGTGTTTACCAGTGGCGAGTCGCAACCGGCCATCGAGCCGTTCTCCCTGAACGCGTTGATGACCGAACTCGAATCGCTGCACCAGCCCTTGGCGCACGCCAAGGGCTTGCGCCTGAAGTTGCAGCAGCGCCGGCAGGATGCCGTGCTCGATTCAGACCGGGCGATTTTCAAGCGTGTGCTGGGCAACCTGATCTCGAATGCCGTCAAGTACACCGAGCGGGGCGGCGTGGTGGTCGGCAGCGTGGCGGGCAGGACTACCGTGCGCGTCGATGTGGTCGATACGGGTATCGGCATACCCGACGCGTTCAAGAGCAAGGTCTTCGAGGAGTTCTTTCAGGTCGACAACCCCAGCCATGACACCCGGCGCGGCTTAGGTTTGGGGCTGTCGATCGTGAAAAACTTCATTGATCGCTTGCCGGGCCATCGGCTGAGTTTCAGCAGCCGCCCCGGGCACGGTAGCCGGTTTTCGGTCGACTGCCCTTTGTTCCAGGGGGGAGCACCGTCGACGGGCGCCAGTGTGCCGGCGCCGCAGGTCGATGACACGTGCCTGGACATCGCCGGCGCCTATGTCCTGCTGGTCGATGACGATAAACGCATCCTCGACAGTTTGTCGAAGTCGCTGAGCCTGCAGGGCGCCATCGTCGCCACGGCCGAGGACCAAAATACCTTGCAGGAAGCGTTGGCGCGGGCGCCGGATCGCTACCCGGACCTGCTCATCTGCGACTACAAACTGCGCGACGGCCTGGTCGGCGTGGCGCTGATCGAGCAGGTGCGGGCGTTTTACGACTGGGCGCACGTGCCAGCGATCCTCTACACCGCCGAGCTGTTGCGCCAACCGCTGCATGACGACAGCCTGTCACGGGCCGTCGGCAAGGGCGAAAGCGCAGCCACCCTGATGGCTGCCGTTCAGCAGCTCTTGTCTCGCGGTCGGCTGGCCAATGCTGGCGAGGCCGGTGAAGACAGCACCCCCAGCACCTGACCGGTCTTGGCGAACAGGCCTTGCAGGCCATACAGGTCGATGACCCCGAACTTGCCGTAGAGCTTGCTCAGGTACTGACGCACGTTGACCGGGTTGATCTCCAGAATCGCCGCGATCTTCCACGGCGCATTGCCTTGCAACGCCAGGCGCAGAATGTCGAACTCTCGCGGTGTCACGCCCAGGTCCTTGGGGCCGAGGGGTGTTGCGGGTTCCTGGTGGAAGGCAGAGGAGGGTGCCTGGCCGCCTTTGCCAATCGCCTCGCTGGGCAGGTAGACCCCACCGCTGAGCGCTCGTTTGATGGCCTCCAGCATCACTTCATGGGCACTGGCCTTGGGCACGAAGGACGAAGCACCGCGGCGCATCACCTCGTCGACGAAACGCCGCTCCGACTCCGCCGACATCACGATCACCGGCGCCGTCACGCACCTGGCAGGGTCGGGGTCGGCTGGCGCCTCGCGGCCGGACTTGAACAGCGACAGCAGGCTCAGGCCGTTGTCGGGCGTAAGGTCGTTGCTGGTGGCCGAGGTGGGGATGCACAAGTCCAGGAAGATCACGTCGAAGGCCTGGCCACGCACCAGTTCCAATGCTTCTGCGGTGCAGGAAGCCTCCAGCACCTGGGCGTCCTGATGCACGGCCTGGATAAGGCTCTTGACCCCGGCCCTGAGGATGCCGTGGTCGTCTATCAGCAGAATACGCATCAGCCGGCTCCTGGCGGGGGGGGGGGGTGGGCTTTCCGTATTGCCGTGAAAGGGGGGGGGGTACCTACACAGGCCGTGGGGGGGATCGTGG
>Ga0160463_100680_pt1 | contig 12503 bp, 10 predicted proteins | sample HID1975M_E6MG_FD_108276 | JGI IMG/M metagenome (GOLD analysis project Ga0160463, IMG submission 108276) | Enriched soil microbial communities from UW Madison campus, WI, USA - HID1975M_E6 MG | ecosystem: Environmental > Terrestrial > Soil > Unclassified | place: USA: Madison, Wisconsin... | reverse complement strand
TTGAACAAGGTGATGTCGTTGTGCAGGCGGTGCTGCTCGGCCCAGGTCTGCTTGCGGCCGCTGGCCACGTCCAGGTAGTAGTGGAACAGCTCCCAGCCCAGCTCCTCGATGCTCGCCCGGCCACTGGCGATGCGCCCGGCGTCGATGTCGATCAGGTCGGGCCAGCGCTGGGCCAGCTCGGTGCGGGTGCAGACCTTGACCACCGGGGCCATGGCCAGGCCATATGGCGTGCCGCGGCCAGTGGTGAACACGTGCAGGTTCATGCCGGCTGCCAACTGCAAAGTGCCGCAGACGAAGTCGCTGGCCGGGGTGGCGCAGAAGATCAGGCCCTTGCGGTTGACCCGCTCGCCCGGGCCGAGCACGCCCTGGATGGCGCCGCTGCCCGACTTGACGATCGAGCCGAGGGATTTCTCGACGATGTTCGACAGGCCGCCTTTCTTGTTGCCTGGCGTGGTATTGGCGCTGCGGTCGGCTGCGCCTTGCTGCAGGTAGCGGTCGTACCAGTCCATCTCGCGCACCAGGGCGTCGGCCACCGCCTGGTTTTCGGCACGGGAGGTGAGCATGTAGATGGCATCGCGCACCTCGGTCACTTCCGAGAACAATACGGTGGCGCCGGCACGCACCAGCAGGTCGGCGGCATAGCCCAGCGCCGGGTTGGCGGTGATGCCGGAGAACGCGTCGCTGCCGCCGCACTGCATGCCCAGGATCAGTTCGCTGGCCGGCACGCTCTCGCGGCGGCGCTGGTCCAGCTTTTTCAGGCGGGTTTCGGCCAGGCCCATGATCTGCTCGATCATCTCGCCGAAGCCGAGGCTGGCATCCTGCAGGCGGTACAGCCAGGGTTCGCTGAGGTCTACCGAGGGATCGTTGTCGTGCATCACCTGGCCGGCCTGCAGCTTCTCGCAGCCCAGGCTGATCACCAGCGCCTCGCCGCCCAGGTTGGGGTTGCGCGCCAGGTTGCGCACGGTGCGGATCGGGATGTAGGCGTCGCGGGCATTGATCGCCACCCCGCAGCCGTAGCTGTGGGTGAGGGCGACCACGTCGTCGACGTTGGGATACTTGGGCAGCAACTCGGCGCGGATGCGCTTGACCGCATGCTCCAGCACACCGGTCACGCACTGCACGGTGGTGGTGATGCCGAGGATGTTGCGGGTACCGACGGTGCCGTCGGCGTTACGGTAGCCTTCGAAGGTGAAGCCCTCCAGCGGTGGCAAGGGGGCGGGCACCGCGTCGCACCGGGGCAGGCTGTCCAGCTCCGGGGCGGCAGGCATGGCCAGCTGGCTTTCCTGTACCCAGCTGCCCTGGCGCAGGTCTTCCAGGGCGTAGCCGATGATCTGGCCGTAGCGGCGCACCGGCTCGCCCTTGGCGATAGGCACGGTAGCGACCTTGTGGCTCTGCGGCACGCCCTCGACCAGGGTCAGGCCGTCGGCGAAGCGGGCGCCTTCGCCCAGGCCGCCGTCGTTGACCACCACCACGACGTTATCGTCGTCGTGCAGGCGGACGTAGCGCGGCGAGTCGGAATGTTCGATCAACTGCATGATGGGGCCCTGTCTGTCATGTGTGCTCAGGCTTTGTACTGCTGCCCGCGCCCGGGGTCGCCGGGGCGGGCGTGTTCACTCAGTGACGCGCGTCGGCCAGCTCGCCGCTGGCGGCAGGCCGGGTTTCAGGCTTTGCGTCGTCACGCAACTCGATACGCTTGATCGGGCCGACGATCACCAGGTAGCTGAACACCGCCACCAGGGCGTTGGCACCCACGTAGACCAGGGCCCACTTGAACGAACCGGTGGCGCTGATGATGTAGCCGATGACGATCGGCGTGGTGATCGAGGCGATGTTGCCGAAGGTGTTGAACAGGCCACCGGACAGCCCGGCGATCTGCTTGGGCGAGGTGTCGGCGACCACCGCCCAGCCCAGTGCACCGATGCCCTTGCCGAAGAAGGCCAGGGTCATGAAGCCGACCACCATCCACTCGGCGTCGACGTAGTTGCAGAACACCATGGTGGTCGACAGCAGCAGGCCGCAGACGATCGGCAACTTGCGCGAGAAGGTCAGCGAATGGCCACGGCGCAGCAGCCAGTCCGAGATCACCCCGCCGAGCACGCCGCCGATGAAGCCGCACACGGCAGGCAGCGAGGCGATGAAGCCGGCCTTGAGGATGGTCATGCCGCGCTCCTGCACCAGGTACACCGGGAACCAGGTCAGGAAGAAGTAGGTGATGGCGTTGATGCAGTACTGGCCCAGGTACACACCCAGGAGCATGCGGCTGGTCAGCAGCTGCTTGATGTAGCCCCATTTCGGGCCATCGTTGCCGCGTTTCTGGTCCATGTCCACCAGGCCGCCGTTCTGCTCGATGTGTTCGAGCTCGGCGGGGCTGATGCGCGGGTGCTGGCGCGGGTTGTGGATGGTCTTGAGCCAGACCGCGGAGAACACGATGCCCAGTGCGCCCATGACCACGAACACATGCTCCCAACCGAAGCTGAACACGATCCAGCCCATGATCGGGGCGAACAGCGCGGTGGCGAAGTATTGCGCCGAGTTGAAGATCGCCGATGCCGTGCCCCGCTCCTGGGTGGGGAACCAGGCCGCGACGATACGGGCATTGCCCGGGAACGACGGGGCTTCGGCGAAACCGACCAGAAAGCGCAGGGTGAACAGGGTGACCACCGCCCAGGCGACCGGCAGGCCGCCGACAAAACCTTGCAGCAGGGTGAACAGCGACCAGGTGAAGATGCTGAAGGCGTAGACGTTCTTCGAACCGAAGCGGTCCAGCAGCCAGCCGCCCGGAATCTGGCCGGCCACGTAGGCCCAGCCGAAGGCGGAGAAGATATAACCGAGGGTGACGGCGTCGATGCCAAGGTCTTTCTGCAGGCTGGAGCCTGCGATGGCGATGGTGGCTCGGTCGGCATAGTTGATCGTGGTCACCAGAAACAGCATGAACAGGATCAGGTAGCGCACATGCGTTTTTTTCGTCGCTTGCATGCTGGCAATACTCCCACTAGTTATTTTTGTGCGGGCTCACGAGTTGTAGCCGGAGTGGGGCAGCCCACTCCGGGTGCGGCTATGGCAGGCCGCGGGGTGCGCTTATTGCGGACCCATCTTGTCCATCAGTGCCGCGAGCATTTCGTACTCTTCGGCGGTCAGGTCGGTCAGCGGCGTGCGCACCGGGCCTGCGTCGTAACCGGCGATCCGGGCGCCGGCCTTGACGATGCTCACGGCGTAGCCGGCCTTGCGGTTGCGGATGTCCAGGTACGGCAGGAAGAAATCGTCGATCAGCTTGGCCACGGTGGCGTGATCGTCACGGGCGATCGCGTGGTAGAAGTCCATCGCGGTCTTGGGTACGAAGTTGAATACCGCCGAGGAGTACACCGGCACGCCCAGTGCCTTGTAGGCCGCAGCATACACCTCGGCGGTCGGCAGGCCACCCAGGTAGCTGAAGCGCTCACCCAGGCGGCGACGAATCGACACCATCAGCTCGATGTCGCCCAGGCCGTCCTTGTAGCCGATCAGGTTCGGGCAGCGTTCGGCGAGCTTTTCCAGCAGGTCGGCGTTCAGGCGGCAGACGTTGCGGTTGTATACCACCACACCGATGTTCACCGATTTGCACACGGCTTCGACGTGGGCGGCAACGCCGTCCTGGCTGGCTTCGGTCAGGTAGTGCGGCAGCAGCAGCAGGCCCTTGGCGCCCAGGCGCTCGGCTTCTTGCGCGTATTCGATGGCCTGGCGGGTGGAGCCACCGACGCCGGCGAGGATCGGCACCGACTTGGCGCAGGTGTCGACCGCGGTCTTGATCACCTGGCTGTATTCGCTGGCGGCCAGGGAGAAGAACTCACCAGTGCCACCGGCGGCGAACAGGGCGCTGGCGCCGTAAGGGGCCAGCCACTCCAGGCGCTTGATGTAGCCAGCCTGGTTGAAGTCGCCCTGGGCGTTGAAGTCGGTGACCGGGAAAGACAGCAGGCCGTGGGAGAGGATGGATTTCAGTTCTTGTGGATTCATTGTTGTAAGCATCCTGTGGCGCTTGGGGTGTAGGGTGTCGTGCTGCGGTGGAGGTAAGTTATCGTACAACTTGTACGATGACTAGTCCCCTTTGGCAAAAATTTGCGGTTACCCAGGGGTGCCTGTCTCGGGGTTTGCGGTGGGGTGTAGATCGAGCGCCGCCCGCGCGGCGCATCGCGAGCAAGCTCGCTCCTACATTTGTTGCAACGTGCCTCTGCCTGATAGGCCATGGTTGCCTGCCTTGATGGTACGACGCGAGATTGCGGCGGGCGCCAAGGGCGGACAACCATGGCCTGACAGACCGTGGCACGTTGCAACAAATGTAGGAGCGAGCTTGCTCGCGATGCGCCGCGCGGGCGGCGCTCGATCTCGCAGACGCAGAAGATCTCCCGACAACCACCTGAGCAGTCATCGTATCTCTTAAGGGGGAGGGGTAAAAAACGATCGCGGAGACAGGCACAAGCCCGCCGCCCGCTTCCACGGGAAGTGTTCTGGGACCAGCAGAGGGTGACCGGGGAAGCGGGGGCGACCTTGCGCCGCCCCGCGATCAAAGCTAACGAAGCTGAGTGTCAGGCGGCCTGTTGGCGCTTGACCTGGGACTTGCGCACCTGGGCGCGGCAGGCGTCGCCGAAGGCCTGGAAGATCTTGATCGAATCAGGGTTCTTGGCCGCTTGCCACTCCGGATGCCACTGCACGGCGAACAGGAAGGGCGAAATGCTTGGCGCATGAATCGCTTCGACCAGGCCGTCTTCGGCAAGGGCGATCGGCTCGATGCCGGCGCCGAGGTTGCGCAGGCCCTGGCCATGCAGCGAGTTGACGCGAATCTCGTCGGTGCCGAGGGTGTCACGCAGCCAGCTGCCTGGCTTGATCTTCACGCCATGCACCTGGGCGTACTGCACCTCGACCGGGTCTTCCGGGTTTTCCCGGTGGTCGTTGAAGCCAGGTTCTGCGTAGACCTTCTGGTAGATATCACCACCCAGGGCCACGTTGATTTCCTGCATGCCACGGCAGATGCCGAAGATCGGCAGGCCGCGCTTGATCGCCGCCTTCACCAGCGGGATATCGAAGAGGTCGCGGTTGACGTCCTGGCCTTTGCCTGGGGTCTGGTTTTCCTGGCCGTACAGGCTCGGCTCGATGTTGCTGCCGGCACCGGTCAGGTACACGCCGTCGGCCATGTCCAGATAGGTCTCGAGGTCTTCGATGCCACAGCAGGTGGGCACCAGCACCGGGACGCAATCGGAGAACTCGACCAGCGGGGTGATGTATTTGTGGGTCATGACCTGGTAGTCATGGCCTTTGCGCTCTTGGCTGCCCATGGTCATCAGGACGACGGGTTTGCGCAGGGAGGGTTTCTTGTTGCCAATGTTGCTGTTGGACATATGTCACCTTATGACAGGTTCGACCTGCCGTTGTTGTGCAGGTGCACGGCGCGGGGCCTGGTGTGTCACCTGAAGTCCCGAGCACTGCCGGCTCGTCAGAGGCGACGATTCCGGTCGGGGCTTGTTGATAGCTTGCCAGAGCCGTTCGATATGTCAAACGGCTGAAGGGGCCGTAGGAAGGGGTTTTGCGCCGAATTTCAGGGGGTGAAACCCTTGCGAGCCTCAGGCGGCAAGGGTTTGGCAGGGGGTGAGGTCAATAATATTTAACGACGCAGTTGGATCATTGCAGCCGTGCAATAAAGGGGGCCTTGCGCCCCCATCGCCGGCAAGCCGGCTCCCACATGGCTTGTGCTGGACCTGTGGGAGCCGGCTTGCCGGCGATAGGGCCAGTGAAATCAATGAAGAATCTGCGCCAGGAATCCCTTGGCCCGCGCCGTGCGCGGCTGGCTGAAGAACACCTCCGGCGGGCTGTCCTCGATGATCTGCCCACCCTCCAGGAACAGCACCCGCTCCGCCACCTGCCGGGCAAAGCCCATCTCGTGGGTGACGCAAAGCATGGTCATCCCGGTGCCGGCCAGTTGCACCAGCACATCCAGCACCTCGGCGACCATCTCCGGATCAAGCGCCGACGTCGGTTCGTCGAACAGCATGATCCGCGGCTTCATGCACAGCGCCCGGGCGATCGCCACTCGCTGTTGCTGGCCACCGGAGAGCTGGCTGGGGTATTTGTGCGCCTGGCTTTCGATACCGACCTTGCTCAGGTACATCCGTGCCCGTTCCTCTGCATCCTTGCGCGACAGGCCGCGCACGCTGGTGGGTGCCAGCAGGCAGTTGTCGAGCACGCTCATGTGCGGGAACAGGTTGAAATGCTGGAACACCATGCCGATTTCGCTGCGCACCTGGGCGGCCTGGCGCGTGGTGGCGGCAAGGTCGGTGCCTGCCACCTGGATGCTGCCCTTCTGGGCCACTTCCAGGCGGTTGATGCAGCGAATCAGGGTGGACTTGCCCGAGCCGGACGGGCCACACAGGACGATGCGCTCGCCTTCGCGCACCTGCAGGTCGATGTCGCGCAGTACATGGAAGGCGCCGTAGTGCTTGTTCAGGCCCTCGATGCGGATCAATACCGGGCGTGGGTCGGGTTCGGGGGCAAGGCTGGCAACGCTCAGAGGGGCGGTCATGTTGTTGTTCTCCCGCAGGGTTTCAGTCGAAACGTGCCGCGCTGTAAGGCGCAGGGTCGGTGAAAGGGCGCTCGCCGGTCAGCAGCTCGGCCAGCAAGCGGCCGCTGACAGGGCCCAGGGTCAGGCCGTGGTGGGCGTGGCCGAAGTTGAACCACAGGCCCTTGTGTCGCGGCGCCGGGCCGATCACCGGGCGCATGTCCGGCAGGCACGGGCGGCGGCCCAGCCAAGGCTTGTCGTCCAGGCGCTCGCCCAGGGCCGGGAACAGCTTGCGGGCCAGGGCTTCGCAGCGCTCGAGCTGGATTTCGTTGCCCGGCGCATTGCTGGCGGCGAACTCGATACCGGTGGTCAGGCGCACGCCGCGGGCCATGGGCGCCAGCACGTAGCCGCCCTGGGTGTCGCAGATCGCGTGCTGCAGCTGCGCGTCGCCCTGGGTGGCGTAGTGCATGTGATAGCCGCGCTTGATGCCCAGCGGGATCTGGTAGCCCAGGTGCTGGTAAAGGTCGGCCGATTGCGGGCCCAGGCAGGCCACCACCTCGTCGGCGGTGATCGGCCCGCGCTGGCTCTCGACTTGCCACTGGCCGCCGACCTGGCGCAGGGAGCGCGCGTCACCGTGGAGGAACTGCCCGCCACGCTGGACGAACAGCCCGGCGTAGCCACGGGTCAGGGCGCCAGGGTTGTTCACGGTTTTCGGGTCCAGCCAGTGGATGCCGCCGACCACGGCGCTGTCGAGCTGATGCTCGCGCCCCTGCAGTTGGCCACGCTCAAGGACTTCGTACTGCAGGCCGTAGCGGGCCAGCCCCTTGAGCTCGGCCTTGGCCCGTTCGAACAGTGCCGGGTCGCGGTACACCTCGATCCAGCCCTTGGCCTGCACCAGCCCTTGCAGGCCGGCCGCGTCGATGAAGGCGTCGTGCTCCTCGACGCAGCGCTGCACCAGCGGCAGCATGTCGGCGGCTGCGCTGGCCAGGCGCCTCGGCGCCGACTGCTGCCAGTAGCGCAGCAGCCAGGGCGCAGCCTTGGGCAAGTGCAGCAGGCTGTAGCGCACATCCGGCTGACGGTTCAGGCCGTAGCGCAGCAGGGCGCCGAACTGGCGGGGGAAGGCGTAGGGGATCACGCTGGAGCGCTCGATCAGCCCGGCATTGCCATGGCTGGTGCCGCTGCCGGGTTCGTCGCGGTCGATCAGGATCACCTGTCGCCCGCGAGCCTGCAGGTGCAGCGCGGTACTGACGCCAACGATGCCGGCGCCGAGGACAAGGGTTTGGCAGTGCATGGAGGTATCCTTCGGTCAGTTCAGGTGGCGGCCCAGGCGGGCTTCCAGGTGTTTGAGCAGGCGCCGCACCAGCTCCACGACCACCAGGTAGAGCACGGCGGCCCACAGGTAGATCTGGAAGTCGAAGCTGCGCGAGAAGGCCAGCTTGGTCACGCCCATCAGGTCGTAGATCGTCACCAGCGAGGCGATGGCGCTGGCCTTGATCATCAGGATCAGCTCGTTGCCCAGCGGGCCGATGGCCACCAGCAACGATTGCGGCAGGATCACCTTGAAGAAGGTGGTCGAGCGTTTCAGGTTCAATGCCCGCGCGGCTTCGTACTGCCCCGGGGCCACGGCCATCAGGCTGCCGCGGAAGATCTCGGCCTGGTAGGCGGCGGTGTTCAGGGTGAAGGCCAGCAAGGTGCAGAACCAGGCTTCGCGGAAGAACCACCAGAGGCCGACGTCCTGCCAGAAGCCCTTGAGCGAACCAAGGCCGTAGTACAGCAGAAACAGCTGGGCCAGCAGCGGCGAGCCGCGGAAGAAGTAGATGTAGCCCGCCGCCATGCGTTGCAGCAGCAGGTTGCGCGACAGGCGTGCCAGGGCCAGCAGCAGGCCGAGCACGGCCCCCAGGCTGAAGGAAATCGCCACCAGCTTGGCGGTCACCAGCAAGCCATCGACGAAGCGCGGGCCATAGCGCTCCAGCAGGTCAGGGTCGAGGACCAGGCTCAGCAGTTGTTCGGCACTCATGCGCGTGCTCCTTGCAGGTGGCGGTTGCTGCGCCGTTCGATGTAGGCGAACACCCGCCCCGACAGCGCCGAGAACAGCAGGTAGCCCACGCAGGCGACGCCATAGAAGAACATCGGTTCCTTGGTCACGCTGACCGCAAGGTTGGTCTGGCGCATCAGGTCGACCAGCGAGATGGTCGACACCAGCGAGGTGTCCTTGAGCAGCGACAGCCAGTTGTTGGAAAGGCCCGGCAGGGCGATGCGCGTCAGCTGGGGCAGCACCACCTTGAAGAACGCCGTGCGCTTGCTCAGGCCCAGCGCCGAGCAGGCTTCCAGCTGGCCTTTGGGCAGGGTCTTGAAGGCAGCCAGCCAGATTTCGCTGGAAAACGCCGCGAACACCAGGCTGAAGGCGATCATCGCGGCGAGGAAGGTGTTGATCAGGAACTCGCCTTCATAGCCCATGGCGGCCAGCAGTTTCTGCGCGGCGATCTGGCAGCCGTAGTAGATGATCAGCAGGGTCAGCAGTTCGGGCAGGCCGCGGAACACGGTTGAGAAAGTGGTGGCCCAGGCGCGCGGCAGGCGTTTGCGCGAACGGGCGGCCAGGGCCACGGCCAGGCCCAGTGGCAGGCCGATGGGCAGGCAGGCGAGGGCCAGCGACACGGTGACCAGGGCACCGGCCAGCAGCGCCTGGCCCCAGCCACCACTGGCGAAGGACAGCAAGGACAATTGGTCGAGCATGACATACCCCTTGTGTTGACGGGTCTGGCCCTATCGCCGGCAAGCCGGCTCCCACAGGTATCGCACCGAACCTGAATCTGTGGGGTACCTGTGGGAGCCGGCTTGCCGGCGATAGGGGCCGATAGTCAGTTATAGATGTCGAAGGCGAAGTACTTGCTGGCGATCTTCTGGTAGGTGCCGTTGGCGACGATCTCGGCCAGTGCGGTATTGAGCCGCTGGCGCAGCGCCTCGTCGTCCTTGCGCACGGCAATGGCGGCATCGGCCTTGGTCCCGGCCACGTCACCGAGGACCTTGCAGCAGTCCTGGCCGTTCTTGTTCATCCACTCGTGCAGCGGGAACTTGTCGGCGATCACCCCGTCCAGGCGGCCGGCGGCGAGGTCGGCGTTGGCTTCGTCCATGGTCGGGTACAGCTTCACGTCGGCGCCGGCCTTGGCGTAGACGTCCTCGGCGTAGATCGCCTGGGTCGAAGACGACTGGGCACCCACGGTGAAGCCGTTGAAGGTGGTCTGGGCGTCGCTGATCTTGCTGTCCTTGGCCACGGCGACGGTCAGCGGTGTGCGGTAGTAGTGGTCGGTGAAGGCGATTTTCTTGCGCCGCTCCTCGGTGTCGATCATCGAGGCGACCACGGCATCGTATTTGCGCGCCATCAGCGCCGGGATGATGCCTTCCCAGTCCTGGGCGACCAGGGTGCACTCGACTTTCATCTGTGCGCACAGGGCATGGGTGATGTCGATGTCGAAGCCGTGCAACTGGTTATCGGCATCGACATAGTTGAAGGGCGGGTAGGCGCCCTCGGTGGCGAAGCGCAGGGTTTCGGCACTGGCTGCACCCGCCAGCAGCAGGGCACACGCACCCACCATAGCCATGGTCTTGTTCATCTTGCACCTCTTGCACTCTTGCTATTGTTGTTTGCCCGCCGTGTAGCCGACGAACTCGTTATGTAGAGCGGCAGTCGCTTCCAAGCGTTTTTCAACATCAGGCCCGAGTTTCCTGCAGACCTCGTTGACCATCAGGTGCACCCACGACAGCATCGCCGAGGTGGATTCCCAGAACAGATTGAACTCGGTGGGGATGCGGAACACCTCGTCGGCGTTGGCATCGGCCCAGTCACAGAAGGTGTCGGTCACCAGGGTGACCGGGATGCCCGCCTGGCGTGCCTTCTGGCACAGCAACAGGGCGTGGCGGGAATAGCGGCGCGCCTCGAACACCACCAGGGCGCTGTTTTCCGGGCGCCCCAGCAGCACTTCGCCGAAATGCCCGGCGCTGCCATCGACCACCTGCACGCCGTCGCGCAGGTAATGCAGCAGGTGCGCCATGCACTGGGCGACCCCGCGCTCGGTCTGAAAACCGGCGATGAATACCCGCGGCCGTTCGGCCAGGCGCTGGGCGGCGCGATGCCAGGGCTCGCTGCGGCTGTATTCATGCACCCGCACCAGCGCGGCGATTTCCAGCTCCAGGCTGCCAGCGCTGGCCGTGTCGTCGTGCTGCTGGCGGTATTCTTGCAAGCGGTCACCGACCAGCCACGGGCCATCGCCCAGGTCGCTCTGCAGGTCTTGCTTGAGGGCCTTGAGATGGGCATAACCGAGGGCACGGCAGAAACGCCCGACACTGGATTCGCTGACACCGAGCTTGGCGGCGATGCTGGCCGAGGTCTGGAACGGCAGTTCGTGGAGGTTGGCGAGCATGTAGCTGGCAATCTTGCGGCCCGACGCGGCGGCCCCTTGCAGGCTGCTTTCCAGGCGTTGCTTGAGCGATTGGTTCATGCTGCTGCTCCGGTGAGGCGTGAAACAGAAAATGGATGTTTTCTGTCATCAAGTCAATATTTGACAGATAGCTGTCACTTGCAGGAAAGTTTTTGTCGTTGCCAACGCTGTTGCCATTCCAATTCCAAGAAAGGAGCTTCAGATGTCTGCACCTTCCAACAGCCCTGTCGTGCGCGTGCCGTTCAGCCAATTGCAGGGGCTGCTGCAAGCGATTCTCCAGCGCCACGGCTGCAGCCAGAACGTGGCCGGCGTGCTTGCCCATAACTGCACCAGCGCCCAGCGCGACGGTGCCCACAGCCATGGCGTGTTCCGTATTCCAGGTTATGTCTCGACGCTGGCCAGCGGGTGGGTCAATGGCCAGGCCACGCCGCAGGTCACCGACGTGGCGCCGGCGTTCGTGCGGGTCGATGCCGGGGGTGGCTTTGCCCAGCCGGCCTTGGCCGCGGCGCGCGGCCTGCTGGTGGAGAAGGCGCGCAATGCCGGTATCGCCGTGCTGGCGATCCACAACTCGCACCATTTCGCTGCGCTGTGGCCGGATGTCGAGCCGTTCGCCGAAGAGGGCCTGGTGGCCTTGAGCGTGGTCAACAGCATGACCTGCGTCGTGCCGCACGGGGCGCGCAAGCCGTTGTTCGGCACCAACCCGATCGCGTTCGCCGCACCGTGCGCGGGGCATGACCCGATCGTCTTCGACATGGCCACCAGTGCCATGGCCCATGGCGACGTGCAGATCGCCGCGCGCGCCGGCCAGACGTTGCCCGAGGGCATGGGGGTGGACGCCCAAGGGCTGGCGACCACCGATCCGAAGGCCATCCTCGAAGGTGGCGCCTTGTTGCCGTTCGGCGGGCACAAGGGGTCGGCCTTGTCGATGATGGTCGAGTTGCTGGCGGCGGCGCTGACCGGTGGGCATTTCTCCTGGGAATTCGACTGGTCGGGGCATCCGGGGGCGAAGACGCCCTGGACCGGGCAACTGATCATCGTCATTGATCCGAGCAAGGCTGAAGGCGAGCGGTTTGCCCTGCGCAGCCGGGCGCTGGTCGAGCAGATGCAGGCGGTGGGGTTGACGCGGATGCCAGGGGAGCGGCGTTATCGGGAAAGGGAAATGGCCGAGCGGGAAGGGGTGGCGGTGACTGAGCGGGAGTTGCAGGAGCTCGAGGCATTGGCTGGCTGAACCGGCCCTGTCGCCGGCAAGCCGGCTCCCACGCCGATCGCGGCTGGCTGGGCTTGGTGTGGGAGCCGGCTTGCCGGCGATGAGGCCAGTCGATCCAACCCGGCAGCCCGGCCATGCAATCTTGCATAGACAACCTTGCACATTAGGTGATGTTCCTTCCCCGCGACTGCGGGTATCCTCAGGGCAGTCATTCCGAACTGTCCTGATCCAAGGAGCTGCACGCTGTGTTCAAACATGTCGATGCCTATGCCGGCGACCCGATCCTCTCGCTGATGGAAACCTTCAAGGCCGACCCGCGCGCCGACAAGGTCAACCT
>Ga0160463_100678_pt1 | contig 12527 bp, 10 predicted proteins | sample HID1975M_E6MG_FD_108276 | JGI IMG/M metagenome (GOLD analysis project Ga0160463, IMG submission 108276) | Enriched soil microbial communities from UW Madison campus, WI, USA - HID1975M_E6 MG | ecosystem: Environmental > Terrestrial > Soil > Unclassified | place: USA: Madison, Wisconsin... | reverse complement strand
GCCACGGAAATGCTCTGCTTGAGGTTGCTGGTGTCGTAGCGCATCTCCACAGCGGTGCCATTGATGACCGCCAGGGCGCGCATGCCCAGGCCGACCAGGCTGATCAAGGCACCGATTTCCAGCAGCAGGTGCGCCCTGCCCGGCCGCTCGACGTGGCGCCGCGCCCAGTACAGGATCATCGCGCACTGCAGCATCAGCACCAGGGTAGCCAGCAACATGCGCGGCTCCAGGGTGTCGAGCAGCAGCATCAGGCCCACGAGCATGCACGCCGGAATGATGAAGATCAGCCGCCAGGGCATGACCTGATCGCGCACGCGCAACAGGCTCGCCGAATAGAAGGCCAGCGCCAGCGACAGCAAGCTGTTGCCTACGCCATAGCTGAGCCACAGCGGCGCATGGCCATACACGGTGTAACAGACGTAGGCCAAGGCGTGGGCGAGCAGCCCACAGCCGGTCAGCCACACGTTGTCGCGGCGGCTGGACCAGCCGACCAGCAACAGGCAGAAGGCCATGATGGTCGCCACAAGGGCAACGGCGGCAAACAGCGTGGGGGTGTGGGCGATCATCGTGATTCACCATGTGGCAGCTGGCCATCTTCATTGCGGCCTGCCCTGCAGTCTAGGGGCCAGGCCAGGGTCCGGCCATGACCGTACGGGACAGAACAGCAGCCGACAGGCACGCCGTTCATCGCCAGGGGCACAAAATAATTGGCTGCAAGGAAACAAAATGGATCGATTCCAGTCTCAGGCAGTGTCCCGTAAACCTTTGCGGATCAAGGACCTATAACGTGATAACGCGCCTTGCCAGTTGTTCGCTGATTGCCGCCTTCCTGCTCGTTGCCGGCTGCAACCACCATCACTACCACGATGACGATGATGGCTGGCGCGACGGTGATCGCGACCACCGTCATCACCACCGTTACGATCGCGACGATGATCGCCGCTACCGTGACCGCGACTACCGCTAGAACGTCTTTCCACTCCACATCCAACTTGATGATTCTTCCGAGGCTCTTAACATGCGTCTGACTTTGCCTTCCCTTGCTCTTGGCCTGCTGATGTGCCAAGGCGCTTTCGCCGGTGACGGTAGTGCCGCCATTGGCGGTGGCCTGGGGGGTGCCCTGGGTAACGTGGTCGGTAAACAGATCGGCGGCAGCACTGGCGCGGCCATCGGCGCCGGCCTGGGTGGCGCGGCGGCCGGCGCGGTAGGTGCGAACAAGCACAGCCGTACCGAAGCCGCCATCGGCGGTGGCCTGGGCGCGGCCGGCGGCTCGATCATCGGTCGCAAGGTGGGCGGCTCGACCGGTTCGACCGTCGGTGCCGGCCTGGGCGGCGCGGCCGGTAGCGCCATCGGCAACCACATGGGCGACAAAAAGCACCATCACTGATAGTGGGTGCGCTCAGGGCCGCCCTGCGGCCCTGATGTTCATCAATACCACCTTCATCACGACCTGCCAGACTGGCTGCTACTGTCTACTGTGCCCCTCGTGTGAAGGAACATCCCCGCCCCATGAACCAGGAACTGCTCTGGGTCCTCGGCCTGCTGGCCGTCGTCATCGTGCTCTTCGTCATCAACCGCCCACGCATGGACGTGGTCGCCCTGATGGTGATTCTCGCCTTGCCCTTGTCGGGCATTCTCAGCGTCGAACAAGCCCTGGCCGGCTTCAGCGACCCCAACGTGGTGCTGATCGCCGCGCTGTTCGTGATCGGCGAGGGGTTGGTGCGCACCGGCATTGCCTATCGCATTGGCGAATGGATGAGCGAACGCGCCGGCAACAGCGAAGCACGCCTGCTGGTATTGCTGATGGTGTCGGTGGCCGGGCTGGGCTCGGTGATGAGCTCGACGGGGGTGGTAGCCATCTTCATTCCGGTAGTGCTGAGCATCGCCGCGCGCCTGCAGATCTCCCCCAGCCGGCTGATGATGCCGCTGAGCTTCGCCGGCCTGATCAGCGGCATGCTCAGCCTGGTGGCCACGCCGCCCAACGTGGTCGTGCACAGCGAGCTGGTGCGCCACGGCCTGCCTGGCTTCAGCTTCTTCAGCTTTACCCCGTTCGGCCTGGTGGTGCTGGTGCTGGGCGTCGGCTACATGCTGCTGACCCGCCACTGGCTCAATGGCGAAGTGCGCAAGGACGGCCGGGTTGAAAGCCGCCGCACCCTGCTCGACCTGGTACTGGACTACAAGCTCAATGGCCGCGAGCGGCGCCTGCGAATCCGTCCGCAATCGCCTTTGATCGGCCATACCCTGGGCGAGCTGGAATTGCGCACCCGGCATGGCGCCAACGTGATCGGCATCGAACGCCAGCACAAGTTCACCACCCGGGTGATCGCCGCCGATTCCAGCACCGTGCTGCACCAGGGCGATGTACTGCTGCTCGACCTGTTCGCCAACCGCGACGATTTGCGCACCCTGTGCCAGACCATGCAACTGGAGCCCCTGCACTTCAAGGCCGCGTATTTCATCGATCAGTCCCAGGAGCTGGGCATGGCCGAGGTCTCGCTGCCCCCGGGCTCGAAGCTGATTGGCAAGAGCATCCTCGAACTGGCCTTCCGTACCCGCTACGACCTCAACGTGGTCGGCCTGCGCCGCGACCAGTCGGCAATCGAAGAACAACTGGTGGAAGAGAAGCTGCGCCTGGGCGACACCCTGCTGGTGGTCGGCCCCTGGAAAGCGGTCCGCCTGCTGCAAAGCCAGCCAAAGGACTTCCTGGTGCTGAGCCTTCCCGCCGAGATCGACCAGGTTGCCCCTGCGCGCACCCGCGCACCGTTTGCCTTGCTCAGCCTGGCAGTGATGGTCGGGCTGATGGTCAGCGGCGCGGTGCCCAACGTCATTGCCGCGCTGATCGGCTGCCTGCTGATGGGCGCTGGGCGCTGCATCGACATGAACAGCGCCTACCGCGCCATCCACTGGCAAAGCCTGGTGTTGATCGTCGGCATGCTGCCCTTCGCCCAGGCGTTGCAGAAAACCGGCGGCATCGACCTGGCGGTGGGTGGGCTGGTGAGCCTGCTCGGTGGCGCCGGGCCGCTGGCCATGCTGGCCTGCCTGTTCATGGTGACAGCGGTGATCGGCCTGTTCATCTCCAACACCGCCACCGCTGTACTGATGGCGCCCGTGGCGATCAGCACCGCGACGCAACTGGGCCTGTCGCCCTACCCGTTCGCCATGACCGTGGCCCTGGCTGCCTCGGCGGCGTTCATGACACCGGTGTCTTCACCGGTGAACACCTTGGTACTCGGCCCTGGCCAGTATCGCTTCTCTGACTTCGTCAAGGTGGGTGTGCCCTTCACGTTGCTGGTGATGGTGGTGACGGTATTGATGGTGCCTTGGTTCTTTGGCTTGTAGCGGCAGAGCGCGAGCAATAGTGGCAATCCGGCATTATCCTGATAGATCGCGGCAGATTGACATCAAGTACTCGGTGCAAACACACTGAGACGTCATTGCCCCAGGTGCCTAGAGCCGTTGTCCTGGATTTCGTTTCCGCTTGTCGGTCGAGCCTATGGTTTTTCCAGCACAATCGCGCCTGTTGCCCTACCTCGCGCTGTTCGGCCTCACCTTCGCCCTGACCCTGGGCGGAATCCTGGCCCGGCCAATCGAATCCCTGTCACTGTTCTGGCCCGTCAATGCCGTGCTGGCCGGTGTGCTGTTGCGTTATCCGCGCCAGGCCGGGGTAGCCGGCTTCAGCCTGGTGTGGCTGGCCATGGTCGCTGCGGACCTGGCCTGCGGCAGCGACTGGGTGCCTGCCCTGTGGTTCAACCTGTGCAACCTGAGCGTGGTGGTAACGGTTTGGCTGCTGCTTACGCGCTTGCCTCGCCTGCACCGGCGCATGCGCACCCCGTATGGCGTACTCAGTGTGTTCGGCGCCTGCGCGGCGGGCGCCACGGTGGCGGCCAGCCTGGCCTGCGTGATGGCCGCGCCCTGGTTCGAGCAGTCCCTGCGCGCGACGTGGCTGGCCTGGTTCAGCGAACAGTTCTCGACCAGTATCCTGGTGCTGCCGGTGCTGCTCACGGCCCCTTCGGCTCGCGCGTTGCTGCGCAATACCCAGGCGATCCGGCTGGCGCCGTTGCTGGTACTGCTGGGCTCGCTGGCGTTGAGCATCGTCTTTGGCGGCCCCGGGGCCATCGCCTTTCCGATCGCAGCCTTGTTATGGTGCGCCTGGACCTACTCACCCTTCCTGGTCTCGCTGCTGACGCTGACCGCTGGCAGCACGCTGATCGTCGCCGTGGCGCAAAACCTGATGCACTTCAGCCTGCCGCAAAGCGAACCTGGGGTCACGACGCTGATGTCGGCACGCCTGGGCATCGCCATGCTGGTGCTCGGCCCGCTGGTGGTCGCGTGCGTCAGCCAGGCCAACCGCAGCCTGTTGGCGCGCCTGGCGCACCAGGCCACCATCGATCATCTGACTGGCGTCCTCACCCGCAGCGCCTTCACCCGTCGCGCCAATGCCCTGCTCGAAAGCCGCCAACAGCATGCACAGGCATTGCCGCTGACCCTGATGATGCTCGACATCGATCATTTCAAGTCGATCAACGATCGCCATGGCCATGCCGTCGGCGACCAGGTGCTGCGCCAGTTCGCCCGTACCCTGCAAGACCAGTTGCACGAAGGCGAGCTGCTGGCGCGCATGGGCGGTGAAGAGTTCGTGGTAATCCTCCCAGGTCTGGCACCGGATCGCGCCAAGTTCACCGCCGAACGCCTGCGCCGCGCCGTGCAGGACTTGCATGTGGTGCACGGCGATGCGCGCCTGCAGATTACCGTCAGCATCGGCCTGGACGGCTGCGCTGCCGACACTGACTCGCCGAGCCTGGACGCCTTGATGGCGCGCGCCGATGAGGCGCTGTACCGCGCCAAGGCCCATGGGCGCAATCGGGTCGAACAGGCCCTGGCACAGCGCCAGAGGGTCTGACTCAGCCTGCCAGCAAGTCCCAGGACAGCTTGGCGATCAGCACGCACAGCAGCACCAGGAACAAGCCACGGACAAAGCCGGCACCCTTGCGCACCGCCAGCCAGGTGCCGGTAAGGGCGCCAAGGATGTTGCACGCGGCCATCGGCAGGGCAATGGCGTACAGCACATTGCCGGACGGCACGAAGAACACCAGCGCCGCCAGGTTGGTGGCGATGTTGACGACCTTGGCCGACGCCGAGGCATGCAGGAAGTCCAGGGCGAAGAAGCGGATGAACAGGAAGATCAGGAAGCTGCCGGTGCCTGGCCCGAACAGGCCGTCGTAGAAGCCGATGGCGCCGCCGATCAGCACAGCCAGGCACTGTTCCTTGGGGCCGATCCTGGCCGGTTTGTGCAAGGTGCCGAAATCCTTCTTGCAGAAGGTGTAGATCGCCATCAGCACGATCAGCACCAGCACCGCCGGGCGCATCACGCTGGGCGGCACCAGCGACACCGTGGCCGCACCGGCGAAGGACATGACGAAGGCACTGAGTGCCGCGGGCACGATCAAGCCCCAGTCCAGGGTCACCCTGCGAATGAACGAGCGCGCGGCAAAGGCTGTGCCGCACACCGACGCCAGCTTGTTGCTGCCCAGCAAGGCCGCTGGTTGCGCCGTGGGCAGCACATTGAACAGCGCCGGGATCTGGATCAGCCCGCCACCGCCGACGGCGGCATCGATCAGGCCGGCGGCGAAAGCGAACACGGAAAGTACGGCGATATCCATCATGACGCGGTTCCAGGCAATGAAGGCAGGCTGCAAGGCTAATCAAAGCGGCGCGCTTGTGGTGAAATGCCACATTGCGAAAACTGCAACGAGGAACCCTTGTATGGCATTGGACATGCTGCGTGAAATCCAGGCCTTCGTCAGCGTCGCGCACAAGCGCAGCTTCGTCGCCGCGGCACGTGCGCTGGGCCGTTCACCCAGCGCAATTACCCGCGCGGTGCAGGCGCTGGAAGACAACACCGGGTGCAAGCTGCTCAACCGCAACGCCAACTCGGTAACCCTCAGTGAAGCCGGGGAGCGCTTGCTGCCCCATGCCGAACGCTTGCTGGATGTGCAACGGGATGCCACAGATGAACTGGCTGCACTCAGCGGCAGCGCCCAAGGCTGGATTCGCTTTGCCGTGCCGCAGCTGCTCGGTGAACACGTGCTGCCGGGCATGCTCGCGGCCTTTACCCAGCGCCACCCGCAGGTGACCCTGGACGTCCAGTACCGCGATGAGGCCATCGACCCGTTGCTGGGCAAGCTCGATTTCGTGGTACGCGGTGCGTTTCCTCAATCGAGCGAGTTGATTGGCTACCCGTTGTGGCGCTACCGCCGGCATCTTTATGCAAGCCCCGCGTACCTGGCCCGCGCAGGCATCCCACAAGGGCCGGAAGACCTGGCCGGGCATGCGCTGATCCTGCACACCGCGCCTCGCATCCTGAAGGCCTGGCACTTCTGCCGCGACACCAGCATCACCAGCGTGCGCCCGCACCCACGCTTGCGCCTGAGCTCGGGCGATGCGGTCTATCACAGTACCTTGGCCGGCGCCGGCATTGCCCGCCTGGCAGACTGGGTGGGTGAACCCCAGGTTCGCGCTGGGCGCCTGGTACGGGTATGCGCGAATTACCGGCTGACCTCCAGCACCGGGCAGGATCCGCAGATGCATGCGGTGTACCCGGCCGGTGATCTGCCGGCGCGTGTGCGGGAACTGTTGCTGGCCTTGCGCCAGGCTGGTGAGGCGGCCACTGAACAGCCCCGATAAAGGCTGTTCAAATTCTGTTCAATTTAACAGAGCCCGCCGCCGACCTGGCCTACAGCGTTTTATCCACAGACCTACCCACGTTTTTTGTGGACAGATTTTCCCATGTAAAGAAGGACTTATAGCACGGCGCCCAAACCAATGACCGCCCTTCTGTCGCGACCCATTGTGACGCGAGGAGCGCACGTGAAAACGAATTGCAGCTATCGCCGGTCCAGCCGTGAAACCGAGTAGCCCTGTCAAAACGCAGAATTCAGCCTGGCGGAATGGTGCCGAGCAAACCAATCAGAATGGTCAGCAGCAGAAAGCCACCCAGAAACAACGTGAGCTTGCCCATTGGAACCTCTTTAACGTGATGTTGGGACAAGCGCATTGTCGACTTGAGGCTGATACGGTTACAGATTCAGGTTCGACGAAAAAAAGCGGATCAGATGCTGCGATGAACTGACCCGTTGTTCACGAAGTGTGAACCCAGGCTGTCCATCTGGCATGTTTATTCAGATTGGCGACTCGATAAGCTGGTGCCACGCCTCCAACATCGGGTAGCTGACCGTGATGAATACCCCCAAGACGCTCTACCAGAAGCATATCGATGCACACACCGTGTGCGAGCTGGACGACCAGGGCCATGTGCTGCTTTACATCGACCGCCAGGTGGCCAACGAATACACCAGCCCACAAGCCTTCAGCGGCCTGCGCGAAACCGGCAGGAAGGTCTGGCGGCCCTCGGCGACCCTGTGCGTAGTCGACCACGTCAACCCCACGGCCCCCGAACGCGACGCCACGATGCCCGACGCCGGCGGCGCCTTGCAGGTGGACTACTTCGCACGCAACTGCCAGGACTTTGGCCTCGAACTGTTCGACGTGCTGGACAAGCGCCAGGGCATCGAGCATGTCGTGGCCCCGGAGCAAGGCTTCATCCTCCCCGGTATGGTGGTGGCCGCTGGCGACAGCCATACCACCACCTACGGCGCACTGGGTGCATTCGGCTTCGGCATCGGCACCTCGGAAATCGAACACCTGCTGGCCACCCAGACGCTGGTCTACAAACGCCTGAAAAGCATGCGCGTCACGGTCGATGGCTTACCGGGCGCGGGGTTGGTGTCCAAGGACATCATCATGGCGTTGATCCGCCAGATCGGTGCGTCAGGGGCCACCGGCTACGCCATCGAGTTCACTGGCCCGGCCATTCACGCACTCAGCGTCGAAGCGCGCATGACCATCTGCAACATGGCCGTCGAAGCCGGCGCACGCGGTGCCTTCATGGCCCCGGACGAAAAAGTGTTCGCCTACCTGGCCGACAAGCCTCGCGCCCCCAAAGGTGCTCAGTGGGAGCAAGCGGTAGCGCAGTGGCGCAGTCTGTTCAGCGACCCCGGCGCGACCTTCGACCGCGAGGTGCAGCTGCATGTGGCCGACCTGCAACCGATGGTGACCTGGGGCACCAGCCCCGACCAGGCGGCGGCCATTACCGACCGCGTACCCGATCCGCTGCAGGAGCCCGACCTGATCCTGCGCCATGACCTGGAGCGCGCCTTGCGCTACATGGGCCTGCAACCGGGCACCGCGCTCGACAGCATCGCCATCAGCCACGCCTTCATCGGCTCCTGCACCAATGCTCGCATCGAAGACCTGCGCGATGCCGCCCGTGTGGTCAAAGGGCGCAAGGTGGCTGAGGGGGTGCGGGCGATGATCGTGCCCGGCTCCACGGCCGTGCGCGAGCATGCCGAAGCAGAGGGCCTGGCGCAGATTTTCCGTGAAGCCGGCTTCGAATGGCGACAGTCCGGTTGCTCGATGTGCCTGGCCATGAACGACGATGTGCTGCGCCCCGGCGACCGCTGCGCCTCCAGCACCAACCGCAATTTCGAAGGCCGCCAGGGCCAAGGGGCGCGCACCCACCTGATGAGCCCCGCCATGGTCGCTGCCGCCGCCGTGACCGGGCGCCTGACCGATGTTCGCTCACTGGCACTGGAGGCCTGACATGCAACCGTTCGATTTCGTAGAAGGTGTGGCCGCGCCTATCCTGGCCGCCAACGTCGACACCGATGTCATCATGCCCAAGCAGTTTCTCAAGGGTATCGACCGCAGCGGGCTCGACCGTGGGGCGTTCTTCGACCTGCGTTTTTTGCCCGACGGCTCGCCCAACCCCGAGTTCGTGCTCAACCAGGCGCCCTGGGACAACAGCAGCTTCCTGGTAGTCGGCCCGAACTTCGGCTGCGGGTCGAGCCGCGAGCATGCTGTGTGGGGGCTCAAGCAGTTGGGCATCCGGGCGTTGATCGGCACCACCTTCGCTGGCATCTTCTACGACAACTGCCAACGCAATGGCGTGCTGACCATTCAGTTGCCACCCGCCGATCACAGGGCCCTGAGCACCGCCATCAGCCAACCGGGCGCGGCGCATATCGCGGTCGACCTGCAAGCCCAGCAGATCGTGCTGGTCGATGGCCGTGCACTGGCCTTCGACATCGACACCCTGCGCAAGCAGGCCCTGCTGCAGGGGCTGGACGCCATCGGCAGTACCCTGCTGCGCACTGAACAGATCCGCCGCTTCGAAGCCGGCCACCTGCACGCCAACCCCTGGCTGGCCTGACACGGCTTGCCCGCTTCAGTTCGCCCGCAGGCGGCTGAAGCGGGATTCAAGAAACTCCACGCAAACCCGCAGTTTCGCCGAGTCTGCCAGGCGCGTCGGGTACACCGCCCAGACGTTGGCACTCTGGCTGTAGTCGTGGAGCACCTGCACCAGGCGGCCTTGCTCCAGCAATGGCTGCACATCCCACATCGAGCGCAACAGCACGCCCCGGTGATTGAGCGCCCATTGCAGGACGATTTCACCGTTGTTGGAAGACAGCCTGCCATTGACCCGCACGTTCTCTTCCCTGTCGCCGCTGCGCAGTTGCCAGACACCAAAGGGGTTGTTGCGCTCCTTGAGTACCAGGCAGTCATGCTGCGCCAGGTCGTCCAGGGTCATCGGCACGCCACGCTGCTGCAGGTACTCGGGCGTCGCACAGAGCACCCGGCGGTTGGCCACCAGCTGGCGGCTGATGTGCTGCCCCGGCAGGTCATCGCCTACGCGGATTTCCAGATCGAAGCCTTCGGCGACGATATCCACCACCCGGTCGAACACATCCAGGCGGATTTCAAGGTCTGGGTAGGCGCCAGACAACTCGGCAATCGCCGGTGCCACATAGTTGCGGCCGAAACCGAAGCTGCTGCACACGTGCAGCAACCCCCGCGGCGCCTTGCGCACCTGGCCCAGGTCGCTGATGAAGTCATCCAGGTTGTCGAGAATCCGCACCGCCCACTGCTGTGCGCGCACCCCCGCATCGGTCAGGGCGATGCGCCGGGTGGTGCGGTGCAGCAACCGCGTGCCCAGGGTGTCTTCGAGGATCTTGATGCGTTTGCTGACATAGGCCGGCGACTGGTCCAGCGCCTGTGCCGCGCCAGCAAAGCTGCCCTTGCGAACGACCGTGAGGAACACCCGCAGGTCATCGGGCAGCGGCGATTCTTCATGTTTCGTGTTCATAGCGTGCATGGATGTCTTGTTTTTTCACGATTCGGCGAAGGATAGCATCTCTCGAAGCTGGGTAATCCCGTGACCCAATGCCAGCCACTTCCTCCTCGCACAACAACAAACAGAGGACTCGCACATGACCTTCGCAACCACCGCCATGCCCATGCGGCGCCGCTTCAGCGCGCTGATGGAATACGAAATCGGCGTTATCCCACTGCCCTACTTTCTCGCGATCGCTCTGAGCGTGTTCGCCTCGGCGCACCTGGGCTACCTGCCCAAAAGCATGATCGGCGGCCTGGCCGTGATCATGACCCTGGGCATGCTGCTCGGCCAGGCCGGCCAGCGCCTGCCGCTGCTCCGGGACATCGGCGGCGGCGCCATCCTCTGCCTGCTGCTGCCGTCGGTGCTGGTGTACTACGGTTTCTTCGGCAGCACGACCCTCGACGCCACCAAGATGCTGATGAAGGATGCCAACTTCCTCTACTTCGTCATCGCAAGCCTTGTGGTCGGCAGCATCCTGGGGATGAATCGGACCATCCTGGTGCAAGGCATGCTGCGCATGTTCGTGCCACTGGTCATTGGCACCCTGGCCGCGGTGCTGGCTGGCCTCGCGGTTGGCCTGTGTTTCGGCTACAGCGTGCACCACACTTTCTTCTACATCATCGTGCCGATCATCGGCGGCGGTATCGGCGAGGGCATCCTGCCGCTGTCGCTGGCCTATGCGCACATCCTCGGCGGCGCGCCCGAACAGTATGTGGCGCAACTGGTGCCGGCCGCCGTGGTGGGCAATATCGTCGCGATCATCTGCGCCGGCGCCCTCTCCCGCCTGGCTGTGCGCAAACCGCAACTCAGCGGTGACGGCCAGCTGATTCGCGCCCGTGCCGAGAACGACCTGTTTCGCGAGGCGCCCGAGGACGACAGCGCCATCGACTTTCGCTACATGGGCGCCGGCGTGCTGCTGATCTGCACCTTCTTCGTGCTCGGCGGCCTGCTGGAGAAACTGGTGCATATCCCGGGGCCGGTGATGATGATTCTGGTCGCGGTCCTGTGCAAATACCTGCGGGTGCTGCCCGAGCGCCTGGAGCAAGGCAGCAAGCGCTTCTACAAGCTGATTTCCACTGCGTTCATCTGGCCGGTGATGATCGGCCTAGGGATGCTGTACGTGCCGCTCGACAGCGTGGCGAGCGTGTTCTCGGTCGGCTACGTGCTGGTGTGCGCCTCGGTGGTGCTGGCGATGACGGTCGCCGGTTTTCTGGTAGGCAACCTGCTGAAGATGTTCCCCATCGAATCGGCCATCGTCACCTGCTGCCACAGCGGCTTGGGCGGCACCGGCGATGTGGCGATCCTGTCGGCGTGCAACCGCATGGGCCTGATGCCCTTCGCGCAGATCTCCACCCGCATCGGCGGGGCCTCGACGGTGATTGGGGCCACGCTGCTGCTGGGAGCGCTCAGCTGAGGTGGCAGCAATTGCTACATAAGGTTTCATTCACGGCTGAACTGCCTGGATAGCCTGTGCGGTTGTGCCGACTTGGGTCGGCACGTTCGAAACCCCAGGCCGTCGGGGCTCCGACCCGGAATCTACGTTAACGAATAGATACAACTATTGAGGAATTTTGTAGGACGTTTTTCTTGTGACTGTAGGAAAAAACCAGAGAACTTACCTTTCCTGTATGTAAGCCCAGTTTGTTCAGGGTATTCGAGCTGGTACGGTCCGCTTTTCCTACAACGGCATGGATGCCTTCTGTGCATGAGAAACATATGGACACATACACGGCCTCTGCCCTCAAGCTGCAAAAAACCTTGCTCACGTTGCGTCAGACACGGGATCGCTTGAGGGCCGCGGGCAACGTAGAAGAAGCGGATGAGCTTGCCCTCAAAATTGCGCGCGTCGAAGAAACCCTGGCGGCCATGTCGCCAGCGCTGAGATCACCCACCTTGCAGTGAAAACCTGCAGGGGCGGCAGCACTGCCAGCCCCTGCAGAGCTCCGATCAGGCCAATGCCTCGGCCTGCTGTTGGTTGGCGCGGCGTTTCACCCTGCGCTGCAACAGCCCGGACACCCCGAAGCCCACCACTGCCAGAACGCTCATCAGGCTGAACACGTAGGTGTAGCCCAGCTCACCCGGGTAACGGTCGAGCAGCGAGCCGTAGATCACGTAGGCGAACATCCCGGGTGCATAGCCGATCAGGCAACCAATGCCGAACGCAGACCCGGTGATACGCGAAGGGATGCCCACCTCGCTCATTGGCGCCCAGAACACGCCGCGCATGGTGAACACCACCAGGGCGAAGGTCAGGGTGGCGGCCATGCCGGCATAGATGAAGCTCTCCTGGCGCGGG
>Ga0160463_100666_pt1 | contig 12790 bp, 12 predicted proteins | sample HID1975M_E6MG_FD_108276 | JGI IMG/M metagenome (GOLD analysis project Ga0160463, IMG submission 108276) | Enriched soil microbial communities from UW Madison campus, WI, USA - HID1975M_E6 MG | ecosystem: Environmental > Terrestrial > Soil > Unclassified | place: USA: Madison, Wisconsin... | reverse complement strand
TGGTAAGCCTGGGGTTGTTTGTCAGTGGGCTGCTTTTTGTGCGCTGGAAGTTTCAGCATGAGCGGCGCATGGCGGGCGAAGGGAGTTGAGTTCGGGGGCTGCCTTGCAGCCCAATCGCCGGCAAGCCAGCTCCTACAAGTTCAGCGGTGTACTCACTGTGGGAGCCGGCTTGCCGGCGATCGGGCCGCACAGCGGCCCCAGCATTCTCAATGGTTGACGGTATGCGCCAGCATCACCGACAACTGGCACAGCGGCCGCCCGCTCTCTTCGTGCCATTGATTGAACGCTTGCTGCACCAGCGCCAGATCCCGCTGGCTGGTCGGCGCCTTGTCGATGATCTTCTGCGCAATCAGCGCAGCCGCCATGTCATCGGTAGGGATGAACGTGTCCTTGCCGACCATGCGCAGGAAGCGCGGCGCCGACAGTCCGCCCATCTGGTTGCCCTGCTTGGCCAGGTACTTCCACAAGCCGACGATATCGGTCACCGGCCAGTCGGCGATGAACGCGCCGAAACTGCCCTTCTCCTTCGCCACGTCGAGGATCATCTGCGCATTGCGCGGCACGCTCTTGAGCTTGCCGAGATGGCGGATGATGCGCTCGTCGTGCATCAGCCGCTCCAGGTGCTCAGCGCCCATCAGCACCACTTTCTCCGGGTCGAAGCCGAAGAACACCTGCTCGAACGCGGGCCACTTGGCGTCCACCAGGCTGTGCTTGAGGCCCGCGCGGAACACGCGCAGGGCCAGGGTCGACAGGTAGCGGTCATCGCTGATGTCGCGCAGCTGCGCTGGCGTGCGCGGCTGCGGCAGGAAGGCTTCGAGGGCCTGGGCCGAGCCGAAGCGGTTCAGGCAGTATTCGTGCAGCCACTGGTAATCGCGCATGGGCTCAGATGTTCAGCACATCGAGGAAGCGCGGGGTGGCGCTCTCGTCGATCTTCAGGCTGGTGAAATCGAACAGGTTGCGGTCGGCCAACTGCGACGGAGCAACGTTCTGCAGGGCGCGGAAGATGCTCTCGGTACGGCCCGGGTGCTTGCGCTCCCACTCCACCAGCATGTCCTTGACCACCTGGCGCTGCAGGTTCTCCTGGGAACCGCACAGGTTGCACGGAATGATCGGGAATTCCTTCATGTCCGAGTAGGCCTGGATGTCTTTCTCGTTGCAGTAGGCCAGCGGGCGGATCACCACGTTGCGCCCGTCGTCGGCGCGCAGCTTCGGCGGCATGCCCTTGAGCGCGCCGTTGAAGAACATGTTGAGGAAGAAGGTTTCGACGATGTCGTCGCGGTGGTGCCCCAGGGCCATCTTGGTCGCGCCGATCTCGTCGGCGAAGGTGTACAAGGTGCCACGGCGCAGGCGCGAGCACAGCGAGCAGGTGGTCTTGCCCTCGGGCACCAGCTCCTTGACCACCGAGTAGGTGTCCTTCTCGACGATGTGGTACTCGACGCCCAGTTCCTTGAGGTAGGCCGGCAGCACATGCTCGGGGAAGCCCGGCTGCTTCTGGTCCATGTTCACCGCGACGATCTCGAACGTGATCGGTGCCACCTTCTGCAGGTGCAACAGAACGTCGAGCATGGTGTAGCTGTCCTTGCCGCCAGACAGGCAGACCATGACCTTGTCGCCATCCTCGATCATGTTGTAGTCGGTGATGGCTTCGCCAGCGAGGCGACGCAGGCGTTTTTGCAGTTTGTTCTGGTTGACCGAGAGGGTGCCCATAGCGCTTGAATCCGCGAGGTGTGACAAAAGGCGGCTATTTTACGCACAAACCTGACGCGGCTGTAGGGCTAACCGATAAAGACTTCAATGTAATCAGCAGCACTACCGACAGCGCAATTTGCTCTAAAAAGCCGGTTTTATGCTGACAACGGCTTCCTATACTGCGACATAAGGCCACATTACCGCTTGCATCGGTTGTCTTGGCCTCGGGCCGCTTGCGCTCCACCTGGGGGGCGGTTGGCAACATAGAGAGGAGTGACCGGCATGATTCATCACGTTGTGGGGCTTTTTACCCATCCTGATCAGGAATGGCGCGAGATTCGCGGGGAAGAAGAAAGCATCAGCCACATGTACCTGACACACACGCTGATCCTGGCGGCGATCCCCGCCATTTCGGCATTCATCGGCACCACCCAGGTCGGCTGGGTGATCGGTGGCCGTCCGGCGGTCATGTTGACCCTGGAAAGCGCGCTATGGATGAGCATCATGTCCTACCTGGCGATGCTCGCCGGGGTAGCGGTGATGGGCGCGTTCATTCACTGGATGGCTCGCACCTACGATGCCAACCCGTCCCTGGCCCAGTGCATCGCATTTGCCACCTACACTGCCACCCCACTGTTCCTCGGCGGCCTGGTGGCGCTCTACCCGCACCTGTGGCTGGGCATGCTGGTGGGCACTGCCGCCATCTGCTACACCGTGTACCTGCTCTATGTCGGCTTGCCGACGTTCATGAACATTCCATCGGATGAAGGCTTCCTGTTCTCCAGCTCGGTGCTGGCAGTGGGCCTGGTGGTACTGGTGGCGATCATGGCTGCTACCGTGATCATCTGGGGCCTGGGCGTAGGGCCCGTCTATACCAACTAGATCCAACCAACACTGGGGCATCAAGCCAGGGGCCGCCGCAAGGCGGCCTTTGTCTGCCTGCTGACCAGTGGGCTCGGCACCTTCGCCGCGCTGCGGCATAATGACCGGTCAGGAGAATTACCCCGCCATGCCCGAGCTGCTCAAACAACGCGTCGAAACCTGTTACCAGCAAGCCGAAGCCTTTTTCAAACGCCCTTTCCCGCGCCCACACGTGAGCTTCAAGCTGCGCGGCCAGAAAGCCGGCGTCGCCCACCTGCACGAGAACCTGCTGCGCTTCAATCTGCAGCTGTACCGCGAAAACCAGCAAGACTTCCTGCGTCAGACCGTCGCCCATGAGGTGGCGCACCTGGTTGCCCATCAACTGTTCGGTGAGCGCATCCAGGCCCATGGCGAGGAGTGGCAATTGATCATGCGCGGGGTCTATGAGCTGCCGCCGAACCGTTGCCACAACTATGAGGTGCAGCGGCGCGTGGTGACCCGGTACATCTATCGGTGCCCTTGTCCGGAGAGTGATTTTCCGTTTACTGCGCAGCGGCACAGGCTGGTGCATCAGGGGCGGCGGTATTTGTGTCGGCGGTGTAGAGAGATTCTGATTTACAGCGGCGAGACGCGTGTTGAATGAACCGGCCCTTTCGCGGGACAAGCCCGCTCCCACAGGATCCCCGCTGATTCAGAAATTTGTGGGGTACTTGTGGGAGCGGGCTTGTCCCGCGAAAGGGCCGGCAATGACGCAGCTGAAACAGCAGACACAAAAAAAGGCGACCCTAGGGTCGCCTTCTTCGTGACTGCATCTCAACTCAACGAGCCGGGCCTTCCGCTACGCCCAGGTCGTCGGTCGGGCGAGTGTCGATCAGCGGCGCACCACCGGAAGCCAGTTCCGACGCCAGCTTGTCGTTGTCCATTTCATTGACCCACTTGGCCACCACCACGGTGGCAACGGCGTTGCCGATCAGGTTGGTCAGGGCGCGGGCTTCGGACATGAAGCGGTCGATACCGAGGATCAGCGCCAGGCCGGCAACCGGCAGGTGGCCAACGGCGGAGAGGGTGGCGGCGAGGACGATGAAGCCCGAACCGGTCACGCCTGCGGCACCTTTGGACGCTACCAGCAACACCAGCAGCAGGGTGATCTGGTGGGTGATGTCCATGTGGGTGTCGGTGGCCTGGGCGATGAACACGGCGGCCATGGTCAGGTAGATCGAGGTGCCGTCCAGGTTGAACGAGTAGCCGGTCGGGATCACCAGGCCAACCACCGATTTCTTCGCGCCCAGACGCTCCATCTTGGCCAGCATGCGTGGCAGCGCCGACTCCGAGGAGGAAGTGCCCAGCACGATCAGCAGCTCTTCACGGATGTAGCGGATCAGCTTGAGGACACTGAAACCGTGGGCGCGGCAGATACCGCCGAGGACGATGAGGATGAACGCCAGGCAGGTGATGTAGAAGCAGGCCATCAGGTAGCCCAGCTGCACCAGCGAACCGACACCGTACTGGCCGATGGTGAACGCCATGGCGCCAAAGGCACCGACCGGCGCGAGCTTCATGATCATGTTGATGATGTTGAACATGACATGGGCGAAGCGGTCGATCAGGTCCAGCACTGGCTTGCCATAGCTGCCCAGGCGGTGCAGGGCGAAACCGAACAGCACCGAGAACATCAACACCTGCAGGATATCGCCGTTGGCGAAGGCGCCGACGATGGTGTTGGGAATGATGTTGAGCAGGAAGCCGACGGTGGTCTGCTGCGCGCCGGCGGCGGCGTAGGCGGCCACGCTGCTGGCGTTCAGGGTGCTGACGTCGACGTGCATGCCGGCGCCTGGCTGGACCACGTTGACCACCACCAGACCAATGATCAGGGCGATGGTGGAGACGACTTCGAAGTACATCAGCGCGTAGCCGCCGGTCTTGCCGACCGACTTCATGCTCTGCATGCCAGCGATGCCGCTGACCACGGTACAGAAGATGATCGGGGCGATGACCATCTTGATCAGTTTGACGAAGCCATCACCCAAGGGTTTGAGGGCAACGCCGGTTTCCGGGTAGAAGTGGCCGAGCAGGATGCCGATGGTGATGGCGAAGATCACCTGGACATACAGGGATTTGTACAGCGGCTGACGTGTCGTCATGGCTCATTTTCCTCAAGTGTGCTGGCTTCACCCTTCCCAGGGTGGTTGGGCACCTGAATCGCTAACCCTCCTGCACCTGGAGGGATTTGTCGTTGTGTTCGAGCTGCCTGGGCAGGCCTCTGCCAACGGAGATAGCAAGGGGGATGCCAAAATGCTCATGAACTGTGCGAAGCCCGCAATTGCTAGAGGAAAATGCCCAACGACGGGGCGAAATGGCGGATAAGAAGTGGCGGATTTCCGCCCGGTGGCGGAATTTGAACAGGGAGGATGGCGGGAATCCGCCCGCAGCGGTGGGTGTTATCACTGGCGTCATCGCCGGCAAGCCGGCTCCCACAGGTTTGGCGCAGGTATCTTCTGTAGGAGCCGGCTTGCCGGCGATGGGGCCGGTACTGCCAGCCCTTCACTCCAGGTGAAAGGTGAGTCTGAAAGCCGCCCCACCCAACGGCGAATCCTCCAGGCTCAGCGCCGCGTCATAGCTGTCGACGATGTCCTTGACCACCGCCAGGCCGATCCCCTGCCCGGGATGCTGCCGGTCCAGCCGCTCGCCACGCTCGAGAATTCGCTCCCGCTGGTCTGCGGGCACCCCAGGGCCATCATCCTCGACGCACAACGTCAGCTGCCCAGGCGCCTCCTGCAGGCTCACCCGTATCAGGCCCAGGCTCAGCCGGTAGGCGTTCTCCAGCAGGTTGCCGAGCAACTCCAGCAAGGCGCCCTGCTCCATCGGCACCTCTGCCTGCGCCGACACATCGAGCATGACCTCGACACGCTTGTCGCGGTAGACCTTGTCCAGGGTGCTGCACAGGCTTTCCAGCACCGGTCGCAGTTGCACACGGTGACGCACCAGGCCGCTCTTGCGCAGGCTGGCACGCTGCAGTTGATAGTCGATCTGCTGGCTCATGCGCTCGACCTGGCTCTGCAGCACCCGCGCCTGCTCGCGCTCGCCGGTGCGCTGCTGCAGGTTTTCGCCTACGCCCTGCAGCACCGCCAGTGGGGTTTTCAGGCTGTGCGCCAAATCGCCCAGCGAATCGCGGTAGCGCTGGCGCTGTTCACGCTCGCTGCGCAGCAAGCGGTTCAGCGAACCGGTCAGGCGCAGCAGCTCACGGGGGTGTTCCGCGCTCAGTCCGTCGCGTGCGCCGGACTCCACTTCGTCCAGCTCACGGCTCAACCGCCGCAGCGACCGCAGGCCCCAGGTCAGGCCGGCCCACAGCAAGGCCATCAAGGCCAGCAAGGCAGCGCCAAAGCCGAGGTAGAGCTTTTCACGCAGGCCAGCCAGGGTTTGCTTGTACTCACGCACCGGCTGCAAGGCGACGATGCTGTACGCCGCGCTCTGCCCGCCGAGCAGCTTGATCTCGACGTCATAGACGAAGAACTCTTCGCCATCGTTCTGGTGGATGCGTGCAAATTCGTTGCCGCGCCCGTCGTAGCGCGGCTGATAGTTAATGTTCTGGTCGGCGGTGGCGCGCGAGCGCCAGACCAGTTGGCCGTCACGGTCGAAGATGTAGCCGAGCAAGCCGGTGTACGGCAGGTTGAAGCGTTCATCCGGCAGCAACTCTGGCATCTGCAGCCGGCCATGTTCGATGCGTGCCGCCGAGATCAACGTGGTGACGTCGGAGGCCAGACGCTGCTCGATCGACTCCTGCAGCGCCAGGCTGAAGGCTTTCTGCAAGGCCGGCAGCAGCGCCAGCATGAACAGCAACGCCAGCACGGCAGCCGCCAGCATCAGGCGCACCCGCAGCGAGCGGATCACCGGCAGCGCTCGGTGAACAGGTAGCCCAGGCCGCGTACCGTATCGATCGGCTTGAACCCGTGCTCGCCTTCAAGCTTGCGGCGCAGGCGCCCGACCAGCACTTCGATGACGTTGGGGTCACGCTCTTCGTCGCCCGGGTAGAGCTGCTCCATCAACCGCTCCTTGGCCACGACCTGCTGGTGATGGCGCATGAGGTATTCGAGGATGCGGTACTCGTAGGCGGTCAAGGCCAAGGGCTGCTCATCCAGGGTCGCCTGCTTGCGGTTGAGGTCAAGCACCAGCGGGCCTGCGGCGATGGTCGACTGGGTAAAGCCGCTGGAACGGCGCAGCAGGGCATTGAGGCGTGCTTCGAGCTCCTCGAACTGGAAAGGTTTGACCAGGTAATCATCGGCACCGGCGGCCAGGCCTTCGACCTTGTCCTGCCAGTTGCCACGCGCGGTGAGGATGAGGATGGGGAAGGCCTTGGCCTGGCTGCGCAGCCGGCCGATCAGCTCCAGTCCGCTCATGCCAGGAAGGCCGAGGTCGATAATGGCCAGGTCGAAATGGAACTGCTCGGCCTGGTACAGCGCTTCTTCGGCATTGGCCACGGCTTCGACCACATGGCCGCTTTCGCCCAGGCGGCTATTGAGGTGGTGCCTCAGCAGGGCTTCGTCCTCGACCACCAGAAGTTTCATCTAGCTCTCCTTTTTCGTCTGTTGCCTGCGCCGGCTCTTTCGCGGGACAAGCCCGCTCCCACAAGTAACCCCAGGATACCTGTGGGAGCGGGCTTGTCCCGCGAAAGGGCCGGTACAGGATAACGTGAGTCCTCAGAACTTGTAGTTCGCCGACAGGTAAGTCTGTGCACTGCTGGTCAGACGCAGGGTGCCCGCCTTGGGCCCACCGCTGGGCGCCACTTCGGTCGAGGCGTTGCTTTGCAGGTAACGGTAGCCCAGCTCTACCGAAGCCTTGTCGGTCAGCTCCTGGATCACGCCGGCCTGCAGCCCTACCGCATAGCCCAAATCGCTGTCACGACTTGCCCCCGGCGAATCCTGGGTCAGCTTGGTCATGCCCAGGCTGCCGCCGCCGAACAGCTTGGTGGTATCCCCCACCGGCAGGAACAGGTCATAGCTGCCCAGCAGGTTCTCCTGGCGCAGCTTGAGGCCGCTGTGATCGCCCGAGACGTTGTCGTAGGTCACGTAGTAGCGGCCCTGGTCATTGATGCGGCCCAGGCGCACACCCCAGGTATCGTCCTTGCCGATGATGCCGTCGGCGTTGAGGTTGTCGGTATTGCTTTGCAACAGGCCTGACTTGCGAACCTTGTCGCTGGTCTGGCCGTAGGTCAGGCTGGCGAAGTTTTCATCGGCGGCCTGGGCGGTGGTCATGCCAGCGGCACACACGGCGATGGCGGCAAGCAGGGTGTTGAAGGTTTTCATGGCTTCTTGCTCCAGTTGAAGGCGCTGTTTCGGTCTGGAAGCTAGAGTAAGCAGGGTGCCCTGAACCGCGGCTGAACCTTGGCTGAACCTCGGCTGAACGAACCGTTTGCCAAACAAGGAGTAGTGAATATGCGTGCCCTGCTGGCTGTGACCCTGATGTGCAGTGCCGCGCTTGCCCAAGCGGCAGTAGTGACCCGTGAAATCCCTTACCAGGACGCCGAGGGCAAACGCTTGATCGGCTACTACGCCTATGACGATGCCAGCAAGAAAGAACGCCCGGGCATCGTCGTGGTGCATGAGTGGTGGGGGCTGAATGACTACGCCAAGCGCCGCGCGCGTGATCTCGCAGCCCTTGGCTACAGCGCGCTGGCCATCGACATGTATGGCGATGGCAAGCACACCGAGCATCCGCAGGATGCCCAGGCGTTCATGGCCGAAGCCATGAAAGACCCGGATGAGGCGGCCAAACGTTTTGACGCCGGCCTGGAATTGCTGGAACGACAACCCTACACCGACAAGAGCAGCCTGGGCGCCGTCGGTTACTGCTTCGGCGGCAAGGTGGTGCTCGATGCGGCACGGCGCGGCGTGAGAAAGCTCGATGCCGTGGTGAGCTTCCATGGCGCGCTGGCGACACAGACACCGGCCAAACCCGGCGAGGTGAAGGCCTACGTACTGGTCGAGCACGGTGCCGACGACAGCATGGTCACCCAGGAGCAGGTCGCGGCGTTCAAGGCGGAGATGGATGCCGCCAAGGTCAACTACCAGTTCGTCAGCATCCCCGGGGCCAAGCATGGTTTCACCAACCCGGATGCGGATCGGTTGAGCCATGGCGAGCATGGTGGGCCGGACATCGGCTACAACAAGGCGGCGGATGAAAGTTCGTGGGCGCAGATGCAGGCGTTCTTCAAGCAAGTGTTCAAGTAGAGGGCCCTATCGCCGGCAAGCCGGCTCCCACAGGTACCCCGCAGAGCCTGAGGGCGGTGCAGTACCTGTGGGAGCCGGCTTGCCGGCGATGGGCTGCAAAGCCGCCCCATCTCCCACACAACTCCGTCGGCTGGCACAATACCTGCCATGAACACATTGCCTTCCTGCTGCGCCCCGCTCCAGTACCACTGGCCCCTGCCCCGCCCACTCCCCGGCGCGGTACTGGTCAGTTGCGCCTTCGACCCGGCCCTGCTGGCCGCCGACGACTTCCTGCGCGCCGGTATCGTGCCCAGCGCCAGCCTGCAACGCTCGGTGGCCAAGCGCCAGGCCGAGTACCTGGCCGGTCGCGTCTGCGCGCGGGCCGCACTGCAGCGTCTGGATGGCCGCGATCATGTGCCGGGCAGCCACGAAGATCGCTCGCCGATCTGGCCTGCCGGGATCCATGGTTCGATCACCCACGGCAAAGGCTGGGCGGCAGCGGTGGTTGCCGCCGATACCGCCTGTCGAGGCGTCGGCCTGGATCAGGAAGCGCTGCTCGACGACGACCGCGCCGAACGGTTGATGGGCGAAATTCTCACACCGGCGGAGCTCGAGCGTCTGGACCGCAGCCAACTTGGCCTGGCGGTCACCCTGACCTTTTCGCTCAAGGAAAGCCTGTTCAAGACCCTCTACCCGTTGACCCGCCAGCGTTTCTACTTCGAGCACGCCGAGGTGCTGGAATGGTCCACCGATGGCTTGGCCCGCCTGCGCCTGCTCATCGACCTGTCGTCCGACTGGCGGCATGGCTGCGAGCTTGAAGGGCAGTTCTGCCTGCAAGACGGCCACCTGCTCAGCCTGATCAGCGTCTGAGCCCTACTGCGGCACCTGCTCACGCGGCCAGTTGAGGCTGAAGCAGGCCCCACCCAGCGCCTCGCTGCGCCCCACCGTGGCGCGGCCTGCATGCCAGTAGATGATCCGCCGCACGATCGACAGGCCCAGGCCATGCCCGCCTGAAGCCCGGGTACGGCTGTCGTCGAGCCGGGTGAAGGGGGTGAAGATGCGGTCCCAAAAGCCTTCGGGAATGCCGGGGCCATCATCTTCCACATCGATACGGCAGCGCTGCTGGCCCAGCTGGTAGCTCAAACGCACCTCGCCAGCGGCATGGCGCAGGGCATTGCCGACCAGATTCTGCAGGGCGCGGTGCAGGTAGCGCGGCTCGGCCTCGACCCAGGCGCCGTCGGTGCCATGCACCTGGCACACGCCGCGCACCAGTCTCACTTGAGCGTTCAGTGGCGCCAGTTCCTCGATCACCCGGTCGAGCAAGGCATCCAGGTCGACCCGTTGGAACTTGAGCGCCGGCGCCCCCTGCTCCAGTCGTGCGTAGGTCAGCATCTCGTCGACCAGCTTGTCGAGGTCCTGGATATCGCCATCCATACCGGCCAGGTGCTTGGCGCGCGCTTGCTCGGTCGGCGCACTTTCGATCATTTCCAGGCCAAAGCGCAGGCGCGCCACCGGCGTGCGCAATTCGTGGGATACCGCGCGCACCAATTCACGCTGCATGTTCAGCGAGCGCTGCAGGTGCTCGGCCATGCCGTTGAAGGCCGCCGCCAGACGCCCTACCGAGTCGGCATCGCCCGCCGGTACGCGGGTCTCCAGGCTGCCCTGGGCGATGCGCGTGGCGGCCATCTCCAGGCCCGACACGCGCCGCTCCAACTGGCGCACCAGCAAGTAGACCACCAGGCCGATAAGGCACAAGCCGAGAAAGGTGATCAGCACCAGCAATTGCGGTGGATAGGGGTTGAGCTGGTACAGCGGGCCGATTTCCAGCACCCAGGGCGAACCCGGCAGGCCGGCGAACACGCGGATCGAATCACCATCACTGCCCAGCGCCATGACCGTGTCACCCTCCTCCACCCGACGCCGCTGGTCATCGTCGAGACCGACCCGCTCCAGGCGCTGCAGGGCGACACCGAAACCAAAGCCCTTGCTCTGCTTGAGCTCCGCCAGGCGCTGCTGCTGCTCGGTCACCGGGTAGCGCACCAGTTCATCGGTCAGCAGATAAAGGGTGGCCCGGGCCAGTTGTTCGCTGATCTGCTTGACCTCGGCCACCAGCAGCAGGTCCTCCCGGCCGACCTTGCGCAGCACCTGCGCGGCATGCGGCCCGGTCTTGTTCACTACCACCAGGCCGCGATACAGGCGCGCGCGCTGGCCACCGTCCAGCGTGCGTGCCGACATCGGCTGCAGCTCCAGTGGCACGCCAAGCAGGCGCTCCCACATCAGCAGCGAGCGCTTGCGTTCGGTTTCGTTCTGTTGCGCCAGGTTGTCGGCCATCAGGCTGAACGTGCCCTGGGCCAGGCGCTCGCGGTGCTGGGCGGCGCGCACTTCGTTGACCAGGTGCAGGCTGAGCACGCCAAGCAAGGCGACCAGCACCAGCACGGCAAGCATGCCCCCGTAGATACGGAGGAAAATCGAGTTGTTCATGGCGCATCGCCAACGAACAGGTAGCCCTTGCTGCGCAGGGTCTTGATCAGCCGTGGCTGGATCGGGTCGTCGCCGATCTTGGGGCGGATCTTGGAAATACGCACATCGATGGAGCGGTCCTGGCCGTCATAGCCGACGCCACGTAGCGCCGTGAAGATCTGTTCGCGCGTCAGTACCCGTCCGGCGTTGCTGGCCAACAGCCAGAGCAGGTCGAATTCGGCGCCGGTGAGCTCGATCAACTGTTCGCCAAGCCTGGCTTCGCGCAAGCGGTTGTCGATGCGCAGCGTGCCGAAGGCCAGCTCCTGGCTCTTGTTCAGGGTCGGTTCGCTGCGCCGCAGCAGTGCCTGGATGCGCGCCAGCAACAGGCGGGGGCGTACCGGCTTGCAGACATAGTCGTCGGCGCCCAGGTCCAGGCCCTGTACCTGGTCGAGTTCATCGCTGCGGGCGGTCAGCATGAGGATCGGGCCGGGGTACTGGCTGCGTACCCGCCGGCAGATGCTCAGGCCATCCTCGCCGGGCAGCATCAGGTCGAGGATTACCAGGTCTGGCTGGCTGTCGACGATGCGCCGTGCGGCACGGGCGCCATCGCCCTCCACGGCGACCTCGTAGCCGTTGGCCTGGAGGTATTCGGCGGTGAGCTCGGCGAGGCGCTGGTCGTCCTCGACGATCAGGATGCGGTGTACGGGTTGGTCCATGGCCTTGCCTTCGATTGTTGTTCTTTGTTTTGCCTGCTCCGGCCTCATCGCCGGCAAGCCGGCTCCCACAGATAATGCCTGCGCTAAACCTGTGGGAGCCGGCTTGCCGGCGATGAGGACGGAACTGTCACCGTTTAATCAAAAGGCAACATCAGCCCCGGATACTACGTCCCGCACCAGGCACTGCCAACCTCAGCCAGAAGGCCCTCGACTGAACCGTTTATTGTGCTAGTGTTCGCCCCCGAAAATTTCCACCCCGGGGCAGCACGACGCAGAAAAATAGTGCAAACCTCTTGGCACAAGGCCTACAGCGAATACCCACTATTCACACACAAAGTACGCACAAGTTATCCACAGGCGCTCGCCTTGCAAAGACCCCCAGACCGCATTATCTTGTATCCCCATTGCAGCAAACCACTAGATATTGGGTTTGAGCCGAAATCTCAAACACAACTCGGCACGGAAATTCAAGCGCTTTTTCCTGCTGAACTTACGGTGGTTTCACCAGCCAAACCGCTCCAGCGGAAGATTGGAGAACAACAGCTTTCGGGCCTGCTTGCCGGCATGGCCCTATAGCCTTTGACTTCGGCCAGGGAGCGGCAAGCTTATTGCCCCCATTTCCTGAGTCTGTCCCGAAGTCGGTACGCCCGAGCGGTCGGATGCGCGCGCATGACGCATCCCCAGCCGGGTCATCGAACACGTGGACGGAACGGTGGGCGCCCAAAAGGCGCCTGAACAATATAGAAACTGTGGAGACACCCACCCATGCAAACCGACACAACTCGCGAGAACCCGCAGGCCATGGCGCCGCAGGCCGATTCCAACCAGGATCTGGCTGCCACCGCTCCGGGCCAACTGCGC
>Ga0160463_100656_pt1 | contig 12889 bp, 9 predicted proteins | sample HID1975M_E6MG_FD_108276 | JGI IMG/M metagenome (GOLD analysis project Ga0160463, IMG submission 108276) | Enriched soil microbial communities from UW Madison campus, WI, USA - HID1975M_E6 MG | ecosystem: Environmental > Terrestrial > Soil > Unclassified | place: USA: Madison, Wisconsin | collected... | reverse complement strand
GCGAGGGTTTTCATGGGGGATAGTGTTGCGCCAGGTGTCGAGGCTGACAAGGTGGTTATGTGACGCTTGTGCCGGCCCATTCGCGGGACAAGCCCGCTCCCACAGGTGCCCCGCAATACTTGAGTTCAAGGTGATCCCTGTGGGAGCGGGCTTGCCCCGCGAATGGGCCTCGGATCAGTTACTGGACAACCGATCCCCGCGCGCAAACCGCCAGGTCCGAATGATCTCCAGCCGGTCGAACTCCGCCAAATCCCCGGTAAACGGCGCAAACGGCGCCGCCAGCCGCACGATGCGCTGCGCTGCCTGGTCGAGCACCGGCTGCCCGGACGATTCCAGCACCAGCACCTCATACAGCGAGCCATCGCGGTTGATCGACACCATCATCCGCAAGTTGCCGTAGATCTGCTGGCGCCGCGCGGCGTCGGGATAGTTGAGGTTACCCACCCGCTCGACCTTCTTGCGCCACTCCTCCTTGTACCAGGCGCCCTTGTCACGCATGGTCGAGGCGGCATTGAGGCGGTGAATGCGCGGGCGCTTGGCGTACATCTGCTGTTCGTTGGACAGCTCGGCTTCAAGGCTGGCGATCTGGCTCGACAGCTGCGAGCTGTCGAAGTCCGGCGTGGCGGCCGCAGGCTTGGGCTGCGGCTTGCTTTCCTTGGGCTTGGGCTCGACCTTCTGCGGCTTGGGGGCCTTGGTGGCCACGGCGGACTTCGCCGGTGCCGGCGGCGGCACCACCTCGGGCTTGGCGGCTGGCGGCGGCGTGACCTTGTTGATCTTGCTGTCCTGGAACGGCGCCACTTCGGTGGTCTTGGGGACCGCCTTCTTCTCCAGGGTGCCGCTGCCCTGCTGGTTTTCCTGGGCCTGGAAATCGGCCTTCTCGGGCGCTTTCTCGCTCTTGAAGGTGGCCAGGGTAATGTCCATGGTCTGGCGGATTTCAGCCGGTTTGACCACGCTAAAGCCCACGCCAAGGATCAGCGCCAGGTGCACCAGGGCAGCCAGAAACAGGGTAAAGCCAAGCCGGTCCACCGGGCGAACGCGGGGTGGCAGAAAGTCGGCGGGGATGTCGGCGGGCAGCGTCATCAGGTATCCAGCAACCGCGGGGCGGGGCAGCAGCTCAGTCGAATAGGACCGGCATCATACCCCACTCCGCGTCATTGCTCCGCGTTGGCGGTCAGCGCGCCTTGAGCTGGCGATCAATGGCATCCATCAGCTTGCCACCGATATCGGTGTTGTAGGCCGCGTCGATCTCGCGGATGCAGGTGGGGCTGGTGACGTTGATTTCGGTGAGGTAGTCGCCGATCACATCCAGGCCAACGAACAGCAGGCCCTTTTCGCGCAAGGTCGGACCGACCTGGGCGGCGATCCAGCGGTCGCGCTCGCTCAGTGGGCGGGCTTCGCCGCGGCCACCGGCGGCCAGGTTGCCGCGGGTCTCGCCGCTGGCCGGGATGCGTGCCAGGCAGTAGTCCACCGGTTCGCCGTCGATCATCAGGATGCGCTTGTCGCCGTCCTTGATCGCCGGCAGGTACGCCTGCGCCATGATCTGCTGGGCACCCAGCGCGGTCAGGGTTTCCAGAATCACCGACAGGTTAGGGTCGCCCACCCGGTGACGGAAGATCGAGGTACCGCCCATGCCGTCCAGCGGCTTGAGGATCACGTCGCCGTGCTCGGCGGCGAACTGGCGAATGATGTCCGGGCGGCGGCTGACCAGGGTCGGCGGCGTGCACTGCGGGAACAGCGTGGCGAACAGCTTTTCGTTGCAGTCGCGCAGGCTCTGCGGGCGGTTGACCACCAGCACGCCTTCAGCCTCGGCCTGTTCCAGCAGGTAGGTGCTGTAGACGAACTCCATGTCGAACGGCGGGTCCTTGCGCATCAGGATCACGTCCAGCTCGGCCAGGGGGCTGTCCTGCTCCTCACCCAGCTCGAACCAACGCGCCGGGTCGGCGAACACGTTCAGCGGGCGCATGCGCGCGCGGGCCTTGCCTTGGGCCTGGTACAGGTCGCGCTGCTCCATGTAGAACAGGCTCCAGCCGCGGGCCTGGGCGGCCAGCAGCATGGCCAGCGAGCTGTCCTTCTTGTAGGAGATGGACGCGATGGGGTCCATGACAATGCCGAGGCGAACGCTCATGGGGGTGGTTCCTCTTGGCGGCCGGTGGCCGCGACGAATCGAAAGAAAAGTGGCTCAGGGTGGCGCCGCGAACGCCGCGGGTCAAGGGGGCGGCAGATGGAACGGGCTCCGGGAGTGTGCTAAAAATGCCTTCAGCTTCAAGCTCCAAGCCATCCGCGGCTTGCAGCCCACAATGTGCAGCGATGGTAGCAACTTATGGAACAGCCCCTGAAGGTGATGGTGATCGACGATTCACGCACGATCCGCCGCACCGCGCAGATGTTGCTCGGTGAAGCGGGCTGTGAGGTGATCACCGCCAGTGACGGCTTCGATGCCCTGGCCAAGATCGTCGACCACCAGCCGCAGATCATTTTCGTCGATGTGCTGATGCCGCGCCTGGACGGCTACCAGACCTGCGCCGTGATCAAGCACAACAGTGCCTTCAAGGACATCCCGGTGATTCTCCTGTCGTCACGCGATGGCCTGTTCGACAAGGCCCGCGGCCGGGTGGTCGGCTCCGACCAGTTCCTGACCAAGCCCTTTGGCAAGGACGAACTGCTCGACGCGATCCGGGCCCATGTGCCCGGTTTCGCCGCGCATGAACAACACGCACCCTGACCGCGCCCGAGGTGGCGCGGCCTCTCTATTTCCTGATGGGGAAACAGCATGGCCCGAGTTCTGATTGTCGACGACTCGCCGACTGAGATGTACAAACTGACCGCCTGGCTGGAAAAACACGGGCACCAGGTGCTCAAGGCCAACAACGGCGCCGACGCGGTGGCCCTGGCCCGCCAGGAGAAACCTGATGCGGTGCTGATGGATATCGTCATGCCCGGCATGAACGGTTTTCAGGCCACCCGCCAATTGAGCAAGGACCCGGAAACCAGCGCGATTCCAGTGCTGATCGTGACCACCAAGGACCAGGAAACCGACCGTATCTGGGCGCAGCGCCAGGGCGCGCGTGGTTTCGTCACCAAACCGGTGGAAGAAGACGCCCTGATCGCCAAGCTCAACGAAGTGCTCGGCGCTTGACCACCCGCCCCCAGGGCGCGTCGCTGACCGCCTTCGAGCTGTTGCTGGACATCGACCGGCGCTGCCGTCTGCTGGTGGCCGACCAGCCCCCGCAGGACACCCGCCTGCAGCAATGGAGCGGCATCGGTTTTCGCATCGCCGGACAGTGGTTCGTGGCGCCCATGGGCGAGGTCGCCGAAGTATTGCGCGAGCCGCGCAGCAGCCGCGTACCGGGCGTGCAGCCGTGGGTCTGCGGGGTGGCCAACCTGCGTGGCCGCTTGTTGCCGGTGATGGACCTGAGCAGTTTCTTCGGCCTCGGCCCGGCGGCCCCGGGCAAGCAGCGACGGGTGCTGGTGCTGGATCACGAGGACCTGTTCGTCGGCCTGCTGGTGGACGAAGTCCTGGGCCTGCAGCATTTCGCCTTGAGCAGCCTGGAACTGTCGCCGCCGCAGCCGCTGCTGCGCGCCGCCGCCCGTTTCGTGCAGGGGCATTTCCCGCGTGAACGCAACTGGGCGATCTTCAGCCCCTTCGCCCTGGCCCAGGCGCCGGGGTTTCTCGATGTGGCGCTATAGGACTTTCGAACGTGAACAAGCCGGCCACCAGTGTCGCCCCCAACAGCATGACCCCGCGCACGCGCAGCATCGTGCAGATCACCGTGCTGTTCGTGGTACTGATCCTGTCGATCATCCTGCTGTTCGCCAATTTCGCCTACCTCAACACCCAGTCCAACCACGACAAGCAGTACATCGGCCATGCCGGCGAGCTGCGCGTGCTGTCCCAGCGCATCGCCAAGAACGCCACGGAGGCGGCGGCGGGCAAGGCCCTGGCCTTCAAGCTGCTGTCGGATGCGCGCAACGATTTCGAGCGGCGCTGGAGCTACCTGCGCGAAGGTGACAAGTCCACCGGCCTGCCGGCGGCACCGGTCACCGTGCGCGATGAAATGGAGGCGGTGCGCCAGGATTGGGAAAACCTGCGCAAGAACACCGACACCATCCTCGCCAGCGAACAGACTGTGCTGTCGCTGCACCAGGTGGCGGCGACCCTCGCCGAAACCGTGCCGCAACTGCAGGTGGAATACGAGAAGGTCGTCGAGATCCTGCTGCAGAGCGGCGCACCGGCCAACCAGGTGGTGGTGGCCCAGCGCCAATTGCTGCTTGCCGAACGTATCCTCGGCTCGGTCAATACCGTGTTGGCCGGCGACGACACCGCCGCCCAGGCGGCCGATGCCTTCGGCCGCGACGCCAGCCGTTTCGGCCAGGTGCTTGAAGGCATGCTCGCGGGCAACCCGGCCATTCAGGTCACCCGTGTCGAGGACGCCGACGCCCGTGCACGGTTGGCGGAAATCGCCGAGCTGTTCCAGTTCGTCGCAGGCTCGGTGGATGAAATCCTCGAAACCTCGCCCGAGCTGTTCCGCGTGCGCGAGGCCGCGGGCAATATCTTCAGCCTGTCGCAGACCCTGCTCGAAGAGGCCTCGCACCTGGCCAACGGCTTCGAGAACCTGGCCGGCGGCCGTACCCTGGATACGGTTGGCGGCTACGCCCTGGGCCTGCTGGCGCTGGCCTCGATCATCCTGATCGGCCTGGTGATGGTGCGTACCACTAACCGCCAGCTGCGCGAGACCGCCGAAAAGAACGAACGCAACCAGCAGGCGATCATGCGCCTGCTCGATGAAATCGAGGAACTGGCCGACGGCGACCTGACCGTCACCGTATCGGTCACCGAGGACTTCACCGGCGCCATCGCCGACTCGATCAACTATTCGGTCGACCAGTTGCGCGACCTGGTGGCGACCATCAACCACAGTGCCGAGCAGGTGGCAGCGGCCGTGCAGGACACGCAGAACACTGCCCGCCAGCTGGCCAAGGCCTCGGAGCACCAGGCCGACCAGATCAGCGAGGCGTCGGAGGCGGTGGGCGACATGGTCGAATCGATCGACCGGGTTTCGGCCCATGCCTACGAGTCGGCCAAGGTGGCTGAACGTTCGGTGGCCATCGCCAACAAGGGCAACGAAGTGGTGCACAACACCATCAACGGCATGGACAACATCCGCGAGCAGATCCAGGACACCGCCAAGCGCATCAAGCGTCTGGGCGAGTCGTCGCAGGAGATCGGCGACATCGTCAACCTGATCGACGACATTGCCGACCAGACCAACATCCTGGCGCTCAACGCGGCGATCCAGGCATCCCTGGCCGGCGAGGCCGGTCGTGGTTTTGCCGTGGTGGCCGACGAAGTCCAGCGGCTGGCCGAGCGTTCGTCCTCGGCCACGCGGCAGATCGAGGCGCTGGTGCGGACCATCCAGGCCGACACCAACGAGGCGGTGATCTCCATGGAGCAGACCACCGCCGAAGTGGTACGTGGCGCGCGCCTGGCCCAGGACGCCGGGGTAGCGCTGGCGGAAATCGAAGGGGTGTCGCAGAACCTGGCCGAACTTATCCACAGCATCTCCGACGCTGCCCAATTGCAGACCTCCTCGGCGGGGCAGATCTCCCACACCATGGCGGTCATCCAGCAGATTACCGCGCAGACCTCCGCTGGCTCCGGTGCCACCGCCGACAGCATCCGGCACCTGGCGCGCATGGCCAGCGAGATGCGTCGTTCAGTGTCTGGCTTTACCTTGCCGACCCCGGCTGAACGGCGTTGAGGGACCTACCCATGGCTTCTGCAGCAGTGAGCCCCGAGCGCCACGACACGGTCGCCCTGGCCTGGACCCGGGCGGCGATCCTCGACTGCCTGGGCCAGGCGCGCCAGGCCCTGGAGCGCTTTGCCGGCGAGACCGACGACCGCTCCATCCTGGCCTTTGTGGTGGACAACCTGCACCAGGTCCACGGTTGCCTGCGCATGCTCGAACTGCGCGGCGCCACGCGCCTGGCCGAAGAGCTGGAGCTGCTGGCCAAGGCCTTGGCCGATGGCCAGGTGAGCCCGCGCGGTGACTGCCTGGGCCCGTTGTTTCGCGGGCTCGAACAACTGCCCTCGTACCTGGAGCGGCTGCGCGGGGCGCGCCATGACCTGCCGTTGGTGATGTTGCCGCTGCTCAACCAGCTGCGCGCCTGCCGTGGCGTCGAGCCGTTGGCCCAGGGCAGCCTGATCAGCGGCGCGGCGCAACGCTTCGCAGGGTCCGACGACCTGGCCAACCTCGACCTGTCGCTGGGTAACTGGCGTGAGCAGGTGCAGGCAGGGCCAGGCCGTGATGCCTTGCGTTCGGTGGTGACGGCCCTGTGCGACGACCTGGTGCGGATCAAGGAGCGCCTGGACCAGTTCGTGCGGGGTGATCGCCAGCACATCGAACAGCTTGACGCTTTGCTGGCGCCGTTGCGGCATGTTGCCGACACCTTGGCGGTGCTGGGTTTCCAGCAACCCAGGCGAGTCATCATCGACCAGGTCCTGGCGCTGCAAGCCCTGGCCCAGGGCGAACGCGCCGTGGATGACCCGGTGCTGATGGATGTGGCGGGTGCCCTGCTGTACGTGGAGGCCAGCCTCAATGGCATGGTCGGCCCTCTGGAGGAGGGCGGGCAAAACGGGCTGCCGGGCTCGGACCTGGCAGAAATCCGCCAGCTGGTGCTGAACGAATCGCTGGCCGTGTTGCAGCAGGCCAAGGACCTGATAGGCGATTGCCTGGAGTCCGGCTGGCCGCGGCAACGCCTGCAGCCGTTGCCGGGCTTGTTGCAGCAGGTGCGCGGGGCGCTGGCGATGCTGATGCTGCCGGCCGCTGCGCAGGTGTTTGGCGCAAGCGCCGCGTATGTGCAGGGCTGGTTGCAGCATCTGGACGTGGAGCCGCCAGCGGACGAGCTGGATCATCTGGCGCAGGCACTCAGTGCCGGCGAGTGCTACCTGCAATGGCGGGTCGCCGACCCGCTGGCCGATGGCCAGCCGTTCCTCGACATGGCCCGCGCCAGCCTGACGGCGCTGGGCGTGCAGTGCAGCCATGGCGAAGCGCAGCCAAGCCATGACGGCGACAGCGATGGCATCGATGACGAGCTGCGCGAGGTGTTTCTCGAAGAGGCCGGCGAACTGCTGCCGGAAATCGAGCGTCACTGGCTGCGCTGGCGCGCCGACAACAGCCTGTACGAAGCCCTGGTGGAGTTGCGCCGCGATCTGCACACGCTCAAGGGCAGCGGTCGCATGGTGCATGCCCAGGCTGTCGCCGAGCTGGCCTGGGGGGGCGAGCACCTGCTCAATCGCGTGCTCGAACGGCGTATCGCCCTTGCGCCAGAGGGGGCCGTGGCGCTGCAGCAGGTGGTCGTGCACCTGCCGGACCTGCTGGCTGACTTCGCCGCCGGGCAGATGCCACAAGTGACCGAGATCGAGCAGTTGGCCAGCCATCTGCATGCGCTTGCCGAGAGCGACACACCTGTCAGTGCCGAAATCGAAGGCCTCGATCCTCAGCTGCTGGACATCTTCCGCAATGAGGCACAGGGCCATCTGGCCAGCCTGAGTGCCTACCTGCAGACGGCCAATGGCCAGGACACGCCCGTCAGCGATGAACTGCAGCGCGCCCTTCACACGCTCAAGGGCAGTGCCGCCATGGCCGGCGTGATGCCGATCGCCGAACTGGCCACGGCTTTCGATCGCCTGGTTCGCGAATACCGCAGTCACCAATTGCCCTTGCAGGGCGCTGAAATCGGCTGGCTGGACGCGGCGCGTGCCTTGTTCCAGCAGGGCCTGGCGCAGTTGGGCAGCACGCCGCTGGCCGCTATCGCGGGCGCGGCGCAGTTGATCGAGCAGGTCGGCGAGGCGGTGGACGAGCGGCTGGCAACCCTGCATGACGAGCAGTCCCACGCACGGCGCAACGCGCGCGACCCACAGCGTACAGCCAGCTTCCTGGCCCAGGCCATGGACATCCTGCTGGATGCCGAGTCGCTGCTGTCGCGCTGGCAGGAGCAACCGGGCCAGCGCCAGTCGCTGGACAGCCTGCTCGATGAATTGACCACGCTGTGCCATGCGGCCCACCTGGCCGACCTCTGGCAGATGGACGATGTCTGCGAAGCACTGCTGGACGTCTATGGCGCAGTGGAAGAGGGCAGCCTGGGGGCCGATGCGCGCTTTTTCGCCCAGGCCCATCAGGCCCATGAAGCGCTCCTCGATATGCTTGACCAAGTTGCTGCCGGCCAGGAGCTGACGCCCCGCGCCGATTGCGTCGACAGCCTGCGCGGCTTGCTGGCCGGTGCCCTGGCGCCGGATGCCACGGGCCTGGTGGCGCCAGGCTCGGTGACGCCACTGCCGGCATCCGTGGATCTGACCGAGGAGGTCGACAGCCCGGGCGACAAGGAGCTGCTGGAAGTCTTCCTCGAAGAAAGCTCGGACATCGTCGAAAGCGCTGCTGCCGCGCTGGCACGCTGGCAGGCAGAGCCGCGCAACAGCGTCGAGGTGGATAACCTGCTGCGTGACCTGCATACCCTCAAGGGGGGAGCGCGCATGGTCGAGATCGCCGCCATCGGCGATCTTGCCCACGAACTGGAGTTCCTTTACGAGTTGCTGGCTGCCGGGCGCTTGCCGCCCAGCGCGCCGCTGTTCGCACTCTTGCAGAACTGCCACGACCGCCTGGCGCACATGCTCGATGCCGCGCGCCTGGGCCAGCCGCTGCATGCGGCCACCGCACTGATCGACTACATCCGCAACTTCAGCAGCGCCGCACTGACCGACAGTGTCGCCGGGCAGGCCCCGGCCGAAGCGGCGCCCGCCGAGTTGCCCAGCGCCGCGCCGGAGCGCGCGGCTGGCGATATGGTCAAGGTCGACGCCGAGCTGCTCGACGACCTGGGCAACCTGGCCGGTGAGCATTCGGTCATCCGCGGGCGCATCGAGCAGCAGGTCAACGACGCCCAGTTCGCCCTGAACGAGATGGAAACCACCCTGGAGCGCATGCGCGACCAGCTGTTGCGCCTGGACAACGAGACCCAGGGGCGGATCAGCAGCCGGCAACCCTTCGAAGGCGACGCCTACGAAGACTTCGACCCGCTGGAGATGGACCGCCATTCCCAGTTGCAGCAATTGTCGCGGGCCTTGTTCGAATCGGCCTCCGACTTGCTCGACTTGAAAGAGACACTGACCCAGCGTGCCCAGGAGGCCTACAGCCTGCTGCAGCAGCAGGCGCGGGTGAACAGCCAGTTGCAGGAAGGCCTGACGGCGACCTTGATGGTGCCGTTCGAGCGCCTGGTGCCGCGCCTGCAGCGGGTCGTACGGCAAGTGGCGAGCGAGCTGGGCAAGCAGGTCGAACTGGTGGTCGGCAACGCCGAAGGCGAGCTGGACCGCAGCGTGCTCGAACGCATGGTCGCGCCGCTCGAACATATGCTGCGCAATGCCGTCGACCATGGCCTGGAGGCCCGCGAAGTGCGTCTGGCCGCCGGCAAGCCGGAGCACGGCACCATTCATTTGAACCTGCTGCACGAAGGCGCCGACATCGTCATCGAAATGACTGACGATGGCGCTGGCGTTCCGCTGGACGCGGTGCGGCGCAAAGCCATCAAGCGCGGCCTGCTGGACCCGCAGGCCAACTTGAGCGATCACGAAATCCTTCAGTTCATCCTGCGCCCCGGTTTTTCCACGGCCGAGAAGATCACCCAGATTTCCGGGCGTGGCCTGGGCATGGACGTGGTGCACGAAGAGGTCAAGCAGCTTGGCGGCTCGATGACGATCGAATCGGCCCAGGGCAAGGGTGCGCGCTTCCTGATTCGCCTGCCGTTCACGGTGTCGATCAACCGCGCCCTGATGGTGCACATGGGCGAGGAGCAGTACGCCATCCCGCTCAACACCATCGAGGGCATCGTCCGCGTGCCGCCGGCCGAGCTGGCCGCCTGCTACCAGTTGGGGGTGCCGCGCTACGAGTATGCCGGCCATGAATACGAGCTGCGTTACCTGGGCGAACTGCTGCAAGGGCTGCCACGGCCTGGCCTGCTCGGGCAGAGCGTGCCGCTGCCGGTGCTGCTGGTGCATTCCCAGGAGCAATCGTTCGCGATTCAGGTCGACAGCCTCTCGCCGAGCCGCGAGATTGTGGTGAAGAGCCTCGGACCCCAGTTCGCCGCCGTGGCGGGGCTGTCGGGCGCGACCCTGCTGGGCGATGGTCGGGTGGTGCTGATTCTCGATCTGCTCGGCCAGCTGCGCGGCCAGCAACGCCGCCTGGCGCGCCTGCCGGGCGGCAGCGGGGTGCAGAGCACGCTGTTCGGGCCGGCACCGCGCCGCGCCTTGCTGGTGATGGTGGTGGACGACTCGGTGACGGTGCGCAAGGTCACCAGCCGCCTGCTCGAGCGCCATGGCATGAGCGTGCTGACTGCCAAGGACGGGGTCGACGCCATGGCCCTGCTGGAAGAGCACCGCCCCGACGTGTTGCTGCTGGATATCGAGATGCCGCGCATGGATGGATTCGAAGTGGCCACCCGTATACGCCGCGATGAGCGGCTCAAGGACCTGCCGATCATCATGATCACCTCACGCACCGGGCAGAAGCACCGCGACCGGGCCATGGCCATTGGCGTCAACGATTACCTGGGCAAGCCGTACCAGGAATCGGTGTTGCTGCAGAGCATCGCCCACTGGAGCCAGCACCATGCTTGAACTGATCGCAGGCCAGCGTAGCAGCCTGACGGGCCTGTTGTTGCCGTTGGGCGACCGAACCCTGGTGCTGCCGAATGTGGCCGTGGCGGAACTGATTGGCCAGCGCAACCTGTTCTGCCAGCCGGGCGAGCCTACGTGGCACCTGGGCTGGATCGACTGGCGCCAGCAACACCTGCCGCTGATCGGCTTCGAGGCCGCCTGCGGGGGCGAGACGCCGTGTGGCGAGCGAGCGCGCATCGTGGTGCTCAATGCCTTGGGCGATACCGGCTTGCGTTATCTGGCGGTGCTGCTGCAGGACATTCCACGGTCGTGCAAGCTCGACAGCCAGCTCAATTATGTGGACGTGGCGCTGGGTAGCCTGGAACTGGCGGCGGTGCAGGTGGGAGATCAGGTGGCGCGGGTGCCGGACCTGGGCGCGCTGGAAAGGCTGGTGCGTGACGCGCAATTGCAACCTGCCCTTGGGTAGGATGTGAAGCTGATGGCCCTTTCGCGGGACAAGCCCGCTCCCACAGGCACAGCACAGGCCTCAAGGGTTGAGGTGAACTTGTGGGAGCGGGCTTGCCCCGCGAAGGGGCCGCAACTGAAGGAATGAGGAACCCAGCCCACCCAAGGAGGTCTGTGTTTGCATGTATTACGGTGAACGCTTCAACGCCTGGACCCACCTGGTCGGTGCCATCCTGGCCTGTATCGGTGCCATCTGGCTGATCGTCGTCGCAGGCCTGCAGGGCGACCCCTGGAAGATCGTCAGTTTCTCCATCTACGGCGCCACGCTGCTGTTGCTCTACAGCATCTCGACCCTTTACCACAGCACGCGCGGCCGCGCGAAGGTGATCATGCGCAAGCTCGATCACCTGTCGATCTACCTGCTGATCGCCGGCAGCTACACGCCATTCTGCCTGGTCAGCCTGCGCGGCCCCTGGGGCTGGAGCCTGTTCGGCGTGGTCTGGGGCCTGGCGGTGATCGGCATGTTGCAGGAAATAAAACCGCGCTCCGAAGCGCGGGTCCTGTCGATCGTCATCTATGCGGTGATGGGCTGGATCGTCCTGGTGGCGGTCAAGCCCTTGCTGAACAGCCTCGGCACCGCCGGCTTCGCCTGGCTGGCGGCCGGCGGAGTGTTCTACACCGTGGGCATCATCTTCTTTGCCTTCGACAGCCGTTTCCGCCACTGGCATGGCATCTGGCACCTGTTCGTGATTGCCGGCAGCCTCATGCACTTCGTCGCGGTGTCGGTCTACGTGCGCTAGCTGTTTACGAAAAATCGCCCCACAACTGCTGAGCCACCGCGAGTGCCACCACGGGCGCAGTCTCGGTGCGCAGCACGCGGGGGCCGAGGCGGGCGGCGTGGAAGCCAGCCGCCTTGGCCTGGTCGACTTCCGCCTCGCTCAAGCCGCCTTCCGGGCCGATGAGGAAGGCCAGGCGCGCTGGTTTTTCGTGGCTGGTCAGCGGTTCGGCGACCGGGTGCAGGACCAGTTTCAGGTCGGCTTCACTGCCCTTGATCCACTCGGCCAGGGTCACTGGCGGATGGATCACCGGCAGGGTCGAACGGCCGCACTGCTCGCAGGCGCTGATGGCCACCTGGCGCCAGTGGGCCAGGCGTTTGTCGGCGCGCTCGTCTTTGAGGCGCACTTCACAGCGTTCGCTGACGATCGGGGTGATTTCATTGACGCCCAGTTCGGTGGCCTTCTGGATGGCCCAGTCCATGCGCTCGCCGCGGGACAGGCCCTGGCCCAGGTGGATATGCAACGGCGAATCGGCCTGGCCTGGCAGGGCCTGGTCGAGGCTGACGCGCACGGTCTTCTTGCCCACTTCGAGCAACTGGCCGAGGTATTCCTGGCCGCTGCCGTCGAACAGCTGCACGGCATCGCCGGGGGCCATGCGCAGTACGCGGCCGATGTAGTGGGCCTGGGCTTCGGGCAGGTCGTGCTCGCCAAGGCTCAGGGGGGCGTCGATGAAGAAGCGGGACAGTCTCATGGTTCTGCTCAGGAAATAGGGAACACAATGTCTAACCCTGTGGGAGCGGGCTTGTCCCGCGAACAAGGGCGAAGCCCTTGCCAGGCACCGAGGTGTCTGCTTCGCGGGGCAAGCCCGCTCCCACAAGGGTGGTGGTGTGGTTTAGTTTTGGATCAGCCCGGATCGCGGAAGTCAGGGTGGAAGTTCGCCGGTACGGCGACGCTGACGCTTTCCCGCGTGGCGATATCGATGCCTTCACCGGCCACTTCGGCGAGG